>Ga0187858_10003094_pt1 | contig 16360 bp, 17 predicted proteins | sample June2016WEW_8_15_FD_133015 | JGI IMG/M metagenome (GOLD analysis project Ga0187858, IMG submission 133015) | Peatland microbial communities from SPRUCE experiment site at the Marcell Experimental Forest, Minnesota, USA - June2016WEW_8_150 | ecosystem: Environmental > Terrestrial > Soil >...
CAGGTAGGCGCGGCGGGTACCGTGCTCGATGACGATCAGGGCGTAGAGGCGCCGCAGCAGCACGGTGTCCACATGGACGAAGTCAACCGCAAGAATGCCGCGGGCCTGGGCGGTCAGGAACTGCTTCCAGGTCGGACCCGACCGGCGGGGTGCGGGATCGATCCCGGCAGCATGCAGGATCTGCCACACCGTGGAGGCGGCGATCGGGTGGCCGAGTTTGACGAGCTCGCCTTGCACCCGCCGGTGCCCCCACGCCGGGTTGTCTGTTGCCATGCGGATCACGAGCTTGCGGATCGCTGCTTCCGTGGAGGGTCGTCCGGGACGCCGTGGGCTCGTGTAGTCCCATTTGCGGGTGACCAGGCGGCGGTGCCAGGCGAGCAGTGTCGCCGGGGTCACCGCGAACACCTCGCCCCGCCGTTACCGGGGGATCAGCCGGGACAGCGCCGCGAGCCACAGCCGGTCACCTGGCTGGTAGCGGACCCGGCTGATCTGGCGGCGCAGCACCGCGTTCTCGTGCCGGAGCACCAGGAGTTCGGCATCCTTGGACGCCTCACGCCGGGCCAGCACGATCAGGCCGTCGAGCAGGCAGCGCGCAAGCAGGTAGCCCACCGAGAAGATCACCCAGCGATGATCTCAGCCCGCAAGCCTGGCCAGGCGCGATCGAATAATCGAGCCCCACAGGATCGGAACGACAAGAGCGCCCAGCCGCTCGGCTGGGTGCGGGCAGAGCCTGTCGCCAGGTGGTATGGAGAGTGTACCACAGTTGTGTGGTACAGTCTGGTTGTGGAACCACCAGTAGTCATAGAGCGGATCAGCGAGCTTCTAGACCGCGACGGGTTGCAGACCTCCAACACCTCGATGCGGATCCCTACGGCGCTGCGGGATGCCGCTGCGCTTGCGGTCAGGGAACTGGGCGTGGCGGCGTCCGCCACCGCGCTGACAACTGCCGCGCTGCGAGCGACACTTGAGGCGGTGGTGATGCAGGCCGCCCTCGATGCCCACTATGAGCAACATCCGCAGGCCCGCCCCGACCTCGGCGATCTTGCCGTCGCGGCGGCAGAGCTCGACGGCCATCCGCTGGCGGTTGAGCCGGAGCGGCTGCGCCGGGCAGCTGTCGAGATCGTTGCGAAGCACCCGGACGCCAGCCCTGATGACGTGCTCCTATGGGCTGAGGCACGGGCCCTGTCCGCGGCATGAGCCGTATCGTCGTGCTGGATAACGAGGCGGTCCAGGCCCTGCAGAATCCGGCTCATCCTAAGCACCGCCGGGTGGTGAGCCTGGCCCAGGTCGTGGCGAGCCGGAAGCGGCGTGCCGCCACCGTGGAGGTGGCGGTGCCCACCGCGGTCCGCGTCGAGGCAGGGTGGGACCGCACCTCCCCGGAGTGGGTGTTCCCGAACCGCCTGCGCATCGCCGATGTTCCGCTCGACGCGGTTCGTGCCAGCACCGCAGCGGCCATCCGTCACCGGACCGAGGTCTCGGTAGCTGACGCGCACCTGGGCGCGGTTATCCAGTCAACGTCGGCCGGGCAGCAGATCACGGTCGTGACCAGCGACCTGGGTGACATGCGCCTGGTGGCCGGAGACAGGGATATCACCGTTGTCGCTATCTGAACCGTCAGGGCGCCCCCTGCCAGGCCGGGCGGGGCATGTGTCAGCGTCGCGGGCGTGACGCGTGGACAGCCAAGTGGACAGCCCTCATGCCAGATTGTGTGTCCGAGGCGACCAGGAGCCGTAACCGCCGGCGGCGCGCTCGGCGTCACGCTGAGGAGAGTGGTGAGCGGGGGACGGTGACCGCTCGGACAGGCCCTGGACCGCCGACCGGCTCGTTGTTTCTTCGTTACCGGGCCTGGGTGTATCTGTGCGGACTGAGGTTGCTCTGTATGACTCGGGAGGAAGACCTCCTCGCATCGAGCTTTACTCCGCTTGGTGGCCTGTTGCATATTCTGGCGATGGGTTGCGCCGGCGAGATTGGGGGAAGGCGTGTGAGCGGATGGTTTCATCATTGGGTAATCGTAGATTTCTATGATCCGGTTTGGCCCAATATCGCGGCGTCGATTCTGTGCGCGGTCTGGGCTGTGCGCAGGATAAAGATCCACCTTAAGCGACATCACCAGCTAATGCTGCGCCACTTTGCATTTCTTCACGAGAAGAGCGACGATTTCAATAGTGGGACGGCTATCCGTGTCGGTGCCATAAACGGAAGCAACACCAGCGGGGGAGATCGGGAGAGACCGGGCACACATGAGCGCACCTAACAAGGAGAAAACACCCGAGCTTTCATCGAAGGCATGGCTGCGGCATGGGCCAAAGGGCCTGTTTGGCTCGACCGACCCAGGCATGCTGCTCGCAATGGGCGATCGCGTGAGCTTCGTCACGCGGGATGGACCTGTATTCGAGGCCGATCGGGCTGAGATCCAGGCCAAGTGGCCGGGATGGGAGTTTGGCGGCGGCGTCCACCTGAGGGTGGACGGCAAGATCTATCGGCTGTCGCTCGCTCGGCCACCGCACGCAACTGAGATGGACGATGCACTGCGCAAGGCCCTGTCAGAGTTCGTGCTCGAGAACCTGTCAGCCTGGTACGCGGTGGGCACTGGCTTCCGCGACGTCCACGAAGGGCGAGCCAGCGGCAAGGCTTGAAAGGCCTATTTCGGCGCCGAATTGGCTGAGACTGCCACGGAAAATGAGACTGCCGAAGACGAGATTTAGAACAGAGGCGCAGCGTTCATCGGTGAGGCGCGAGCCAGATCCGTCGCACATGCAACGTTCGCTCATCGGCTAGAAGAGTTAGGTCCGTTCGTCACGGCGATCTTGGGTGGCTGACCGATACAATCTGGTGCTATGTCCAGCGTGCGTCTCCCGGGAGCTGAGCCCGCTCCGTTTTGCGCGGGTGGAGGCTCGGGACGGTACGGCACGAAAGTACAGCAACCGGCCTGGATTCCGGGGGACTGATGTGGGCGTCCTGGGACGGTGACCTGCGGGGATGGACGCGAGTGGACGTGGTGCCGCTGTATGGCATGCAAGAAGTCTGGGGTTCGAGCCCGCTTAGCTCCACACCAGGTCAGGGGCACATTGAGATCTTGAAGTGATCAACTCTGGTAGCCAGCAGGATGCGGCGGGCGCCTTCGGATCCTGGCGCAGGACGCGTGCGAAAGCGGCGTGATCATGGCTGAGGTCCGCGTGCCGAGGGAGGGCGTGGCCGCTCAGTCTGGATCCGGGGCCACGTTGGCTCGGGGATTACCTTCGTTGGCATGAGTGAGAGTTCTCAGGCGTTCGATGCCGAGGTCACCGACCATCAGGTGATCCTCAGGGCAGGCCAGGTCGAGGCGGTCGTGGTTCCCCTGGAGGAATACCCGCACGCTCAAGGCTCTGGAGCAGCGCGAGACCGAGCTGTACTGGTCGCTCACCAGAGCAGGCATCCGTCACTGCCCGGTGATGGCGTCCCTGATGGCATGGTCTACGACTCGATAGAAGCGCTGGTGGCCGATCTCGGCGCAGGCAATGAAGAATGTCCGCACGCCCGGGTTCCTGATCGACCTGCGCCGCCTGCCTGACGAGCACCACCCACTGTTCGTGCAGGCGAAACGGGCGGGTCGCGATCCCGGTCGCGTAGGCGACCGGCCAGCGAGTTACCGGCCTCGACTCTTCCCCGGCGATGCTTGCGCAAGCTCGCGTCCGTGCGGCTGAGGCGGGTGTGGAACTTGACTTGCGCGAGGGTGACATGCGCGACCTCGCCGTTGACCAGCCGGCGGCGCTGATCTACTGCCCGTTCCGCGCGCTGCTGCACCTGCCGACCTGGGCCGACCGCCGTCGCACCTTCGAGCGCGTTGCCGCCTCGCTCCAGCCGCAAGGGCGGTCCGCCCGGAACGCCTTTGCTTTCGACCACCGGATCGCCGCGCGACTCGACGGGCAGCACCAGGACGAGCCTGTGCCGCACACGAACCGGTACTCAGTGGGCGACAACCGGATCGACATCACGCTCGACGACGGCGCGATGAGCTCCTTTTGGCGGGCCACGAAGAACGAGTGGCTCGGGCTCCTCGACGTCGCTGGCCATGAGCTGGAGGAACTCTACGGCGGCTTCGCTGGAGAGCCGTTTGACGATGACAGCCGGGAATACGTCTTTGTCGCGCGCCGCTGAGCGAGCAGCCCGATTACCATCTGTCCTACAGTGACCCGCAGTAGCCCGAAAAGCCGCCGGCAGCAGTCGTGCTAGGACCTCCCGGGCACGATTCTGGCGGACCGGCATGATTCAGGCTTACCTGGACGATTATCGCGGATCGGGTACGATTCCGGCAGAATTGCAGCACGTTGCGCGACGAACAGGAAGGCGAGCCGTGACCACCTTCAGTCCTGGCCTGCGGCCAGTGGAGGAGCCCCGGGGCAAGGGCCTCAAGACCGGCGCTCTTGGCCTGGTGTCCAGCGTGGTCATGGGCGTGGCCTCGACCGCCCCCGCCTATAGCCTGGCCGCGACGCTGTTCTTCGTGGTGGCCGCCGTGGGGCTGAAGTCCCCGCTGGTGGCCGTGCTGGCGTTCGTGCCGATGCTGCTGTGCTCCATCGGCTTCAGCGAGATGAACAAGGCCGATCCCGACTGCGGGACCACGTTCATCTGGGCGGCCCGTGCGTTCGGGCCGAAGACCGGCTGGGCCGGCGGCTGGGGCGTCGTGGCGGCCGACGTCCTGGTCATGGCCAGCCTGGCGCAGGTAGCCGGGCAGTACGTGTTCTTCCTCGTCCAGGGGCCGACCAGCGCGATCGGCGGCAATAACTCCAGCGGCTGGGTGCTGCTGGTCGGCATTCTGTGGATCGTCGTGATGACCTACATCTGCTACCGCGGCATCGAGGTCTCGGCCAACTTCCAGAAGGTGTTGCTGTCCATCGAGATCATCATGCTCCTGGTCATGTCGGTCACGGCGCTGGTCCGGATGCTCGGCAGTCATCCGCCGCCCGGGTCGCTGCATCTGAGCCTCAGCTGGCTGTCGCCGTCGCACCTGCCGGTCTCGGCCTTCGTATCCGGGATCGTCTTGATGCTGTTCATCTACTGGGGCTGGGACACTGCCTTGTCGGTGAATGAGGAGACCGCGGACAAGTCCCAGACGCCCGGCCGGGCGGCGATCATCTCGACGGTCCTGCTGCTCGTCACCTACGTGATCGTGATCGTCGCCGTGCAGGCGTTCGCCGGCATCGGCGGGAAGGGCGTCGGGCTGACTAATCCGGCGCACCAGTTCGACGTGCTGTCGGTCACCGGCGGCGCCATCTTCGGCTCTTCCGGGCTCGGGACGGTCTTGTCCCGGCTGCTGATCCTCATGGTGCTCAGCTCGGCTGCCGCCTCGACCCAGACCACGATCTTGCCGACCGCGCGCACGACCCTGTCGATGGCGGCCTACGGGGCGCTGCCCGAGTCGTTCGCCAAGATCAACCCCAGGTACCTGACCCCGACGGTGTCCACTGTGGTGATGGGCGTGATCTCGATCGCCCTGTACATCCCGCTGAACTACATCTCCGGTGGCAACCCGATCGCTGACGCGGTCACCGCGATTGGCCTGTATATCGCGTTCTACTACGGGCTGACCGCGTTCTCCTGTGTCTGGTATTACCGGGCCACGCTGACCAGCAGCGCCCGGAATCTGTGGATGCGCGGCATCCTGCCCGGGCTAGGCGGGCTGATCATGTACGCAGCCGGCTTCTACAGCCTGCAGAGCGACTGGGTGGCGTCCAACAGCGCCACCAGATGGACCATGCCGGTCCTGCACTGGCAGATCGGCGGTATCTTCATCATCGCCGCGCTGGCCGCGCTGGCCGGAGTAATCGGCTTTGCCTACATGCGCGTCACCGCCGCTGCCTACTTCCGCAAGGAAACACTGACCAGGGCCAAGCCCGTGCTGGGGTTTAACCAGGAGCTGTGAGCCCGGCCGACCGCGCGGGCCGGCCGGGCGACAGCGAGCCAGGGCCTGGCGAGCCAGCGCCTGGCCAAGGGAATCGGGCATGCTGGCGGCGCGTTTCCCGGAGCAGGCCGCGTCCTGCCGGAGCGGACGGCGCCCGGATGCCGCCGGGCCGGGAAACGTCCTGGTCACTGGCGGGGTCTGGCTGTCCGCGCTGATAATTGGCATCGAGGGCCACCATGGTGCAGTCTGGGCGCTAGCTGGTTGCTCCGCCGACGGCGGATTCGGCCGCGGACAGCTGGGGGAAGGATATGGCCTCTTCAGCTCGGTCAGCCCACGCCGGCGCGGCCGCCGGCCGGCCGTCCTGGCCCATCCGGTCCGGCGCGGTCCCGGCGCTGGCCGACAGTTTCAGTGCCAGGCCCGAGACGGCTCCCCGCCTGGCGGCCGCGCTGCCGGCCGGGGCGGCGGTCGCGCTCGTCCCCGATCGAGCGGCGGCCCCGGCTGCCTTCCCCGGCCCGGTGGTGCCTCCCGATGCGCAGGACTGGCCGAGATCAACGGGTAAGACCCAGCTCGCCGCATCTTTTGCCGAGTCGCTGTGGCAGTCAGGCGGGGTGGATCTCCTGGTCTGGATCGAGGCCACGAGCCGGGCCTCGGTGCTGTCCGGCTACGCCGCGGCGACGGCGGCGGCAACCGGCCGGGACCAGGCGAGCAGCTGTGAGTCAGTCGCCGCCCAGTTCCTCAGCTGGCTGGGTGAGACCAGCCGTTCGTGGCTGGTGGTATTCGATGATCTGACCGACCTGGCGAACCTGGATGGTCTGTGGCCGGTCGGCCCGGCCGGCCGGGTGCTGGTGACCTCCGCCGACGCTGCGGCCGTCCCCAGCGGCGTGCGGCTCCTGCCAGTCGGTCCGTTCAGCGTGCGCGAGGCAATCAGATACCTGAACGAGCGCCTGTCGTCCGACCCGGACAAGCGGCTCGGTGCGGTCGAGCTGGCTCAGGATCTGGACTCCGATCCAGTCGCGCTGGCCCAGGCCAGCGCGGTGATCGCCAGCTCCCCGCTGTCGTGCCGCGAGTACCGGGCCCATTTCGTCCGCCGGCGGGAGCACCTGGCCGAGTCTTCCCGGGCCAGGCCGTCGGCAGCCGCGGTGACCTGGACGTTCTCGTTCAGGCAGGCGGATCAGCTGTCGCCGGACGGATCGGCCCAGTCGCTGCTGGCCCTGACCGCGCTGATGGACGGGCACGGCATTCCCCAGACCGTCCTCGCCGCTCCTGCGGCAAGCGATTTCCTCGCGGGCGGCGACGGGCCGGCCAGCGGCGAGCGCGCCCTGGCGGCGCTGGCAGCGCTGGAACAGGCCGGCCTGCTGACCGTCGACCCGGTGACGGCGCCGCCGGCGGTCCGGATCAGCCCAGTGCTGCAGGCGGCGCTGCGGGCCGCGATACCCGGCAGCATGCTGGATAAGGCGGCCAGTTCGGTCGCGGACGCGCTGCTCCAGGCCTGGCCGGAACGGGAGCTGCCCGGCTGGCCTGCTTCCGGCCTGCGATCCTGCGTGGCGGCCCTCCGGCAGATCACCGAAGACCTGCTGTGGGAGGGCGGCTGCCATCCCGTGCTGGTACGGGCAGGAGACAGCCTGGACCGTGCCGGCCTGACCGGACCCGCTGTGGAGAACTGGCGCGACCTGGCCACGACCGGAGTCCGCCTGCTCGGCGGCGGGCACCCGGACACGCTGCTGGCCGGCCAGCGGCTGGCCGACGCCTACCTGGCCGCCGGGCGCGCGGATGACGCCATTCCGTGGTTCCAGTGGCTACTGGACAGCCTGACCCGCACGCTCGGGCCGCATCACCGGGACGTGATCGAGGCGGAGCGACGCCTGAGCCACGCCCTCGTGGCGGCGCGCCGGCTTCCCGCTGCGTTGACTGTCCTTGAGCGCGCGGTTCCCCAGTTCGAGCAGGTCTGCGGGCCCGGGCATGCCGACACGGTCGGCGCGCGGGACGAACTCGCCGCCGCCTACCTGGCTGCGGGCCAGTACTCCGACGCCATCACCCTCTACCGGCGCACGCTGGCTGACCGGGAGCGCGCCCAGGGATCCCGGCATCCGCAGACGATGACCACTCGTCACGGCCTGGCCGACTCCTACCTGGCCAGCGGCCGGGCAAAAGAGGCAGTCGCGGCCTACAAGCGGGTGGTGGCCGACCGGGAGCGCGTCCTGGGTCCCGATTACCTGGACACGCTGACGGCACTGAACGACCTCGGCACCGCCTACCAGGGGACCGGCCACCCAGCGGCGGCGGAGCTGACCTGTGAGCAGGCCTGGGCCGGGTTCGAGCGGGTGCTGGGCCCCCGTCACCCCGACACGCTGCGGAGCCGTGCGAAGCTGGCCCAGGTGTACCGCCGGCTGGGGCGCTATGGCGACGCCCGCGCGCTGCTGCGCGACACGGTCGACCGCCTGGAGCGCATCCTGCCCGATGGCGATCCGCTGATCACCGAACTGCGCCAGAGCCTGGCCGACATCGGCGACGAGTAACCCGCGCGCAGGATGCCCCGGGCCGGCGCCCGGCCGCGGCCACGCTGGCTGCGCTATCAGTGGCTGGCGGTCTGCTGCCGGTGCGGGAGCTTCCAGCCTGGCCGGGCGAAGTGGCAGGTGTAGCCGTCGGGGTAGCGCTCGAGGTAGTTCTGGTGCTCGGGCTCGGCTTCCCAGAACGGGCCGGCCGGCTCGACCTCGGTGACGACCTGGCCCGGCCACAGGCCGGACGGGTTCTGGGCGGCAGGCCGGCGGCAGCGCGGCGCTGGTTGTCTGCCTGGCGGGCGTTCGCAGTTCATGGCCCAGGATCCTATTTTCGAGCAGCACAGGTTTGTGGTCATCCTGGTGGGCGACCGGCGCCGCGCGCTGCTTGACGTCATTGCCGGGACGGCCGTCATCTACTCGTGGGACGCGCGGGCGGCGCGGCTGCGGTTTTTGTCCAGAGGCTGAGCAGGCAGCCGCGGCCGACCCGAGCTGGGTCTTTACCCGGCCTGGTCGGGAGGCTGCTCAGCTGGCTGCTCGGGCGTCCCGTCGGCGTTCTCGACCGGGACCCGGGTACCTTCCAGCCTGGCCTCGCTGACAGGGACGCTGACCTCGAGGACTCCCTTGTCGTACCGGGCGGTGACGTCCGCTGGGTCGACCCTGGCGGGGAGCCTGACCGCGCGGGCGAGCGATCCGTAGCGGAACTCCGAGCGATACGGCCTGTTGTCCTGCTGGCGGCGCTCGGCGCGGATGGTCAGGATCCGGCCGTCGACGGTGACGTCGATGTCGTTATCCGGGTCCAGGCCGGGCATCTCGGCCCGGATCACGAAGCGGTCGTCCCGGATCGATTCCTCAAGCCGGAACACCTGGCCCGCCAGGAACGGCGGCGGTCCGGTCCACGGGGACTCCAGCCAGTCGGCCAGGTCCGGGAACAAGGCGCGGAACTTCGCAGGCGCCTGCGGGCGCGGCAGCTTAGCCATGATGTCCTCCCACTGCAGATACGACCACGTTATCTGTTCTGGCCTGGCTGGCCGTAGCTCTTCTGGCCTGGCCAGCCGTGCGGACTGAGCTGGGCGCGCCATCCTCCGCGGCGCTGGCCCGGCCGGCTGCGCGGGCCCGGCCCGCTCCTCGGGCGGCCTGGCGGGGGGCGCGGGTGCGGCGTGCCCGTTAGCGGCGGCGGGAGGCGCGGATCTGGCCTGCCCAATCATGGCCGTCGGCGGCTCGGGCACGGCGTGGCCGTTAGCTGTGGTCAGCGGCGCGGATCCGGCGTGTCCGTTCGCGGCTGGGGGCGCTGGTGCGGCATGGCCGTTAGCGGCGGCCATGGGCGCTGATTCGGCTGCGGGAGCCGACCGGGCACAGGATGGCTGGGGCTGCGGCGCGGGCTCAGCCTTGTCCGCGTATCCGGGCATCCACCTGAGCACTTCAGCGCGGAAGGGTGCTTCGCATTCGAGCTGGCAGAGCACGCCGATGCCCGCTGCTGACACCCGGTGGATGAGCACGTACGAGGGCGGCAGGTTGAGGCGCCGCAGAACGCTGGATGAACGCAAGGCTGATGTCTGCGCGGTCTCGGTGCGCAGCCATTCGCGGCTGAACCGGAACGACTCCGCCTTGGATGGCTCGGCGAGCGGCGCCAGGAAGGCGCGCAGGGCTGTCAGGTCAATGCTGACACCATCCCGGAGATAGCCGTGCGACCGGAACTCCTCCTCGAGCTTCGCGGGGTCACCGCCTTCGTGCATGAGCCGCAGCACCCGGCCGAAGACGGGCGGGAAGCCGTCTGGCAGCCGGCTGACGGCGCCAAAGTCGAGCACGCCGAGCCGCCCGTCGGGAAGCAGGCGGAAGTTACCCGGGTGCGGGTCCGCGTGCAGGAGCCTGACCCGCGCCGGACCCGAGAACAGGAAACGGACGATCATGATGCCGGCCCGGTTCCGCTGGGCGGCCGTGCCGTCGGCGATGATCCTGGCGAGCGGGACGCCGTCAAGCCATTCGGTGACGAGCACGTGGTCGCTGACCGAGACCACGCGCGGGACGCAGACGTCCGGGTCGCCGGCGTAGGCGGCGGCGAAAACGCCCTGGGCGGCGGCTTCCAGCCGGTAATCGAGTTCCTCGGCCACTCTTTTCCGCAGTTCGGCGAGCAGCGGCTTGGCGTCGAGGCCAGGCATGAGGCCGCTGAAAAGCCGGGCGAAGCGGCTCAGCTGGTTGAAATCGCTGATCAGCGCCTTTCCCGCGCCTGGGTACTGGATCTTGACGGCAACCTGGCGCCCGTCGTGCCACACGGCCCGGTGCACCTGGCCGATGGACGCCGCGGCGGTCGGCTGGTCGTCGAACTCGGTGAAGCCGGTCCGCCACTGCTCGCCCATGTCGCCCGCGAGCACCTTGTGAATAGTCGGCGCAGGCAGCGGCGGCGCGGATTCCTGCAGCCTGGTCAGGGTGGCCCGGTATGGTTCGGCCAGCTCCGGGGGCAGCGCCGCCTCGAACACCGACAGCGCCTGGCCGAGCTTCATCGCGCCGCCCTTGAGGTCGCCGAGAACCCTGAAGACCTGATCGGCCGTCCGCTGCTGGATCTCCTGGGCGACGAGGTCAGCTGGTCGGCCGCCTAGCCGCTTGCCGGTTCCCAGCGCGGTCCGGCTTGCGTATCCGACCGGCAGCCTGGCTAGCCTGGCCGTGCGGGTAACCGCATGGCGTGGCAGAGTGCTCATGATCCCATTCTCCCTTAACCGGCCATAATGCGCCGCGGTGATCGCCAGCTGCGCCGCGGCCGAACCCGTCACGACATGCCGGGCGCGCCGGGTAGATGCCCAGTTCCCGCCTCCCGTACGCTGGAAATCAAGATGGCGACCCACCCACCATGGCCGGCCGGATGGACGAGCCGGCATCTGCGGCACATCGCCGGGATCTTCCGGCAGGACCAGAATCCTGCCGCGCGGGTATATGAGAGCATCGGGCCTGACTTCTTCCTTGCGCCTGCCCCTGGCTGGCTCAACCTGGGCCTATGGGAAAGTCCGGGATCCGAGGACGAGGCCGAGAAGGCCTGCAGTCGGCTGGTGCAGACCGTGGCGATACCGCTGCCCGAGAACGGCGTGATCCTCGACGTCGGGAACGGCCTGGGCGCGCAGGATCCGGTCATCGCCGAGGTCCTGCGCCCGCGCAGGCTCGTCGCGGTGAACATCACCGAATGGCAGCTGTCAGCCGGCCGCGACCGGCTCCGCGAGGCGGGCGCGCTGCCGGTCGCGGGCGACGCGACCCGGTTGCCGGTAGCAGACCAGAGCATTGACGGCGTGATCAGCGTCGAGGCGGCGTTCCACTTCCGGTCCCGGCGGGCGTTCTTCGATGAGTGCTTCCGGGTGCTCAGGCCCGGCGGGGTGCTGAGCTTCTCCGACATCGCAACTGAGCGGCTGCCGCTCGGTCCCCTGGAAGTGCTGGCAGGCCTTACCCAGATGCGGGTCTTCGGGCTGCGCCCGAGCGCGGCCATGACGACGGATCAGATCGCCGCGGCCGCCCGCGCGGCCGGCTTCACGGGCGTGGATGTCACCGTGTGCGGAGATCTGGTCATCGCCCCGGCCCTTCAGCTGATCGGGCAGCGGCTCCGGTCAACGCCAGCCGTGCCCGCTGCGCCCGCCGGGCAGCGTACTGCGGCCCGGCTCCTGCTCAGCCAGGTGGAGCTCTTGTGGCGTCGCCGGATCATTCAGTACATCCTCATCCGGGCCGTCCGGCCCTAACCGCGGCCGCGGCAACCGCGTGGGCGCAGGGGCGATGATCGATGTACAGGCGCCGCCCGGCTGGCGGTTGCTCATGAGGTTCTGAAAATCTCGCCCCGTGGTGCCATTCGGAGGAAGTAGCCCGGCGGCTCCTGGGCCGCCGGTATGAGCGGGCGATTGATGCGTCGCTCAGCCGCCTGGGGACGGTCGCCACGCCGAGCCGCGCGTGATCGGCGTGGTTACGCCGTCTCATTCAGCAGCGCCGCGATGTGCTGATCGGCCGATGCGTACCTCGCGGGCCTGCCGGGCGCCTACTCGCCCGGTGGAAAGTCGGTGGAGGCGGCGAGTTCGGCCTGGGTCTCGAAGTCGGCGATCCGCCCGCGGAGCGTGTCGGTGGTGGACTGCAAGGCCTGGGAGCCGAGGACCATGCGCAGCGGCGCGGGTTCGGCTCCGGCGCTGTCGATGATGCGGGTGGCCATGCGGGCCGGGTCGCCGGGGACAAGGCCGTTGGCGGGGTCGAGCATCTTCTGGAAGGCGTGGGCGGGGTTGCCGTCGTAGGCGGGCATGAGGGTGGCGACGCGAGCGCTGCCGTATCGGAACTCGGTGCGGGCGCCACCAGGTTCCACGATGGTGACGCCGATGCCGAACGGTGCGACCCTCTTGGGCGACGGCTTCGCAGAAGCCTTCGATGCCCCACTTGGTGGCGTGGTAGGGCGAGTTGCCGGGGAAGGCGACCTGACCGCCGTAGGAGGAGATCTGGATGATGCGGCCGCCGCCTTGGGCGCGCAGGTGCGGCAGCACGGCGTGGTGCCACCACCGCCGAGGGCCAGGAGTTCGCCCGCAGCTACCAATCCACCGCCGTGACGCTGATCGCGGGACTGCGCGTGCGAGTGCCGATTATTCATCCTGCCTGGTCAGGCGGCATGTCGGTACTCGCGTCTCGGCCGGAACCTGGTCATGGACTTGGAAGACGCCAGCGCCAGGGCGAAATTCCTGATCCGTGACCGCGACTCCCAATTCACCGACGCCGGGCTGGAGGTCGTCAAGACCGGGGTCCGGATGCCCCGAATGAAACTCGATCATGGAGCGCTGGATGCAAACCTGCCGGCGCGAACTCCTCGATCGCACCCTGATCTGGAACCAGCGCCACCTCCTGCACGCGCTGCGCGGCCCAGGCGGCGGTGGGGTGTGCGCTGGCGCCGAGGATCCGGATGCGCCGGGTGGCGTGTTCGATGACGGCGAGGCCGTACAGGCGCGCCCCGGTCAGGGTGCGGGTCTCGAAGAAGTCACCGGCCAGCAGGGCGTCGGCCTGACTGCGCAGGAAGCGGGTCCAGGTTGCCGTCCGGGTGCGGGCGCAACGCCGTGCTCGTTCACGATCTCCCAGATGGTGGAGGCGGCGACCTTGATGCCGAGGGCCGCGAGTTCGCCGTGGATGCGCCGGTATCCCCGGGAGGAGTTCTCGCGGGCCAGGCGCAGGACCAGAGCGCGGATCGAGCGGACGGTGCGCGGGCGCCCGCGCCGCTTAAGCGCGCAGGTCGCGGCATGGCGCCGCGGCAGGCCCGAGGAGGCCTTGCCGCTGATCGAACGCGGCGTCGCCTTCTCGCGGACCTTTGGCCAGCCCATCCAGCTGGCGAATGCGCTGCTCAGCCAGGCGCCAGCGCTGCGGGCCCTGGGCGAGCACCAGCGTGCCGCGGATGCGATAGCTGAGGCGAGATCCATCCTCGAATCCTGCCCTGATCCGGGGATCCTGGCCGGCAGGCTGGCTGCCCTCGACCGGCCACCGCAGATCCGCCGGGTCCTATCCGGAGATCAGGAGCTGACGCAGCGGGAACTCCGGGCGCTCAGGCTGCTGAACAGTGATCTGTCCGAGCAGGATATCGGCCGCGAGCTGTATGTGGCCCACAACACGGTCCACAGCCACGTCAGGTCGATCTACCGCAAGCTCGCGGTCTCCTCACGGGCCGACGCGCTCGAGCGTGGCCGCCAGCTCGGCCTGCTCTAGCCCTAGCGAGCATCCAGGGAATAACGCACCGGGCGCCACCGGCCGGCGTCGCCGCCCGGGTCTGCCTGCCTCGTCGTCTGTCGCTGGCCGGCGCTGGACGTGCGGGCCGGGTCTGGCTGGCAGCAGCTTCCCCTAGGTGAATCCGGCCGGCAGGTGATGACGGGTCGCCTGCCTGGGTGTGAGGCTGCGCAGTAATGGACAGCAACTGGACGCAAGCCCGCAGGTACCGGCTTGTCCTTCGCGGGGAGCTGGGCGATCCGTGAGGATTCCTATTTGAAGGCATGCAGCTGCAGCGGCTTTCGGGCATGACGGTGCTGACCGGCCAGGTGACCGATCAGACGCAACTGCTCGGGCTCATCGAGCGAATCCAGGAACTGGGCGTCGAGCTCGTATCCGTCAATCCGGACCAGGAAACGGACTGCGGTGCAGCGGATCCTGAGACCGAACCCGGCTGGTCATGATTGCTCATCGGCACACCCGCAGAACGACACCGCCGCCGCGGTCCAGGCGCTTGGCCACCGAGGAGCCGGCCGCATCCCAGCCCCGTGGAGGTTCGATGACCACTCCGAGGGGCGATACGAATCCACGGGCCGATACGAACTAGAGCACCGATGACTGTCACCCAGACAATGCCCAAGCCTCCGACCGCGTCGGAGCAGAGGTTCGCGGTTGCTTCCTGGCTGCCGAGAAATCCCCCGGGGGAAATTCCTCGGCCCGATCGCGGCGCTGCTAATCCCCGAGTCAATGGGGTACGCTCGGTTGCCGGCGTCCCAGTTCAGGCCGGACTGTATGCAGCGCCCCTGGCGCTGGTCGCATACGCCCTCTTCGGCGGGTCTCGGCTGCTGGTGTTCTGACCGGCTGGATCCGTAGCGGCAGTCTCGGCAAGCGTCTTGAGCTCGCTGTCGCCGCACGATCAGGCAGCGGCTCTGAAGGTGACCGCGGCACTTGCAATCGCGACCGGGGTCGTCTTTCTCGTCGCCGGACTGGCCCGAATGGGCTGGATCGCGAGCTTCATGTCCAAGGCGGTGATGGCGGAGCTCATCACCTGCATGGCTATCCAGATCATCGTGGGACAGCTTGGCAAACTGTTCGGCGTCCATGCGGGGTCTGGCGACACGTTCCAGAAGCTTTGCTCGGTGGTGTCCCACGTCGGTCAGTGGAACTGGACCGCAATGGCGCTCGGCGTCACAGCACTCGCGCTGATTTTCGCTCTCCAGCGGTTCGCCCCTGTGGTGCCGGCTGCCCCGACCGCCATCGTTGTCGCGGGTGATCGTTGCAGTGTTCAGTCCCGGCATCAACTCGTTCCCAAGATCCCCGCTGGGCTGCCCCCGTTCGCTGTCGCGACCGGGATCTCGGGGGTAGGACTGGGTGACGCTAATACTCGGCTCCAAGATCCCCGCAAATTCCCCACGGCCAGAGCCCCCGGCCTGCTGCAGGATCAGCCCCGGGACAGGAACCGCAGCCGCGCCGCCCGCGCGTCCCAGGAGTAGATGACCGCCGTCCCGGCGATGACGTCGTGCAGCGCCCGGCGATGGCCGCCCACGAGGATGCCCGCGACCCCAGCCCGAGGAACAGGAAGCTCAGCGGGAATGCCAGCGTGCGCACGACTGCCCGGCGGCCGCTTGCGTCGGTGCCATCGTCTCGCACCACCCGCACGCCGAACAGCGCCATGCCAACCGTCCTGCCGCTCGCGGCCCAGGAATAGGCGAAGTAGCTGAACCCCCAGACCGCGTACGCGATGACCACCCAGATGTCGCCCCTGTTCCAGGCGATGTCCTTGCCGGTCAGCACCCTCGCCGCGAACGACACGGCGGCAAGGGCGAGCATGAACACGCCGAGACTGACCCCACGTCCACGGCGAAGGCGGTAAGACGCGATGCGAAACCCGCGCATTTCCCTTGCAGGCCCTCCTGGATGACGGGGGGTCCGGAGGGCGCGGCATCGCCCCCGCGCGCCGTCATGACCCTGCCGTGGCCCGCAGCCCGTCAGTCGGGCCGGGCGGGCCGGTGTAGGGGCGGCGGCGAAGCCGCCCTATCCAGCGGGCGATGAACTCGTCGAGCCCGACCGTCTGGCTGCGGACCACGTCGAGCACATCGCTCGCGACCCCGCTGGAGGACCTGGCGATGACGGCACCGAGGTCCGTCTGCTCGACCAGCTCGTCGATGTCGATGCGCTCGACGACGGCATTCACGTCCACCCGGTCGACTATGGCTTCCACATCCACCCGCGCGAGCAGGCCGTCCAGGTCGATCCGGTCCAGCAGGGCATTCAGATCGACTCGGTCCAGCAG
>Ga0187858_10003096_pt1 | contig 16356 bp, 19 predicted proteins | sample June2016WEW_8_15_FD_133015 | JGI IMG/M metagenome (GOLD analysis project Ga0187858, IMG submission 133015) | Peatland microbial communities from SPRUCE experiment site at the Marcell Experimental Forest, Minnesota, USA - June2016WEW_8_150 | ecosystem: Environmental > Terrestrial > Soil >...
AGGTAAGGGCCTGTGGCGCAGTTGGGAGCGCGCTTCCATGGCATGGAAGAGGTCGTCGGTTCGAACCCGACCAGGTCCACCAAAACATCACGTACAAACTCAAATAAATACGCGTGATGCGTGTGTGCTTCCACGATGCGGAAGAGGTCGTGGAGTCCCCAATGGAGTCCAACTGGAGTCCACGCCTCGTGTGAACCCTCATTTCGACTCTGGGATGATGGACTCCACATCCTGCCAGCCCAAGTAGCGTGATTACATTGTCTTGGGAGCGTGGGGTGCATGGGACCGTCTCTTACCCGTTCTTCGTCCAGGACGAAGAATTTGGTTTCCCTATATAGAGGCTCCCATTCCCACCATCACGCCGCCGCCCGTGAACTCGCACGTCGACTGTGGGAACGATAGACTGCACACCCTGCCAGCCCAAGGCACGTGATTGCATTGTCCTGGGAGCATGGGATGCATGGGACGTTTTTTTGTCCGTTCTTCGTCCAGGACGAAGAATTCCGATTCCCTATACAGAACCCTCCCAACCCCACCATCCCATCCCGCCGCCGTTGCCGCGCCGGCGCCGGTACAGCAGACGGTGGAGAAGGTGGTCTACCGGCCCGTGCGGCGCAAGCTGCCCGACGAGCGGCGCGCCATCACCCACAAATTCTCGATCGGCGGCCACGAAGGCTACATCACCGCGGGCATGTACGACGACGGCGCGCCCGGCGAGATCTTCATCACCATGGCCAAGGAAGGCTCGACGATTTCGGGCCTGATGGACGCGTTCGCCACGGCCATCAGCTTCAACCTGCAGTACGGCGTGCCGCTGAAATTCCTGGTGGACAAATTCGCCCACGTGCGTTTCGAACCCAGCGGCTGGACCGGCAACCAGCAGATCCCCTACGCCAAGTCCATCATGGATTACATTTTCCGTTGGCTCGGCGCGCGGTTTCTGGGACCGGAGTACGCGGTGACGGAAGCCGGCGAGACTACCACGCTGCGTCCGACTGAACCCAGCCCGCAGCAGGAGCTGCCGTTCGCGCCGATGACTGCCGACGCGCCGTTGTGCGCGGAGTGCGGATCGATTATGACGCGCAATGGGAGCTGCTATAAGTGCGGGAATTGCGGGGGGACTAGCGGTTGTAGTTAGGGGGAGACGAAAGTCGAGAGATATGACTGTTAACTTATCATAGGAGACGATGGACATGAAAGAGCTTTTCGTTGTGCACCATGACGAGGGATGGGCGGTCAAGCGGCCTGATGGCGAGCGTAGCAGTGCCGTAACCGGGACCCAGGCTGAGGCTATCGAGCGTGCCCGCCAAATGGAGCCGAACGCTACGATTCACGTACAGAACCGGCATGGGGAGTTCCGACGCCTGACGCCGTTCGACCCAGAGTAAAGTAGACGGACGGCGGTGGGTGAATTGGCCTCATTGTTTCAGCGCTACATCGATTGATGCAAACCAGAAACGACTCTAAGGTAGGCCGTACGCTAGGCCGGTGGAGTCCCTTTTGGCTGCAAGCCTCTGAGGTTACACAAGCGCGTTGAGAATCGCGGCAACCCCGGTCCCGGTAGTGGGCTACTTTGGTTTTCCACGGGCTTGACGCCAGCCACCCAACCGTTCCAGCTGGAAACGCATTGCTTAATAAGAAGAATCAAGACAGCAATCATTGGCATGAGGATACCTAAAGTCGCCGCTGGATCGTTAGTAGGAATTGGTATTCTGGAGTTATCCAAATCCACAACATCAACAGCACTTGACATTTCCGAATGGTCCCTATTGGTATTCGGGACATTGCTCACCATCGGGTTAATTGGCGAGTACTCAGAATCCCCTACGTGGAAACGGCGAGAAAAGGTATTCGAGATGCTGGTGATTATCGGAGTTGCCGGAGAAATCTTCGCTGATGGCGGTATCTTCTTATTCTCCAGACGCCTACAGGTCATTGCTGAGCGCGATGTGGCCTTACTGAACGTGAAGGCATCCGCGGCTGACGAGAGATCCAGGAAAGCAGAGGCGCATCTAGCAGACGCACTGGCGAGCGCGGAGTCTGCCAAAGCATTAGTCAAAGGGTATGACAAGCAGATAGCGGACGAAAAGGCACGCGCAGCCGCAGCGGAACTAGCGGCTGCTGAGGCAAAAAGAGAAGAAGCGGAATTGCGCGTTAAACTTCTGGATACGTTCGGTTCGCGGCATTTGTCTAATACGCAAATAGAGCGTGTTGCGCACCGATTAACAGGACTGTCTGGAGTCCAAGTGGACGTGTACGTACAGTCCACGGAATATCCTTGGATTAGAGACGAATGTACCAATCTGGCACGACAGATTGCCCGTGCTCTTGCTAAAGCACAGATAGACAGTGCCGCCTGGTTGGATACAACCTCGTGCGTAAGTGCAACCGGAGTGGTGGTTGGCAGCGTGCCCGGGAACAAAACAAGCGAAGCCGCTGCATCCGAGATTCGTAACGCGCTCGTGCCTGAGGTTGACACATGGCCACATAGTGAGAACTTGCTTCCGTGTCCGGGACTCGTCCCTCTGGACCCGTTTTGGCCAAACAAACGCAGCCCGAATGCTAATATACAAATTATCGTTGGCAGAGGCCTTCCGAAGTTCGCTACGCCGGAAAGTCTAGGGCTTCCGCCTAAGGCGCGAAAATAGTGGGCAGGCCAAAGTAACCCCCTACCCAGGTCCCCGAGGTGCTCGCCCGCTTGGCGACCCGGCATTCGGCGCGGATTGACGGCGTGTGGCGACCTACCTGGACGCGAGCAGCCCAGCGTCGAGCCAATGGTCGCGCGCGGCACCGGACCGCACTGACTTCGCAGAGGATTTGATCACGATTCGGCCAACTGGGCGAAACTATATATGAGGCCTAACATCCCATGCCAGCCAGGAAACCTGCGAAGAACTTCGCAGTGCATCGAGCCACCCGCCAAATCGGCCGCTACATCGTCGCCGACCCGCGGGTGTGTCACGGCAAGCTAACGTTTAGGGGAACCAGGATCCTCGTTTCAGACGTTCTGGAGCAGGTGGAGCGCGGCTTGCCGTGGGACGCCATCGTAGAGGAGTGGGAGGGAAAGTTCCCCAAGAGGCCATCGCCGAGGCCGTAAGGCTGGCGCGGGAGGGTCTCCTGGAGCATGCCACTGAGTACTCGGGGGCCCGGCGGCCGCTGGAATGCGGCTTGATTCTGCTCGACGAGAACTCGCTGCGCAGCCAGCGGGAATTTCTCGAGCGCGGCGTTTGCGCGTCCGCAAGGTAGGGTTGGATTGGGGCCGTGCGGGAAAGCTCATTCGCGGGGAAGTACGATTATGGCACCGGCGAAACCTTCATTCGCAGAACCGGTATGATATACATGAGACGGCCGCGTATGACCATCACTTTGACCCCCGAGGAGCAACAAATCGTGGATGAGCAATTGAGGTTGGGCCGCTACCGAACGCCTGAGGACGTCGTGGCTGGGGCGCTCAGGGCTCTACGCTCGGCAGACCAACACACTGGCGACCCTGGTGCTGGCGGGCAGGAAGCCGTGCGCGAAATGCTCAGGTTTGCGGAGAGTAATCGCACGACCCTCACCGGCGTCTCAGTGAAGGACCTGATCCACGAAGGTCATCGCCTGTGAGCGATCTGGTCATCGACGCCTCGCTGACACTCCAGTGGTTCCTGGAAGACGAAATAGGTCGCGAGTACAGTCTGGCGGTCCTCCAGACTTTGCCCGGCAGGCGCGCGTTTGTTCCGCCGCTGTATTTTTACGAAGTGGGCAACGGTTTGATCATGGCGTATCGACGCAAGCGTATCACCTCGGAACAGGTTTTCGGGTTCCTGGTCCGACTCAAGGAGCTTCCGATTGAGGTCGGGTCGCAGACGCCAATGGATGTCCTCGGATTACCGGAGATTGCCATGGCGCGGGGTCTGACAACTTATGACGCGTCATATCTCGATCTGGCTGTGCGGCTCCAGTTGCCTCTGGCAACCACCGACCGGGCGCTGCGAGCGGCAGCCGAGTCAGCGGGCGTGAGCGTCGTAGCGCCTTTAGTTGAGTAGCGCCGCTTACAACTCCACTCCTGCGCGATCGGTAATCTCTGTGAGGAGGTCGTACTTGACTTGACCACCGAAACCCTCACTCGATATCCCCGCCAGTGTGCAAACCGGTAGATCGCTGAAAACGTGATCGAGATCGTTATTGGGAATCCTTCGCGAAGTCCCCGCCCGTTTGGCGGTCTTCGGGCTCGCGGGTTCCCTTGTCTCCCGACAATTTCTTGAGGCCTTTGAAGTTTAGCGCATGCTGGAGTTGCCACTCCTTCGCCTCTGCCGCGGAGAGTCCCAGGGCGGCAGCCAGTTCTTCGGGCGTCTTGCAGACGATCGGTTTGACCCTAGGCATTCAGAATCCTCAAGCAGCCGTGACAAAGATCCGGGCGACTCGCCGGGATCGTGGTTTGCTGCGAATGACAATCTCTACATCACGGCCGAGCGCATTCAAATAGTGCATTAGCCGCTCGACGGAGAAGCCTTCCAACCGGTAATTGGAAAGCGCTGAGATCTTTGGCTGATTGACACCCAGGCGCCGGGCGGCTTCGGCTTGGGTGAGACGCCGTTGGTCCAGAATTTGATTGATTGCCAGCGCGAGGCGGACCTTAGTCTGTCGCTCCTCGGCATCGGCGATCCCCAAGTCGGCAAATACGTTTCCAGAACCCGGCGTCACGGCGGGGCTCTCTTCATTTTTTCGCATAACGCTCCTGGTAATCTCTTCGGGCTTGTTGCAAACGCTGCGACACCAACTCCACATCGTGCCGGGCAGTCTTGATCCCCCTCGGGGATTTCTTCTGAAAGGCGTGCAGCACGTAAACAGCCTCCGCGAAACGGATTGTATAAACGGCGCGAAAGGTGTTCCCGGCGTGATCTTCGACGATCTCCAGAATACCAGGACCTTCTCCTTTCCATGGTTTAGCCGCTGGATGCTTTCCGCCAAACTGCGCTACGCTGAGGGCGGTACCGACCTTATCCTTCACCGCTTCCGGAAAAGCCAATAGATCGTTTTTCGTCGACCCCACCCAATGCAACGGTTTCTCACCCGTAACTGGCTGCGGCCGCATTTCTGTCCCAAGACCATTTTATCCCAGAACTGGGATTGGTGGCGACCCGCGCCTGGCCTGGATCGCAAAAAAAAAACGCGCGGTGTTCCGGGGTACGCGCGCTACTTCTCGCCTGCCACCAGACGCCTTGTCCAGCTATAATCGGATCATGACTGGCGCCGTGGAGATTGGTACCCTCATCGACCGCGATCCGTCGATACGGGCCGGCCGGCCCAAGATTGCCGGCACCGGTGTTACCGTGATGCGCGTTGCAGCGTGGTACAAGATGGGCTTGTCTCCCGAAGAGATTGCCGCGCAGTACGGGCATCTCAGCCTCGCTCAGGTCCACGCCGCGCTCGCCTATTATCACGCCAATCCCGAGGAGATCGAAGCAGACCTGGGCGAGGAAGAAGCGCTCGCCGAAAAGGCGGGTTGTGAGTCCGAACGATAGTTTCAGACTCCACCCGGAATAAGCTGCTGCTACGGCTGACTGGCCCGGCACTTCCGGCCTTCGCCCCGCATTTCCTTTGCGGAATCCCCCACGGCCTCAGTGGTGGCTCATGATCTCCTTCACCCTTGTCCACGCTTCCGTGCGCGCCTTGGCGTTGGCTTCGCTCGCCTTGGGGTCTTCGCCCGCCCGCATGAACCCGTGGCCGGCGCCTTCGTAGGTCACAGGCTCGTAGACTTTGCCGGCCTGCTTCATCTGGTCGATCGTGTCGGGAATTGTCGCGTCGATGCGTGCGTCATTGCCGGCGTAGAAGCCATACACAGGGGCCTTGATGCGGCTCATGGCATCTTTGTCGGGCGGTGGACCGTAGAACACCAGGGCGGCCGCCAGATCCGGGCGATTGGTGGCGAAGCGGAAGGTTTGCCCGCCTCCCCAGCAGAAGCCCGCGACGAAGAGCTTGTTGACCGCGGCCGGCAGTTTCAAGCCGTAGTCGGCCACGGCCTTGAGATCCGCCGTGACCTGATCGGGATCGAGGTGACTCACCGCCGCCATGGCGCTGCCCTCCGGGAAATCCGGTGTGCGGCCGCCTTTGGGGGCCATGCCCGAGAGCAGGTCGGGCGCCACCGCGATGTATCCGGCAGCGGCGAACTCATCCGCGACCTCCTGCACCCAATCGGTCATGCCGAAGATCTCGTGAATGATCAGAATGACGGGCGTTTTGTCCTTCGATTCCGGATAGACAACGAACGTCTCCACGGCGCGGCCGTCGTGCTTGACGGTAACCCACTCGCGATGGCGAGGAGATTTTTCCAGGCTTGCGCGCGCCCAATCTTGAGCCATCAGAGACGATGCCGCCAGAGCGGCCAGCAGAATGATTCGGGTCATTTCCCTGTTATAGCGCATCGCAGCCGGTTTACCATGATCTTCATGTCCCTCAGCAGCGAGAGCTTCACTCCGCAAGACCCCGATTTCGAGAGCCGCGTTAGAGCGAGTTTCAATCGCCAGGCCGCCATGCAAACCATCGGCGCGACTCTGGCATCGGTGGCGCCCGGCATGGCTGAGATCCATTTGCCGTACGATGGCAGGCTCACCCAACAGAACGGTTATCTGCACGCGGGCATTGTCACCATGATTGTGGATAGCGCTTGCGGGTATGCCGCCTTGACGCTGGCGCCTGCCGGCGTGAATGTGCTGACGGTGGAATACAAGGCAAATTTCATGGCGCCTGCGCAAGGCGAAACATTCGTGGCCACCGGCCGGGTTCTCAAGGCCGGGAAGACGCTGACCGTCTGCCAAGGCGAGGTGCGCGCGCTAACGGGCGGCTCGGCAACAGCGGTGGCCGCGATGCTGGCTACCATAATGATTCTGCGGCCACCGTAAGCGCGCGGTGGGGCAGGCGCTTTCGCCTGCCAACGGGCGTGCTGCGGCGAGTCCAGCTCGCCGAAAAACCGACTGCGAGCTGAAGCCCACAGCACCACGCTCTCCGGAAACCACGCTGGAAGTTGTGGTCCGGCGGGACCGAGGTCCATTTGCGCGATAGGCGAGCAAGGCTAGCCTGCGCCGGCAGGAGTGCCGGCGCGGCAGGCACGAGTGCCTGCGCCACGGGGCTACACGCAAAAGTCGAACACGTCGTTCCACACTTCCGCAAACGTGGAATCGTCGAATTCCGATCCCGACTTCAACAGGTCGTAGGCCAGGTACTCCCTGCACGATCCAGGAATGGCTTTGACCAGCCGGTGGTGTCCCACGATGTCCATGTGGTCTCCGGGCACGAGCCGCGTCTGGGCGCCGTCGGGCCAGAGCATCGAAGAGGTGTTGACGATGCCGTCGTTGTCCCAAAGTTCGATCTCGGCGCCGGTGCGCCAGCGCTCGATCCTGCGCCGCTGAATGGCGCTGACGTACTGGAGACTCGCCAGATCGCTGACGGGGGGCTCGTGGAATGGGCCGCCGGCGCAGGCCCGGTAGGCGGTGCGATAAACGATGTCGGTGTGCGCGCGCGGGCCCTCGCGCCTGGTGCACTCCGGGTAGGTCGTGGGATTCAGAAGATCCCACTGCGGCGCTTCGACGCCCGGATCGAACACAAAGGGGCGCCGGCCCAGCGTGGCATACGACCGCGTCCTGATCCGCTGCTTCCGCCAGAGGTCTTTCTCGTGGTCGCGCTTGCCGCCGGGGAAGTGTGCCGGGCTGGCGGGATCCTCCTCCGCGTTATTCGAAGCGAGATCGTCGATCGCGCCGAAATCCGTGGCTATGTGGCGCAACCACAATTCGAGCTCGGACGCGGCTTCCTGCGCTCCCGCTACGCGCGCCGGATCTCGGTTGCACGTGTCGGCTTGCGCTTCGCTCAGAGCATCCTGGAGGGCGCGCAGCAAGTCTACATCGGCGAGGCCAGTGGCGCCGCTCGCGATCCAGCTCTCCAGCTTGTCCAGCAGCGGCACTTGGGAACCCGCGACCGTGGCGCGCAACTCGGCGATCACCACTTTGCGCCCTAGCGTATAGGCGCGCACCCAGTCGGCGATGTTGGTGCCCCACTGCGGCACCGAGAGGAAGACGATGCCGCGCACCAACTTCAGGATCTCCGCGGCTTTCACGGTGAAGGCCGAGCCCTTGCCGCCATCCACAGGGAACGTCTTGCCGGGAGGCCCGGTCATCAGATCCCAGAGGAGCTTGCGTATGTCCAGGCCGCCGGTCGAGTGGCCGACCAGGATCAAGGCGTCATGGTCCATGAACTCGCCGCGCGCCATTCGCTTGGCCAGGTAGCTGCGCAGCCGCCCGGCGCGGGTAGCGACTGCCGCTGTGGGAAAGTTGTCGAAGTAGTGCAGCACCACATCGGCGCGCCCATTCTGCGTCCGCCACTTGCGGAACTGCGGCGTGACGCGGGCGTAGTATTCAAGCTGGCCGAGCGCATCGAACCCGGCGAATCCCGGGACCAGCACGACGTGCGTCCGGCGGGCGGATGAGCGGCCTCTCGCTTCAGCCATTGTTGGAGACCTCCTTTTCTTAGGCTTTTTTTAGGCTTTTTTCAATGACGCGGCCAGACTGCGGCGTATCGCTGGCCGGCCCGATGGAACGAGACCAGCTTGCGCGGCAGATGCCAGTTCGGCTTCAAATTCGGCGGATTTCACATGCCCGGCTGGCTCGACGAGCAGCACGCCGGCGGCGGGTTTCAAGGCCTTTGAGACTTCCGCGAAGAAGGCGCCTGGGGATGGCACTTCATGCACCATGGCGAAGGCCAGCACAAAGTCGACTGCACCGGAGAGGTCCGCTAGGCCCATCGTATCGGGCCGCGCCAGGCGGACATCCAGGCGGTCAAGAAGTCCGGCGTGGCGTGCGCGCCGTTTGAGCCGGTCGAGCATTTTGGGCTGTATGTCGACCGCCACTACGCGGCCTGCGGCTCCCACCAGGCGAGCCAGTTCGAGCGTGAAGAACCCCATGCCGGGTCCAGGCTCGAGGACCGTCATGCCTTCGTGGACGTAAGGAGCCAGAATTTCGGCTGGGTTGTACTGCAGGCGCCGCAACGGGCTGGCCAGCAGATACCCGATCCACCAGGGACAGACTCTGTGCGGCATATCGTCGTCAGCCGCTACATGCGACCACCGCCGCGCCCGCGGCGGCATCCGCGTTCATCAGGATTCGCAGATACCAGATCAGCAGAAGCATTACGGGCGTCTCAGGCGAGCCGGCGGCCGATTGCGCCACGCCGGCGTTGCCGCCTTGCTTGAAGACACCATGCGGACCCGAGAGCGTGACAGCGGGATTCCCATCCTCCGTCTGGAACGCCCATTCCGTGTGCCAGAAATTCGTCGGCCGCAATTGGTAACGGCGCCCCGAGCCAAAAGCTAACGAACCGCTGCCAGTCCAACCCGGAGTGAATATCGCCAGGTCGGTTTCCGAGCCGGCCTCACGAATGGAGACTCGCGGAGACAGAAAGCCCGTTCTCTTGAACGTCCACTTCCCCTGGCCGCACTCGCCCGTCGCCAGCGATCCATACCTGCTTTCGAAGCTGAGGATTGCAACCTCGCTTCCATTGCACGTCAGTTGATAAATACGGCGCAAGATCTCCGGCTGGCGCCATTCCAGTTCATGCCCTACGGTTTGATCGAGATTCATACGGCTCCTTTGCGCGCGCGACGGCCTCTTCTCAAATGATACACTCACGCCATGAGCGATCCTCTGGCATACCTGGGAGAGCAGTTGGAAGCCTGGAAGCGGGCCGGAACATATCAGCGCCTGCGCGTTTTGGAATCGGAGAGCGCCGCCGAATCGCGTTTCGACGGCAAGGACGTGATCAACCTGGCGTCGAACAATTACCTGGGTCTGACCACGCATCCGAAGCTGCGGGAAGCCGCGTTGGAGGCCACCCGGCGCTACGGTGTCGGCTCGGGCGCCGTGCGCACCATCTCCGGCACGATGTCGCTGCACATGCAACTCGAGGAGCGCATCGCGCGCTTCAAAAATGTGGAAGCCTGCGTCGTGTTTCAATCCGGCTTCGCCGCCAACGCGGGCACCGTCGCGGCCGTCCTGACGCCCGAAGACCACATCGTCTCCGACGAATTGAATCACGCCAGCATCATCGACGGATGCCGGCTCTCCAGGGCGAAGATCCACGTCTTCCCGCACAAAGACACCGCGGCCGCGGAGCGCACGCTGGCGGAGTTGGCCGATAAGCCGGGGCGCAAGCTGCTGATCACCGATGGCGTGTTTTCGATGGATGGCGACATAGGCCCGCTGCCCGGACTGGCCGCGGCCGCCGAAAAACACGGCGCCATCATGATGGTGGATGACGCACACGCTTCCGGAGTTCTGGGACGCAACGGGCGCGGCACAATCGATCATTTCGGCGTGCACGGGCGGGTACACATTCAGGTCGGCACGCTCTCGAAAGCCATCGGAGTGCTGGGCGGGTACGTGTGCGGCAGCCGTGCGTTGATCGAGTTTCTGTATCATCGGGCGCGGCCGTTTCTGTTTTCGACATCGCATCCGCCCGCCGTGGCGGCGTCTTGCATAGCCGCTTTCGACGTACTGGAAGAGGAGCCGGAACGTATTCAGAATCTATGGGATAACACCAAATATTTCAAGCACGGGCTGAGCGTCGCCGGATTCAACACGGGAGTCAGCGAAACCCCCATCACGCCGGTGATCGTGGGCGAGGCGCGCATGGCGCACTTACTCTCCGCCGCGCTGTTTGAGGGAGGCGTGCTGGCGACCGGCATCGGGTTCCCGACGGTGCCGGAGGGCAAAGCGCGCGTGCGCACGATTGTCACAGCCACGCATACGCGCGCCGAACTCGACCGTGCGTTGGAGGTGTTCGAGCGCGTCGGGAAAAAGCTGGGGATTCTGGTTAACTGAGCGCTACTGCGTGTCGCGTGTGTTGTCCGGTCTAACTTATTACAATCCATGTTTCGGAGCCACGTGGCGCACGCTTCACGGCGACTGGCTTGTTCGGGGGATTCCTGCTGATGTTGGTTGCTGTATTGCGTGGCTAAGCGCGCGCGGCTACGGCGCTGCAACTGCTCGGCAAACGCTCGCGCCGTTTCGGACTTCGCATGCGTTAACGGCGTGCAAGTCTGACGCACGCGCTGCGCCCCGGTTACGTCGCCGCTCGGCGCGGCACAGCCGGCACACGCGGCAGTAGCTGATCTTCACGCGATCGCCCGAGCGGCGCACGCGCACGTGAAAGAACTCCCGCGTCGCGTACCACTGCTCGCCGCATGCCTGGCACACGCGCGGCGGCGGGCAATCGCGGCGTTGCGCCAGATCCTGTTTCAGTTTTTCCCATGCAAGCCTCTTCCGCGCGCGCCACTGCCGCCAGCGCTCGCGGGTATGATCGACGAAGGCTTTCGCACGTCTCCGCTGCTGGCGCCGAAACTCCTCCGACGATCGCGCCTCGCGCCACGAGAGCCGGATACCCCACCTGCGCCGGCAGGCGGTCACGGTCTTCTGCGCGATGCCCCATCGCCGCGCGACCTCGATGCTGGGCAGCCGCCGACCTTCATCCAGGAGGAACCGCTTGAATTCGTCGCGACGCTCCGGATCGAGCCGTTGGGCCGAGCGCGCACGAGCTTTCACGGCGGGATTGCCGAGGCCGTGCCGCCCCATCATCTTGCTGATGGAATCCTTGCTGCGTCCCGGCAGCAGCCCCATTTGGGAGATGAAGAATGCACTGAAACCGTATTCCTGGGTGAATGCCGTGAGTTTCTTCAGCTCGGGGAAGGTCCAGGGTTTGACTTCGCGGCCAGGGAAGGCCCCGTTCAGAAGACCGGCGAGTTGCAGCCGCTTGCGCTGGTTGTTGATGGCCGCGCGCGATTTGCCCGGCACGTCGATTTCCGGCAGGGGCTTTCGCTGATGCACAATCTGATCGATGAGCGCTTCAATCTGGAGACTGGTCCAACGGTTTCCCGGCATTGCTTATAGGGTCTAAATCCAGATTAGGGGGTGGGACGGCGAATTGGTATACAGCCGGGCGGGTATTTTCAGGCCTGTGGTGGGGCAGGCGCACAAGGAAAACCACTCCCTGACGGTCGCGGCTTGTACCCCTCTGCGGCTCTGTTGCGGCTATAGCGCCGAGGCGGCAGGCACCAGCGCCCACGCCACGTCTAGCTCCATCAGGTTGCCGGATGCATCATATTCGATATCGCGCGCCGGGCCCACGATCTCCAGCATCGGGTTGCGCTCGATCTGTGGACGCAGGTTCTCGCTCATGGCCAGCAGCGAAAGTTCCATGGTGTTGCGTATCCACCCAATCGTCAGGTCGCGCATCTCGAATTTGCCGACCGTGGGCGCGATGGCTTCCAGGCACTCGCGGTCGGTTGGGTAATGGATCGGGATGCGTATGGCGGACGGCGTGGAGGCGGTCAGGGAATTGATGCGCGTGGGCGTCCAATCCACGCGGTTCACCAGCCGGTCCGTCACGATATCGGCCATGCCCAGGCCGACGGCATTGTTGTAACTCAGATCGCTCAAATCGCGCACGAAGATGCGTTCGATGCGCGGCGTGTCCGGCCAGGGATTATAGTCGCCAAAAACGCTGCGGTTCACGACCTTGGTGTCCATGCCGGCGCCGCTGATATTCTTGCCGATTTCGTCGAGGATGAGAAGGTCCAGGTCCGCCGGGATGCGCCCCATCCACGATTTCACCAGCGCCAGCAGCTCTTCCTCGCGCCGCTCCATATTCTCGACCGGAACGGCTTCCAGCCTGGCGGTGTTGTGGTTGGCGTCCTCCAGGATGGCCAGGCCGCCCAGAACCTTGCCGGATTCGAGCACCGTCCGGCCGATCGCGCGGATGGTATTTTCGAGACCCAGCTTGTATGCATACGTGTGGTAATTCTTCGCGCCGGCAAACTTGCCGAGCCCGATCGCCATCATCTTGAACAGGCCGCTTTCGATCTTGCCGGCGAAATCGGTATGCCACTTCACGCGGCCGGCCAGCATGACGCCGTCGCTCTCATAGGCGTTGCGGTCCATGTAGGTCTGTATGCCTTCCGGCGTTTTTCCCAGCGGCACGACGTCGAGCGAGCTCAGGACGGGACAGCCCATAGTGGCTTCGATGATGCCGTAATGCGCGAGCACGTCGGCCTGACCTTCGGCCGTGGCGGCGCCGTGGCTGCCCATCGCCGGAAAGACGAACGGGTGCATGCCCTGCGATTTCCAGAACTCCGCCGTCGCGCGCGCGATGGTGGAGATATTCGCGATGCCGCGGCTGCCTACGCCGATGGCTACCCGCGACCCGGGCTTGAGCCGCGCCGCGAAACCAAAATCGTGGAGCTGCCGCTTGACCTCGGCGGCTACATCGGGAATGCGGCGGTCGGGGAAATTCTGACGCACCAGGAAAAGGCGGGGGAATTGCATTCCTTCATATTATCAGAGCTTTTCAGCGGGGAATGCGCTTCCGTTCGCGGAAAGGAATCTCTCGGCGCGATGCCAATCCTCTTCAGGCGAGCCTATAGGGCAGCCGCGCGCCTGCCAATACTGGTAGGCCAGGGCCGCGACGGCGTCGTGGCCAGGCGGCTGGTCGGCGGGTTTTGCGACGACCATCTCGAAAGGGCGCGTGCGAAGCGCATGATGCGGGGAGCAGCGATGCAGTAGCGAGACCACGGTTAACTATCATACCGCCGAATTTGCTAATGTGGTCGCTAGACGTGGGGCAGGCGCTTTCGCCTGCCAAGCCGGGCACTCCCTCAGAATCGAATGCCGCGAACCATATTGCCAGGCAAACCGTATCCTCAGGGCGCCACCTGGGATGGAACCGGCGTAAACTTCTCACTGTATTCGGAGACTGCCACGCGCGTCGAGCTTTGTCTCTTTGAAGACGTCGCCGCCCGCCGCAGCGAGAACGTTTCCTTGCGGGAAGTAACCGGCTATGTCTGGCACGCCTATCTTCCAGGCGTCAAGCTCGGTCAATTGTATGGCTACCGCGTGTATGGCCCGTACGAACCGGAGCGCGGCTGCCGCTACAATCCATCCAAGCTGCTGATCGACCCTTACGCCAAAGCCGTCTCCGGCGAGCCGGATTGGAACGCGCCGGTGTTTGCTTATAAGTTGGGGGATCCCGCCGGCGACCTTTCTCCGGACCAACAAGACGATGTCTGGGGCGTGCCGAAATGTGTAGTCACCACTTCGCATTTCGACTGGGAAAACGACCGGCCGCCTATGACTCCGCTCCACGACAGCGTGCTCTATGAAGCGCACGTCAAGGGCATCACGGCGTTGCATCCCGATATACCTCAGGAGTTGCGCGGCACTTATGCGGGCCTCGTCCACCCGGTGATGATCGACTATCTCAAAAAGCTGGGCATTACTGCCGTCGAGCTTATGCCCGTGCACCAGTTTGTGGACGATAAGCGCTTGGTCGAAGCCGGGCTGCGCAATTACTGGGGTTATAACTCCATCAACTTCTTCGCGCCGGACTCACGCTACAGCAGCTCCGGAAGCAGTGGCGAGCAGATCGGCGAATTCAAGGCCATGGTGAAGGCCCTGCACCGCGCCGGAATCGAAGTCATTCTCGATGTCGTCTACAATCACACAGCGGAAGGCAACCATCTGGGCCCTACCCTCAGCTTCCGGGGTATCGACAACGCCACCTATTATCGCCTGGTGACGGATCAGCCGCGCTATTACATGGATTACACGGGTACCGGCAACACGCTGAATGTACGCCACCCGCAGGTGCTGAAGCTGATTATGGACAGCCTGCGCTACTGGGTCCAGGAGATGCACGTAGACGGCTTCCGCTTCGATCTGGCCGCCGCGCTGGCGCGTGAGTTGCACGAAGTGGACCGCCTGTCCGCGTTCTTCGACATCATCAACCAGGACCCCGTGGTTTCGCAGGTCAAGCTGATCGCCGAGCCGTGGGACGTGGGCGAAGGCGGCTATCAGGTGGGGAAGTTTCCGCCATTGTGGGCGGAGTGGAACGGCCGCTATCGCGACGTGGTGCGCCGCTACTGGAAGGGCGACGACGGCCAGCTTGCGGAATTAGGCTACCGGCTCACGGGCAGCAGCGATCTGTATCAGCGGGACGGCCGCCATCCCACTGCCAGCATCAATTTTATAACCGCGCACGACGGTTTTACTCTGCATGACTTAGTGACTTACAACGAGAAGCACAACGAAGCGAATCGGGAAGGTAATTGCGACGGTACGAATCACAACGACTCCTATAACTATGGCGTGGAAGGAGAGACGGACGACGCTCAGGTAAATCAGGTTCGCGACCGCCAGAAGCGCAACCTGCTCACGACGCTGCTGCTATCGCAGGGCGTGCCGATGATCTGCGCCGGAGACGAGATCGACCGTACGCAGAGCGGCAACAATAACGCCTACGCCCAGGACAATGAGACGAGCTGGTTCGATTGGAACCTGGATGGCCGGCGGCGCATCCTGCTCGAATTCACGCGGATGCTGGTGGCGCTGCGCCGGGTGCATCCCAACCTGCACCGGCGGAAGTTCTTTCAAGACCGCGAAATCGGCCCCGGCACCGCGCGGCGGGAAGTAGATGGAGGCCGCGAGCAGGATATCGTCTGGGTGCGTCCCGACGGGCAGCAGATGACCGCCGACGAGTGGCACGCCGGTTGGGTCCGCTGCATCGGCATGATTCTGAATGGCAGGACGCTCGACGATGTCAATGCGGTGGGCGAGACCATTACAGACGACTCGTTCCTGCTCCTGCTCAATCCTGACCAGAAGCCCATCGATTTCTATATGCCGAAGCTGCACGACGGTGCGGCCTGGGAAGTCTGCCTCGACACCTCCAAGCCGGACCTGGCGAAACGGCGGGTGGTGCGGGTATCGCAACCGTATGAGCTGCCGCCGCGCTCGGCTGCCATGCTGAGAGAGCTGGAGGACTGAGAGGGCTGGGGTCGGAAAACCGATCGCGGCGGAGTTTGGGCGTGTCCCTCGCTAGCCGTCGGCGCATCGATTTGTCCGCTGCGCCCAGACTGATTCGAACGCAGAATACTCAAAATTCAACGTAGCTGCATCAACGGGCGCTTAGTTTCAAAGTGGAATCCATATCAACCGGTTGATCCATTCCGCGGCCTCGCTGGCGCTCCAAATCAGCGCAAGCTCCTCTACCGCCGTCGCTATGGGAATCGCTTCCCGAAGCAGGATCACTCCAGGGCTCTGCGCTTGGGCCACAAAGCGATTGAAATGCAACGGCATCGTACGGCGGTCCTGGCTCACGAGAATTCGTCCCGAGCCTGCAGCGATCCGCAGAACCTCAGAATCCTTCAACCCTTCGAGTCCCGCGTCGGTCGCAGTGCGGATGTCAACTCCTGGCGCAGCGCGCCGCAACCCGCGGAGCACGCGTCCGTCAAGATCGGCGTCAGCCTGGAATCTGACTCGCATGACGGGCCCGCTG
>Ga0187858_10003100_pt1 | contig 16338 bp, 12 predicted proteins | sample June2016WEW_8_15_FD_133015 | JGI IMG/M metagenome (GOLD analysis project Ga0187858, IMG submission 133015) | Peatland microbial communities from SPRUCE experiment site at the Marcell Experimental Forest, Minnesota, USA - June2016WEW_8_150 | ecosystem: Environmental > Terrestrial > Soil >...
AGGAAGGCGCCCGGCGGCGATGCGGATCGGTTGGGTGGGAGTGCTCGATGCGCGGCGGCCCCAATTGCTTATCATAGCTGGGGGGACAGGTCCGCTGAACTCGACAGTTCTCCAGCCTGGTTTCGCTTTAAACTCGGGGAAACCGCTCCATTGAAAACATCCCCACCCACGGCGATCCGGCGAACCGGGGATTAGGCTGTGGCCGCCGGTTCTGTCTGGATTTGAACATCGGTTAGCGTCACCTGGTACCCGAGTTTACGCAAGGCTTGCGTCAGCTTCTGCGCTCGCCGCTTGCGGGCCTTTGGGGTGGTGTCCTGGCCGCATTCGACGTATTCGACCCCATCGTGGAGCACCTTCCAAAGCACGCGGGCCATACGGTGCCTCACCAGTGCGATGGCCCCGTTCCATCCCAGCTTTGGTAGGAATCGCCGGAATAAGTTCTGGAACCGGCTGCCTTTCTTCTTCACCGCCGCCTGCGCCGCCTCCGTTAACAGCCGCCGCACATAGCGATTGCCCTTGGGGCAGCGGGAACTGTGATTCTCCTCCGCGCTCACGTTGCTCCCCGGGCACACCCCTGCCCAGGAGGCGAACGCTCCCGGTGACTGAAACGCCTCGGCATCCACCCCCACTTCGGCGATGATCTGCTGCGCCGATTCGGCACCCCACCCCGGCATTTTGGCCACCCGCAGCACGACCGCCTGATGCACCCGCAGTGCTTCGGCCGCCATCCGGCTCAGTTTCTCGATCTGCTCATCCAGCAACTGCAGACGCTGCAGATCTAGTTTCAGCAACTCAATGTGGCAGGGATCGGGCGCACCGGTCAAGGCATCCGTCAACTCCTGTTTCGTGCACTTCAGGCTGCGGTCCCCCAACTCCGCCAATTGAGCAGGGCTGCGGGTACCTTCCGCCAGGGCTTCCAGGATCCGCCGTCCACTTACCCCCAGCAGGTCGCTGATCACGCTGGAGAGCTTAATCCTGGCTTCTTCCAGCAGGCCTTCCATCTGATTCTGCAGGCGCACCCGGTCGCGCACCAATTGCAGCCGGCCGCGCGTCATCAGCCGCCACCGCCGCTGCTCCGGCTCCGGTACATAGCTCAGCATCAGTTCGCTCGCCAGCAGCCGCCGACCCAGTCGTTTGGCGTCCCGAAAATCGGTCTTTCGTCCTCTAGGCGCCCGGTTCGATTGCGCTTGTGCCAGATGCAGTTTCCCAAAGTGCGGCTCCAATTCCAACCAGACCGATTTCCAATATTGGGCCGTCGATTCCATCACTACTTCTTGCACCTGACGTTCCCCTAGCCAAGCCACCAAGTGCTCCCGCTCGCTGGCCCCAGCTCCAAATTTCCGGCACTCGAATTCCACTGCCGCCGCCGCCGTATCTTCGACTTCTTCCGCCATGCTCGCCACTACCACCATGTGCACCTTCTTGTGGATGTCGATTGCTGCTACTCTGTAAGGCATCTCTTTTCCTTTCTCGCGGGGAATGGCAGATCGCGCGTAAAAGTAGATACGCACCATTACGAGCTCTCGCCCTTCCTCGCGGAAAGGCGGTCTCAATCGATTGGTCCAAAGCGCGATCCGGATCAGACTCCCTTACGGCCTCAACACATCCAGAGCGGGTACGATCTCCGGCCACACCCCGTTGGAGGCATCCTATCGCAACTCGCGCCCGTTTTCATTCACATTGGTGGCCCGCAGGGCCATAGGACACTCCCTGACGGTCGCGGCTCTGATCCAAACGCTTCGGAGCCGCGCGCATACCACACTACATATACATCCCGCCGTTGACATTGAGCACATGCCCGGTGATATATCCCGCTTCATCGCTGGCCAGGAACCGCACGGCGGCGGCGATCTCCTCGGGCCTGCCTAGCCGCCGCAAAGGCACCTGCGCGAGCAACTTCTCCTTCAACTCGCCGGTGAGCACCGCGGTCATGTCGGTATCGATAAAGCCGGGGGCCACCGCGTTGACCGTAATCTCACGGGGCGCCATCTCCTGCGCCAGCGCCTTGGTCAGGCCGATCAGGCCCGCCTTGGAGGTGACGTAGTTCGCCTGGCCGGCATTGCCGCTTTCGCCCACCACCGAAGCGATATTAACGATTCGGCCATAGCGCTGCTTCATCATGGCCGGCAGCACCTGCTGTATGGCGAAGAACGCGCCGTGCAAATTGATTTGCAGCACGCGTTCCCAATCCTCGCGCTTCATGCGCACCGCCAGGCCGTCGCGCGTGACGCCGGCGTTGTTGACCAGCACGTCGATGCGCCCGAACTGCTGCAACGCCTTCGCGAAGCTCTCCCGGATGGAATCGTACGATAGCAGGTCCAGATTCACGGTCAGGGCCTGGCCACTGCAAGCCCGGATTTTCTCGGCGACTTCTTCATTTTTTTCGATCTCGGGCGAGGCCACCACGATATCGAAACCGGCGCGGCACAACGTCAAGGCGATCTCGCGGCCGATGCCCCGGCTGGCGCCCGTGACGAATGCCACTCGATTAAACATGCTTGCTCCTTGATGATTTGTTTGTGAACTTCAATCATAGTAGAAAGTGAGACACCCCCGTTATGGCCTATGCCGATCTGCGTGAGTTCATCAGCGCGCTGGAGAAGAACCACGAGCTCAAGCGCATTCCCTTCGAAGTGGACCCCATCCTGGAGATCGCCGACTTTGCCGATCGCGCCGTAAAAGGCGGGGGCCCGGCGCTGCTGTTCGAGAAGCCGAAAGGCTACGCGATTCCGGTGCTGATCAACAGCTATGCCGGCATGCGCAAGATGGAGATCGCACTCGAAGTGGAATCGGTCGAAGCGGTGGCCGGGCGCATCGCCGAGTACCTGGAAATGCGCATGCCGGAGGGGCTCATCGGCAAGCTCAAGATGCTGCCAAAGCTGGCGGAGATGGGATCGTTCTTTCCCAAGATCGTGTCGAAGGGGCCGTGCCAGGATGTGATTCGCAGCGACGGGTTTTCGCTGCTGGATTATCCGGTGCTGCAATGCTGGCCGGAAGATGCCGGCCGGTTCATCACGCTGCCGCTGGTTTTCTCGCGCAATCCCGATACCGGCAAGCGCAATTGCGGCATGTACCGCATGCAGGTGTACGACCAGCGCACGGCAGGCATGCACTGGCAGACGCACAAGCAGGGCGCCGAGCACTACCGCCGCATGCAGCACTTCGGCAAGCCGCGCATGGATGTGGCCGTGGCCATTGGGGCGGATCCGGCCACCATGTTTTCGGCCATCCTGCCGCTGCCGCCGGATCTGGACGAGATGCTGCTGGCCGGCTTTCTGCGCGGCAGTCCGGTGGAGATGGTGAAGTGCCAGACCTGCGACCTGGAAGTGCCCGCGCAGGCTGAGATCGTGCTTGAAGGATACGTGGAGCTGGGCGAGTTGCGCACGGAAGGGCCGTTCGGCGACCACACCGGCTTCTATTCGCTGGCCGACGAATATCCAGTGTTTCACGTCACCTGCATCACGCAGCGGAAGGATCCGATTTACGCAACGACTATTGTGGGACCGCCGCCCATGGAGGACTTCTACATGGGCAAAGCCATCGAGCGGATCTTCCTGCCGCTGATGCGGCTGCAACTGCCGGAGGTGCGCGACATCTGCATGCCGGCCGAGGGGATTTTTCACAACCTGATCCTGGTGGCGATCCGGAAGTCTTATCCGGGGCACGCGCGCAAAGTGATGCACGCCATATGGGGACTGGGACAGGCCATGTTCAGCAAGTGCATCGTGGTGGTGGATGAAGACGTCAACGTGCAGGACGTGCGCGAGGTGACGTGGAAGGCGCTTAATAACATCGACCCGGAGCGCGACATACAGTTCGTGCTGGGGCCGGTGGATTCGCTGGACCATTCCAGCCGGCTGGCAAATTACGGATCGAAGATGGGGGTGGACGCTACTCGCAAGTGGCCGGAGGAGGGATTTACGAGGCCGTGGCCGGGGGTGATCCGGATGTCGGAAGAGGTGAAGCGGCGGGTGGATGAGTTGTGGCGGCGGGCGGGGTTGTAGGGGTGGGCAGGCCCCCGGCATGCGGCGACCTCTCAGGCCACCCGACTACGAATCCGGATGGTAGGTTCTAGGATCGGCCGTGATGGAACCTTCCTGTGGCCATACCCAGCCCTTCATCCGATCCCAACTGCACTCGCCATAAGCGGACGACCAATACCGTCGTGAGCGCACGGCCTCTTTAGCTTCGTCGTAATTGGGCAGGGCGCTAGCTCCCAAATGGCTCAAGACAACCTCCTCAGCTTCAAATCCAATGATTCGATAGCATCGAGGGGCAATTGGGATTCGCTCAAGTAACCAGTCCGCCAGCTCTGGCGAGAACTTTCCGTGTGCCTCAACGTATTCGGTAATGTGGAATCGTACGAAACCGGCGCTCGGGTCGTCGGACCACCGAACGAGATCGTCACGCTTGGCCTTGAGGTAGTCGCGATCGTCACCAGATACTGGGAACTCGTACCAAGTGAGATCCAGACGGGACCTCGCGGCCTCGGACTTAAGGTCGGGCAGTTCAGCGGTCGTGATGACACCGAAGGCCGCCTGGCGGCGCGGTCGTTCAGCCCATTGATGGTCTGTGAGATCTACAACGCCGCGAGTTTTGGAGAGCGCACGTAGCGGCATGACGGCTACCCGTCCAACGGTGGCGCTCCCTGCCGCAGCAAAAGCGAACGCGTAGCCCAGTCGCGCGGTGAAATCGACCATCCAGGTAGGCAAGCCGTAATGCTGCAGCAGCCCGATGGCACTATGCTCGTCGAGGGAATAGTCGTCCTCGGTGAACCTGCATGCCAGGTCGGGAATAAGACCTTCAAGCACCTTCAAATCCCGATCCGAAAGCAGCCGACCGTCCTTGAGCTTGTACGCGTCTGGGCGGTGGATGCCAGCCTTGGTCGTTTCGAACTCGCCGCACTCACCCCTAAAGAGGTATCGCGGTGCCTGATGCGGGAGCGCTAGGCCAGACTCGGTTTCAAGCCACACTTGTTGCCGGGGTTCCATGGCATATCGATTAAGGAAATCGAACGCCTCGGCAAGGCTTACGAAACGTTTGTCCGGTACAAAAGTCATTTCGCGCTCAACGCTAGCCTTTCGCCGCGTCGATCCGAAACGGCACTGCAACGAGCGCCCGCATCACTTTAATCTAGTCGCCATAAAGCTGGTTAACGAACCAGACACTCAACTCGTATAACTCAATGGCATCCGTTTCCGAGAGTTCAGAGCCGGGATGGCTGGACGAGCAACGCAGTTCATTGAGCCTCCAGGCACGTTTTGAATCCCAGTTTGAGAGACGGCGAGCCTTGCGCTTCAGCCATGCCTTCAGGTCTGGGTATTGAGGCTCCGGCAGTCGGCGGGTACCATCGATCTCAGAGATCATGTCGCCGAGGCTTAGATTCGATCCCTCCAAATATTTCTGAAACTTGTCCTTCTTCAGGCCGGGCGGGATTTTCCGTAGGACCAGGTCGCCTTGTTCTTGCCGAAAACGATCAAAAAACCGCCTTAGCTGGGCTTCCGCAATCTCGGCGAAGTAACCAGCGACTCTCCGCCCCAAGAGAGCCCGTTGCCCCGGAGGTGTGCTCCCACTCCACAGCCAGTGCGTCGCACCAACCCACAGCTTTCGGCTCTCTTCGTCCAGGAACTGGAATGACTGCCAATGCCTTGAGAGAACAGATGTCATGAACCGCAGCTCCTCGGGGCTTGCTTCCACCACCTTCCGCGACGTAGACGGAAGGTGGCTCCCGGCGACCTCCCCAAGCATCAGGGCAATGGAGCCCCGCGGGTCCTCCCCGAAAGATGGATCGACCTTTTCTTCCTCGCGAAGGCAGTTCAGAACCGTTTCCGGGGTAACCTTTAAGGGCGAGGAGAGGTACAGTTTGGCCAATTGCAGCCAAATTCCCTGCGTGCGCGGAAATTCTTGGGTACAGCTTTCCAGCAGGTGGGCAGCGGCCTCAACCTGTTCGCCTTTCGCGCAGCACTCGGCGGCGTTCTGATACAACTGAGAGCGCATTCGCGCCTCTGCCTCGTTTGGTAGCCCAGGTAAACCAAAGCCGAGCACAAGGAGGCGCTTGAACTGTTCCGACGCTTTAAGGTAATCTCCAGAGATAAAGTAGCACTTGCCCCAAGCGGCCCAGTAAGAACTGAGCAGGTCCGAGTCCGTCTGGAAGGCGATCTCCCGCTCGTGGGCGGCATCGGAGAGGCGCGCGCGCTCTTCCGGGGAGTATTCCACCCAGTCTACCAGATTCATGCCCCACCCCAACAGTCCAATAGGACGGATGCCGCGGAAAATATTGTCGACGGAAAAGAAGGCATTGTCCAACTGTGGAAGCCACCACCACGTCAGGTGTCCCTGCGATGCGCCCGACTCGTCCTCGGCTCTCGGAGCGACTACCGAGCAAACATACATCTGGCCCTTGAGTGCCCGGCACTGCGGTGCTGTGATCGCCCCCAGTGATTTCAGACGGTCAAAAAGCGCCGCTGCCAGATCCCACTTGTATGCTACGCAGGCATTTGTTATTTCCCACCGGATGGCCCGCGGATCTTGGAGCGCACCGGGTTCCTGGACGGCAAGGCCCACGAATCTTTCAAAGTGCGGCCAGACTACGCTATGAAGCAGCGGTCCTGACTCCTCCAGCTCAAAACCCTCGAAGTTAGCGAGGCGGTACAGGAAGTTCAAAATGACAAGACGGACTGCGCGTGCAAAATCGGAACGTATCAGCTTGAGTTCAAGGAGCTCGACCGTACGCTCGACTTTTCCGGTACTATAAACGCCCTCCCCGTCGTCCTCTAGAATCGTACGGCCCGCAATCCGTCGGAGCTCGACTGCCATGTCGATCTCGGAGCTGTCAATCAGCGGATAGTCATCGCAAACGAGAATCTTCTCTGCGGCTTCGCGTACCCAGTCGTCGAAACTCTCGAGCATACACGGATTCTAGCAGGCAGTTTCAGTGGCCGGCGCGAGTGGCCGCCTGGTAGCGGTACACTGAAGGCATGGAAAACGCGGAGATCCAGATCGTCTCCAATGAGGCTGGCGAACCGACTGCCGTCATTGTCCCGATTGAACTCTGGCGCGAAATCGAATCGGAGCGGGAAACAGCATACCTGCTCAAGTCCGAGACGATGAAGCAGCGTCTACTGGCCGCGAAACAACGCCAGGAGGGACTCTCACTCGAGGCTGTAGTTGAGAAGCTTAGAATTTGACCCGTCGGCCTTCGAGGATCTCGCTTGGTGGGTCGAAAAAGACCGGGCGCAGGCGCTTCGAATCATGAGACTGGTTCGCGAAATTCAGCGCGACCCGTTCTCCGGTCTGGGCAAGCCCGAGCGCTTGAAGCACGAATTGTCCGGTTGCTGGTCGAGACGCATCGATCAAGCACATCGACTCGTTTATCAAGTGTGGGATGACAAGATCCGGATTCTCGCCTGCCGGTTCCACTATTGACGAGCGTTGCTCACGATCTATTCTAACGTGCGATTTTCGGCGCACCACGGTGCCTGCCTGTTGCCCCGTCGAAAGCGGTGAAGCGGCGGGCGGGTCTGTACGATGTGCTGTGGCGCACGCACCTGAAAACGCGGCCCCAGCAAGCTTCAGTAGAATCTATCTATGCACAACCAACGCTTTCTTACGATCTACTCCGGCGTTCTGACGGCGGTGTTTGCCGTTACGCTTCTGTCCGGTTTTGCGTTTCGTTCCAAGCAGACGAAGTTTGATGAGATCTCCGTGCGGCGCATCAACATCGTCGAGCCGGACGGGACCCTTCGCATGGTTCTGTCCGGCAAAGCCGACGCTCCCGGCCTGATCATCAAGGGCAAGGAATATCCCCGCGGAGATCGCAAAACCGCTGGCATGATCTTCTTTGACGATGAAGGCACGGAAAACGGGGGCCTGATCTTCGGAGGGATGAAAGACAGAGACGGCAAGGTGGAAACCTTTGGGCACCTCAGTTTCGATCAGTATCAGCAAGACCAGGTGTTCACGATCGATGCGGTAGAGAACGGCGGCAGTCGCAGGTCGGGCGTCGGCATCTGGGATCGCGGAGACTATCCGATCATGGAGGCGTTCGAAGCCTCCAAACGCATCCAGCAGCTTCCAGCGGAGGAACAGGAAGCGGCGCTCAAGGAGTTTCGCGCATCGCATCCGCAGGACTCGCAACGAGCCTACTTCGGCCGCGACAGGGACCGTTCCGTTGGGCTGAAGCTCATGGACCCGCAAGGTCACGAGCGCATCCTGCTGCGCGTCAACGCGGATGGAACGCCGGTCCTACAGTTGCTGGACGCAAAGGGAAGCGTGGTCGCACAGCTACCGCCCGCGACAGCTAGTCATTGAACGCGGCTCGGCAAAGAAGCCGGACTAGGTAACTAGCGTGGTCCGGCGCCCGCGAGTGACGCGCGTCGGGTTAGTGCGTCGGGAAATAGAACAAGTCGCACAGGTCGACTATGGCCGCGATGTAGCCGCCGGCCTTTTTCCGATCGCTACATACTTACTCTTGGCCTCAGGGCGAACGTCGCTTCAATTCGGATATCTGTCTGCCGGGGGTAGGCAGGCCAATGGTGGGTCGGTGGCTGGTTCAGATTTTTCGGGCTCGATATAATGGCTTCATCATCTTGCAACAGCCATTCGCATATATTTGGCTTTCCAAGGAGGCCGATACGCCTTTTTTGCTTCCCGATGATTGTGCTGCCGCCTGCCGCCGGCTTGGCTCAGCTCGACCGGTCGCCGCTAAACGGGGCCTTGACGGATCTCAACGGCGCCGGCCGTGGCTGTTAGTTCTATTCCTTTTTCTCCAGCCTCTAGGTCCGCTTGCCTTGCGAGCGCAGGTGGAACGCACGGCCATCACGGGAACCGTCACCGACCAGCAGGGCAATCGGGTCCCCCAATCCAGGGTGCGCGCCACCGAGACTGCCACAGGCTTTCGGCGCGAGACCTTGACAACGTCGGAGGGCACCTATGAACTGCCGGGCCTCCCGGCTGGCGTTTACTCGGTCCAGTTTCTCAAAGCCGGTTTCTCGGCCTATGTCGCAAACGGCGTGGCGCAGTTGGTCGGGCAAACCAGGACGCTGAACGTCCGGCTGGAACTGGCGCAGGGAAAGCAGCAGACCACCGTGACCGAACCGCTGGTGCAACTCGACAAGGTGGACGCCACGATGGGCGCCGCCATCGAGCACGGGCAGGTAGATGAATTGCCGATCAACGGCAGGAATTGGGCGACGTTGACCACGCTTGCGCCTGGCGCTATCAACAACGGCGCCGGCGACCAAAGAACCATTCGCTTCGCGGGACACGGATTGGACGATAACAATCTGACGCTGGACGGAATCGATGCCACCGCCGTCTACAATCAGGAGCAGCGGGAGTACATGCGCCTGAACATTCCTCTGGGTTCCATCGACGAATTCCAGGTGCAGTCGCAGAATTTCGGCGCGGACACCCAGAACGGTACAGCGGGCGGCCAGGTGTCCGTAGTTTCACCCTCCGGCACGAACGCCTTTCATGGCGAGGCTTTCGACTATTTCCGTAATGATGCCCTCGACGCCCGCTCTCCGTTCGATTTAGCTTCTCCCGACCCGTTTCTGTTGAATCAATTCGGCGCGGCACTGGGAGGGCCCATCGTACACGACAAGACTTTTTTCTACGCCGACTATGAGGGTCTGCGGCAGAGACTGGATGGAACGCAGATTGGGCTGGTGCCGAGCCCAGCCTTCGCGGCGCAAGTGGCCCAGACTTCGCCTGCATTGATTCCCATCCTGCAGGCTTATCCCGCGGGCACGTCGGTGACTTCCAATCCCAGCGTATGGAACTATGATGCACCCGGCAGGCAGATTAACAACGAAGATTCCGGGATGATCCGGTTCGATCATTATTTTTCCCAAAGCACAACGGCATTTGTTCGCTTTAATGCGGATGAAGCAGTCCAGACCGTTCCCACCGGGCAGATTACAGCCAAGGCGCTGACCGATACCAAATTCAACAACGGAGTGGTGGAACTCTCGCATGTATTTAGCCCGACGTCGATCGACGAAGTAAAATTCGGCGTAAACCAAACGATCTATCACACAGCGAATCTTTCGCCGCTTCCGCTCGGAGTCGCCGTGTCCGGTTTCAGCTCCCCGACTGCATCTTCGACAACCGACTATCCGTCGAAAACTTTCGACTTCATAGACGATCTGTCCTGGTCGAAAGGCAAACACCTTCTCAAGTTCGGCTTTGAGGTACGCCGGATTTTCCTCAACCAGGGCACCTCTCAAAGTGGAACGTTGACCTATACCTCGACGGCCAATTTCCTGGACAACAGCATGGGCTCCGCCTCCTATACCGCGATTCTTCCTCTGGTGCGGCAGCGCAAGAATCAGTACTTCGGTTATGCGCAGGACGAATGGAAAGCGGCTCCCAACCTGACCATCACAGCCGGAGTCCGCTACAATTTTTTCAACGCTCTGCATGCCATAAACAACGATGATGTTCCGTTCGATTTCGCCACTTGCGGCGGGTACTGCCCCAATACCTATGCGTTCTTTCATCCCCGATACAACGATATCGACCCTCGTCTGGGCATCGCGTGGACACATGGCAACACCGTTCTGCGCGCGGGAGGCGGCATTTACCATACGGATGGCCAGGAAGACGACCAGAACCTTCCGATCTCGAATACGGTCGACCGCTACTCCTTCAGCAACACACAATTTCCTACTCTTTCCTATCCTTTGACCCCATTCCTGCTGTACGCGGAAGCCGGAGGGCTGGGCGTCGTTTCTCCGCGCGATCTGGATCGCAACCGGAAAGACGACTATGTGGCGTCGTGGACCGCGTCAGTGCAGCAAAAACTGCCTTTTAGTATCCTGGGTACCGCCAGCTACGTCGGCAACAAAGGAACGGATGTTCTAACCACGACCTACACGAACCTGATCGATCCGGCGACAGGTGTGGCGCCGTACCCGGCATTCGGTCCTGTTTCGTGGCGCGGCGACGTTGGAAACAGCACCTTCCATGCGTTCGAAATCAACGTCCGCAGAGCCTTTCAGAAGGGCTTCCTGCTCTCGGCGAATTACATGTGGTCGCACTCGATCAACGACGGCAGCATCGGCGGCGGGGATTCCGACACACCCCAGGATTCCTTCTGCCGGGCGTGCGATAAGGCGTCAAGCGACTATGACGTTCGCCAGATGTTCAATCTCTCCGCCGTTTACCAGTTGCCCTTCGGCGCGGGCAAGCATTATCTCGGCACTCCGGGCATTGCGCGGACGATATTCGGCGGCTGGACGCTGAGCACAATCGCATCGACGCAAACCGGGCTGCCTTTTAATGTCACCATTAATCGTTCGAACGGGTCTGTGCCGGGCGACTTCGCGGTCAGCGGGGAAGAACGGCCCGATTATGTGCCCGGCGTCTCGCTCACCCCGCGAGGCGGATCCACTCCCAACGATTGGGTAAACGCGGCCGCGTTTTCCACGCCGGCTTCCGGGGCCTTTGGCGATCTGGGCCGCAACATCTTTCGCGCTCCGGCCATTTCGGACGTGGATTTCGCATTGGCGAAGGATGTCTCCGTCACGGAGCGCATGAAGGTGCGCTTGCGGGCCGATGTTTTCAACGTTCTAAATCACGCTCAGTATGGCGCTCCTAATGCGGTCTTAGGCCAGACTAACTTCGGCGTCATTACCACCACGATCAGCAGCTATGCGACGGGTCGAGGCACACCTCGGGAGTTTCAGCTTTCGGGCAAGGTGTCGTTTTAGGCCGGCGGCTTGAGGTCGCGTTCGATGAGCGGGCTGATTCAAACGGCCGGCGGCTACTATCGGATTACGCCCAGGATGGCGATGGCCGGGCGGCGGTAACGAGCGGACACCTCCTGCTATTTGCGGAATTCCCCCGAGCCGGAATTCGGGGCGGCGATGCGAAGCTCGACCTCGCCGTCCGTGCCAGTGTAGAGGCTGAGGTCGAGGTGCTCATCGAATTGTTTGACGGCGGCTTCAATCCGCGCGAAGGAGTCCTCGGAGAGCGTGTCGCCCACGTGTACCGGCAACTGCGACAGGAGTTCGCTGCGCAACTGCTCGGTTAAACCCAGGATGGCGATGCTTTTCAGCTTGCGGCCAGCCATGAACCCAGAGAGCGCGTCGCCCTCCCCGGCGCGCCCCAGCACGCTGCGCGCATCTGCCAGGTTCTTCTTCAGCGCTACGATTTGGGAGTTCATGGCTTCCGCTTGGGCAGTGTCCGTCAGCGCTCGCTTGGCTTGCTGCTTTTGCAGAAGCCGGAGTTCTCTCTCCAGCACTCCGGATTGCGCCAAACGCGAGGCGGCCTGCGCGCTTTCCAGCGCCATTTGCGCGTCCAACAAACGCTTCTCTAATGCCGCCATTTGATCTCTCACGGCTTCGGCTTGGGCGGGATCGGTTTGTGCCCGCTCGGCTAGCTGCTTTTGCAGGAGCCGCAACTTCCCCGCCAGCAGCTCGCTTTGCCCTGCGCGCAAGGGGCCCTGCGCTTGCGCCAGCGCTCGGTCCGCCTCTGCCAACTGCTTCTCCATCGCGGCGATTTCCGACCGCACAGCGTCCGCTTCGGCGGGATCGGTTTGCTCCCGCTCGGCTAGTTGCTTTTGCAGGAGCCGCAACTTGCCCGCCAGCAGTTCGGCCTGCTCTGCACGCAAGGGGTCCTGCGCGTCCGCCAGCGCTCGGTCCGCCTCTGCCAACCGCTTCGCCATCGCGGCGATTTCGGACCGCACGGCCTCCGCTTGGGCGGGATCGGTTTGCTCCCGCAGCTCGGTCCGCTGGTTTTGCAGAATTCGCAGCTCTTTCTCCAGCGCCTCGGCCTGCGCTTCCCGCGCGAGCTTGGCGGCGCGTACTTGCGCCTCCAGCGCCTGTTCGAATTGCTGCTTCCGTTCGTGGCTGGCTGGCTCGACGGAACTTTCCGCCGCACTATTTGCCGGCGGCGTCTGGAACGCGATACCGACCTGGTGCGTGCTGCCCGCGGCATCGTGCGTGAAATGCCACTGCAGGACCGATTCGAGCGCCGCTTTTCGCAAATCCGCCGGACCGCTCAACACGCGTGCGTCGCTCACCATTCCGCTGGCATCGAGCGTCACCTCTACCACGACGGTTCCCTGAACGCCGGCCTGGAGCGCGACATCCGGATATTCCACAGGGGCCCGATGGATAACAGCGGCGCCACCCAGATCGACGCGGATGCCCGGGTCATCCAGCGCCGCGCTCTCCAACGCGACCGGCTCGGGTGTGCGGGCTTCCTGCTGCTGGCCGCGCGCCCATTGCATGTTCAGCGCCAGACAGGCCAAGCCGAGCGAAAGCGCCAGAATCCCCGGCAGCTTGGAGGGCCCATATTCCTGTCCCTGGTCGCCGATCAGCCTGCGGATGCGATAGAACAAAGGACCGTCCGTGCCACCCAGCGCCAGCCGCGGCCGCATCACGCGCAGCCTCTCCAGCCTGGTGAGGGCGCGCGCGTAGCAGAGCGCATCGCCGCAGGCAACGACGGCGAGATCGTCGCAGCACATCTCGCGTTCATGGCGGATCTGCGCCGAGGTCCACCAGACCGCGGGATGGTAGAAGAGCAAAGTCTCCACGAGGATTTGCAGCATGTTTACCAGGTAGTCGTAGCGCCGTATGTGTGCGAGCTCGTGCGCGAGCACTGCCTCCAATTGTTGCGGCGTGAGTCCCAGGATCGTGGCTGCGGGCAGCAGCACGACCGGCCGAATCCAGCCGACCACGCTGGGGCCATCGGGGATCGACGAAATCAGAACACGCACGGGGCGCGCCAATCGCATGCGCGACGCCAGGCCGGCAATGATGGCCAGCATCGGCGCTTCGGGCGGCTGCGCTCCCCGCCGGAGTGCGGACACCTGCTTCGTGGCCCACACCAGGCGCAGCGAAAAGAGGAGAACGCCCAAGGCCCACGCAGGCAGCGCCCAGCGTTCGAGCGATGGAAGCCAAGCCGACGGCGACGGTACGGAACTGGCCGTTACGGCGCCGGCAATTCGCGGAATGGCGCGGACGAGTGAGCCGGGCGGGTGCCCTGTGAGCGGCCCAGAATAAGCGAGATACGCGGTGATGACGGGGAGCACCGCCAGCACGGCGAGCGCGGCGCAACTGGTCAGGTAGCGGGTGTTCGCCGAACGCTTCCGCAGAATAAAGAGAGCCACCCAGAGTCCAAATGCTACGACCAGGCCCTGCCACACAAAGTGCAGGAGCGCCACGCTGAGAGCCTGTGCCATCGCTGTCATTTCTCCCCTCCTTCGAATCGATCCAAGAGCTTCTCCATGGCCTCCAACTCCTCCGGGGACGACTTCCTGGTCGCCAGCGCCTGCAGCACTAGCGCCTTCACCGAGCCGCCAAACGCCCGGTGGAGCAAGTCGCGCACCAACTGCCGTTGCGTCTGGTGCTGGGAGTAGCGTGCCCGGTAAATCTGCGGCCGGCAGCGCTCGTCGCGCTCGACCAGTCCCTTTCCGGTCATGATCTGTAGCGTCTTGAGGACCGTGGTGTAGCCAGTCGGCCGGGATGCGTCGAGCACGCGCTGAATCTCGCGCACGGAACGGGCCTGGCCTTCCCAAAGAACGCGGAGAATAGCCAGCTCGGCCTCCGTCGGCCGGCGCGGTTTGGATGCCATGCGGCCATTATGACGAAGGTCTTCGTCATTGTCAACGAAATTCTTCGTCATTCGAGGGATCGCCTGGAGGTGGCGTGTGCCGGCGCGGGGCCGCACGCCGCCCGGCGCTGGATATCATCCGGCCCCGGCGCGAGGCGTTCTGGTAAACTGGAAATGACCTTACGGCGGCTTTAGCTCAGGTGGTAGAGCGTCGGATTGTGGTTCCGAAAGTCGTGGGTTCGAATCCCACAAGCCGCCCCAACAAAATAAGGCTAATCTTCTCAGTTAGATAGCCTCCGTGTAGAATATCTTTACGTACATGATTCTGTACGTTCAGTGCTTGTTAACTGCTTTCTTTCGAACAAGTTTCCAGGAGGCGTCTATTGGCCTTGAGAGAGGCGAGGCCGCGAAGTGCCGAGATCATTGCAGGCACGCTTTTATCACGTAACGTTGTAGAATGAATCGCGTTCGATGTCAGTCCAAAATGACATCTCGGAGTTGCTAAGTCGCGACGCCTTTCGCGAGGGCGTATTTCGACGTGACAAGTACCAGTGCGTCATTTGCGGGAGGGGTGAGCCGATCGACGCTCATCATCTCGTTGAGCGAAGACTCTGGGATGATGGCGGGTATTATCTGGACAACGGGGCCACTCTATGCGATGACCGCGAAGGCTCCATCGGATGCCACAAGAAAGCTGAACAGACGGTCATCTCGTGCGATGAGATTCGCGCCGCCGCGGGTATCCGCCGGACATTGTTGCCAGATCATTTGTACCGCGATAACACTTATGACAAGTGGGGTAACATCATCCTGCCCGACGCGACTCGCGTCAAGGGTGAGTTGTTTCATGACGCAAGCGTGCGTAAGATCCTGGCATCCGGAGGAGTGCTAGCCCTTTTCAAAGATCGGGTGAAGTATCCTAGAACCTACCATCTGCCGTGGTCTCCAGGACGGACTGATGACGACCGCGTCCTGAGTGACACCAAGCACTTTGACGGCAGGAGGGTCATAATCACCGAAAAGATGGACGGCGAGAATACAACCATGTATCGCGACTACATTCATGCCCGTTCTCTCGACTCGGCCAGTCACCCCAGTAGGGGATGGGTTAAGAATCTTCACGCCCAGATTCAGAGCAGTATTCCCGCAGGATGGCGCCTATGCGGCGAAAACCTATTCGCAAAGCATACGCTGTCATACAATCGACTGCCTTCCTACTTCATGTTGTTCTCCATTTGGGACGAAAATAATGAATGCCTTTCCTGGGATGAGACCGTGGACTACGCAGCGATTCTCGGCCTCGTTACCGTTCCCATCATTTACGACGGGAAATGGGACGAAGGGTACGTGAAGAGACTCGCCAGCGGCATGGATCTCTCTGAGCATGAAGGCTTCGTCGTGCGGACCGCAGATTCTTTCAGCTACGCGGCGTTTCGTAGCAGCGTCGCGAAGTTCGTTCGGAAGGAGCACGTCGGTACCGCCCAAAATTGGATGATGCAGCAGGTCATAAGGAACGCACTCCGAGGCGCCTGATTGAGCCGAACCCTCTACACGATTTTGTAACGAGAAACCGTCAAACCGCGCCAGCGAGCAAGTTGTAAAATCAATGACTTACCTGCTTTCAACTCCCAGCTCCCTTTCGAATCCCACAATCCGCCCAATTCCCCCTCCCCAACTGCGCTACGATGGCCTATCCGGAGGCTTCCAATGGTTCTGTCGGATGTAGATATCCAGCGCTACATCGCAATGGGGAAGATCAAAATCGCGCCCGAGTTG
>Ga0187858_10003108_pt1 | contig 16300 bp, 10 predicted proteins | sample June2016WEW_8_15_FD_133015 | JGI IMG/M metagenome (GOLD analysis project Ga0187858, IMG submission 133015) | Peatland microbial communities from SPRUCE experiment site at the Marcell Experimental Forest, Minnesota, USA - June2016WEW_8_150 | ecosystem: Environmental > Terrestrial > Soil >...
AATCTTCTTCCGAGAACCACAAACCAACCTCAACGACGGAAACCGCACCACAGATAGACTCGTGGCTCTCGGCTTGACCAATTTCTCACCCTTTTCGACCACGCGGTGAGAAATAGCCGTTAGCCGCCGGAAAAATCAATACGGCACAGGAAAGCTCAACGATTTATCCGCGGGAGTCACCCAAATCGTGACCACCTTGGTCTTTATGCTTTTCTCGCCGTCGCCGGCCACGGGCATTGGTGAAAACGGACTGATGGCCACATTCACCGCGATGGACGTGCTTTCTCTCACCGCCTTCGCGTCCATGATCCTGTAACTGTGCACCGGCCCGTAATACCCGTTCGTTCCCCAGTCGGCCAGGAAATCATTCATGGTGTAGGTGGAAGAGGGCTTCCAAAGCGCATAGGCTTTGACGGTATCGCCGGCGGTCAGCGCGTCAAAGAATTGGCCGGCCGCTTTCTTCTCCGGGTAGTAGCGGAACGTAAACCAGAATGCGATGAGCACAACCAGCACAACAGCGGCGATCGTGATCTTCAATACATAGTGTTTCTTCGGTAGTTCAGCAGGTGGTTCAAGTAGTGACATCTGGAGGTCTCCCGCCTGCGAGCGTCAGACTGGCCGGTCGCGGTGCACGCAAGTCCCGGCAAAAGAACTTTAGCAAGAGAGGCGCCGCGCCGCAAATCTCTTCTTTTTGTTGGATGCGCCTCGCCTGCCGCCGGGTTTTTCAGAACGTTGCGATGGCGTCTTTTTCATTCCAGAACAAAATCGCGGGATCGCCAAGTTCAATTCAGGCCGTCAGCGCGCCGCCAGAGCCTTCCGGAAGCTCGATGGCGTATTTGGTGCGGGACTTTTCGCGGTGCATTTCGAGCGCCAGCTCGATCAGCTTATCAATCAGCTCGCGGAAACCGATCCCGCTGGCTTCCCAGAGTTTGGGATACATGCTTATCGAGGTAAAGCCGGGAATCGTGTTGGCCTCGTTGAAAAGGATCTTGCCGCCCGTTTTTTCCAGGAAGAAATCCACGCGGGCCATGCCGCAAAGCTCCAGCGTCCGGAACGCCTCCACCGCCAAGGTCTGGACCTTCTTCACTTGCGCGGGCTTCAAGTCCGCGGGAATCAGCAGCCGCGTGCCATCCTCCAGATACTTTGCAGTGTAATCGTAAAATTCGCGGTGCGGCACGATTTGGCCCGGCACCGATGCCTGCGGATCGTGATTGCCCAAAACGGAAACTTCGATTTCCCGCCCGGTGATGGCCTTTTCCACCATAATTTTCATGCCATATTCGGCGGCAAAATTCAGCGCCGGCGCCAGCTCCTCGGCGGTGTGCACCTTATTCATCCCAACGGACGAGCCCAGCGCGGCGGGCTTCACGAATACGGGGTAGGGAAACTTCTCCTCAATCGCGGCTTTCACCGCTGCCGGCTCTTGCTCCCACTGCCAGCGCGGCACGGCCATCCAAGGCACCACGGGGATGCCGGCATTGTGGCAAAGGCGCTTGGCCACGTCCTTATCCATGGCGATGGCGGAGCCGAGAACGCCCGCGCCCACATAAGGGATCCCGGCCAGCTCCAGCATGCCTTGAATCGTGCCGTCTTCGCCAAACGTGCCGTGCATCACGGGGAACATCACGTCGAAGCGTTGCGCGCCCGCGCCGCGGTCCAGCGGCACCAGCGCGGCCTCTGTGGGATCCGCTGCCAGCATCACGCGCCGCCCGCTCTTCAGGATGTCCGGAAGCATTTTGGCGGCGCCTTCGCCGACCAGCCAGTGGCCGTCCTTGGTAATGCCGATGGGCACGGGCTCGTATTTGTCCAGGTCGAGTCCGCGGATGACGCTGGCGGCGGAGGCCAGCGAGACCTCGTGTTCGCCGGAGCGCCCTCCAAAGAGCACGCCAACGCGCAGTCGCTTTTTTTCAGGGGTCACAGGTCGTTCCTATTCCGCCGGGCTGGTGAAGCGGTTGATTGGGCTCGCTATCAGTTATAAGTGCAAACGCCCCAAAAGGGGTAGTCGAGTAGCGCCAGCGTTGCGGAAACGGCAACGGGGTTCTCTTCTGTAGTGGCCGACCTTGAGGTCGGTTCTTGGGTTTCTCCTTCTTGTGTTGGGCCCGTCCTTCCGAGGCGGGCCGCTCTCCTTCTTTTCGTATGCAAAAACGGGAATGTCGGCGGGCCGACAATCGTGCGCAAAAGCGGCGGCGAGCGGCCACACTGCAAAATGTCGGCGCGCCGACAATATAATTATACATATAGTTATCCACATAGTTAACATAGGGACAGAAAACAAACGGGTTAGAAGCAAACGCGTCATGAGGAAGGGCACCCCCACCCCCATGGTTTTGCGTATGTGTGGAAATAATTGGACTTACGGGAGAATGGCGCGTAAGTAGGGGAAACAAAGGAGATAGTGGCGAAAGACAGTCCACAGCCAACAGTCGACAGCGCACAGGTCGAAGCGGCGAAGGGCAGTGCACAGCCACCAGCCGCCAGTTTGAAGCTGAAGAAAAAGCAAAAAGAGGGACTCAACGCAGAGGACGCCCCGACCGGGTCGGGGTAAACGCCGAGCGCGGAGGAGGAAGAATGCGGAGGAGGGTGGAGGGAGGGCATGGGGGTCAAGCGGAGCGGGAGGGATCGTGGCAAGCAGTAACTGGCTCCTCGCTCAAGGAAAGGACCTCCGCCTCTGCGGTCTTCTCCCCGGACTCCGGGCAGTCCGGATATTTGATCTTCAGCATGGTTTGAAACACGGGCTTGTCGTCGGCCCAATGGCGGGCTTCTTCCTTGGCGGCTTTTTGCGTCTGCGCCAACAGGCAGGCGATGTAGGCCAGGGAACTGGCGCGGCGTGGCGAGCAGCGCTTTGCGGCCAGCGCGTCAAAGAGCTTGCCGAGCACGTGGTTGATGTCAATCTGCGTGATGTAATCGCCGGCGGGATTGGCCAGCTCGGCGGAGAGGTCGTCTTCGCGCGTGGCGGGCCTGGTGTGAGCCTGGCGATAGTGGGACAGGCAGAGGCCGTCGCCCTTGGGATGGGCGGGGAGGCCGCAGCAGTGTCCACGGGCATATTGGAATTGGCAAAGGTTGAAAGGGTCGGATGGTCTGGCGTTAGACATAGAGAAAGTATAGCGAATAAATACCACAGTGTCAAGATACCAGTATATACCGATAGGGCACTTTAGGGTACCGGAACTGTGGAAATGTGTTCGAACACGTGTGCAATCAAGCGCTAGCGTTTGGTGGCAACCGCTTCTGAGATACACTCTACGGCAAAGCTGAAGGCGCGCGCGCTCGGCTAGGGTTTGGCCGGAACCGCTCCTGAGATACACTGGCCTTGCTGATGCAAATACAGCCCTCTGAGCTAGGGTTTGGCGGGAACCGCTCCTGAGATACACTGGCAAATGGCCGACCTGCTCCAGCGCACCGGCTAGGGTTTGGCGGGAACCGCTCCTGAGATACACTCAGCCGAAGGCGCGCTGTACTCCTTCTAAGGCTAGGGTTTGGCGGGAACTGCTCCTGAGATACACTAGCGATTGCAAAGCGAGCGAAGTTCAAGGTGCTAGGGTTTGGCGGGAACCGCTCCTGAGATACACTCCTTCTCCTCCCTTTGCTCGCCTTGCTGCTAGGGTTTGACGGGAACCGCTCCTGAGACACACTACGCCCCTCGGAATCCCTTGATTTCGGGGGGTTCTATTTTATTACCTGCGAGCATGATCTTCTGCCGGAAGGGTCGAAGATCATCTCAGTCGTGTGCTTCCTCGACATCGCCCAGAGGCGTGACATGAATCTTACGGGCGTTCTTTTTCCTGAGCGAATTAGGGACCATACGTAGGTACGCGTGATCTTTCACGAGTTCTTTCTTCTGGCGGGCATCAGCGATTGGTGCAAGTGAGACGGAAGGATAAGAAGTTCCGCGGACCACAAAGTACTGACGTCTACCGCTAGCCACATCCATCTCAATCACATCGCCGGGGGCGACAGAGAATTTGAAAGTTTCTTGTGCTCCGTGGTTTTTGCTTACGACTGATTCACGGGAATGCTTGCGCCGGATAGCTTCCGCGAGGGAAACGATGAAAATATCCCATTCAATCTCTTTTCCTTTTTGGTCTAGTTCAGCAAAGATCTCAGCATGATGGTTCGATTCGGGAACGACATAGCGCGTGGACGGGCCGGAGCCAAGAACGGTAGCGGTGAGTGGCTTGCGGACCCTAACTCTTCTGATGGGGATCCTTCTTCCGTCACTTGCTTGGAAGACAGGAAGGTTTGCGGGAACAGAGAAGACCGTTTTTGGCACGGCGCCCCCGAACTGAGCGAGCTTTTCAGCGACCAGGGAACGCACCACAGGATCGCCGATGTTTGCCGCTTCTTCTGTGGTCATGGATTCTAAAGGTTTTCTTACTCGGTGCTCAAAACCAGGCTTTCCCGGTTTCTTTTGCCCAGAGGCTCCTGCGGCGACAGGGATTGGATGGGAATAGAGAGTTTGTTCGTGGAGCGGACCACGGACGCGTCCCGAAGTCCGATGGGAAACAACGATGCGAGAGATTTCGTTCCGAACATCCTCAAAAAATCCTTGCCAAGGCTCTTCGATGGGAGCGAAACGCCGACGCTTGGCGAGATAGGCGTTCTCGGCGGCACGGCTGAGGGTTTGGATGGTGCCCTCGTCGGTCAGAGCAGTTACGATGGCGTCAATAGCATGGTGACGGTGGTCGTCGCGTGATTTGAGAGTTAGTCCCCCTTGCGAGGTAGAGCCGTCGTTGAGAATTGCGTTGAGTTTCCATTCGTCCCGAAGTATGGCGGTAATCCTGCCGACCGTGGCACGAATCCGCAGCTTGTGGTCCGCGTCCACACGCCCACCGTAGAGCAGGCCGAGATAATCGGAGGCCAAACGGGAAGCGTAACGCGTGTCGTTCAACTGGCTTTCGGCAAAATCCGAAACAAAGTTCTGGATTTCTTCCGGGGTCATTAGGAAGCGGCGAAGTTTTTCGGTTGCGGAGCGAGAGGAGAATTTGCGGACTCGGTTAAGAATTGCTTGGTAAGTATCGGGGTCGGAGCCATAGGCCTCCGAAGGAGCGCGGTTCTGCTTGACGTTGCGATTATGCTCGGCATGGCAAAGAGTGAGATTTGTGAAGGAATTATCTAGTGAGCGAGAAAACGGTATTATGTGCTCGATGTCGAATTGAGGTTCTGGACCAAACAGCGAGGCAAATGAGATCACCTTGCCCGTATAGGGGCACTCTCCGTGACATTCGTCCCAGAGTTGGGCTTTCTGTAGATCGCGCCGGGAAGGGCCGGGATTGCCGATTTCCTTGAGTATGCGTTTGGCAGCATCGGCGCGGAGTTTCTCGTTTTCGCGGTTGGACTTGGCCATACGTTCGCGTTGCGCGCGAGAGTTGCGTAGGTCGCGTGCTAATTCAATGCGAATTTGCTTGGGCTTTCCAAACTTGCGGACAACTGCGTTTACGACCTTGCGAAGTTCCGTGAGGCTACGCACGACGGAAGGATTGCGGATTCTTCCCACCGAAGCTTCGGCGAGGAACACGGGAGGCAAAAGTTCCTGAGGGGCTTGCGAAACAAATCGCTGCGGGTAGACTTGACGCCGAGCTTCCGCGTAGGGCACGCCTTCTTCCATTAGCGGAAGAAGCTTGCACATGGCCGCCTTTGAGAGGTTCAGGTAATCGGGTTCGAGGGGGTCAGATTCCAGGATTTGTGCAGACTCTTCGCTGAGGCCCCATTTTTTCGCCGCGGCAGTAGGTAACTTGTCGAGACGCTGGAAACTCCGGACATAGTCCACGATTTGATCTCGCTCCTCCGACGGCATTTTGTCCCAGCGGTCCCCAAAAAGTCTCAGGAAGAAGGCATTGGTGCGATTGCCGAGGATGCGGGTTTCACCTGCGGCTTCCAAATTGAATTTTGCCTCCTTGGGAAGATGCAGGAGTTTTCGGATCGCAGGGAATGTCAAGTCACCCTTACGTTCGAGCGAGTTGAGGACATCCGCGCGTTCCTCGGGCGCCAAATCCCGTGTTGGTTGCCCCGGCAGGACAATCTGGAGGTCGTTAACACGTTGAAGAAGCCGAAATCTCTGTGAAACCAGGAGAGAGCGAGGAGCACGGCGATGCTTGGGTTCGAGTTCACAAGTACCGATCAGGTGACGCGCAGAGCTAAGGGGCCGCTGGAAGAAGATGGCTTTGTGGAGAAGTTTTTTCCTCTCCGGAGTCAGGATCGTCGGGTGGTGGACCGTCTGGGAATCCCAAATGAAGGTGAACTCGCCTTCGTACATGTCGCGTCCAGTCCAGCGGGAGCGGATACGTGCTTGCGAGGGAGATGTACGGGAGAAAAACTCGCCAAGGGTCCGAGAGCCAGTCTCTAACATCTGTTTGCGAAGGTCTGCGATTGCGGGCTTCACTAAGCCCGAATCATCGTCAGCTTTGGAGCGCGAAGAGACTTTGCGATTGCTCAGGAATCCCCGGCGCTGCGCGAGATGGTATAGAGCGCGACCGAGAAAATGCGGCTCAAGCGGCTCGTCAAGTGCGCTAGCGCGGAGGAGATAGGGGAGGACTTGCATCGGTTCGGGAATTGAGTTGTCGATGCGTTTGCGCTGAAACCAGTCGGAACCGAGAATGCGAAGGTCCAGCAGATCCAGCAGATCGTGACGCTCTTGCGAAGTCTTGGAAGCGCCGACGGGAAGAAGTCCCCAAGTTTGGAGAAGCCGGAAAACACGGAGATTGCGACGGGAACGCCGCCAAGTCTGGCGACGCTGGAGGCGGGCGCTGCGACGGGCGACATTGCGCGATTCTTCACGGCCAGATTCGATATTGCCCTCGACGGCTGGAGCGAAAACGCGGACGCCAGCCCGAACGAGTGCGGAGGGTTGGGCATCCTTCGTTCCGACGATGGCCCAACCGACGGAGCCGACACCCAAATCGATGCCAAGGATGTAGTCTTGCGATGAAAGGGGAGCGGGCATGGGGCGCCTCTTGACGGGCGGTTGTCTTAGGGTAAACTAACGATAGTGTATCTCAGGAGCGGTTGTCCCGACTTATCTTAGTAAGGACATTCGTTCACGCAGGCAACGCTGAATAAGCGACCTAGGCGCCTCCCAGTGGGGCGCCTCTTTTTTGTGGCGGGTGGCCGACGGTTCGAGCCTTTGAAAGAATCCCCCCTTACAGCATCCCGCCACACCCCCTGGTACCAGTTTCGAAACCAGTGCCGTTCCAACCATCTAGGCCAAGCGGCGGTCCAGGCATCTGACGCGAACCCGGAAAAGGTATTCTCGAAGGGATTTGCTGGAACAAGTCGGAACGGCACTAGTACACTATAAATAATAATGACAAATGGTAAATAATGTGCTAAGCTTCATTTGTTATGCTGCGGGGACGCTGAGGAGAGAGTTATCAGTGACCAGTGACCAGCGATCAGGAGGCAAGGGGGGAAGAGAGATCCCTCGACTGCGCGACCCGACGCGCCAAAATCCGGCGCGGAAGAGAAAATCGGGTCGCTCCGCTCGGGATGACAGGGGCGGGAGGGGAGCAAGCCGGATGAAGAGGGAGTTTTAGGGATTCTGTTTTGTCGGAGCTGAAGCTCCGACCCCCTAGAGAGGAAGAGAGATTGGGAGGGCGCCTTTCTTGACCAAATGCCTCTCACACCAGATCCGTACATCATTCAATTCCCGGAGGTTCCAACCGGCTGGAGGAAGCGCGGACCGCCTCAGAAGGCGGTCCCTACACGAACTGTGGCCTGTCAACTGAGCATCCGACGAGGATGCTCATCCTGAGCGAGCGGGGCGAGTCGAAGGATCACTCTTCTCCTGATTCTGCAACTGTGAACCCGGTTTTCTAAGCCACGCGTTTACTATAACATTAATTGACATTGTCGGCGGACCGACATTTTCATCCGTGCGGACGTCAAAAGACAACCCAAGAACCGGTCTAAAGACCGGCCACTACATAGGCAAACCCAAGAGAAGAGAAGCCCAAGACCCACCCTCACAAACCGAGGATGGGGCACCCGTCGACCAGCGATCAGGAAAGCAGGAGAAGAGAAACCCAAGAGACAATGCCAATCGGGAGATTCATCCCGCTGAACCCGCGGGATGGAGCAGAGTTGGCGGTCCCGGGATTGATCGGGGAACCCAAGACCCACCCGGAACAGATATCAGCGACCAGCGACCAGCGATCAGGAAGCCAAGAGAAGAAGAACCCAAGACGAGGATGGGGCACCCGGCATTGTATGGTGAGGCGGGAAGATTTACGTATTGTGAGAAAGTCCGGCTGGAACAGGATGGCCGAACTAGGGTTGGCGGCTCTTGATGCGGACGATTTCGTCGCGGACGTGATCGGCACGCACTCCCTTAGGTTCTTCCGTGAGAAACATCTGGAGCTCCATGAGCGCATCCTGCGGGCGGTTCAGGCGTTCAAAAGCTTGCGCAGCAATGAAGTGAATCAGCGCCAAACCCTGATGCGGAATGCTGTGCACATCATGCGCCGTGGCGATGGCGGCTTCGAAATGCTTGTTCAAAAGCTGCGCTTGCGCCAGGAGTACCATGGTGCGGACATTGTTTGGCTCTGCTCGCAGAGCACTCTGCAACAGTGTTTCCGCGCGCGCGGAGTTTCCATCCTGGAAGCAGAGCTTGGCAAGATTAACCAACGCCAACCCGAAGTGATCGTTCAGGGCGACGGCTTTCTCCAGCGCCTCGCGCTCCTGAGAAGGATCATTCAGGCGGCCATAGGCGACGCCCATATTGTTGTAGGCTGGGGCGTACTGTGGATAAAGGGCGATGGCACTTTTCAGCTGCTGTATGGCTTTCGCCCAGTCCTGGCTGTCCATCGCCTTAGTGGCACTTTCGAACTCCTTCCTTGCCTTAGGGGGGACCTTCAAGTCCACGGCGGCCACCGAGGGAGGGGCCCCGGCAGCCAGATTCGCATTGGATGAGGTGCCGTGGACAGTGATGAAGAGATCCTGGCTCATTTTGCGACTGACGACTTCGAACTGACCACTGTCGGCATCTTCAATGCCTTCGCCTCTTACGACGACGTGATACTCGCCGATGGGAACCCGAGGGAACTCAACCAATCCTTGATCGTTTGTAAAACTCTCAGCCACTGGCGTGCCGTCACCGCTCATTAGTTGGACGCGCAGATGGAAGCTCGCGGAGCGCTCGCTGGGGTAGATGACGTGCACATTAATGTTTCCGTACTGACCGGGATCCGTGCCGGAGGAGACCGCCTGGGCGCAGGCACAGGGAGTGAGGAAAAGCAGGAGCGCGAAGGCCAGTTGATGGCGGGACTCCATCGGTGTGCCTCAAGAGGACAAACCTGCGCCAGCGCGTGATCGTCTCCCGGAAGAGCTGATGGGCTTACTGGAGGCCGGGCCCATGGAGTCTTGTGCGGGCGGCCAGCGATGGCGGGGATTCTACTGCTTTGCATCACATTTGGCTAGAACTCATCTGGTAAATGGCGGCTGGCCCAGGATCAACGCGGCGAACCAACTCCGGGTGGCCTACGCTTTCGGGTTTTGAAAGCGTGGGTCTGCTCCTCTCCCTTCTCCACCCTCCTCGTACCAGTTTCGAAAGTATTACCCTATAAATAATACTTTACAAATGGTAAATAAATGTGCTATCCTTGGCCTGTTATGCTGCGGGGATGCTGCTTAAGAGAGTTATCAGCGACCAGCGACCAGCGACCAGCGATCAGCGACCAGCGATCAGGAGGCAAGAAAAAAGCAAGCCCCGCTCGCGCATTCACTGGCTCGGCACGCGCCACTGCTTCCGTAAGTCCTTTGTTTCCCCCACTTCCAGGAAAATCGCCCGTAAGTCCTTTGTTTCCCCTACTTACGCAAAAACAGGGGGGTGGGGCCTCTAGAAAAACAGTTATCAGCGATCAGATATCAGCGATCAGGAGGCAAGAAGAAAGCAGATCCCGTCCTTCATTCAATTCCCGGAGGTTCCAACCGGGTGGGGAAAAAGCGGACCGCCTCAGAAGGCGGCCCCTACACGAACTGTGAACTGTCAACTGTGAACTGTAAACTTGGTTCTCTAACCCCTGCGTTTACTATAACATCAATTAACATTGTCGGTGTGCCGACATTCCCGTTTCTGGACTCGTATGTAGAGGCCACCTTTAGGTGGCCACCTGAAGGTGGCCGCTACATCAGCAAAGAAAGGCGAGAGCGGTCCGCCTCAGAAGGACGAGCCCTACACGAGCAGGAGAAACCCAAGAGCACAGGCAAGAATGCCTGTGCCACCACAACGGCAAGAGAAACCCAAGACCCACCCCCGCAACCCCATCCGGGGCGCAAACAACGCGCCTCACAAAACGAGGATGGGGCACCCGGCAGGAAGGAAGAGAGATCCCTCGACTACGCTCGGGATGACGGCATTGGAGAAACCCAAGCCGAGCATTGTATGGTGGGGCGGGCAGAGATACATTGGTGGCGGGGCGGGAAGACTAAACGGGAATTCGGGTTTCGTTGGTTTGGAGGACACCATGTTGCCACGTACGATATTTCTTAGCAGGTTGCTTGGGCTCTACTGCGTTCTCGTCGGGCTGGCTATGCTCGCGCACAGACAGGCGACGCTGGAGATGGTGAAGGCGTTGCTGCACAACGCGCCGCTGCTGTACGTTGTCGGTGTAATCGCGCTGGGCATTGGGCTGGCGATGGTGCTGGGCCACAATGTCTGGCACGGCGGCGTACTGCCGGTGGTCGTCACCCTCGTGGGTTGGCTATCGCTGATCAAAGGACTGCACTTTTTGTTCCTGCCGTCAGACGCGGCCGTGAGATTTTTCCTCGGCGTGCTGCACTACGAACAGCTTTTTTACGTGTACGTCGCGATAGACATTATCATCGGCGCCTACCTGACCTATGCAGGGTTCAGGGCAAAAGCGCGTTAGAGAGATTTTGTTTTTGGGGAGCGGCCGGTTATGTCGGACATCCCGACCAGGCCGGGACAGGCGGTATGACAGAGGGGAAAACCCAAGAGCACAGGCAAGAATGCCTGTGCCACAAAGTCCATGGAGAAGAGAAACCCAAGACCCACCCCCGCAACCCCATCCGGGGCGCAAACAACGCGCCTCACAAAACGAGGATGGGGCACCCGGCGTCCTCCAGAAGACGGCGGACTCAAAAGGCGAGTTTGCATTCTCACATAATCGGTACAGTCGATTTTTGGCCATAAGGGAAACAGGCGTACCTGCTCCAATTCTGACCTCACTACCAGTTGTTTGAGGCAACTGCGGCTCCTATTCTTACGCTGGGTATAAGAATCTCGAGCGGCGATCGCCAGGCTCCCTCCCTCCTCCCCTCGCGCAGCCCTCGCTCCAGAAGAAAACACGAAGGAATTCCTGTCCATGAACAAAACGCTATTGGTGTGCCTATCGGTCGGATTGATTCTTACAGGTTTCGTGTTGTTCCCTCAGCCGGTGCAGGCGCAGGTGAAATACGCTCCGGGTTCGCTGAGTTTCGGATCGCTCCCCGTAAACACGACCAGTGCGGCAAAATCCATTGTGGTGACAAACGGTAACTGGCGCAGCGTTGCGATCACCAAGGTGACAAGCAGTCTTCCGGAGTTTATTGTCGCAACCCCGGCACTGCCCTTGACACTAAGAGCTGGCGGCAGCGCATCCTTTCAGGTGGTGTTCCTGCCGAACGCCGCGCAGACTTTCAGCGGCAACATCGCGATCACCTTGAACCATCAGGCTTACATGAGTTCAACGCATTCCGTGGCTGTGACGGGAACAGGTGTTTCGCCCGCTGCTCCAGCGCAAACGTATCTGCTCTCGGCCAGCACGAGCAGCCTGGGCTTTGGCAATACTTTAGTCGGAAGCAGCGCAGCGCAAACGATGACGTTAACGAATAGCGGGACAGGCAGCGTCACCATTTCGCAGGCGGCAATCAGCGGCGCGGGATTCAGCGTTAGCGGTTTCACCGGAGCGGTGACCCTTGCGGCGGGGCAGAGCTTAACCCTTACTGTGGGTTTTGCGCCGGCCACGGCAGGAAGCGCGGCGGGAAGTATCAGCGTGGTCAGCAGCGCGACGAATTCGCCGGCGACGATTGCGTTGAGCGGCACCGGCATTCAGCCGCAAATCTCCGTGAGCCCAGCCAGCGCCAGCTTTGGGAACGTCGTCGTGGGCGCGAGCGGCAGCCAGGCGCTCACGATCAAGAATACCGGGACGGCGAATCTCAGCGTCACGCAGGCCGCGCTGGCCGGGAGCGGCTTCAGCTTGAGCGGACTGACATTGCCGCTGACGGTTGCCCCCGGAGTCACTTCGAGCTTCACCGTTGGATTCGCGCCAGCCAGCGCGAGCAGCTTCACGGGAAGCGTCACGCTGGTGAGCAACGCACCCAGTTCACCGCTGGTTGTGGCACTGGCGGGCACGGGAGTAGCGTCGGCGCTGCAATTGACGGCGAGCCCGGCGTCGCTGAGTTTCGGAAGCGTCGTCACGGGGAGCAGCACGACGCAAAACGTGACGTTGACAAACACGGGCAACTCAAGCGTGACGGTTTCGCAGATCGGCGAAAGCGGGACGGGATTCAGTGTGGCGGGAATTACGGTACCGCTCACTCTGGCTGCCGGGAAGTCCACCACGTTCAGCGTAACGTTTGCACCAGCCAGTGCGGCCAGCCTTTCGGGCAGCGTCACCATTACCAGCACGGCGACGAATTCGCCGGCAACGATTGCGCTGAGCGGTACTGGCGTCCAGGCGCAAATCTCCGTGGTCCCCACCAGCGTGAGCTTTGGAAACGTCGCCGTGGGCGTGAGCAACACGCAGTCGCTCACGATACGAAATGCAGGGACGGCGAACCTCAGCGTCACCCAGGCGGTGCTGGCTGGGACCGGCTTCACGTTGAGCGGCCTGACAGTGCCGCTTTCTGTTGCGCCCGGAGGATCTTCAGTCTTCACCATCGGGTTCACGCCTGCCTCCGCGAGCAGTTTTACCGGCAGCCTCACTTTGGTGAATAACACGCCCAATTCGCCGCTGGTTGTTGCGCTGGCCGGCGCGGGCACTGCGCCGGTTCTCCAACTCACGGTGACTCCGGCCTCGCTCAGCTTCGGGAGCATCACCACGGGAACAAGCACAACGCAGAGTGTGACGGTGACCAACAGCGGTAACGGCGGCGTGACCCTCTCGCAGATCAGTGAGAACGGAGCGGGATTTAGCGTGGCGGGAATTACGGTACCACTCACACTTGCTGCCGGACAGTCCACCTCTTTCAACGTGACGTTTGATCCGGCCAGCGCCGGAAACCTTTCGGGCAGCGTCACGGTCACCAGCAACGCCGCCAATTCTCCCCAAGCCATAGCGCTTGCAGGAACAGGCACCGCCGCCGCGAGCTACTCGGTGAATCTGACCTGGACACCGAGTTCTTCGTCGTACTCGGGCTTCAATGTTTACCGCGGAGCGCAGTCCGGCGGGCCGTACAGCAAGATAAACTCCGGCTTGATTGCCACGCCCTCCTACACCGACACCAACTGTAGCTCGGCAGGAACCTACTACTACGTCGCGACCGAGGTGGACACCACCGGGGCGGAGAGCACCTACTCCAGCCCAGCCAGCGCGATTGTTCCGTAGATGTGCAATTCGAAATTGAAGAGGGATATCTCCGCTCCGGGACGCAAACAACGCGCCTCAACCTTTCGCAATGCTCAAGGTATGAAGGCGGTCCTTACGTGAGCAAAAGAAGGCAAGAGGGTGGCAAGATCAGGGGATTGTGCGGACATGGGGCGCAGCCCTTCGCAACTCAGGGTAAAGAGAACCGATCTAAAGATCGACTACTACACAGGCTTGATGCACAGAGGCCAAGTTAGTTTTGCCCGGTGGCTTTGTTTGGCGCGCTGGCCGTGGAACGCACGGCCGGCCAATTGTAAACAGGATACTTCGGCCGCTTGATGGGCGGCGCCGGATGATCCTTCAGATCCTGCAGCGCGACGGCGACGGCCCTTTCGAGTTGCGAATCGTGGCCCTGACGCCAGGCGGCGGGGTTGAACTCGACTTCGATGTCCGGCGAGATGCCGCGATTTTCCACGTCGAACTCACCGGTATCGGGATTGAAAAGACCCCAGCGGGGCGCAGTGATTCCGCCGCCATCGATCAGCGAAGGATAACCGCCAATGCCGATCAGGCCGCCCCAGGTGCGCGTGCCGATGAGCGGGCCGGTGCCGAGGCGCTTGAACATCCAGGGCAAAGCATCGCCGCCGGAGCCCGCGTACTCATTGATGAGCATGACCTTGGGGCCATAGACCGTTTGCGGGATGAGGTTGTCCTTGCCCTCGCGAGACATGGCAGCGGCCAGCAGCGGCCGCTTCAGCCAATCCACGATGTAATCGGCAATCCAGCCGCCGCCGTTGTAGCGCTCGTCGATCACCGCGCATCGGGTGGCCAGATAATTCGGCAGTCGGAAGTAGAATCGTGCGATTGGCAGGGGAGAGTGTAGCACAGGAAAAGGCGGTGGGAATTGGGGAAGAGGCGATTGGGGGAGTAATTCGTTGCTTTAAACCGGAAGAAGCAAAATCCCCAGGTGAAAAAGCGTCACCTGGGGCACCCAAACCGTTAGGTTAGGGCGTTGAACGCAGGCCACCCGAAGTTGGCTCGGTTCGTCAAGCCCGCAGCGTTCATCGTTAGACGCAGTTACGGTCGATTATGGAAGCGCTGTCAGGAGCTAGCAGCTCGGCACGTCCTGACGCGGGCAAGCTCGCTAACTCTTTTGGCTCGTTGGTTGAAAGATGCGCGCTACTTGAACGCGTTCTTGATCTCGTGGGCGACCTGCGCGCCAGTGTACTTTCCCTTGAAGTCGTCTTTGGCATGAGCCGGCCATCCGACCTTCACGTCGAAATGCTGAATGACGATGTGGTCGCTGCGGCGGTAGATGGTGATCTCCATGTGTCCCGTGGATACGGTGATATGACCTTTGCTGTATTCGACGATCTTGCACTCCACGATAACCGAGTCTGCCGCATCGGCATCGGGAACCGTGTCACCATCCCCGACCACCGCGCCAAAGAGCTTGGTCTTTTGCAGGTCTTCCCGCAGGTAATCATAGGCATGATTCAGGAAGTCCTGCGAGAGGTCCACGTCATCAAGCTTGGTGAGGTGCTTTACTTCCGCGGTTTTGAATTTCTGTTCGCTATCCCTGGCCGGAAGGCTGGTAACTGCCACAAAGAGTCCAAACAACAGTGCAATAGGAATGAAACGCCGCATGGTATTTCCCCCGTAGTGAAAAGAGCTGTTACTCGGAAAATGCTCTGGCCGACTGCCTGCGGCAATGGAACCTCCGTACTTCGTGCTCAGAAAAGCAACCGAAAATTTCTTTCTTGATCTCGGAAGAGCCGCAGTTGCCATCTCGGCCCGATGGGGGAGGAGCAGAGTTGTGAGGATTCCGCGCCGAAGCCGGCCGCCGATCGCGCGGTGTCCATTTGCCCGGGTGGGGCAGGCGCATCGTTTATGCTTTTCCGCTGGGGACGCCATTCTCCTGGATGACATTTTGCTGGGCGCCAATCGGGAGATTCATCCCGCTGAACCCGCGGGATGGAGCAGAGTTGGCGTTCCCGGGATCGGATTCTTTTCGCGAGGGCTAGAGGATCTTTTTACCGAGGGCGGAAAGGGCGAGTTCGACGCCGAGGAGCGCGGTGCGGTTGTGCTCGTCGATGATGGGATTGATCTCGACGATTTCCATGGAGACCATGGCTTCACTGTCCGCGATCATTTCCATGGCGAGGTGCGCTTCGCGGTAGGTGACGCCGCCGCGCACGGGCGTGCCGACGCCGGGCGCATCGCTGGGATCGAGGAAGTCCATGTCCAGGCTGACGCTGACGCCTTCGGTATCGTCCATGGCATATTTGAGGGCGTCGGCCATCACTTCGCGCATGCCGCGTTCGTCGATGTCGCGCATGGTGAAGGTTTTCACGCCCAGCTTCTTGATGAGTTTCTTTTCGTGGGAATCCAGATCGCGCACGCCAACCAGCACTACATTTTGCGGCTCAATCTTGGGCTTGTAACCATAGAGGTCATGGAGTTCGGGAACGCCGTAGCCGAGGATGGCGGCCAGAGGCATGCCGTGGACGTTGCCGGAGGGCGAACTTTCCGGCGTGTTCATGTCGCTGTGAGCATCCAGCCAGATGCAGCCGATCTGCTTTTTTTCCTTGCGGAAATGCGCGGCGACGCCGCTGGTGGAGCCCGCGGCGATGGAGTGGTCTCCGCCGAGGACCAGGGGCAAGTAGCCTTCTTCGAGGGATTTTTGCACGGCATGGCCCAAGGTCTTGCAGGCATCGGCGATTTCATCAACGTATTTGGAGCGTTTTTCGCCGACGGGCATCTCTTCGGGTTGTTTCACG
>Ga0187858_10003112_pt1 | contig 16293 bp, 16 predicted proteins | sample June2016WEW_8_15_FD_133015 | JGI IMG/M metagenome (GOLD analysis project Ga0187858, IMG submission 133015) | Peatland microbial communities from SPRUCE experiment site at the Marcell Experimental Forest, Minnesota, USA - June2016WEW_8_150 | ecosystem: Environmental > Terrestrial > Soil >...
GAATAAGGTCTTGTTTTCCGCTTGCCCCCGGTAACAATTTCTCGGAGTTCTACCGGCGATTATGCTGGCCGTCAAGCATTTAGTATTGAGCGAAGTGCGCCTCCGCCAGCGAAGCAGCAAAAATAAGTGTTGCTATCAGTTAGCCGCAGGCGTTTCGTCTAACGCACTGTGCCAGCCAGTTACCTCAGTCTCTAATATTTGTATCTGGTTTTTCTTCAAACGAAGTATTACCTTTCATGACAAGCACTAATACTTCGCAAAAGTCCATCATAGTCCAACCTAGAGTACTTCGTACTAAAGCTGCCGCTGCTTACATCGGGGTTAGCCCGTGGAAGCTGCGGGAAATATGTCAGCAGGGTAAGCTGGATTACTTTCAACACGGGCAGGATACTTCCCCTTGGCTGTTTTCTTTTTCCGACTTAGACGCCTACCTAGGAGCGTGTCCGAGTAATACAAAATCAGTGGTTATTGCCACAAGCACTTGTGGTTCTAGCAACTGGAAATCACAAAATCTGGCCACGTTACTGATTACTCGGACGGGCTCCTAGCGGTGAGGTGATCAGGGTGCGACGTCTCTTCATGTGTATTTCCTCAGGCGACAATCTTCTCCCAGCGGTATTCGTGATGCAGTCCACCGAGAATGGCTGCGGCGCGGACCCGATGCCCTTCGGGCCACCAATGCCTGGTTGGTTGCGGAAGAACTGGCAACCCGGCATAGGGCTCGGGAATACCTGGTCCCAAATTGGAGTGTGGGCGCCCGCCATTGTAATGGGCAACCCACTTTCTGAGTAGCCCCCGGAGGTGCCGCTCGTTGAGCGGAATCAGGAAATCGAGGCATTCGCGTCGCATCGTGCCGATCAGCCGTTCGCAAAAGGCATTGGCTTGTGGGGCCTGCACGGGAGTCTTCAGGACTTTGACTCCCATCGCCTCCACGGCTTGGTCCAGTTCGGCGGAGTAAATTGTGTCTCGATCATGGATTAAGAAACAATAGGCATGATCACTGGGAATCGCTTCACGGAACTGTTGCAGGGTCCATTCAGCCGTGGGATGCGCCGTTACATTGAAATGCGCGATCCGCCGAGTTCCCACCTCCAACACGACGAAAACGTAAAGGATGCGGAACCCTGCTGTAACTGCCACCAGGAAATCGCAGGCCAGAATTGCACGGGCGTGGTTATGGACAAAGTTCTTCCACCGCTGCGAGGAAACCGTTTTGGGGCCTCGCCGTTCCGGCTCCGGCGGCCAATACGCTCGTACCGTTCGCGGAGACACCCAGATTCCCAGTTTCAACATTAATTCTGCTGCCACCCGCGCCTGTCCCCAGGTCGGGTTCTCCAGTGCCATCTGAGCTATGAGCTGGCGGATATTCTGAGGCAGTCGCGGCCTCCCAGACCGGCATTTCCAACGCCAGAATAACCGGAACCCCTTCCGGTGCCAGCGAATCAGCGTTTCGGGTTTGACAATCACCAAGGCGTCCCGCCAGTTGAACAAGCGGTACAAGGCAAGCAGGGCCGCTCTGGCCGAATCTGTAAGCCTGCGCGGCTTGACCTCATGTTCCTGATAGAAGGCCAACTGCTTTCGCAGGAACAAGATCTCTGCACTCAGAGCCGCGCGCGAACGAACGGCCGTTCGTACCAAACGCCCAAGATCGAGGATCAGGTTGCAGAACACGGAGACAACCCGTAGAACATCGCACCGGAAATGGGACATGACCGTTCACCATGGCACGGGCTAGCCAAGATGAAAAGAAGTTTCCTCACGAACCCAATGCCCGTTTCCCAAAAAGGAAGGTACCACCAAAGACTCGATGGTCGGCGCGCAACTGGCAGCTTTTTCTTTGTATTGCGAATGCCGGACGAAATTATTGCGTACCACAATAGGGCGTTTTCGCTAATGATGGGAATTCAGCAAAGAGGCCAAACAGCTTGGTGCTATCCACGTCGTGGGGTGCAGACACCACTCAGATTAGCCATCCATCTTCGGTGAACTGGAGTTGTTGTGGTCCGGCGACTACAGACAGATTGTCGCGCTCACATATCTCTTGTCGGTAGGATTCCGAAATCTGAATCTGGTGGAGATCTAGCGTGCTCTTGATGCGCACGACTCTAATCGTTTCAGGAGTTACTCGAGTGCAGGTTCTCAAAGCTATGTCTATGGCTTCTCTGTCGGTGTTCACAGTCACCGGAATCTTTGCCGGCTCTAGGAGAGTAGACGTGATCGCATTCACGTACATAGCACTGAAATCGATTTGGCTCACGCAGCGAAGTGTCGTAATGTCTGCCATCCCGATTCCTACCCCATTCCCGTGCGACTTCCCACTAATTCCAAGTACTACAATCTTCTGAACAGGAGGCGCGTCGAACCCAGGCAGGCCAGAGCCTGGGCGACCTGTTACATTGGGGTCCATGCCTTCGCCACTAATTTCCTTTCCGATCTTTTCGATGATCAGCACGTCGATCGATGAGAGATTGAGCCTTGCCAGATTTGCTTTTGCCCGGCATAGTAACTCTTTTTCCCTATTAAGAATCTGATCGCGGGGAACAACTTCGATGTGCATGGTCTCATCATAGGCATTTTCGAGAATTGCTACTCCGAATAGGATCGGGACATTCTTCAGAATCACCTTCCCTATTTTCGGAAGCAGATCGCAAAAACGATCAAAACCATAATTGTGAACAGCGGTTGCCCCTTTATGTTTTGCAAGGCCGATAGCAATCATTTTCACAAGACCGCTCTCATAGTCAGCCTTAAAATCGGCATGGGGTTTGATGCGATTGATTGGGACAATTCCATCCGCCTCCAACGCCATGCGATCACAAAATACGGGCATTACATCCTGCATTTCCGCTATTTGGAGGGTGTCCATTGATGCGCAGATTGGAACGCCCATTGACTGCTCTGTGATGCCATATGCAGCCAGAACCGCCCGTTGTCCCGCAGCCGTAGCACCACCGTGGCTCCCCATCGCGGGAACGATATAGGGGGCAGCTCGCAATGATTTCAGGCGGTCCAGGACAGTTCTCGTAATGAGGGCAAGATTGTCTATCCCACGACTGCCAACAGCGACTGCTATTTTCTTCCCTCGAACGGTTTCTGGGAAAACCTTCAGATCTATTTCCGAACGAAGCGTCTGTGACACATTGTCGACCTTCGTCCGGTCAAAATGTTGCTCAACCCAAAACATCTTTGGAAGCGCATAATCGCCTCCTTCGAGCCTGATGCTAACTGGATGCAATCTCATCCGTTGTTTCTCCGCGCGACCCATAACCCTCAACCAAAGCTGCTTGACGCCCCTGCGCTCTTAGTCGTGCTAGCGGCGATACTGCAATACAGCGACACATTCCAGCAGACAAATAGAAAAATGCTGGCTGGAGCCCCCGACACGGAAGCGGGGAGTGTGTCAGTCCCAAGATCACCTTTTCAGTGGATTCGGCGGTGGCTGCCCGAGCAGCACGGCCTTCGCGTTTTCAGCTGCTACCCGACGACATTCTTTGAGCGACCGTTCGGAAACGTAAGCGGCATGCGGCGTAATCACACAGTTGTCCAGGCTGAACAGTGGGTTTGAGGCTGGAGACCAATGCTTGAGCTTGGCAGGTTCTTCCTCTGGATCGTCGAGTCCGGCGGACGCAATCCAGCCCTCTGTCAGGGCTCTGTACAAGGCCTTGTTGTCGACAAGTTTGCCACGGGTGCAATTGAGCAGCACGGTATGGGGCCTCATCATGCGGAGCACCCTTTCGTCGATAATATGGAATGTCTCCTGGGTAAACGGACACATGACGGACACTACATCTGAGGTGCTCACCAACACGTCCAACTCGACCTTTCTTGCCCCCGTTGAGAACATGAAGTCGCCAGAGACAAACGGGTCATATGCCTGAAGCGTGAATCCGAGCGCCTGAACCTTGCGCGCCAGGTTCTGTGGGATCCGGCCGTAGCCAATTAGTCCCCAAGTCATCTCTCGGAAACGGTAGATTGGCCCTCCCGATTCGCTCCAATGCCAGCGGCCCGCTTTAGTGGCCTTGTCATACATGGGGATGCGTCGAATCAGCATCAACCCCATGGCAAGATTGTGATCCGCCACCTCATCAAGGCAATAGTCGGGAACGTTTGTGACCAGAATCCCATGTTCATACGCGGCGCCTATGTCTAGGATGTCGGCTCCGGAGCCGTACCTGCAGATCACCTTGCACTTCTTCAGCTTGCTAATAGTATCGCGGTCTATCTTGGCATACTGCTGGAGGATTGCATCAGCGTCGGCGGCCTGCTCGGCCAAGCCTGCACCGTCGTTGCATTGCAGCCCGATGACGTCAGCTCCAATGGGTTCGAGAATATCTCTTTCAATAGCCAAGTCGGGATAGTCGTAGTCACTTACATAAACTTTAAAGTTTCGCAAAGGCTCAACCCCTCAATGTTATCCGCCAAGATACGCAGTCTTTACTCTTGGATTGTTACGCAATGCCTCAGCCGCCTCACTGAGAACTATTCGACCATTCTCGATGACATAACCACGGTCAGCGATCTCGAGAGCCATAAAAGCATTCTGTTCGACGATCAGGATGGTCACTCCCAGTTCGTTTATTAGCTTTAGAGTTTGAAACACCTGCTCGACTAGCACAGGCGACAACCCCAGAGAAGGCTCGTCAAGCAAGAGCAGCTTTGGACGGGCCATCAGGGCTCGCCCGATTGCAAGCATCTGTTGTTCTCCGCCTGAAAGGCTCCAGGCCAGCTGCTGCGAGCGTTCCTTGAGCCGGGGAAACAATTCATATACTTTTGTGAGTTCGCTTTCGAGACTGCCAGTTCCGTTGTACCAGGGCGCAGCTCCGATCTGCAGATTCTCCAGCACGGTAAGCCCCGGGAATACGCGCCGTCCTTCAGGCACGTGGGAAATTCCTCTGGCCACGATCTCCTCTGGGCGCAGCGACGCGATACTCTGACCGAGGAATTCCACCGTCCCGTTTGAGGGTCGCTGCAGCCCGGAAATGGTGCGCAAAACCGTTGTTTTGCCGGCGCCGTTCGCCCCGATCAGCGTAATCAGCTCTCCAGTTTGAATGGATAGGCTAACTCGCTTCAGTCCCTGCACTTTTCCGTAGAAGACGTCGATTTCTGCTACGTTGATCGTAGGGATGGCCTCCTTCCCAGGTATGCTTGAATCACTTCTTCATTTGACACAATCTCACCCGGCGCTCCGTCCGCGATCTTGCGACCGAAGTTAAGTACCGTGATACGATCTGCCAAGCTCATTACGAAATTCATGTTGTGCTCGATGAGCAAGATCGTAATGCCGCGATCGCGCACGATTCGGACCAGATGCACCAGGTCCGTCGTTTCGGTTTCATTGAGGCCAGCGGCTGGTTCATCTAGCAAGATCTGTTTCGGATCCTGTGCCAGCGCTCGCGCAATTTCGATCAACTTTTGTTGTCCGTAAGACAGATTTCTGGCTTTCACCGTTGCTTTGTCCTGCAGACCGATTTCGGCGAGCAGTTCCTTGGCCTTCTCGGCCGATCGGAGTTCCGCCCGCCTAAAAGCCGGTGTCCGAAACACGGTTTCAGCGAGCCCTTCCTTGATAATTCGGTGCATGCCGATCTGCACATTTTCCAACGCCGTAAGCTCTTTGAACAGCCGGACGTTCTGAAACGTGCGCGCCATTCCCATGCCAGCGATCTTGGCTGAATCGAACCCCTGAATCGTCTGGCCGTTGAATCGGACCAGGCCTTCTGTGGGCTTATAGAACCCGCTAATAATATTCAGGACGGTGGTTTTTCCCGCTCCATTCGGACCAATTAGCGCATGTATTTTCCCCGTGCAAACCTCGAGGGTCAGCCGGTCTACAGCCCGAAGCCCCCCAAATATCATCGAGACATTGTCAAGTTGCAGTAAAGGCGGCCCATCACCGCCGTCCGAATTTACCTGCACTGAACCGTGTCGTGCCGCGTAAGTTTCTTCAGCCATGACCCAAACCTTCCGACTCCCGCAACCATAACCACCGTCTACCGGGTGCTCCGCTGCTTGACACTCTGCAGCCAGCGTCCAACTCTGCCGTCCTGACTGAAGAGATGGACAACTCCCTGCGGCATGTAGATCATGATCAGGACGATGCCTACGCCGACCAGCGCCATGTAATACTCTTTTAAGAAGCGCAGTAACTCCGGGGCCAACGTGAGACCGATGGCCCCGATCACCGGACCGCACACGGTGCCTGCGCCGCCCACGAGTACCATGGTAAACAACACTATTGATTGATCGAATGAAAACGTGTCGGGACTTATGTACGACGAAGTATGAGCATATAGGCTGCCTCCGACACCTCCGAAGAATGCCGACAAGGCAAACGAAAACACTTTCGTAAATGTCAGATCAATACCGGCGGAACTGGCGGCAATCTCATCTTCGCGTACCGCCTTGAAGGAGCGTCCCAACTTCGAGTTGTCGATCGCCCAGGTCACAAACATGGCCAGTGCCAGGAACCCAAGCAGGAAATAATATTGCCCAACGGCGCTGTCGACGTTGTAAGTTCCTATAGTGATGCTCGGGATATCATGGACGCCGGACGCCCCGTGAGTCAGCCGTTCCCAGTTCTGCATCACCATCTGTATGATGATTCCAAAGCCGATCGTTGCCATAGCTAGGTAATGGCTCGAAAGCTTCAGCGCGGGAATACCAATCGCCACGCCGCAAGCTGCAGCGGCCAGCCCGGCGATGGGAAGGGCAGACCAGAAGCCCCAGTGAGCATCAACCACCAGCAGCGCGGAAGTGTATGCGCCGACACCGAAGAAGCCGGCCTGCGCAAACGAGATGTAGCCTGTATAGCCATAGATGAAGTTAAGCCCCATCGCTACGATCGCGTAAATCAGCGATAGATTCACCACTCCGCGGTAGTAATTGTTGGGCAGAAGGTGCGGTAATACCAGCAAAACACCCAGTAACAGAGCCCATGCCAGCTTTTGTAGCAGTCGGTTTTTCATCGTTTTTACTCCTTCCCTCCAGGCCTAGACTTTGGTAGAAATCTTCTCGCCAAACAGGCCTCGAGGCAGCAGAGCGAGCACGAGAATCAGGACGATAAAGGCAAACGCATCTTTGTAGAGAGAAGATACGTATGCTGCACAGAGTATTTCCACAATTCCCAGGAAAAGCCCGCCGAGGATCGCCCCGGGAACCGAACCGAACCCGCCGATTATACTGGCCGCAAACGCCTTAAGCCCCAACATGCCTCCCATGTCGGCCGACACATAGAAGACTGGTGCCAGAAGCACCCCAGCCAAGGCAGCTAGCATGGAACTATAGATAAACGTGAAGGCAATCATGCGCGATACTTTGATGCCCATCAAAGCAGCGGCTTCCTGATCCTGTGCCGTTGCTTGCATTTTTCTTCCCAGGTAAGTGCGATTGAAGAAGTAGTGCTGGAACAGAAACAGGACGCCCGTAATGCCCAAGATAAGCAAGTGCTGCGGATTGACCGCAAAGCGTCCAATCATGATCGACTTTTCCCCAAACAGGCCGGAGAAATAGAGCGGCTGCGCTCCCCAAATGATGCGCGCGATATTCTTCAGGAACATACTGACGCCAATCGTGCTGATGATGATCGTGATAAAAGGTTTCTGCCGTAAAGGGTAATACGCAAGCCGTTGGAAAACGTATCCATAAAAAGCAAGGACAATCACCGAAATTACATAGGCGGCAAGAATCGGCAGTTTGAACGTCAGTGTCAGGGTCGCTGCGACAAAGGCGCCAAGCATCAGGTTCTCGCCTTGAGCGAAGTTAACTACATTCACGGCATTGGCAATTACAACTATGCCGAGAGCCACGAGCGCGTAAATAGCGCCCATCGCCAGCCCATTGATCAGCAGTTGCAACATAACAGCAAACCCTCTGTCGGCAAACAGGCAGGCGCCAACCAGATGGCTTTTCGCCTGCCTAGGTCCATGCACCTATTCGGTTTTGACCGCTTCTTTCACGATTGGCCCGTTCGCCTGGATTTGAGCAATGACGACCTGGCGGGGGCCTTCGCCGTTATTTTCGTACTTAAAGATATTGGCGATTCCCGAGTAGCCCCTGATAGCGAAGATGCCTTTCTTAATGGATTCATTGTCGGTTGCGCCGTTCGCGTTCTCAATCGCTTGCTTGATAAGGAAAATTGCATCGTATGCGGCGGTGGCATTGAATTCCGGCTCTTTGTTATAGCGCTGCTTGAAACGCTTGACCCACTCCTCGGCCTTCGGATCCTTGACCTGGGCAACGACTCCATCCATAACCACGTAGACTCCATAGGCAGCTTCGCCAGCAAGCTTGCTCGTTGTCGGCGTGCCATGAGCGGCCGAGCCGATCAGAGGGAGATTAATGCCGAGCTGCTTGTTTTGACGCATCATCGTTGCGGCTGTATATGTGTCCGCCCAGTTGATGATAACCTCGGCGCCAGATTTGCGAATGTTCTCCAATTGAGCCGTAAAATCTCTATCCAGCCGATTATACGATTCATCGCTTACGACCGTACCGCCAAAGTCAGTGACGTACTTGGTTAGAAAATTCCGGCCAGCCATTCCGAAGTCATCGGTCAGATGCGCAATCGCTACTTTCTTTTTTCCTAGCGTTTGCACGGCGAATCTGGCAGAGGCCTGAGCGGCCAGGACGTCCGAGGGGCGGAAGCGGAAGAACCAGTCATTGCCCTGAAGAAGTACCGGGCTTGTTCCTCCGACAAAGGTCGGCATCTTTTCTTTGTTCGCAATCGCCGCAATTGCGAGATTCTGAGTGCTGACATCATTGCATAAAATGGCAACGGGTTTGGCGCTTAATACCTTATTATAGGCATTGACCATCGCCGGATTCGTGTCGTCTGAGTCTTCCTGGATCAGTTCCACCTTGCGACCCTTGATTCCGCCGGCAGCGTTGATTTCGTCGACCGCCATCTTTGCGCCAGCGGCTAGGTATTCCCCGATGGAAGTTCTTTCTCCCGTCAAGGCCACTGTCTGCCCAATTCGTATGGGTCCACTGGTATCGCTTCCGGAGCGACAGCCGGCCGCAAGAAAGCTGATCACCAACGAAAACAGAACAACCATCATGTTTACACGATTCTTCACTTTCTCCTCCTATGTGTGCGCACTGGAATTTCCGTCCGACCTTTTACCGCGGCCGTCCTCGCCTTCACGGCAAGCGCCGCCCCAGAGGCCCTTCCTTTAACTCAACAGAGCCGGAAGGGCCTCCTATTCCACACGAGCTTTCAGAGACGCCCGAATTGAGCGAGAAGCTCCTCGATAGTCTTGCCCTTCAGTATTTCCTTGCGGGCTGCCTCTTCCACCGCGGCCTGCTGCTTCGCTTTTTCATAGACCCTAGCCAAATCCCGTTGCGGAACAACCGTTATCCCGATCTCGTCGGCAACGATGAGATCTCCGGGATTAACCGCGACCCCGGCGCAGACAATGGGAGTATTGAACTCGTAGGGCTCCATTCTCTGCGATCCAGGAGAGTGAGTCGACCGCGGTCCGACTGCTTTCGAATACACAGGGAACTCCAGCATCCTTGCTTCGTCTGTATCGCGAACAGAACCGTCGACGACAGCGCCCACCACCCCGGCTGCGCGACAGAGACCGCACATGAGACCGCCCAACACGGAAGTTTCCGTCTCCCCAAAAGCATCGACTAGAAGCACGTCTCCTGCCTTGATCTGCCTAAATACGTCCAGGTAGTCAATCAGGTCGCCGGCTGTAAGCTTCACGGTAAAAGCTGGACCGATAATTTTCTTGTGAACCGTGCGAGGCTTCATGTAGCTCCTCATCACGTTGTCCCGGTCTTGCGCATCGGCCACGACACAGGACAGGCTCAGCACACCTTCCATCTCGCGGAACTTCGCAATGAGGTTCTGGTCTGAGTTTGCATGAGCGTTGATTATCTTTTTCATTGTAGTATCCTCCTCGCTATAAAATTTAGTTATTGATCACGCATTGGTGGTTGAGACCGAGCCCTTTGCCTCTCTGACAGCCTGGAGAAACTCGCCGGCGAGGGCCTCAATCCCATGGAAATCCTTTCTCGACGTAAGGTCTCGACGAACCAAGCTGCTGCCGACCCCTATGGCATCAGCGCCGGCCTTGAGGAAAGCGCCAGCGTTCGTCAAATCCACCCCCCCCACTGGCAGCAACCGGAGATCGCCGAATGGGCCCCTCAGGTCCTTGATGTATTGCGGCCCGACGGATGAAACTGGAAACACTTTGATCATGTCGGCGCCGGAATCATGACAGCGCAGAATTTCCGTCGGAGTAAACGCTCCCGGAATCATCGCTATTCCATGTTTCTTGACGGTAGCGATCACTTCGGTGTCCGTGTTGGGCGCCAGTACGAATTCAGCGCCACTCTCGATGGCCTGCAGCGCGGATTTCTTGTTGAGAACTGTGCCGGCGCCGACATGCAGTTTGCCGCAGTATTCCCGTGCGATCTGCCGAATCATGTCGCAGGCGCTCGCTGTGTTGAACGTTATTTCCACTGCCCTTATTCCTCCGCTGTAGAGAGCCGCTACTGTCTCCATTACTGAATCGACGGCGATCCCGCGCAGGATCGCTACTACACCGGTTTCTTTGATTGTAGTTACGACTGTTTCGGCAAGCATAACTTATCCCCCAAGGTAAGCCGTTTTTACACTCGGATCACCGAGGACTTCTCCCGCAGCGCCTTCCAGCACCAGTTGGCCTACCTCCAAGACGAACCCTCTTTCGGCAACGCTAAGGGCCGCCTTGGCATTCTGTTCTACCAGCAGGATCGTCTGGCCAGCACCGTGCAAGCTTTTCACCGTGCTTAGCACCTCGACCACCAGCTTCGGCGAAAGTCCCATGGAGGGCTCGTCGAGCAACAACACCTTCGGTTTGCTCATGACTGCCCTGCCGATAGCAAGCATCTGTTGTTCGCCACCGCTGAGCGAACCGCCCGCTTGCCGAATACGCTCCTTTAGCCGCGGAAAAATCGTAAAGACCTTCTCGAGATCATGGTTAATTTCGGTGCGATTCTTTCGCAGAAATGCACCCATCATCAAGTTTTCCAACACCGTGAGTGCCGGGAAGATGCCTCTCCCTTCAGGGACATATACGAGCCCCCTCGCCACAATCCGGTCGGATCTCATGCCAGTGATTTCCTCGCCCAGATAAGTGACGTGACCGGATCTGGGCGCGAGCATTCCCGAGATGGTCTTTAACAGCGTTGTTTTTCCAGCGCCGTTAGCGCCGATCAGAGCGACGAACTCTCCTTCTTGCAAACTAAAACTGATATCTTTGAGAACCCGCACATTCCCATAGAAGCTGTTAATGAGTTTCAGCGCGAGCGCGCAGGTTCGCGGCTGCGGCGACGGCGAGAAAGGCCCTTTACTATCACCGACCACCCCAGCAATGCTCACCGCCCCGGTGGGCTTGGTCGCGAGGTCGTCTTTCCCCAGGTACGCCGCGATGACCGCAGCGTCGTTCTGTACTTCGGCGGGAGTACCTTCGCAGATTTTGACCCCTGAGTCGAGAACCGTGGTTCGGTCAACAAGATCGCTCACTACCCGCATGTCGTGCTCGATAATGATGACGGTAATGCCAGATTCACTGATCCGCTTGATCAGTTGAATGAGCTGTTGTTTCTCCGTAGGATTCATCCCGGCCGCAGGCTCGTCGAGAAGCAGGAGTGCGGGCTGCGTGGCTAGAGCCCGCGCGATCTCCAGCCGTCGTTGTAGGCCATAGGCCAGGCTGTGTGCGGGCTCCTCCTTGTATTGCGCGATACCGACAAATTCTAGTTGCTGAAGGGCAATGTCTTTCAACCTTGCATCTTCGCGCCGTACCAAAGGGAAGCCGAACGTGACCCCTCCAAGCCTCGCCTTAGAATGGCATTGCGCCGCGGTAAGTACATTGTCCAACACCGTCATTCCCTTAAAAAGCTCAATGTGTTGGAAGGTTCGAGCGACGCCCGCTCGAGAAATCTGGTAAGGCGCGCAACCGGTCACGTCGCGCCCCCTGAAGGACACCGAGCCTGACGTCGCTTGCTCGTAGCAGGTTATGACATTGAATAGCGTCGTCTTTCCAGACCCGTTCGGCCCGATCAAGCCGCGAATCTCTCCTTGCTCGACCTTTAAGTCGACATTATTAAGGGCTACCAAGCCGCCGAATTTTTTTGTGACTGATGAGACGCTAAGCATTATCAAACTCACGGAGCCGACGTTTTCTGGGAGAGCTTATTGCCAAAGAATTGAATTGAGTTCACGCCCAGGGCCAGCAGGCCCGAGGGCAGGAAGATCGTGGACAGGATAATGCCCAGCCCATAAACAATCATTTGAAAACTGCCAAAAGCCCTAAGCAGTTCTGGCACGATCGCAAGTGTGACTCCCCCTAGAATGGAACCGGGAATACTGGATATGCCGCCGACCACGATCATCATCAGCACCAGCACGGACAGGTTGAAACCGTAAACATCCGGGCTGATGGTTGTCATGTAGTGCGCATAGATAGCACCCGCCAGCCCGGCGAGGGCGGCGGAGATGAGAAAGGCCAGGACTTTGTAGAACGCCAGGTTGATGCCGATGCTCTGGGCCGACGTTTCGCTTTCTCGTACAGCCACGAAGCTACGGCCAATCCTGGAGTGCACAAGTCTGGTGGAAAACAGAGTTACTAGAACTACAAAGAAGTAGGTGAGATAGAACCACTGAACCAGGCTACTGATCTCGAAACCTGCAATGCGTGGCGCAGGGATTCCGACGATTCCCATAGGGCCCTTGGTGAGGCTGACCCATTGGTTCAAGATGACCTGTATGATGCCTGCAAAGCTGACCGTGACCAAAACCAGGTAAACGCCGCCTCGAACCTTGAGCGCAGGCAACCCTACTACAATGCCCGCAATCGCCGCAGCCGCAGCCGAAAGAGGCAAGGCGAGCCAGAAGCTCACGCCAAGCCGCGTACAAAGAATTGCCGAAGTGTAAGAACCGATGGCATAGAATCCCGCCATTCCAAGGTGGATCTGTCCACAATAGCCGGTAACAATGTTTTGCCCCAAGGCTAGGATGATGTAGATACCCCCGAGAATCAGGATGTGCGAGAAATATGGGTTCGTGAAGACAAGCGGGACAACCATGATGACGGCTAGAAAACAATACGAGCAATAGTTCGTGTACAGCGCGTGCGTTGCCTTCAGTGTCATGCCCGTCGGCCTTTTCCGGCATCGAATATGCCACCAGGTCTTGCCATCAGGATGAATATCATCAGGATGAAGGCCGTCGCATCCTTGTACTCCGAGGAGATGAAGCCGGCGGAGAGGTTTTCAAGCACTCCCAAGAGGAGCCCGCCAATCACGGCTCCGGGGATATTGCCGAATCCCCCGAGGACGGCCGCGCTGAAGCCCTTCGAACTGATAATGGTGCCCATCTGAGGGGTCACGTAAAACTTCGGAGCAAGTAGTACTCCAGCCAACCCGGCAAGGCTGCTTGCCACCATGATCGTCAGAGAATCCGTCAAGCTGTGACTGATTCCCATAAGGCCGGCGACGCTACGATTCTGCGCCGCTGCTCGCATCGCGGTGCCAATTCGAGTCTTAGCGAGAAAGAGGTAAAGAGCCCCCATCGCAACCAGGCTTATGGCCATAATCCAGAGGTCTTGGGGAACCAGAAGAAACGGGCCAATCTTGATCGGCTCCGTCGATAGGAAAGATGGAAATTGAACGCCGGTCGATCCCCAGATCAGGATGGCGATGTTCTGAATTAGGACGGAGCCTCCGACGCAGCCTGCGATCACATACAGAAATCCATGTTTTGCGGTGGGAGCTATTACGCCGAGATAGAGCGCCAGTCCTACCAGCGATGCAGCGCCCACCCCGGCTAGGATAGATATCACGAACGACTGCTTGGACAGCAGGTTACTTCCCATCAGGACGGTCAGAGCGATGAAGGGGGCGGACATAAAGACCTCGCCCTGGGCGAAATTTACGACCCTCACGCCACTCCAGATCAGCGAGTGGGCCAGCGCCACAAGGCTATACACACTGCCAATAGCCAAGCCCCCCATCACGAGTTCCACCAGCGTTACGGCGTGATCCATAAATACACCTTCATCGCCTCAGCCATCTTCCGTTTTCCTTTGGGCCGCGGGATATCTACTTGCCCGGCGTAAATGACGTGGGCACCTTGTTGACCACCTTCCCGAACTGCATTTCGTGCAGCCCTTCTCCGGCGGCGTCAAAATTGAAGGTTCCCTGAACCCCGGCGTACTTGGACGAACGTAACGCATCGCGCAGCGCTTGAGGTTTCGCCTTGCCGCCGTTCTTAATGGCGTCGGCCAGCAAATAGATGGAGTCGTAACCTGTCGCGGCGAAATCATTCGGCGTACTCTTGTACAGTTGCTCGTATTTCTTGACGAATGCCTGCACCTTAGGATTAGGATTGGCAGGAATAAAGCCCGCGGCAAAGATGACGCCCTCGGCAGCCCCCCCGGCCGCGCCTTGCGTGGTATCCGACTCAATACCAGCTCCCCCGACAAATTGGGCTTTGATCCCCATCTGGCGGGCCTGCTTCATGATCAGTCCCATGTCGACCATAGGCCCGACTATGACCAGCGCTTGCGGATTAAGCTTTTTGATATTGATCAGTTGCGAACTGAAATCTTTATCGCCGGGAGTCCACGACTCGTCCGTCAGTATCCGAATACCCTTGTGGTCAAGCGCCGCCTGAATTGCCTTTGAGCCGCCCAAGCCGTAATCTGCGGAGTCGTGGAAAACAGCAATCTTGGTGTACTTCATCTTGGCGAACAGAAAGTCTCCGAGAGAGCCGAACTTGATGGCGTCATTGGCGCGCGTCCGGAACACCCAGGCATTTTTCTGCTCGGTGATAGCGACATTGGTGCCCTGCGGAAGTATAGGTATCTGCGCTCTGGCGATCACCGGCAACATGGCAAGACACGGGGAACTTTGTGCATCTCCTATCACTGCAGCCACGTGGTCCCGGTAGATGAGCTTGTTGAGTGCGGCGACAGCCTGCGCCGGAACTCCCTGCGAGTCCTCCAGTACCAGCTCGAGCTTAGTGCCATTGATTCCGCCGCTGGCGTTGATCTCGTCGACCGCCATCTTGGCGCCATTTCGTTGCCATTCTCCCAGCGCCGCATTGTCTCCGGTGCGGGCCGCAATCGCGCCGATTTTCACTTCATCGGCATGGGCAGCGTTGGTTGCAAGGTATCCCATCATTGCAACTACTAATCCCAACAAGGCTATTGTTCTAGTTTTCATACGCATGATGCTTCTCCTCATCGCTTGTCAAAAATGTCACTGATCTTCTCTCGTGCTCCGCGTCGGCAGCGCGATTCGATCGCTTATGCCGCACGGTGAAGACTTCACAGGCCAACGTCAGACTTTGACTGAGACTCGAGCATGAGACCACGCTCACGCGCTACGGCCATTGCACCCAAGCCAGCCAGATCGCCCGTCAGGTGGTCGTCCACTACAACGATTTCTCCCCGGAAAAAGCGATCACTCCTGATCAGGGCGGCGAAGGCTTGCTTCATAACCTTCTTCCCAGTGATCACAACCGGTATTTCCGGCCTTAGCTGGATGGCGCTGCTTTGCTTCAGGGCGAAAATGTCTTGTCCCAACACGGCGCCGAGCAGGAAGTTGGCCCTCTGTTCTGCCGTAGTCCCGCCGAACTGCTCAAGGATGCGCACGGAAAAACATGCCCGGCCCAGTCCCACGGCGGCACAGCAGCGTGCTCCCTCCAAAAGCATGGCTTCATCCAGTTCGTGCGCAAACGAGTTGGCCACGGCGCTTGCCAGGATGGTGTGACCGGTGATGACGTCCAGCAGTTCTCCGGCCAACGTGGTCACGCATGCCGTGATTCGATTGTTCGCATCCAAGGTGACGAATTTCGAGTGCGACCCCGGAAAGATGAAGATAGCTGGTCCTTGCAGGCTCGTCTTCTCAATAAGCCCGAAAACCTCAGACTCTTCTCCCCGCATGATATCCATGGCCTCGTAGGTGGCGAGATTTACCTCGGGGATACTGTTCTTAATTCCCGGTACGAACCAGATAGGTCGCGGGGCGACCTCCGGAATGCAGCTCTGGACAAGTCCTTCGGCCAGTTCTTCAATACCTGCGGGAGCAGAGACGTGCGGAACTTCGAAGAGCCCGATATTGGAGGTGATCATTCCCGACGCCACAATCAGCCCAATACTGGAAAGATCGACTCCAGCAATAGCAGCAGCCTTCAGGATGGCATTTTTGATGCCAGCTTGGAGTTTTTGCTTGTTGCCGGTAATTGCGGTGTCTCGTACACCCACCTCAGCGCAGGATTCGGAGATGACCCGATCATCGTGC
>Ga0187858_10003122_pt1 | contig 16262 bp, 15 predicted proteins | sample June2016WEW_8_15_FD_133015 | JGI IMG/M metagenome (GOLD analysis project Ga0187858, IMG submission 133015) | Peatland microbial communities from SPRUCE experiment site at the Marcell Experimental Forest, Minnesota, USA - June2016WEW_8_150 | ecosystem: Environmental > Terrestrial > Soil >...
TCTCGCTTGCTGCGTTGACTCATCATGTTCTCCTCCGGCATTGCAAAAGCTTCTGCCGTAGAGTAACATTCTTTATGAGGCAACGATACTTTCAATAGTCACATTTAACTTGAGGCAATGCGCCAGCTTAAAAATATCTCTCAATTCGAGTATACTCGTCTCTGCAGTTTACTCAACCTTATTGTTAATGTTATCGCCAATTTGGTCGCATATTACCATCATCAAAATAAACCAACCTATAACATAAATTTCTTCAGCCATTGGTCCTGGCTTATCCATAATTGACGTTTCCCATCCATGAACTATATTAGTGTGCCTTACACCGATCGAGTGTTGGATATTGAAATTCCGGAGGGGAATCTTGTATTTGATGTTGAGCCAGAAGAAGCCCCACCAACTGCGGATATCAATAAAACTTTGCGCAATGCTCTGGAACATCCGATTGGCGCTATACCCCTGAGCAAGTCGATAAATTCCGGTCAGAAAATCTTGATAATAGCGGACGATTTTACACGACTTACACCCTCTCGAGACATCATTCCAGTTCTGCTTGACACATTGAACCAGGCTGGGATTCGGGATCGGGATATTCGGCTCATCATTGCCTCTGGAGCACACAGAACAATGAAACAATCAGAAGTTGAAGTTAAATATAGTGGGACAGTCAAATCCAGGATAGAGATATTGATTCATCACTATAAAGACCCCGGCGAGTTAATGGATTATGGAAAGACCAGGCATGGTACTCATATTCTCATTAATCGGTGTATTGCCGAGGCCGATTTTGTGATCGCGGTAGGTCATATTATTCCACATCACCCTGCAGGTTGGAGTGGAGGGGCTAAAGCTATCCTGCCTGGTATCGCTGGTGAAGAAACCATCGCTCAATTGCATATATTGGGTGCCATGAGCTCGAAGTTGGGCGAAGTCAACTCGGTTATGCGCGAGGAAATGGAAGAGGTAGCAGAGCGCGTAGGTCTGGACTTTATCCTTAATGTCGTCTTGAATTGCCAAGGGGAGATCGTGGATGCAGTATCCGGTCACTTTGTCCAGGCGCATCGAGCAGGCGTAGATCTATCTAGAAAAATATATGCAAAGGCTATCCCTTCCAAATCCGATCTTACGATCAGCAGTACATCACCAATTGACCACGATTTTTTCCAGGGGGATAAAGGGATTTTCACAGCCGGCTTGACCACGCGCACAGGCGGTGAAATTGTCTTGGTCACAGGATGCCTGGAAGGAATCAATCCTAATCGCCCGGAATTAGCCAGCTTGGTTGGCAAGCTGACAAACACACAGATTTTGAATAATATTCAAAGAGGAAAAATTTCAGACTTGCTGATGGCTTCTGAAGCCATTACGCTCAATGACGCAAAGCAAACTCATCAGATTACGATTGTTTCGGATGGTCTGACTCCGGATATGTGCCAGATAATGGGGTTTAATCACCTCACACCTGAAAGCCTTGGCAGCTATATCCGCCAACACCTGGATCAAACCCCCAGCCTTAAAGTTGGCTTGCTGCGCCAGAGCACATCTATCTATCCCATTCCTCCAATCGGATAACAGAATTTCATCAAACTCAAGACCGCCCAACGCTGGGCTTCTTTTTTCATCGATATTCATTGACTGCCTCGAACATTGCAATTACGTTTTCCGGCGGTACGTCAGAGAGAATGTTGTGCACGGTTGCGAAAATAAAACCACCGCCAGGGGCAAATATTTCGATATTTTTCCGAACGTGGCATTTTACTTCATCGGGAGATCCGTTGTATAAGACATGCTGTGTATCGCATCCGCCACCCCAGAAGGCGATATCTTTCCCAAATTCCCGTTTGAGGCGCTCTGGTTCCATGTCCAATGCACTAATTTGGATCGGGTTCAGAATATCGTACCCGACTTCGATGAGATCGGGAATTAGTTTGTAAACCGAACCGCACGAATGAAGAAATGTGCGCATTTGGCTGTGTTCTTTGACATAGTTGCACAAAATCTTATGGCGCGGCTTGAACAGAGACCGGTAGGTTCTGGGCGACATGATTGGGCCCATGTTCGTGCCCAAATCATCACCAAAGCGCAATATATCCACCACATCACCCACGGCTTTGCAAATCTTTCCCAGTGTCTCTAAATGCATCTCCATCAATGCATCCAAGAGGTGTTCGACTTCAGTTGGGCAGGCTAGAAGGTCGACCAAGAAATTATCCATGCGACGTAAGAAACAACCCCACTCGAATATACTGCAGCCGGCTGTGAATACGATGGCTCGCTCAGATTTTTGGCGGTAGGCGATCACCCGCTGGCGAAGTTTATCCCAGAAGTCGGGTTCGCCAGAATGATCCCAGGGGCTGCGGGCCAGTTTTGACCAATGCACTTTTGCCATGGCTTTTGAAAGATCTTTGTAATTGGATGGATAACCCTGCAGATATGGAAAATAGGTCTGATCGAAGAAGGTGGCCCCCAAGGGCATGGATGCAATGCGGTCTCCATCCTGGTCATATACATCCCAGGCCCCATCGGGCTGTGGAATTGGTTGGAACCACGCCGGTATCTGCACCGGGATACCGTTCGGTAAAGTGGTATCTTTCCAGCCCTGATCATCTTGATTATACAGTCGACCAACATCGATCGCATCGCTCTGAAACTTTTCTAGAATTTCCTCTTCGGGTTGGGCAAGCTGCGTGACCACGTCATAGATGCGCGTCTTGCTCCCGCTAATTCCAAGGGTTTGCATCAGCCTGGAGTAGGTAGTCGCGGAAATTCCCGTGACGGAAGTAGAGCCAAAATCAACCGGGAGTACATCCGGCTCACAATGATCGATTGAAGCGAGGATTCTTTGGCGAGAGTTCATTTGGTTCCTCCTTCGACTGGCAACATTCAAGCCCCCCTCGCATCCTGTGTAGACGGATTTCTTCTATCTCCACAAGATGCTTAATAATCAAACCAGGTCCTATTTCTGTAGTTTGACTTTATCAAAGTCCCATCCGTTCTCTGCGCATTCTACACGGACATGCGCATCCCAGGTTGGCTCAGCTTCCGGTCGACCAGCCATAAAACAATCTATGCTCAGGTAAACAATCGGCTCTTTTCCATCGCAAAGTACAGAATGTAAAGTGTGCGGTGGTATACGCATCACGTCTCCCGGTTTTACCGGGAACTGTTGAGAGCCATCCTCACCGATGCGCAGCACGCCTGTTCCTTGGATCATGTAGAAAATCTGTTCCAGGTCATTATGAATGTGCAGATTTACAGCTTCACCTGGCTCCAGCACGACGATGAACACTTCTGAAGTTTCCGCTTCTGAACGATTCATCACCAGATCGTTTACATGTGTAGGAAATCGATACCGAATCGTTTCCGATGTGCTGAATACATATTTTCGTTGGTCCATAGATTATCTCCTTTGTTGATTGTCCAAGCTTTTTATATATCTCAGGGTCTGGAGCGCGGCGGAATCCGGATCTGGCGTGTCATCCCATCCCAGCTCAACGCCCAAGTAACCCTGGTATCTGCTTTTTTCAAGTGCTTTCAAAAAAGCGGTGAAATCAAATGACCCTTTCCCGGGAATCAAATGTTGGTCCCGCAGGCCGTGATTATCATCGATATGAATATGGAACAGACGATCTTGAGCTGTAGCTAGCGCATCTACCGCTGATTCTCCGACGACGTGGGCATGTCCGGTATCCAGAACTACACCCAGATTGTCGCGATCTAGCTCATTGATCATACGCAAAGCATCGGCAACGGTTTGGATGAGATCTGTCTCGTACCGATCAGCAGGTTCAATTGCAATCTGGATATTGAAAGGCATGGCGAAAAGGCAAATATCATCCAGGCTGGTTCTCAGACTTCTCCAAGCCTCCACCTCTCCCTGGCCGAAGAGACTGTGACCAGGGCAGACACTTACAATCGGAGCACCTAATGCGAATGCAGTCCGGATACTATCCTGAATATAGGCCACACTATCCTGGCGGATGATCTCGTTATTGCTGCAAAGACAGGTGGGATAGCGAAATTGAGCAGGGATGAAAGAAGCGACGCCAAGGTTGAAACTCTTCAGCAAACCTTTCAATTCCTCGATTTCGAATTGTCTTAGGTCACGTCGATATGCATGCGGCCGGCCTCCCCAGATATCGATTCCGTTGTAGCCGGCTTGCGAAATGCGCCGAATAGCTTCGATCAAGGGGTAATTCAGATAGAGAAAAGATGAGAGGCTGAGTCGGTTCATTGTTCCTTCGCTAGAAGACCTTCAAAATAACGGCGCGCAAGGATCGCTTCATCAATAATATGGTCAACACCTGCGATATCGATCACAAGAGTGCCATCAAACCCGATCAGGGTAAGATTGTGGAGAACGCCCTGAAAATCAATGTTCCCCTTGCCTGGTGGCAGGTGGTAGGCTTGTGAACCGTCATTATCAGATAAGTGGACAAGCTTGATAAGCGATCCCAGCTTGCGGATTGCCAGGGTCAGATACTCTTTGCTGGCATGAATGTGAGCTACGTCCAGAATGACACCCACATGGTCGGCCTGAGAGTCCCCGATCAGCTTCATTATGCTATCTGTCGTACCGACCCAATCGTTCGCGCGTGTCTCGATAAGCAGCGTCAAGCCCTTTGCTTTTGAGATGGCGGCAAATTTTGATACCATTCGGACAGCATTTTCCCAAAAACGCGGCCAGGAAAAATCATCGTCGATACTTACCGCTGTAGGAGGTCCTCCGGCGTATAGTTCCGTCCCTTGAGGACGGATTTCAGACGGCATATAGCCGCAGATCGATACTAGAGGGACCTCCAATTCTCCGATTAAATCGGTCAGGACATCGAAATCGCAGACGGCTTTCTCCGATTTAGATCTTTCCAGGCTGAACATATCCTCCTCAACTGCCATGATGGAAGGCACTGTCATACCATAGTTATTGATGATGGTTTGCATCTTCTTGAGGTCGCGGCGGTGGGCAGGGAGCAGATTGTCGTAGAGTTCCAGCTCAATAGCCTGAAAACCAGCCTTCCCAACGATCTCTAACGCTTTGAGATGGTTTTCGGGTGAGGGGGGAATGCCAAAGAGTGTAATTGGGATGGTATAACCACATGCAATTTTCATCAATTTTCCTTTTTTAGCTCCTGGTCATGCGAGTGGTTCATTTTATAGAGGTCACGGAGATCCTTAGAGCTTGAAGGCAGCTTAATGTACAATAGCGGCGAAGATTGGTATGATGAGAACTGAGAGCAAGGTGGTGATCATGGTAGCCGATGCTGCCAGTTTTTCATCTGCTTTATAGCGCGAAGCAAATGTCACTGCCGTCACTCCGCAAGGCATAGCTGCTTCAATGACCGCCACCCCGCGTGAGGTACTAGCAATTGGCAAGAGTTGGACTACCAGGAAGATCAAGACCGGCATAATGAGCAGCTTCAGAAAGCTCAAAATGATAACGCTACGTTTATCCGCGCCATATTGAAGAACCGAATTGTAGATTATCCCTCCTAGAATGATCATCATTAATGGGATGGCTATATTAGATAGGCTCTCAAAAGGCAAATGTAAGACGGGGGGGAATTGCCATCCGACCAGCGAAAATCCCATGCCTAGGATAAGAGCGATGAAAATCGGGCTCACCAATTGTTTTATGAGTAAGTGGAACTGCATATGGGCTGATGCATAGCTTTGGTCCTTGTTTTTGTAAACGCCCAAGCCCAAAGTGTACAGGTAAACTGACGCCCCCAGATCATATAGCAGTGCAAGGATGGTTCCTTGAGCGCCGTAGAGGGCGGTGCAGACTGGGATCCCAAGAAAGCCTGTATTTCCGGAGACTCCCGACACCTGAAGCACTGAGCGCCGCGGCCATTCCCAATGTGCAAACCGTGCAATGAGGGTTGCCAGACCATAACCGATTAGTGTGCTGAACAACCCAAGTCCCACCATCCATGGAGCTTGATTGAGGACGGCAACTATCGAATTGGTCGCAGCATTCCAAAAAGTAAAGATAGGTAGTATGAGAACGATCACAATCTCGCTCAGCATGTTAATCCGATCCTGGCTGAGGAGACCTTGCCATGCAGCAAGGAATCCCACCACAACCACCAAAATCAGGCCAAAGTATGGAACAATGATATTGGTGAGACTAGCCAGGATCGACATCAGGATGTCAACCTTTTAGACCAGACAACGCGATGTTTTCAATGATCTGTCGGCGCAGAAAGATGAAGGCTATGATTATCGGTATGATATTCAGGACAGATCCGGCCATCAAGGGACCATAATCCACGCTGAATTTGAATTGAAAGGCGGCCAAGCCAAGCTCCATATTGAAAATCTTATCACTGCTAGCTATAAGTAGAGGCCAGATGAAAGCCCCCCAAGCTTGTATGAAAGCAAATGTACCCAATGCGCCCATTGCCGAAGTAGACATGGGCACGATGATGAGGCGAAAGATACTCCATTCTGAAGCCCCATCGATACGAGCCGCATCGATAAATTCATCAGGGATGGCCGAGCTGATGTGTTGTCGCATCAGAAAAATGCCAAAACTCATGATCACATAGGGAGCAATTATACCCTGGTAAGTATTGATCCATTTCAATGCGATCATCTGCAAATAAAAGGGGACCATATAGGCCTCAAAAGGGACAATCGCAGTAGCCACGATCAACAGGAAAAGAAGGTTACGGCCTGGGAAGCGGAATTTGGCAAATATATAGCCTGCCACCAGAGAAGTCGCAAGTACGAACAGAGTCGAAACGACGGCTATGATGAGGCTGTTAAAAAAATAACGCACGATCAGAGTGGTGGTAAAGACTTTGAAATAGTTCGCCCATGTAGGGTTTATTGGAATAAGCTTAGGCGGCCAGGTTAATATTTCCGAAGCCGGTTTAAAAGAAGTAGAGATCATCCATACAAAGGGAATCAGCATGATCACACTTGCAAGGATAAGAATCAAGTGGGTTACGATACTTTTTACATTCCTCTGCAATCGTTCCCTTTGTCGCGAATCAGTCGTTCTGTTTGTGTTAACGAGGTTCATGGTTTACTCCTCACCGGTTCGGAAATATCTAAATTGGAGGATCGTGAGCACTAACACAATCATGGTCAGAACCACCGCTTCTGCCGAGGCATATCCCATTTTAAAGAATGAGAACGCATTGTTATAGATCTCGAAAACCAATACTCGCACAGCACTGCCTGGCGCAGACTGGGACCCAAGCGTCATTACATAAATCTGGGTGAAAACGTTATAAGCGTTGATCATCGAGGTGACGAGGACAAATAGCGTCATGGGGCGCAGCAACGGAAAGGTGATATGGCGAAATAAATTCAGGCCGTTGGCGCCATCCAGCGTGGCGGCTTCGTAATAGGTGGCCGGTATATTCTTGATGCCTACCAGGAAAAGAACCATGTTGTAACCGATTACTTTCCAGACACTCATGGCAATAATGGCCCAGAGTGCCGTAGCCGGGTAAACCAGCCACCCCACCGCAGATATATGAAAAATGCTTAAGAAGTAATTCAGAATGCCATACGTGGGATCATAAATCCATTTCCAAGCGACGGCCATTGCCACCATGGGGGTGATGAAGGGGAGAAAAAAGATCGTCTGGTATAAGGGGGAAAAACGTATTTTCCCTGCCAGAACAATTGCCAGAGGCAAGGATAAAATGATGCTTAAGATCACCGTAGCAAATGCATAGATGGTGGTATTTTGAATCGCCTGGATGAAGTCGCTGTCATGAAGGAGCGCTTGATAATTCAAAAGACCTATAAACGGGTGAATTTTGCTCATCATGTCATATTTATAAAAACTTAGTATGAAAGTTCGCACGATGGGGTATACCCGGATATAGCCGAAAAGGAGCATCACTGGCGTCAACATTACATAGCAGAATAGGTATTTTGCGCGCCGTTGAGGGTTTTTCCCAAGAAACTTTACCAACCTATTTAGAAGACGTCTCGATCCAACGACATTTCCGCTCATGTCCCTTGTTTTTGATACACTCATTGTGTTTCTCCTTGAAGACACATTTTGCGTTTATTATTAGGTTAAGATAGAGTCAAACGTCTAAAAAAGTCGGTATTACTTACTTTGCCAGGTTCAACTAGAAATGTCTATCCCCTTTGCTAAGAGACCAGCATGAGACGGCCGAGAATAAAACTGGCCGGGCAGTATGCTTTGCAGAAGTGCATGGTAATCTGGCAGTCTGCCCGGGAAATGAAAACCGAGAAACCCTGCCAATCGGGCTTGGCGGCTCACAGCAGTACTAACAATGTCGAGGAATGCATTTAAACTCTCAGTGGTGCCAAAACCCATAGTATCTTGAACTCCATTTTGGGAACCTGTCGTAAACATTCTCGTCCAGTCCTCGATAACACGATCAAGTTGCAATGTTTTTGCCTAGCACCCACAATTTTTGGCCGCTCCGCCATAACTATTTGATCACTATCCAAGTATATCCCTAAGAATCGACCCACCTGGCTTCCTTAGAGATAATCCTATTGCTCCTGCGAAAAATATGGATTGGGCTATGAGGATTTCAGCGTGTTTGCAGTCGGTGCAGATACCGACTGCAAACACGCGTTCTTTTTTAGAAAGTCTCAAGGGGCACGATCAAGTTTGATCGAGGGCGCCAATGGGAGTGAGGCTTTCCATTCTTTCTATGGTTAATTTCGCAAGCTATTTCCCATAGTCTCCGGCTTGCTGCAGGATCGAGTCGGTATCAGCCGCCATGGCCGAAATCGTTTTGGCAATGCCAGCTGGATTGTTTAGAAGGCTCTTATCCAAATAAGCCGTTGTCAATTCATCCGCCATGTTGGTCTCGAGCTCATTAAAGCTGGTAATCAACGGATAAACATAGAAACCCTGCTCGGGTGGGTTCACGAACACGTTGTACTGGGGGATGCTTGCGACCAGAGCACTATAATCGCCTTTGCGAGGAGAAATCCAACCCGAGTCCTTAATCTGAAGCAGTGTGTTATCTTGAGTGGTTAAGAGCTGAGCATACGCCCAAGCCACATCTGGGTTCTTGGAGCAATGCGCGACATATACGCCAGCGGGCTGTGATAGTGTGTCAAATTTAACATCGCGAGGCATGGCTGCTGTACCATAGTTGAGTTTAGGAGCCTTGGTGGCGATTTCACCGACCACCCAGGATTCGCGCAACAACATGGCAGTTTGTCCGGCTTCAAAGGCTGTTGAATCGCTTGGGACCTTTTGGTCAACGACGTGGTATTTGTACACGGAGTCGATGTAGTATGTGAGCGCCTTTTGGCCGGCAGCATTGTCGTAGCCATTGTGCCATTTTGTGCCATCTGCGCTGGGAACAATGATATCCCCGCCCATATTATGCAGGAAGAACCAGAACTTCTCCGCAATGCCGCTTCCCTGGCCTGATAATCGCATGCTCATTCCACTGACAGTGATGTTGCCGGCAGAATCGTATTTTGTTAACTTCTGGGCATCTGCCATCATCTCATCGAAAGTCGTAGGCGGTTTGTTGGGATCCAATCCGGCGGCCGTGAACATATCCTTGTTGTAGAAAAGCTGAGCATCGCTCCCTTCCAGCATCGGGATGCCGTAGGTCTTGCCACCGTAAGTGAAATAGCTTACGACGAATGGCGAGTATACACCAGACTTAACCAGAGCATCCACCGCTGGCGGATTGGGGTCAATCAATTGGTCTGCGACCAGGATCGGGGCAATGTTCGGTTCGATATCGAAGACATCCGGTCCTGTGCAGGTTGGTAAGGCGGCCTGTACCTTCGTCTCAAATTCACGCAGCGTGGTGCTCAGGAACTGAAACGATACATTTGGATGAATTTTGGTGAATTGAGCAGCTACGTCCCGGTAGAATGGTTCCAGTTCTGGATAACCGGTCCACACAGTTAGGGTTACCGGGCTGGTTGTGAGTGCCTGCGTGGCAGGTGCCTGCGTGGCAGGTGCCACCGTGGCAGGTGCCGCCGTGGCAGGTGCCGGGATGGTCGTTGCTTGGATTTGGATGACTGGTGCCTGGGTGGCTGGTGCGACGGGCGCCTGGGTGGCAGTGGCAGCCGGAGCGCATCCAGTCATTGCAGCAACTACCACAGCGACAAGGATGATCCAGCTAAAGAAATTTCGATTTTTCGACATTCTTTTATCCTCCGATTTAATTTTAGAATATATGATCATATAGCATTCGGTACATTTTTATAACGGCCTAATTAAATTGCTCGTCACCTCCTTCTCGAGTTTTCGGTCCGCCAAGCATGTGAGGCGCAACTCGTTTCTTGAGATTTCAAGGTAAGAAAGATAAGAGATAAATTCAATCATATGAGTTTCATTTTTTACAAACCATAAAAACCATCTGCAACATCAAGACGCCAATTGTTGTGCACCTTCGACCAATTTTTGAAATGCCTTGATGTTCTGGTCCATCACATCGAAACTAGGGATGGAAAAATCGTTTAGTTGATGACCAGGTGGGATGGCTGCCTGCAGCTACACCGGCTTGTCGACTCCTATGGAAAATCCTGCCACTGGAGAAAACAACCAAAAAGTGGCATTTAATAGACGATCAGGGATGCAGATTCGGCTCATTGGGGGATGAAAGAAGCAATTTATTGTTGGATTTTTTATTGTGGGACTGTTGAACAATCCCACAATACGAGAGAATTATATATAAATAGTAATCTATTGTCAAGGGACGCGAGTCAGTACGACACGAGTCAGAGCTGCATATCATATCAATCTCTGGATGACAATTGCCTTCCACTTTGAGGAATGAACTGTCGAACTGCCTCAAGAAAAGAGTTCCTAACGGAGATTGCGCATGAATGCACAACTTTCGAAGAATTGGGATGTGCTGGCCCATCCTTTCAGCCGTTGCCAACGTTTGATGCAGGACAGGGCGTCTCTACGATGGGATTACCGTTGAATACGGGCCGAACTGCCCTTGGCAAAGGCCTGTACCTGCTCCACCGTCGCCATGGAGGTGTCACCCGGGAAGGTCGTCAGCAGCGCGCCGTGCGCCCAGCCCAGGTTCACTGCCTCCTGCTCCTGCTCGCCGTTCAGCAGGCCGTAGAAAAAGCCTGACGCAAACCCATCCCCACCCCCGACGCGGTCGTAAATGTCCAGCTCGCAGGTCGGAGAGACGTAGGTCTTGCCGTCGATCCAGGCTACCGCGCCCCAGGAATGCCGGTTGGTCGAGTGAACATCCCGCAAAGTTGTGGCCACCCCCCTGACCTGTGGGAACTTGCCCACCACCTTATCGATCATACCAAAGAAGGCGCTCGGATCGAGTTTTGACCGGGAGCCTGCTTCCGGTCCCGGAACCCCGAGTCCAAGCTGGAGGTCTTCTTCGTTGCCGACCAGCACATCCACGTTTTCTACGATGCGGCGGATAACCGATTGGGCGCGTTCCTGTCCACCCCAGATGTTCCACAGTTTGGCACGGTAGTTCAAGTCGAAGGATATCACTGCCCCGGCGGCCTTGGCAGCTTTCATCCCTTCGATGATTAATTCACCCGTCGTTTCCGACAATGCCGCAAAAATGCCACCGCTATGGAACCAGCGCACGCCACCAGCTAAGAGGACATTCCAGTCGAAGTCACCTGGCTTGAGCTGTGCGGCGGCTTCGTTCGAGCGGTTGTAGAATACCACCGGGGCGCGTACACCCTGGCCGCGGTCGCTATAGACGGTGGCCATGTTGGGGCCATTGACACCGTTATGCTTGAACTGCTTATAGAAAGGCTTGACACCCATCGCCCGCACCCGCTCGGCGATCAGGTCACCGATGGGGTAATCCACCATGGCGGTGACGATTCCGGTCTTCAGGCGAAAGCAGTCCGACAGGTTGGCGGCACAATTGAACTCGCCGCCGCTAACGTGGATCTGGCACTCGGTTGCTTTGCGGAAGGGGACAATGCCCGGGTCAAGCCGGTGCACCAGCGCGCCGAGGGAGAGGAAGTCCAGCGCACCGTTGGGAAGGATATTGAGGCCGTAATTCATAGTTACTCCATTTCGTATCGTGTTATTGCTTCAGACTGATGGCCGAGTGGCTCCGTGGTGGTCTGGGCGTGTCGAGACTCAATCCGAAGCAATCCCCTCACAATCCATGAGATTGCTCCACTCGCTCTTATTTAACTTTATCGCAACGACATGCTAAGCAGTCCACTCCGTATGGAAGGGACCCGCGCGGTCGATGCGCCGGTAGGTATGTGCCCCAAAATAATCCCTCTGCGCCTGGGTCAGGTTGGCGGGCAGGCGCGCGCTGCGGTAGGCATCATAATACGCCAACGCCGAACTGAAGGCCAGCGCCGGGATACCGCTCTCGGCTGCCAACGCCACCATCTTGCGCAGGGCAGACTGGCGGGTGTTCATTGCCTGTGAAAATTCGGGATCCATCATCAAATTGGCCAGATCGGGGGTGCGTTCGAAAGCCTGGCGGATATCATTCAGGAAGCGGGCGCGGATGATGCAGCCGCCACGCCAGATGCGGGCGATCTCGCCGTAGTTCAGGTTATATCCGTATTCTTTGTCCGCCAGTCGCATCAGGCCGAAGCCCTGGGCGTAGGAACAGATCTTGGCGGCGTACAGAGCCTCCCCCACCCAGCCTATGACCATCTCCGGGTCGGCGAAGATGCCGGGTTCGGGTCCGATCAGCACCTTCGATGCGGCGATACGCTCGTCCTTATAGGCCGAGAGGATGCGGCTCTCCACTGCGGCGTTAATGGTTGGGATGGGGGCGCCCAGGTCAAGGGCATTCTGCGAGGCCCACTTGCCGGTGCCCTTCTGCTGGGCTTCATCCAGGATCAAGTCTACGATGGCATGGCCAGTTACCGTATCTGTTCGTGTGAAGATGTCGGCGGTAATCTCGATCAGGTACGACTCGAGCTCGCCGCGGTTCCAGTCGCTGAATACCTCGTGCAGGCGGGTATTGTCCAGCCCCAGGCCGCGGTGCAGGATATCGTAGGCTTCAGCGATGAGCTGCATGTCGCCGTACTCGATGCCGTTGTGAACCATCTTGACGTAGTGGCCAGCACCGCGCAGCCCCATGTAGGCCACGCACGGCTCATCCCCGACCCGGGCGCTGATGGCCTCGAAAATGGGTTTGACCAACTGCCAGGCTTCGGGCTGGCCGCCGGGCATGATGGCCGGACCCCACAGTGCCCCATATTCACCACCACTTACACCGGTGCCGATGTAGATGATACCTTTGGCTTCCAGTTCCTTTGAGCGGCGCTCAGTGTCCAGGAAGAAGGTATTGCCGCCGTCAATCAGCAGATCGCCCGGCTCAAGCCCGTCGTGCAGGCTGGCGATGGCAACATCGACCGGTTTCCCGGCCGGGACCATCATCATGATGCGGCGCGGTAGTTCCAGCGCGGCTAGGAACTCGTCCAGGGTGGCGCAGGCGACCAGGTTCTTGCCGGGATATTTCGTGCCGAAGGCGTTCACCTTTTCGACATCCAGGTCATAACCGGCCACGCGGAAACCGTGACGCTCCATGTTGAGCGCCAGCATGTGACCCATGACGCCCAGTCCCATGAATCCAAAGTTTGCTTTTTGCATTAAGTCTCTCCAAAAGGACTGACGATATCAGGTTTTTAATCTGTATAAGATCTCACCAGCTCTGGGAACGTAGAGAATGCCTTCATCCTCACGGTCTTTCCATTCATCCACGTTCACCTTTGCAGGATCGAGGTATCCCAAGTTCAAACGGGCGCAGTCTTCGGCAGAAATCTTGCTTGCCAGGATGACGCGCACGTTTGGTTTTTCGATGCTTCCGTCCATCACGCCCGAGCCGCGCAAATGGGTGCTGTGCGCCAGCGCACCCAGCGGGACGTGCTTGAAGCGCTCCCAATCCTGCAAAAAATAGGGCAGGATGTGATATCCAATCTCGTATATATATTTGCCATGCACGTGACTGACCACATCCAGGTGCGGGGCATAGATGATTACTTCACCGCCGATGGCGACCGCCGGCTCCAGCTTGTACATGGCTTTGGCGGCTGTCCACAGCTCGTCGTACATGGCCGGAGCGCAGGACAGCACGCGTTGATAGGGCTTATCGACCCAGGCGATGTGAAGCTGGGCCGACAGGTCGGCGGCCGCGCTCCAGGCCTTAATCAGGTCCCCGATGAACAGACCTGCCAGGCCATGTTCCACTACCACCAGACCGATAAGCGTAACCGGCGTCGCCAGGTGCGCGGCAGCTTTATGGATCATGGCACGCACCGGGGTATCCTTGATTCCGATCGTGCCTATCACCCCCGAGAGCGCACCCAGCCAGTGGGTGGCGTTGATCATCTCCGGGCCGGAAATGCCCGGGAACAGGTACTTTGCCCCGCCTGAAAAGCCGGCCACTTCATGCGGGAAGGTCGGACCGAGAATGAGGATGGCATCGTACTCCAGCGCGGCTTTGTTGATGCGGATTTCCACATGCTCTGGCAAAGACGAGTGCCAGCAATTCCCGGCAACGGCCTTGATCTCATCCGCTTCCATGGCACCGATGGTCGTCAGCGCGGTCGGATCGTCCCAGGCATGGTTCAATATTTTGACCTGGTAGGGGGGGGGCTGAGACCTACCCCCTACAAGTAGGGAGAGGCGTTCTTCTGCTTTAATTCCAACCAGTTTATTCAGGTTATCCTCGTTCAGCGGCGGATGCGTGCCAAGGGCAACCATAAAATCAAGTCGTTTTGCATCGTGCAGGATTTTAACAAGAGTACGAAAGAGAAACGGCAGCGGCAGGGAACGCGTGTGGTCGGGGATCAATACCAATACATTCTGTCCGGTGAACTTTCCGACGAGACCTTTTTCAAGTGTCCCGCGGATTGTTTCGGGAGAGAGCAGCCCGGAGGCAGCGATTGCTTGAGCAGATAGGATGTCCATAGTGGATCGTCAAACTCCGCTGAAGGCGGCAAACCCACCGTCAATCGGCACAACTACTCCGGTGACCAGGGCCGAAGCAGGGGAGAGCAGCCATTGCACGGTCCCAAATAGATCCTCGGGGACCTGAAAGCGGCCCATCGGGGTATGGTCGATGATCGCCTGGCCGCGCGGAGTGAGTGAGCCATCCTCGTTAAGCAACAGGCGGCGGTTCTGCTCACCGACCAAAAACCCGGGCGCAATGGCGTTGACGCGAATATCCGGGGAATAATTTTGGGCCATGTGGACTGCCAGCCATTGGGTGAAGTTGCTCACCGCAGCCTTGGCGGCCGAGTAGGCCGGGATGCGGGTGAGCGGGCGGTAGGAGTTCATGGATGAGAAGTTGAGGATGACGCCGCTCTTTTGGTCCGCCATGATTTTACCGAATACCTGGCTCGGCAGGATGATGCCCATCAGGTTCAGATCAAGAACCCAGCGCAGGGCATCCGCGGACAGGTCAAAAAACGACGTATCAGCACTGGTGGTGGCTTGGGGTTTGTTGCCACCCGCGCCGTTGAGCAGGATGTCCACGCGCCCAAAAGCGGTCAGGGCCTGCTCTGCTGCTGCTTCGATACTGGCCTTATCCAGTACGTTGCAGGCCAGGCCGATGGCTTCGCCGCCGGACGAGCGGAGTTCCGCGGCCAGGTTTTCAGCCGCCCCGGCATTAAGATCCAGAACAGAAACTTTCACGCCCTCGGCGGACAGCATCCGGCATAGGGCGGAGCAGAGCACACCCGCACCGCCGGTAACGACGGCAACCTGGCCAGTGAGGTTGAAATTGTTATTGATTTTCTGATTGTTCATGTTTATCCTTCCTTTGGTTGGAACGGAGTCAGGTGCCGCACAAAGTGTTTTTCAAGGTTGGAGGCATAAATCTCCGGGTTGGCGCGCAGAAAATTCATCAGCCGGTCACGAAAACGCCAGGCACCGTCAACTGTCTTCTCGGTCAACACCGAGCCGAAGGTGACGTGCAGGATCTCGCGCGTGTCGAACTGCTCGAGCAGGCCTGACCAATCGCGGACGGCCTCCGGCAAGGGGGCGCGTCCCAGTTGCGCCGAAACGTGGTAGCTGGCTTTGTCGGTTTCATAACGTTCCCGGGCAAAGCTGTAGATCTCACATAAGAAAGCCGGGGTGATGTCACCTATGGTACGCAGGGCCTCCAGGTAGCTGGTGCCGGCGGTCTTCAGGTGAACCAGGCCGTGCGTATGATGCTGGACGATCGGGTAGATACTGAACTTGTCCGAGCCGGAGTGCAAGCTGAGCTTGTAAGATCCAAACTGGCGGGCGATGGCAGCGTGTCCTGCCAGGTCGGCCTCGAAGGTGGCTAAGTCGCCGATGTAATCCACGCCTTTTTCGAAGGCCCCAACAA
>Ga0187858_10003124_pt1 | contig 16261 bp, 16 predicted proteins | sample June2016WEW_8_15_FD_133015 | JGI IMG/M metagenome (GOLD analysis project Ga0187858, IMG submission 133015) | Peatland microbial communities from SPRUCE experiment site at the Marcell Experimental Forest, Minnesota, USA - June2016WEW_8_150 | ecosystem: Environmental > Terrestrial > Soil >...
AATCGTCGCCGATGTACGCCACCTGCTCCTTCACGAGCCCGGCATCCGCCATGATCTCTTCCAGAACGGGGATCTTCTCGATGTGCCCCTGGTACACGTAGCGGAACTTGCACTGCTTCGCGCGCTCGACGGTGGCCGGCGACACGCGCCCGCTGATCAGCCCCGTGGCAATTCCTTTCCAGCTCATCCACTGGAGCGCGATCCCATCTTGCGAATCGAAGCCTTTCGTCTCCACCATGTTGCCTGCCGCATCCGGCACGTTGAGCAACTTGCCGTCGGTCAGCACGCCATCCACATCCATCAGGAGCAGGCGGATCTTCGAAGCTTTTTGCGTCAGGTCGTCTGTCAAGCTGTTTATGCTCCTCTCGCAGAAGGCTGCAAAAGTTGGTTGGCAGGCGAAAGCGCCTGCCCCACCTTAAAATATGGATAACGGTCAAGGGATGCTCGATCAAGTCGAGAAAACTATCACACGTTATAGCATGTTTCAGCCGGGCCAACGCGTCGGCGTGGCGGTCTCAGGCGGGGCCGATTCCGTGTGTCTCCTGCATGTTCTGTGCGCGCTTCGGCCGCGCTGGGACCTGCGCCTGACCGTCCTGCACCTGGATCACAAACTGCGCGGGGAGGAATCCTGCCAGGATGCCGCTTTTGTCCGCGCTCTGGCGGCGGCTCTCGACCTGCCGTTCGAGTTTGGGGAAGCCGACGTGTCCGCGCTCTGCCGCGAGACCGGAGACAATCTCGAACAGGCCGCCCGTACCGCGCGTATGGAATTCTTCCGGCGATTCCTGCGGGCCGGAGCGCTCGACCGCGTGGCCGTCGGTCATACACGCTCCGATCAGGCCGAGACTGTGCTCTTCCGCTTCTTGCGCGGCGCCGGGACGGCCGGTCTGGCTGGCATACGGCCGGTCACCGCCGACGGCATCGTGCGCCCGCTGCTGGATATCGAGCGTCCGGAGATCGAGCAGTATCTGCGCGACCACGCCATCGAGTGGCGCCAGGACTCCAGCAACGCCAGCGCCGCCTTCGCTCGCAACCGCATAAGGCACACCTTGCTGCCCCAATTGACCCGCGACTGGAACCCGGCCATGACCGAAACCCTTGCCCATACCGCGGACTGGGCGCAGGCCGAGGAGGCTTACTGGGAGTCCGAGCTCGCCCGCCTAGCGCCCGCCCACCTGACCATCGAACCGCCCGCCGTCCTGCTGCGCGTCGAGTCGCTGGAGGCTCTGCCGTTGGCCGTCGCGCGCCGCCTCGTCCGCCGCGCCCTGGAAATCGCCAAGGGAGATCTGCGCGGCATCGGCTTCGAGCACCTGGCGGGGGTGCTGGAACTGGCGGCTTCGGCGGAGGGCCACGGCCGCCTACAGATCCCCGGACTGGACATCTTCCGTTCCTTCAACTGGCTGCGCATCGCCCCGCCGGCGGTGGACAATCTGGAGAACCGCAACTATCGCCTCCCCCTGCCCGTCCCCGGCGCCGTGAGGCTGCCCGGCCAGAATTTTGTTATCCATTCGGAACTGTTTGAAAATACAGAAGTAACGAAAACGTCAGATCTCTTATATAATGAAAGCGTGGGGCGTTTGGACTGGAATCGGATCTCCGGTTCCCTGGAAGTTCGGAACTGGAGGCCCGGCGATCAGTATCAGCCGTCCGGTCACACCGGGGTGGAGAAAATCAAAGTCCTGTTTCACCAAGCCCGTATTCCACTGTGGGAGCGCCGGCATTGGCCGGTCGTCACCACCGGCGACGCGATTGTCTGGGCGCGCCGTTTCGGTCCGGCAGCCGGTTTCGCCGCCAGCCCCGGTACCAGCCTGGTCCTCAGTATCCGGGAAACCGGAGGCTGACGTTAATTGGATCGTGTAGCATGCCTGTAACGTCTATAGTGGTAGCGGCTGACGCCGGGGCGTCGATCGCGGAGGTTTCGTGAATTCCAATATCAAGACCGCAATTTTTTGGGTAGTCCTTATCTGTGTGGCCGTGCTCTTGTGGACCGTCGTGCGCACCGGCAAACGCCCCTCCGAAGAGCAGATCGCCTTCACCGACTTCGTCGATCAGGTTAAAGACAAGAAGATCAAAGAGGTGACCGTCGCCGGGAATGAGGTGCACGGCTTGTATCAGGGCGGCGACCGCGGATTGCGGACGCTCATTCCCTCCAACTATCCGGCGATTTACGATTTGCTGCAGCAGAACGGCGTCAAGGTGGAGATCAAGGATTCCAACTCCAATCCGTGGTTCTCCCTGTTGGTGCAGGCTTCCCCATTCATCCTGCTGCTGGCCTTCTGGATCTTCATGATGCGGCAGATGCAGAGCGGCGGCAACAAGGCGCTGAGTTTCGGCAAGAGCCGCGCGCGCCTGCATTCCACCCAGCAGAAAAAGGTGACATTTAAGGATGTGGCGGGCGTCGAGGAAGCCAAGGAGGAGTTGCAGGAGATTATCGAATTCCTGCGCGAACCCCAGAAATTCCAGAAGCTCGGCGGCCGCATTCCCAAGGGCGTACTGCTGATCGGCCCCCCCGGCACCGGCAAGACCTTGCTGGCGCGCGCTATCGCCGGCGAGGCCAGCGTGCCGTTCTTTTCCATCTCCGGCTCGGACTTCGTGGAGATGTTTGTGGGCGTGGGCGCCAGCCGCGTGCGCGACTTGTTCGAGCAGGGCAAGAAGAACGCCCCCTGCATCGTCTTTATCGACGAAATCGACGCCGTGGGCCGCCATCGTGGCGCGGGCTTGGGCGGCGGACACGACGAGCGCGAGCAGACCCTCAACCAGTTGCTGGTCGAGATGGACGGCTTCGAGTCCAACGAAGGCGTTATCCTGGTGGCCGCCACCAACCGGCCCGACGTGCTCGATCCCGCGCTGCTGCGCCCGGGCCGCTTCGACCGCCGCGTGGTGGTGGGCCGTCCCGACGTGCAGGGCCGCGAGGCCATTCTGCGCGTGCACACCAAGAAGATCCCGCTGGGTGACAACGTCGATCTCTCCGTGCTGGGCCGCGGTACTCCCGGCTTGGCCGGCGCGGACCTCGCCAACCTGGTGAATGAAGCAGCTCTGAACGCCGCGCGGCAAAATCGCAAGGTGGTCATGATGGTGGATTTCGAGCTGGCCAAGGACAAGATCCTGATGGGCGCCGAGCGTAAGTCCATGATCATCAGCGACGCCGAGAAGCGCAACACCGCATATCACGAAGCCGGTCATGCGCTGGTGGCCGCCGTGCTCCCCAATGCCGATCCGCTGCATAAGGTCACCATCATTCCGCGCGGTATGGCGCTGGGCGTGACCATGCAGTTGCCCATCGACGACAAGCATTCCTACAACAAGGATTACCTGGAGGCGCAGCTTGCCATCCTGATGGCGGGCCGTATCGCCGAAGAAAAGTTCATGCACCACATGACCACCGGCGCCGGCAACGACATCGAGCGCGCCACGGACCTGGCTCGCAAAATGGTCTGCGAGTGGGGCATGAGCGAGCTGGGGCCCCTCAGCTTCGGCAAGAAGGAGGAGCAGATCTTCCTCGGCAGGGAAATCGCGCAGCACCGCGATTACAGCGAAGAGACCGCCATACGCATCGATGAGCAGGTGAAGAAGATGGTGCAGCTCGGCTACGACACGGCATCCAAGGTCATCGAGGACCGCTCCGAGGCGCTGGTGCGGATCGCCGAAAGCCTGCTCGAGCGCGAAATCCTGGATGGCAACGAGGTGATGCAGATCATCAGGGGTGACACCTTGCCGCCGATGCCCCTCGTTCCGCCGAAGGATTCCGCCGATCACACGCAGCAGGTGCTGCGTCCCGAGCCCAACCGCCGCTTGCCTGGACTCAACGAAGGGGAGCGGCCGCAACCGGCGTGATCCCGCGCTTTCCCGTTTATCTTTTCGACATCGACGGTACTCTGCTCGATAGCGCCGCGGACATTTGCGGCGCCGTCCAGCAGGTGCTCGCGCCCCGGCCGCCCGCGAAGGAAGTTTCGTTCGAGTACCTCAAGGGCTTCATCGGGTGGCATCTGATCGATCTGTTCACCGATGTTTATCCGGGATACTCCGCCGAACAGATCGATGCGCTGATCCAGGAATACCGTACCAACTACCTGGCGCGAGGCCACCAGCAAACGAAGCCCTACCCGGGCGTGGCGGAAGCTCTCGCCGCGCTGGGCGGACGCAAGTCCACCGCCACCACCAAAGGCACGCCGACAACGCGCGCGGTGCTGGAGCAGTTCGGCCTGATCCGTTACTTCGATCATGTGCAAGGGACCGACGGATTCCCGTGCAAGCCCGCGCCGGATGTAGTGCGCGCCGCGTTGAGCGCTTTGGGCGCCGACCCGACCGACTGCTTGTTCGTGGGAGACTCGCCCGCCGATATGGAAGCCGGCCGCCGCGCCGGTGTCGCGACCTGCGCCGCGAGTTATGGTTATGGCAAGACGGGCGAGCTCGCGAAGTGGCAACCGGATTATTGGGTGTCGGATTTGCGGGAGTTGGTCTGACGCGTGGCGCAGCCGCAGTTGTAGTTGCCGCTTGCGTGAGCTACTTCATTTCTTCCACGGTCAGAAGAATCTCGCGTGCCTCGGCTTCCCTCTCGCGCGGGACAGGAACGGTCTACCAGCCAAGGGACGGCGCCAGATCCGGGCGCGCTGACGGATTTTGGTCCATGGTGAAGAAGGGTATTCGAGCTTCCTTCAAGAGACTCTCCACCAAGCCGATCGCAATAGGACTGGTCAAGCCTGTTCGGATGAGAACGTCAAGATCGCTTCCAACTGACATTGCGCAAACGTTCTTATCGCGCCCCCTCGCGTCCATGCAGGCGGGACCAGCTCAGAATGGGCAACACATGTCAGTATTCGAAAGACGTACCCACCATGATTCAGTTACGGCACGTGCCTGACAACCTCCATCGGAAGCTGAAGGCGCACGCAGCCTCGGCCCCTCACAGCCCGTCATGACTTTCCGCAATCTCACGCAAATTGGTTTAAATACCGAGTTGCCGGCGGACCTCTTGGGGCGATACCGCCCCTTCCTCAGCCAGCCGTACCCGCGAGTGCTCGATCAGTTCAAGAAACCGGAGATTGGAACTAAGCGATACGGTCTCCAGGTCGGTATTCGCCAGTGGCAGGAGAACCGCGACGGGCCTTCCGCCTTCCGTAACTACGAGGGGCTCAGCGTCGATACCACGCGCGCATTCGGCCAGTGTCTGAGTCGCATCCTCCATTTCGACGGTTTTCACAGCTTGATAACCTCCTTGCCGATTCGCACGATATCTCGCTCCTTCACCCCAACCGCCAAAATACGCACCAGAGCTTCCGCCGCCTCATTGGCTTGCGGTTTCTCGTCTCCAACTCAGGCTGATGCTGTAGCTGCTCATCCAGCGAATCGAGCACAGTTCGCTGCTGGCGTGCTTCGAGCGCTCTAAGATGCTCAACCGCCGCGGGCGAATACTCGATTCGATATGGCGATAGCTATATGTTATCAACCGCTCCAGGATCCAGAATGTGCCTGTGTCGCGCCCTGCCCGGAGTTGGAAGGATTGGTCCCTAGCCGGCATTGACATGTGCTGCACATGCAAATACTCTAAGGACATGCCCACCATGATCCAGTTGCGCCACGTGCCCGACGATCTGCATCGGAAGCTTAAGGCCCGCGCCGCTATAGAAGGCATGTCGCTCTCCGACTACATCATCCGGGAGATCCGGCAACTCGCGGAGAAGCCGACGATGAGCGAGATGATGGCGAGGCTTGCGCGCCGCAAGCCCGTACACTTGAAGACTTCGCCGGTGGAAATATTGCGGGAGCTACGGGACGGCCGTGATCGTGGTTGACGCCTCGGCGCTGATAGAGGTGCTGCTCGCGACCGGCGCCGGCGCGCGCGTGAGCGCACGTCTCTTTCGCGGGGAGGAGACACTGCATGCGCCCCACCTGCTCGACCTGGAGATTGTCCACGTATTGCGCCGTAGCTGCTTGATCGGACAACTGCGGCCCCATCGCGCAGCGGAGGCGCTCGCGGACCTGAGCGATCTGCGCCTGGTCCGCCACCCTCACGAACCGTATGTCCCGCGCATCTGGGCGCTGCGCCACAATCTCACGGCCTACGACGCCGCGTATGTGGCGCTCGCCGAAGCTCTCGAATCGCCTCTCGTCACGCGCGATACCCGCATGGCTTCCGCCCACGGGCACCGCGCAAAGATCGAGCTGATTGAATAGCGCTCACTCGTAGCGCAGCGCAACCGCCGGATCCACACTGGCCGCGCGCCGCGCCGGCAGATAGCTGGCCGCCAAACCAACCGCAGCCAGCAGCGCAGCCATCGCGGCGACAGTCGCCACATCCGTAGTTCGCACTTCGAACAGCAAGCTCGAAGAAGGCGCGTCAACGCCAGCGACGCCGCGAGGCCCTCTGCCAGTCCCGCGCCGGCCAGCACCGCCGCCTGTCGCAGCACCATCGCCAGCACGTCGCGCCGCTCCGCGCCGAGCGCCATGCGGATGCCCATCTCGCGCGCTCGCGACGTCACCGCGCACGGGACCACGCCGTAGATCCCCACAGCCGCCAGCGCCGGCCCGCTGAACAGGGCCAGCAGCGTCAACGTGAATCGCCGCTGCGCCAGCGAGGATGCCAGATAGTTCTCCATTGGTTGCACCTGGAACACAGGCTGCCTCGGATCGACCGCCAGGAACGCAGCGCGGACGGCGCGCTCCAATCCCCGTGGTGTTGGTTCGTGCCGAATAGCCGAATGAGAGATCTTGGGATTTGCGGGGTGTAGGCTGCGATGTTGGACGCCGTGTCGAGGCGTACTGACGCACGTCGCCCACAATTCCCACGATGCTCATCCACGGCTTGCTGTCGTCACGGCCGCCAAACTGGATCTGTTTGCCAATCGGTTCCTGGTTCGGAAACCGCTCGCGCGCGCAGGTTTCGCTGACGAGGCGCTGGTGCGGATCGCCGAAAGCCTGCTCGAGCGCGAGATCCTGGACGGCAACGAAGTGATGCAAATCATCAAGGGCGATACCTTGCCGCCGATGCCCATCGTTCCGCCGAAGGATTCCGCCGATCACACGCAGCAGGTGCTGCGTCCGGAGCCTAACCGCCGCTTGCCGGGACTCTCCGAAGGGGAGCGGCCGCAGCCGGCGTGATCCCGCGCTTTCCCGTTTATCTATTCGATATCGACGGCACGTTGCTCGATAGCGCCGCGGATATTTGCGGCGCGGTTCAGCAAGTACTCGCGCCCAGGCCGCCCGCGAAGGAAGTTTCGTTCGAGTACCTCAAGGGCTTCATCGGGCTGCATCTGATCGATCTGTTCACCGATGTTTATCCGGGGTATTCCGCCGAACAGATCGATGCGCTGATCCAGGAATACCGCACGAACTATCTGGCGCGCGGCCACCAGCAAACGAAGCCCTATCCAGGCGTGTCGGAAGCTCTCGCCGCGCTGGGCGGACGCAAGTCCACCGCTACCACCAAAGGCACGCCGACAACGCGCGCGGTGCTGGAGCAGTTCGGCCTGATCCGTTACTTCGATCATGTGCAAGGGACCGACGGATTCCCCTGCAAACCCGCGCCTGATGTAGTGCGCGCCGCGCTGAGCGCTCTGGGCGCTGCGCCCGCCGACTGCCTGTTCGTGGGCGATTCGCCGGCCGATATGGAAGCCGGGCGCCGCGCCGGTGTCGCGACGTGCGCCGCGCGCTACGGTTATGGCAAGACGGGCGAACTCGCGAAGTGGCAACCGGATTATTGGGTGTCGGATTTGCGGGAGTTGGTCTGACGCCGGCGTGGTTGAAAGAGGATACGATTTAGAATCCTGCGTTCTTCCGGGCTCTTGGTTATGTTAGAAGAAGTACATGGCCGGATCTTCACCATACTGATTCGAGTTGCCCATACCTGCGTGACATTTCTTTTGGCCGTTTCGCTCGTGTCAGCAGACGAGAAACAGAAAACGCACCCGTCAGGCCAGCAGAGCTGCTACTCGCCATTGGACAGGCGGACAGAATCATCGTATATGGTGGAAGCGCACCGCTTAGAACTCTCTATTCTTCGCCGCACCCACAGGACATTTCAGAACTTCGGGAAGCGGTTGCCATTGAGCCTCCGAGGGGCTGGTTTCGTTGCGCATGTATTCCAGCGATGGAGATCAAGCTTTCGCGCAGAGGAAAGGAGCTTGGACTCATCGGTATCCAGGAAGACCTGACAGTCAGTTTTTCGCGGTGGTCAGGGCACGCTAGACCGGCGGACCGCGAAAAGCTCCTCCAATGGTTCGATGCGCGCGGAATTACGGAGCTCCGCCGCGGCGCCGAGCAACTGGCGGCCGACGAGAAAGCGCGCCGCTTGGCGTCGGAGCGTTGGCGCAGCGCTATACCGCTATCTCTACGGCCGCTATGGCCGAAGCTGATGCAGGATCGACTTTGGTGGATTGATCCGTCGTCAGCCGCTAGAACTGCTGCGAATGCTCTGAAGCCGGAGCTGGAAAAGGAGTTTCCAGATAGCCGTCAACGTATCCGCGCACTTTTTGGCTGGTTCGGTTCCGGCGCCGGCCCGTGGTGGGGATTTCCGGCGTATGAGGATCGGCGCAGATACTACTCGATCTTGGGCCTCCAGAGCTGATATCTGCGTTGCAGGGCACAACTCCGACAGACTCCGAAATGGAGGGCGCCGCACGATTTTCTCCGCTTATACCAATGGCGCCGGGTTTTTCGCAAAGGAAGATAAGACACTGACCGTAATCGTGCCAGCCCAGCTCAGGATGGCCCTGTTGGAGCACGTCCTGAAAGGCGGCGATCAAGACAACATAACGCGGGCTCGCAAGGCTTTCGAGCACGACTAGATTTCGTGTGGCGCCAGACTGAAGACTCAAATTATCGACCACATGCCTGACTCGCGCGCCCACAGGAGGGCTGGTGCAACCCAGCCAACGCGCGCGCAAAGGCTGCCGAGTGCAGGATGTACGATGCTTCTGCTGCTCGGGCAGGATCACATACCGACTTGCAGGGGAAATTCCTCGGACGATACTCCACCTTCTTCAGCCAGCCGCAATCGCGTGCGGGAGCTGATTTAGTTGCCGGTACGCGGGGCTCAAGCGGCGACCCTGCGGCCTTGCCGTCGCAGTATGTATTGAAGAAACCCAGGACCCGTTCCGGTTGCTGGAATGACTGCATGGTCCCGCTCAGGAGAAGTCGATCGAAGCACCGATACCCAAATTGAATGCTATCCTTATGATGCTTGTCGAAGGCGTTCATGGCAACCTCCAGTGTGGAGAGATATCTGGAAACTCACCGCCCGCGCGCCTCTCGGGCATCGCCGCGGCGCCGCGATTATCCTGGGATATCAGGGGCGCCGTTGGCTAGTTAGACCGGTTCACCCGGCGAGGGATTCCCAATGTCGGTGCTCTCTTTTTTCACGTGGTGTGAAAACACCTGGCTGGGCGAGGCGATTCGGGACTCACGCTGGCTTTTCCCCGCGATCGAATCCGTCCATCTTCTGGGTCTCGCAGTCATCGGAGGAGCGGTGCTGGTGATGAACCTGCGCCTGCTCGGCTTCGGCATGCAGCGCCAGCCTGCGGCGCAACTTTGGCGCGACACCCGGCCGTGGCTGGTGGGGAGCCTGACGGTCATGTTGATCTCCGGGATGCTGCTGTTCACTTCCGAGGCGACCAAGCTCTACTATCACGAGGCATTCTGGGTGAAGATGAGCTCCCTGCTGCTGGCGATGATCTTCACATTTACGGTGATGCGCAAGGTAGCCTTGGCCGATCCGGGCCGCGTACGGCCCCTGTGGGGCAGGGCGGCGGCGCTGATTTCGATTCTGTTGTGGTCGACGGTCGGCATTTGCGGAAGGTGGATCGGGTTTTCATGACCGCCCGCGTGGGGCACTCCGGACCCGCACCACTCTCCGCATTGGCGAATTTCTCGTCCAATTAGATCAGGCTCTCAACCCGCAGCCGTACTGCCCTCGACCCCTTGGAGTATTCCGTATATGGCATACTGGAGATGTGGCGTGGGAAGTCGAGTTCACCGACGAATTCCGGGATTGGTGGGACGCCCTCTCCAGGAACAACAAGACGATGTGGCGCACTCGGTTCGGCATCTCATCGAATTCGGTCCCGCCCTCGGTTTCCCGCACAGCTCAAAAGTTGGCAGTTCCAGTTACCCGCAGATGCGCGAACTGCGGACCCAGAGTGCCGGGAGGCCGTTGCGGACGCTCTACGCATTCAACCCGCTCCGTTCGGCTATCCTCTTGATCGGGGGCGAGAAGACCGGCGACGACCGCTGGTATGAGAAGTTTGTGCCGGCCGCGGACCGGCTTTTTGAACGACACGTGCTTGAGCTCAAGAAGGAGGGACGTATTTAATGCCCACTCGCAATTTTCGTGAATTGCTGGCGGCGATGCCGCCCGACCGGCAGCGGAGGATTGAAAAGCGGTTCCAGAAGAGTCTGGCCGCAATGCCGCTCGATCAGTTGCGCAAGGCGCAGCAGATGACGCAACTGCAACTAGCAGAAATCCTCGGCGTCAATCAGGGAGAGGTCTCGAAGATTGAGCACCGGTCCGACATCTGTGTCAGCACCCTCGCCGAATACATTGAAGCCATGGGCGGTCGCCTCGAGATCCGCGCGGTGTTCAAAGATCGAGAAGTGCGGATCACGCAGTTTGAGGAACTGGCGAGCTAGGGCGGCGTCATGGGACAATGTTGACGCCACATTGAGAGAGCACCGATTCCGCGGGTTTTGCCGCCGCCGGCCACTCCCCCAACATGGCGACGTTACGTCCAAATGAATTGGCGAAACATGCGGGCGGCACGTGCACGGGCTCGGCTTCCGAAGCGAACACCAGCTCAACGGGCATAGCGGGCGCGCACCCGGCGTTTCACCTCTTCCCAGGGCAGCCCCGCAGCCGGGTTTTTCAGCAGATTCGCTTTCCTGCGCGCCAGTTCCTGCTTTTGCCAATCGTGGACCGGTACCGCCCGCGGCGTGGCCGAAAAGTCGTCCCACAGATCTTCGGGCAATCTTATCCGTTGGGCTTCTTCCATGTTCCGCTAACGTAGTCAGGAACCCGAAGCACTGAAGTCTTGGTGATACCTGGCGGTTGGTTGTATTGGAACTCATACAAAACACCCGGTTGCATGTCGATGCCAAACCAGGCAAATTGACGAGCCAAAGGCATAAATTGTGGGAAGGGATTAGCTCTGTGAAAGCTAGCATTTGGCTCGAAGTGACAGCAGATACGATTATCGTACTTAGTATTCGGTGGGGGTAGGATAACTTCGTGAAACTTACAGAGACCCTCCTCTGAAGATCCCTCCGGATAACGCTCGAAATGGATACAGTAGTTACAATCGAGAGAACCTTTGCCGTTTGCCAAGGGCGGTCTCCGTTACATCGCAAGCGTCTATGGTTCGGCGAGCTGCGGCTTCTCGGCCGGGCTTAGATCAACATCGACGCAGAATTCATTCGGATCTTCACTGCCAACGCTCAAGCCAACAGCGTTGAAGTTAATTCCGCCCCGCCTCGGCTTCCTTCTTGCGCGCTCCCCCAAGAATGTCCGTCTCCGCATAGTTGCCTTCATGGCAAGCGTATTCGTAGATCGGACCGGGCGTCGCCAGAAACGGATATTCGATCGTCCACGGCCTGGCAAACGCCGCCGGGTCCTCAATGGTGGCCCGGTACAAAATCGTTCCGGCATCGATCCGCGTGAATCGTTCCACGACGTGCAGGTTTTCGGTGGATCCCCGGAAGCGCGTCTTGTTCGTGAAATTGGTGGTGTCGACCACCAGCGCATCGCCTTCCCAATGGCCCACCGAGTCTCCCAGCCACTGCCGCACGTCCGGCGGGGCATGCTTCGCGTTCATGCGGATGATGCGCGCGTCGTGCACCATCTCGACCAGGATCAGCACGCTGTCGGCAGTCTGCACGATCTGGTAGTTATTGTTGTAGAGAACCGGAAGCATGGGCGGTCCCGATGTGGATCCGAACCCAATGAGACAGCGCTCGGAGAGGGGCCGGTCCTTCACGCTGTTGAAGCTGCCGCCTGTATAGGACGCAATCAGTCTGCGGCCCGCTTCCGCCGACATGCGGGGAACCTTCCCATCCGGCGGATCGATGACCAACGAGGTGCGCTTGACGCCATCCACGCGGGCGAATTCCGATCCGCGGTCGATGAACAGCGCGTTATAACCGCCCGTTCCAGCCGAGCCCGTGGCTGTCAATAACGGCCCCTCGGATTTTCCATCGGCCTCAGCAAGTTCGTTCGCGCTCTTCGCCTCGAGCACCTTCGCTTCGGCGTCGGTAACGGTCGCCTTCCCTGCCAGCGCGTCGGGGCGCTCGAGTGGCGTAATCGTCGCATTGGTCCAGATGCCCTGCAGGTCGGGATGGCCGTCGGGAGTGCGCGGCACGCCATTTGAGGTCTGGGCCTGAATGGGCGCCACCAGCAGGACAGACAGAGCGCCCAGCGATACTAAGAATCGATAGCACATTTGGATCCGCTCTCCTCTCTTGGATTACTTCTTCGGGTCGTAAGGCGCGCCAGTGCCGGACGAACCTAGGAACAGTTTTTTGCCGTCCGGCAGCGTGATATCTTTGCCGTTGGCCCGCAGGGACCCGTCCTTCGACTGATAACCGTCCACGATCACCTGCGTCCCGGGGGCCACCGTCGCCTTTGTGAAGCCGCGCCGCAGCAGCACATTCGGGCTGCCGGCTTCCACCATCCAGCTAGTCACCTTGCCATCCGGCCCGGTCACGTCCACATGAATCCAGGCGTGGGGGTTGATTAGCTCCACCTTCGTAACGACGCCCACCAGGTGCACGGGCCTCTTCGCATCGAACTCCGCGGCAAAAGCATGATGCGCCCAAGCCGGCGCCGCCCCGACAACAAGAGTGGCGGCGGCCACCGCGGCGAAAGATCTTATCTTCATTGCGGTTCTCCTACAGACTCCTTCATTTTCCGTCTTTCTTCGTGAATTGGCCGTACATCAGTTCTTCGGCGAACTCCACGCACTTGAATTCCATCAACCGGGCGTTCTTTTCGACATGCCGATAGAGCGGCATCTGGATTTTCCACGGCCGGGAGAAGACCTTCGGATCCTCGATGGTCGCCTCATACGAAAGAATATCCGGACCCATCGGGGTGTAGCGTTCGACCACATGCAGCGCGTCGCTATGGAAATCCCCAGCCCGGTCGAACCACGTGCGCTCGTCCAGAGCCGCGACGTCGACCACCAGCGTGTCGCCTTCCCAGTGGCCGAACGATTGTCCCATCCAGGAATCCGCCGGAGCGGGCCCGGGATCTTTCAGGAAAACATTGCGCACGGCGCCGGCATACTCGTAGGCGAAGAAGATGGCCTTTGTGCTGTGAAAGATCTGAAACGGATACGGCATGTAGTTGGCGCGCGGCACACCGGGCAAGTAACAGCGAAGCTCAGGGTCGGCGGTCAAGCGGTTCGCGAAGTTGGCCTTCTTCTTTTCCTTGGCCTCCGGCAGGTAAGGGATTTCGCCGCCCTCCACCACTCCTGGGCCACCGGGCTCGGCGCCGATCGCGCCCAGGGCGACCACTAACCCGGTCCGCGCGGCATGATCCTCAAGATCCCAATTTGCAGTGTTCAGCGCTTGCCAGATCCCGCTCAGATCCGGTTTTCCGTCGGGCATACGGTGCGGCTGCGGCGCCGGTTGGCCGGAAAGACGAGTGACTGCCAGGAACAGGAAGGCAATCGAACTGGCGAGCAAAGCTCGCCTGCGCCGGCAGGAGTGCCGGCGCGGCAGGCAGGAGTGCCTGCGCCACGAAAACAGCGTTCGCATCCGGCTATTGTCTCCCATGCCGTGCCATTTTCTCAAGCATCGTATGCGATCAGCCGCCCGGAGACTACCAGCCCTGTCCATAAGAGCAGCGAGATCCATGCGGCCAGCCTGGCTTCGGCGGTCACGGCCACATCAAGCTTGGCCGTGTTTCCGTAAACCCGGCCGCGAAAGACGAGAGCATGCACTCCCACCAGCGCCAGGAGCGCCATCTTAACCCAAAACGCCGGGCTGCGGTATAGCTTCAGGGGCTCGGCCCACGCCAGAAGCAGACCGCTGGCGGCCACGGTCACAAAGCCGGCCCACTTCCACGCCCGGAATTGCTGCACGATGTCCGACACGGGGCGCCGCCGCATCGCCCAGCCCAGCAAGCGCAGATCGGTCATCAGCAACATACCGCCAAACAGGGCGATCCCCAGAAGATGGATTCCACCGATAATCGGATAGGGCAACGCTCCCTCGCGAATCGCGGTGCTCAGATCCGTGCTTTCGATCCACTCCAACAGCGACGGAATCGACATCAAACGCTCCCATCCTTTCAAACAAATGCGATCATCCGCCCGCCCGCTATCACCGCGGTCCAAAGCACCAGAGACAGGCCGCCGGCGAATTTGGCCGCGAGCGGCGAAACGCCGGACCGTGCCAGTTTGCGATGGATCGTGAAGTGGAAGAGCAGAGCCACCATGAGGACCACCATCTTGAATTGAAACGACGGGTTGTTGTGGTAGTTGACCGCATCCGCCGAAAACATCAGTGGTCCGGTGGTCAGCATCAGCGCGAAGCCCACAAGCGTCCATGGATTGAGATCCGCGGCGAGTTCCGCGGCGGACTGACGGCGCATCCCCAATCCAAGAAGACGTAGATCCACGATAGCGATGGTTCCGATAGAGAGCGCGAACCCTATAAAATGCAGGCTCTGGACCACCGGGAAAGCCCACTCGGGCCCGTTGATCGCATTCGCCCAAGGGCTGGTAGTTAGCCATTCGAAAAACGATGGAGCAGACATGGCGGGAACTCGCCACAGTATAGCGCATCCCCCATGGTGGGGCAGGCGCTTTCGCCTGCCAACGCAGCACGAAATCGCAGCCGTTGTGGCGAGATACAGTGCTGCACGCTAATGATGCGTCCCGCCGCCCGCCGGGTTTCGGTTTCCGTCACACCGAAGCCCCTGCGCACCCCTTTCGGAGCCTTGCTGCTAGGATCGATAGATCACATGGCCGAGCGGCACGGATTGACGCGCGGGTTGGGGCTGCTGGAAGCCACGGCCCTCAACATGAGCAACATGGTCGGGGTCGGGCCGTTCGTGACGATCCCGCTGCTGATCGGCGCGATGGGCGGGCCGCAATGCATGTTGGGCTGGCTGGTGGGGACAGTCCTGGCGCTGTGCGATGGGCTCGTCTGGGCGGAACTGTCGGCGGCCCTGCCGGGTGAAGGCGGCAGCTACCTGTACCTGCGCGAGGCGTTCCGGCGGACGCGCCTGGGCTCGCTGCTGCCGTTCCTCTTCATCTGGCAATTCATCTTTAGCGGACCGCTGGAGATCGCCTCGGGGTACATCGGCTTCGCGCAATACCTGAGCTATTTCCGGCGGGGCATGGGCGCGTGGGAGATGCGCCTGGCGGCGTGCGTGGTGGGCGTGCTGGTAGTGGCGCTGCTCTACCGCGGGATCAAAGCGGTCGGCCGGCTGACGGTGGTGCTGTGGATCGGCATGCTGGTAACGGTTGCGTGGATCATCGCGACGGGCTTCGCGCACTTCGATGCGCGGCTGGCGTTCGATTTTCCGCCGCACGCGTTTGCGATTTCGCCGGCCTTCATGGCGGGCCTCGGCGGCGCTACCCTGATCGCCATGTACGACTTCCTGGGCTATTACGGAATCTGCTTCGTGGGCGGCGAGGTGCGGCAGCCGGAGCGTGTGATGCCGCGCTCGATCGTACTGTCGGTGCTGCTGGTGGGAGCGATCTATGCGCTGATGACGCTGGCGATCCTGGGCGTCGTGCCGTGGCGGGAAGCCATGCACTCGCACTTTGTGGCGGCGCGGTTCATGGAAGTGATTTACGGGCGGTGGGCGGGCAGCGCGGTGACGGTGCTGATCCTGTGGTCGGCGGTGGCGTCGGTGTTCGCGCTGGTGCTGGCGTACAGCCGTGTGCCGTACGCGGCGGCGCTGGATGGCTACTTCTGGAAGCCGTTCGGGAAGCTGCATGCGAAGGGCGATTTTCCGCATGTATCGCTGCTGGTGATCGGCGGGCTGGCGATCGCCGCCGGAATGCTGAACCTGGATTTCGTGGTTTCGGCGCTGCTGACGACCCGGATACTGATCCAGTTCATCGGGCAGATCGCGGCGGTGACTGTGTTGCGGCGGTCGCGGCCGGATATCGCGCGGCCGTTCCGCATGTGGCTGTATCCGTTGCCGAGCGTGCTGGCGCTGCTGGGATGGATTTACGTGTTCGTGACCTCGGGGTGGATATTCGTGCTTTGCGGGTTGGGCGTGCTGGCCAGCGGTGGAGTGGCGTTCGTAGTGTGGCGGAGA
>Ga0187858_10003127_pt1 | contig 16240 bp, 16 predicted proteins | sample June2016WEW_8_15_FD_133015 | JGI IMG/M metagenome (GOLD analysis project Ga0187858, IMG submission 133015) | Peatland microbial communities from SPRUCE experiment site at the Marcell Experimental Forest, Minnesota, USA - June2016WEW_8_150 | ecosystem: Environmental > Terrestrial > Soil >...
GGGTGTCAGGCTACCCCTTCACGGAGTTCGACGCCATGTGGGACAACGTGCGCACCCGCAGCAACATAGCCAGGGCGATAAGGGAGAACCCCGAGCTGCAAAGGGTGGACATAGAGTTCCACCGCCCCGAGCACACCTACATGAAGGACCTCCAGCCCCAGGAGGCGCTCCGCTGGATGCAGTCCGGGGAGCGCCCCGAGCAGGGGGGCAAGGTGGGGGCCCTGTCCCCAGGCGTAAGGATAGTCTCCAGGGGCACCATGCTGGAGGCAAAGAGCCGCTACGGCAGGGCGGGCGGGGAGCTGGTGGACGCCGCTGGCCTGGCGGAGTGGAAGGAGGAGAACGGCCTCCACGAGGACGACTACCTGGAGGACGACGGGGGCCGGTACCAGGACGAGAAGAGCCTGCTAGGGGCCAAGTCCAAGTCCTTTACCCTCCTTGGCATGGAGGTAAGGCCCGAGCACCGCAGGAAGGGCGTGGGCACGGCGCTAGCCACGGCGCTGCTCCAGGCGGCGAGGGCGGCGGGTGCCACCGAGTGCTGGCTGCACGCCTCCCCGCTGGACGACGTGACGGAGGAGGAGGACCTCATCTCCTTCTACCGCAGCCTGGGGTTCGAGGTCTACTCCGAGGACGGCCAGATAATGTACAAGCCCCTGGCCGGGGAGGGCAAGCAGGCCGCCCGCTCCCGCATGCCCCTGGGCAAGGGGGAGTGGCAGGAGCTTGCCGAGAACGGGGGGTGGGTCAGGAGCAACGGGGAGCCTCTCCCCATGCACAGCCCCGTTGACATGCACGGGGAATGGGCTTTGTACGAAGGCCTGGCCGACCAGGAGGACCTAGAGGGCGGGGAGGACGAGCTGGGCCAGGCCGAGAACATCGCCCTGCGGGACGGGCACCTGCGGGTGGACAGGGACTTCGGGCAGCTCGCCGTCCAGATGCACAGCATCCAGAGGTCCCGCCGCCTCGTGCTGGAGGCGCTGCGGATGATGCAGTTCGGGGGGAGGACGTTCCTGGAGGCTGGCCCGCACGACCGCCCGACATGGTCCAAGGAGTTCGGCTCCACGGCGGACGCCGCCGAATGGCTGGAGAATTTATGAAAAACAACTTCCTCTTTCTTATGCAGGAGGGAGTTCATGTTTATCTACCTCATCGTCAACCGTGAGACCGGGAAGTACTATGTGGGGCAGCACAAGGGGAGCGACCTGCGGAAGTACTTACAGCAAAAGTTTAGTCACGCCCAGAGGGGGGTATCTAGTGCCTCCCGACTCTATAATTCTATGCGCAAGCATCCTGACCCTAAAGTGTGGTCCATCCACGCTTTGCGTTCAGACATCACCAATAGGGCGGAGCTTGACCAGACCGAGAGGGACTTCATCAGGTTCCTGCGGTCGCAGGACCCTGGGTACGGCTATAACATATGCCGTGGGGGAGAAGGGTTCACAGGGCCGCATTCTTATGAGACTTGTGTCAGAATGAGCGTGGCGATTAGGCAAGCCTGGGCTGACCCTAAGAAACGAGCCAAGCAGTCAGCGGATGCCAAAAGTGCATGGAGGGACCCTGGTTCTCATGCTAAACGGGTTGAATCATTAAGGGAGTCATGGGCAGACCCCCTTTCTCGTCTCAGCCGCATGAAGGCCTTTGACAATGGTAGTTTTCGTGGAAAAATAGGCGAGATTAGCAGGAAGAGATGGAACGACCCTAAGAAACGAGTCAAGCAGTCAGCGACCCTTAAGGGAAAATGGAACGACCCCGAGTACCGCACCAAGATGAGCAACTTTGCTAAAGCTGAGGTTAGGGACACAGACGGCAGGTTTGTTAGGGTATTGCCCATAAACTCCCAAACCCATTTATAGGCTATGACGAAACCTACCGACAAGACGGCAGGGTACCTGGACAGCCTCGACCTGGGGTTCGTCAACAGGATTCGGGACTCCCTCCCTGGGAAGGTGGTGGGGTTCCTCAGCACCCTGCTGAAGGACCCGAGGCTCAGGGGCATGTACAGGGAGGTCCTTGAGACCCCCATCATGGCCCTCAACAGGCCGGTCCAAAAGGGCCAGGTCATAGAGAACAGGGAGGTAAAGTTCCACGGGGGGTTCGGCTCCTTCCAGGGCCGCCCGATGATTTTCGTCAACCCCTACATCACCCCCACCGAGATAGTCAGGACCCTCTTCGAGGAGGGGGCGCATGCCCTGCGCAGGGCGAAGGGCCGCCCGCTCCGCAAGCAGGACCTCTCCCTGGGGGAGTTCGACGAGGCGGCATACCGCACCGACCCCGAGGAGGTGTCCGCCAAGAGGATGATGGACTACGCCATGGGGATAGCCAGCGGGAAGGGCAAGACCGCCAGCCCCGCTCCTCCCGAGAGCGTCGCCAGGATGGCCCAGCAGATGCTCCAGCAGGTCAAGCCAGAGGCAGTGGGCGGCTCTAGGGTGGTAGAGGGCTGGTGGGTAGAGACGCACACGCTGGGGTGCCGCAACGCCGCCGACGAGCCGGAGGAGAAGTGGTGGGACAGCCACTTCGCCGTCTACGACGAGTACATGGGCGACGGAATCAGCACCGTCCTCGGGGAGCCTGACACCGGCAAGTTCGTCACCATGACCCCGCAGCGTGGGACCAAGACCGCAGGCTATCCCCTTGGAAGACAGTGGCTAGGAGGCGACTGCGACCTCTTCGCCCTGGCCCTCTCCGAGAGGATGCCGGACGCCGAGTTCGTCGGGGTGTTCCAGCCCGGCACCGGGCTTAACCACCATATAGCCCTTAGGAGGGGGAACAGGTACTTCGACGCCAGAGGCGGGCTGTTCGAGGAGGAGTTCCTGAGGGGGCTGGCAGGCAGCGAGGTGCGCCCCATAGGCAGGGACGACGTGGTGGGCTACTACAACAGGGCATGGGTCGGGCACGAGGACGAGCTTAGGAGGACCCCGGAGATGAAGGCCGCCCTGGGGGCGGTCCAGAGGGTATACGGCCATGCCATAGACGTGCAGGCCTCGGCAGATGCCTCCCTCTTCGACAGGATTGTCAGGGAGCAGGGAATCCCGGTGGAGGCCGACCAAGGGCTGCCGTCCGCTGTCCTGAGGAGGCCTGTCACCCTCTCCCACTCTACCTACAGGCGGCATGTGGCACCCATAGAGAGGGGAGGGCTGCTCCCGAGGTCCAGGGGCAGGAGGCTGTACCTCGGGCTGCCCGAGACCAGCGAGCGCTTCCTGGGGGGCGGGGAGCACGCCAGGTTCGACGCCACGCTAGCGGCCGGCACCCGCATCTACGACCCTCAGTTCGAGGCCGACGAGATATTTGTGAGGGAGCTTGTCCCCCCCGGCAGCCTGTCCCGCACCGCCGGGCAGCTACCTTCCGTGTCCTTCCGCCAGGTATGGCATGTCGGCAGCATGGACCCCAAGGGGAAGGGGGAGGGCAGCCTGGAGGGGGCGGGCCTCAGCGTCTCCACCCACCCCGAGGAGTGGCAGCAGATAGCCGAGCTGGGCAGCGGCCCGGTCTGGGAGCTTGCGAGGAATGGCAACAGGTTCCTGGACTTCCACCGCCTGACCAAGGCGCAGCGCAGCGCCATGGCAGACTGGGGGGTGCAGCAGGGCCTCGTAGAGAGGCGGCCTGCCTGGCAGGTCAGGTGGTGGGACAGTGAGGACAGGGCGTTCAGGTACATGGAGGCGGAGAGCGAGGAGGAGGCGAAGGCAGAGGCCGAGCCGGTCGGCGGCAAGGTGAAGGCGCTCAGCAGTGTAGCCTATCCTACCGCCAGGCTGAGGCAGGCCACAAGGAACCCCCGTGCCAGCTCCGTGGTGGCCATGGACCTGCTGGCCACGGTGTATGCCGACAAGGCGCTAGGATGGGACGGGGTATGGTGGCAGGATACCCTGGATGTTCCGGGCCTGAGCGCCCCCAGGGGCGTCATCTTCTCCTCCCGGCTCCCAGGATGGCAGATGCGGCAGGTCAGGATGGGGGAGATAGAGGACTATGGCGCTCCAGGAAGGAAGGTATCCGGTAGGAATCAGGCCTACCCTGTCACCTCGGAATGGATAGCCAAGGCAAGAGAGTTCCTCCTTGAGAAGTGGAGCGAGAGGGTAAGGGAGCTTGGGAGGAAGCAGCCTGCCGACCTTTCCGGGGCCTGCAAGTTCTCCTCCCTGTTCGGCAAGGAAGTATTCGGGCTAGACATACAGGGAAACTGGGACCACCAGTTCAATGTCCTCCCGGACGGCAGCCCGCTGGACCTGGGGGAGCAGGGGGACAGCCATGAGCACGACGAGGAGTTCTTCGGCAACCCCGAGCACAGAGAGTCTATGAAGTCCTGCATGCCCCGTGTCAGGGGGTGGGCGGAGGAGTTCCGCCGCAGGTACCCCCTAAAGCAGGCCAGCAGGGGGCCCAGCCCCCGGTCTGCCATCCCGTCCTTCGAGGACCTTGTGCGGAGGCTGGGGGGGATAAGGTACCTCCTTGCCGAGGTTGACATCGACAAGCTGGAGCTGGAGGACTCGGAGAAGACCCCCGAGGACTACATAAGGGGCAAGTTCGACAGGGTGAGGTCGTTCTTCGCCGGGCTGAGCTACCCTATACCCGTCTACCGGGCGGTAAGCGGCAGCCGCAGGGAGCTGAGGACCAGGGGGTTCGGCACCTCGTGGTCGATGAGCGAGGGAGGGGGAGGGGAGCAGGGCGCATACCCCTACCAGGGGAACCCCTCCAACTACCAGGTGTACTCCTCGCACGTGTCCCCCGAGGACATAAACTGGACCACCACCCTCCTGCTGGCGATGGGGAAGTGGTGGGACAGGGAGAGGGAGATAGTGGTGCGCAAGGGGGCAAGGCTCAGGGTAGGCGACGACGACGGCAACGTGTTCCGGGCCACGGCCGGGACGGAGCTTAGCCCCCAGTCCGTGCCTGCCATGCACGGGTGGAGCTACGACGAGCCGTTCCCCGACAGGCACTCGGACTTCTTCGAGCTGGTGGAGAACCCCCACACGGACAGGGGTAGGGAGACCAGGGTAGAGGAGTCCGGCAGCCCCCCGCCCGAGGGGGGGGAGGGCAAGCCTGCCAGGGGCGAGCCTGGCCAGGAGGGCACGCTGGTCAGGCCGATGGCTTCCGCCCGCAGGAAGTACCCCATCGTAATTGACAGGAATGGGTGGCTGGACTCAAAGGGGAAGTTCACTCCCGTCCCCGAGAACCAGGCCCATCTGGAGGTAGGCGAGGCCGAGGTAAGAGTAATCTGCTATCCTCCCATGGTGGAGTTCGACATCCAGGCCGACTCCCCTCGTGTCCGGGAGGTGGTCAAGGAGGCGCTGCGGGACAACCCCAACCTCCAGGAAGTCACCATAGAGATAGAGGGCGAGGAGTTCGAGGAAAGTATGCTCCCCGAGAGGGCGGAGGAGCTGCTGGACTCCTACCGCTGGACCCCCTCGCTGCGGAGGCCGATGGCAGCCATGGACAGCCCCCTGCTCAGGGCCAAGGCAGGGGTTGCTGAGGAGCTGGGGGAACCGAAGGCTTCCATCGACTACCGCCTCTTCAGGCTCCTGCCATCCCCTGTCCACGGCACCGGTGTCTTTGCCGACTGCGACATACCAAGAGGCTCGCACCTCGACCTCTTCCCGAGCGGGGAAAGGTTCGTGAGGAATGAGGACCTACCCCCCGGCCAGCAGCAAACATATGACTGGTTCGGGGTCAAGGACGAGGCCAAGGGAGGGTACTGGGTGCCCCCCGACATGGGCAACAAAGACAAGGGGTGGTACCTGAATCATTCAGGCCATCCGAACGCCGCCTCTAAGACTCCTGGTGGGCAGCTTTATGCTGCCCGTGATATCAAAAGGGAGGAGGAGATACTCATCGACTATGCATCCTTGGGGCCCGGCAACCTGACCAAGGAGGCCGCCGACCTGTCCCTGTTCGCCGGTGTCTCCTCCCCGGCGCAGCTCCCGAGCGCCGACGAGTTCGCAGGGCGGTACGGTGCCAACAGGAAGGCCAGCTACGGGCAGCTCAGGGAGTTCCTGTCCGGCCTGCCCAGCCCCCTTACCGTGTACCGTGCCCTGAAGCTCCCGTCCAGGCATCCCTATACCCAGGGGTTCGGGGTCTGCTGGTCGTGGGACGAGTCAGGGGCCATCCCCTACGAGGGGGAGGACGACTGGGAGCCTAAGCTGGAGGTGGACGCCTACGACGACTCGTACGAGGACAGGGGGGGCTACAGGACCTACGTCTTCAGGGGGGAGGTCGCCCCGGAGAGCGTGGACTGGGGGAGGACCGTCTGGGCGAACCTCGGCCATCCCATGGAGAAGGAGGTCACCCTCAGGGACCGTGCCCCGCTCCGCCTGACGGGCTGGAAGCGGCGTCACTCCACGAGGTGGCAGAGGCCGGTCCGGGAGCATGTCACCGCCTCGTCGTCGGCAGGGGAGGGGACCGCCAGGGCGGCAGCGTTCGAGAAGACCGCCCTTAACGTCCCCAGGCTGGTGCAGGACTTCGGCAGGAAGCTGGTGGAGAGGTACGAGGCGGACTTCCCGCAGCGGCCCAAGGGCACGACGACGCCGGAGGCCATCGTCGAGAGCCTCACCCTGTTCGACCCTACCGACAACAACGAGTACACGGCATGGCTGGCCGGCAGCTACGCCCGTGGGGAGCTGGGCAAGTACCAGGACCTCCCGGAGAAGGTCGCCCCCCTCCTCGGGCGCTTCCATTCCCTGAAGAAGACCAAGAACCTCCGGCCCGAGGACACGAACATCCAGAAGGTACGGGGCATCGCCAAGCTGGAGGCGCTGCTGGCCGAGTACGCCGAGATAGAGGCGGCGTCCCGCCGCCAGAGGGCGCAGGCCATGGAGCAGGGGTTCTACAGGAAGAAGGAGGCGACCCTGCTGCACGACGACGGGGAGGTCAAGGTCGTCGTCCCGCACACCAAGGAGGCGTCCAAGTTCTTCGGCATCAACACGAAGTGGTGTACGGCGGCCGAGGAGAACAATGCCTTCGAGGGCTACAACGAGGACGGGCCGCTCTATATCGTCCTGCTCAAGAGGGAGAACAAGCGGTTCCAGTTCCACTTCCCGACAGCGCAGTTCACGGACGAGCAGGACCGGCCCCTGGGGGTCAGGGAGTGGATGAGGCAGCACCCCAAGGTCGCAGGCATCCTCTACCCCCTGTCCAGCGACTTCCGCTCCTCCTGCGAGGACTGCACGGGGGAGGGGTACAGGCAGTGCGGGCGCTGCGAGGGCACGGGCCACGAGCAGTGCGGCGACTGCGACGGCGACGGGGAGGAACGGTGCTCCGACTGCCAGGGCAGCGGCAAGCAGGGGGAGGAGGGGGAGAACTGCGACTCCTGCGAGGGCAAGGGCTACGTCACGTGCGAGACATGCAACGGAGGGGGCAACGTAAGCTGCGGGGAGTGCGAGGGCACGGGCAGGACCGAGTGCGACTCCTGCGGGGGCAGCGGCACCAACCCGGAGATGGAGGAGTTCATCATAGGCTGCGAGGAGGCAGGGGTGGCCCCACGCACCACCCACCGCAGGCCCCCGGCCCCCCCGAGGAAGCAGCAGCCTGCCGGGAGGTGGCCGGAGCTGAGGAGGAGGGTCAGGGAGTGGATAGAGCCTCGGAGGACCCCCGTCCACGTCGGCCCCAGGGTCATGGCGTTCCTGCAATGGCTGGAGGGCGTGAAGAGGAGGCTCAAGGGCAGGGGCAGGAGGGGGGCATCGGCCAAGGCGGCGGCAGCCCTAGCTTTCCGGAAGCCAGCCCTAGCATACGACATAAGTGAGGCAGAGGCCTGTGCCAAGTCATGGCCACGCCTTGACGGCCTCAGGCCCTATGCCCTGGAGGAGGCGTTTGGAAGCCCTGTCCCCTCCCTCTTAACCATATACCATGCCGGACCTACAGACATCCGTCCGGGGGTCTTTGTCACTACGGACAGGGGGTATGCTGAAGAGTTTCTGGAACCGGGGGAGCGCATATGGGAGAAGAAGGATATCCCGCTGGCCGACTTCCAGGCCTACGGGGAGGGACGGATAGTGGGAAGGAACAGGCATACCGGCTCCGAGGGGGTGGAGCTTATATACAACCCCCTTCCCAAAGGGAGAAGGCCGAAGACGGCCGCAGGCGAGTGGTGGAGGAGGTGGAGGAAGACCGAGGTCATCCCGAGGGGCACCGTCCTCTACCACGGGACGGCAGAGGACTTCCCGGCAGGGGACCTCGGGTTCCCAGCATGGTTCAGCACCTCTAGGTCGGTGGCGGAGCACTTCCAGTCCTGGCACGGGGGGAAGTACCCCAGGGTCCTGGCATACAGGGCGCTAAGGCCAATCCGGTTGCCCAGGATTGATAGCCGGGAGGAGATGGAGGCTTTCGGGGAGATGTTCGGGATGGAGTCGGTCGTCGAGGGGTACGGGGCGGAGGAGATGGCCGAGGATATGCTGAAGTCCTCCCTGCCGGGCTGGATTCTCCCCCACAACTACCCGGACGGCGACGACATCCTGCTGGCCGCCAGCGACGGCATCGAGTTCACGGGAGAGGAGCCTGAGCCGAGGGGGGGAACGGAGGAGGAGGGGGAGGACAGGCAGGGCAGCGCTCCTCCGGACCCAGGCGATGCCGGGTTCTTCCAGACGGAGTACAGGGGCGAGGGCGAGTGGGTGCAGGACCCGGCTACCGGGCACTACTCCTACCGTAAGTCCCCCGCCGAGGCAGAGGCATGGGGGAAGCGGCAGAAGGCGGCAGGCGAGCTGGCCAGCGCTAGGGCTACGGGTGGTGAGCAGCGGCTCCCGGCTAGCCTGGCCATATTCAGGGGGGAGGGCGGCTCCTCAAGGAGGGGCGGGCACTACTGGTCTCCCGACAGGGAGTGGGCCGCCCAGTTTACGCAGTCGGGAAGGGCCGAGGAGCTGCTCCAGGCGGAGATTATGGCCAAGGACATCTACGAGCCTTCGCCCCTCCCCTATGCCGGGGACCCCGAGGAGGTCAGGGCCGCTGTCCGCCAGGCCAGGAAGGCGGGCTTCAGGGCCGTCTGGCTGGACGAGGGTGCCAGGGAGCCTCGCTCCGTCTATGTCTTTGGTGGCTCTGCCCTGTACCGGCTGTAGGCTGCCCCTGCCTTGTGCCCTCCCATGGATACCCTCTGCACCGCTGCGGGGTTGACGGCAAACCCGGACTCTTCCCCGATAAGGAACCCGATATAGCCGGGGGGTTGGTCGCTGGAATCCACGCTGAGCTTCGTCTTGTCAACGACGTACCCTGCATGGACTGCATTGTTGATGCCGTCCACGCTCTCCGTGGCCTCGGTATGCCCGGTCACGTACATCCATCCCTGGGGGACCGACCGGCTCTGGTACAGCTCGACGCCGTCCATGCTCCCCATCAGCCCTGTCTTGAGCGTTGTCCTGTTGTGGTTGGGGCGGTAGCCTGCCCAGGCCAGCCTCAGCACCTCCGGGTAGTCGTACGGGTGGGCGAAGGCATACTGTACCTCCTTTATGCCCTTTCCCGAGAGCCTTTCCCTGGCCCTGTCCAGGAAGCGGGGTCCGAACGGCAGGCTGTCCTCGGCCACGGCGTCGATTAGGGCGAACAGCCACCTGTCCTCGGCCTGTACTACCTCGGCCTTGCCGAGGTTGAGGCCACGTGCGACCAGGTCGAACCGACGCTCCTCCACGTGCGTGGCGGGAAACACGACCCTCGATGTAATCTCGAAGGTCGGGGCGTTGGCGCTGTTCTGGAGCCTGACATGCATGCCGGTATCCAGGGGGGAAGCACAGCACAGGCTGAGGCTGTTAAGGCTGTCGATGCGGGTACCGTCCACCACGCAGAACGCCTTGCGGGCAAGGCTCATGTAGTCCCTGCGCCGCCTCAGGGCTGGCCCCAGGCTCCCTGCGAGCCTCTGCCGGCCAGCGGCGGTGCTGAGCAGCCTGTAGATGAGGTCGCCCTGCTCCTCGGTCATGTACGAGGGCAGCCCCCCGAGGATATCCTCCTGGCTTGTGTATGGGGGCTTGTCCGGTATGCTCGGTAGGGTAGCTTCCCTGGGGCCGTCAAGCAGCAGGCTGCTGGCCTTGAGCCTGCTAGCCCCCAGCATTGCTGCCGTCCCCCCTAGTAGTGCCTGGAAGAACCTGCGCCGTCTCATCATTGCAATGCCTCCGCTCTATAATACAGTGTGCCAGGAAAGCCTTGAGCACCCTCGGCCTCTCCCTTACCCACTCTGTCGCCGTCCTGCCGTCCGGCATGGCTATGATGCCTATTATGTCCCCCAGGGGCCTGCCTACCTCCCTTGCGGTCATCCTGAGGTCGTACCACAGCCACTCGTCCGACACGTCCCCATGGTCGTAGTCCTGGTGCTCCTTGCTCACGGGGTCGTGCAGCCTGCCCCCCTCTATCCTCCTGCTGCGGAACCCCAGCCACAGGAAGACTGCGGTGGGCAGCATCAGGCACCACATGAGGGAGTAGACCGTGTACAGCTCCGGCACCCTCGGCCTCACCTGGCCGGTCCAGAGGCACCAGTCCCAGAAGCCTACGGACAGGGCCATAAAGGCAGCGGCCAGGAGGTAGTCTATCCTCTCGCCGAGTACCCTTCTCATGCCAGCACCTCCAGCAGCTCCCTCAGGTCTATGCCGTGCTCCCTGGACAGCTCCAGCACCTTCCTTGCCCTGTCCAGGTACCTCAGCCTCGTGCTGCCGGGGCTGTCCCAGGAGTCGTACTCGTAGGAGCACCCGTCTATGTGGTTGGCGGTGCAGGTCTTGCGGTGGATGTAGTCGGCCACGTCCCTTGGGTCCCCATGGCTGAGGGTATGCTCCTCCGCCTCCCTATCGGACGTGAACGTCCTGTCGCAGCGGTCGCACCCTATCACGTGCCTTATCGCCATCAGTCCCCCGTCCTTCCCTCGGGGTCGATGTCGGTGCCGCCCCCGATGTCTATCTCCAGCGGCCCGTGCCTCAGCTCGTCCCTCCGTATCTTGGCCCTGAGGAACTCGCTCTCGTACTCGTCGCTCCCTACCAGGCGGGCCTTGGCAGAGTCCATCACCTGCTCTACGACCCCCCTGTACTTCGGGTCCTTCCTCGCCCGCCTCTCGTCTATCCCTTGCAGGTCCCTGGGCATGTGCAGGGCGGCCTCGCCCGCTGCCAGCACCCTCTCGGGCCTGACCTTGCGCCTCGGGCGCTTCCCTATGGTGTCCGTCTTGACGACCTCGCAGCCCACGGACAGCAGGGTGTCCGACTCCACGATGGCGGGCTGGAGGTCCTTGAACCTCACCGCCCCCCTCCTGCGAAGCTCCCGGTTGGGCCGGTCCTTCCCCATCTTCTTCACACGCTTTACCCTGGCCTTCATCTCGCCTCCTTCGGTATGCGGCTGTCGCAGTAGGTGCAGTACCCCGAGGCCTCTACCGCCTCCTGTCCCCTCCCCCCCATGAACCTGGGGTCCTGCGTCCATGCCCTGGTGGGCAGGTACCTGCGGCAGAACTTGCACTGGCCCCAGTGCCCTGTCCTGAGTATGGCCCGCAGCAGCCTCCCTATCCCCACCTCTCCTCCCCCAGCCCGTCCCCAGCCAGCTTGTCCGATACGCTCCCTACCGTGTCCCACCAGCACTTGTCCAGGAATATGAGCAGGGTGGCAAGCGCCCTCCTGGGGGACCCTAGCCTGCTCTTCCAGCGCTGCCTGAACCTCTCCTGGCGCTCCCTCTCCCTCCTCCTGCGGCGGGAGAGCATGAGCACGTAGAACCCCTCCACTTCGGCGTTGGGGTCCTCCCGGAGCGCCTTCTCTGTCCGGGCGCACATCCAGTCGTCCCATACCCCGATGGCCAGCCTGTTCAGCGGCTCCCAGTACAGCCAGAGCAGGAACCCGCCTACCGCTGCCTCGGGCCACTTCCAGGCTATGAGGGCGGCCGCTGTCCCTGTGGCTTTCCTGAGCACGGGGTCCTCCTTGAGGTGATAAGCTCCACCGACTCGTCGGCGGCGTTGAAGGCTATGGCCGCTACCGGCTCTAGGTCCCTTGTCTCCGGGTCGAATGCCTTTACCTCCAGGGTGGGATAGTACGATAGCATCCTGACTATGTCTGCCGCTGTCATCATCCCTTCTCCGGGACGGCCTCCCCGCAGGGGTTGGGCCCGGAGCCTGTGGATGCCTCCACCGCCTCCCTCATCTTCCCTGCTGCCTCCAGGGCCTCCCCACGGGTGGCCACCCTCCCCTCTAGCTGGAGGTCCTCCACTGCGTCCAGGATTATCCTGAAGCCCCTTCCCGGCTCCATCCCCATGGCTATCAGGTCGTCCCCCGTGACCAGCCTCTCGGGGCGTATGTCCCCAGGCGTCAGCGACATGCAGTAGTCGAACACGTCTAGGTACTGCCGTGCCGCCCTCTCCCTGTACTGCTTTGCCAGTTCCGCCTCCCCTCCTCCCCCCTCTTCCTCCCTGCGGAGCAGGACGTCCTGCCTTGCCAGGGCCACGCCGTTCATCGCCCCAGGGGTCCGCATCAGCCTCTTGAGGCGGAAGCGGCTATGGCTCTCAGGGTCGTGGTAGAAGGGGCCGTTGACGAGGAGGCCCATGCGTACCTCCAGCGCACCGGCTATGGCGCTGGAGTGCTCGGAGGAGAGCTTCAGGACCTCCTTGCAGAGGTGCCCGTTGTCCGTCTCGCAGGGGTCGGCCCCGGCTATCAGCATGGCCATCCCTAGGTCCTGGTCCGTGGTGGGGAAGCTGGAGAGCCTGCGCATGGCGTTGGCCAGGGAGGGCTTTACCGCATCCCTGATGGGCAGGTAGTCCAGCAGCCCTGTGGAGGCCAGCAGCGCCAGCCCCAGGTCGGCATGGGGCGAGGAGACAATCCTGAGCAGCTCGGCCGTGATGCGCTCCACGGACACCTTGCGTATGAGGGCGGCGTTCCTGTCGATTGCCAGCGAGGTCTCCATGGAGACCCCGAACCCTAGCTGGGCGGCGAACCTGCATGCCCTGAGCATCCTCAGGGCGTCCTCGGTGAACCTGTGGGTAGGGTTGCCGATGCAGCGGATGTTCTTGTTGCGGATGTCGTCCAGGCCTCCGACATAGTCCACAACGATGGCTCCGTCTGGCGTTGGGCTAACGGTAAAGGAAGAGGCCTGGGCCGGGCTGCCGGGGGCTGCCTCCGACAAGACGGAGGATGAGCCTCTGTATGACATGAGCAGGCCGTTTATGGTGAAGTCCCGCCTGGAGACGTCCTGCTCGGCGGTGTCGGAGTAGAAGACGATGTCGGGGTGCCGGCCGTCGGCGTAGTTGCCGTCCGACCTGTAGGTGGCGACCTCGGTGTTCACCCCGCCCATGACCACGGTGACCACGCCGAAGGACGCCCCGGTAGGGACGGTCTTCTCGAAGAGCGGTATGACCTGCTCCGGGCGGGCGTTGGTCGTGACGTCGTAGTCCTTGGGCTCCCTGCCCAGGACGAGGTCCCGCACGCAGCCCCCCACGAGGTAGGCCTCGAAGCCTGCCCCGTTGAGCGCCCTGATTACCTGCTCGGCCGCCTGCCTTGCCTCAATAGCCATAGCCGACATCCTCCACGCTTACCCACGGGCCGTCGAACCTGCCGCATCCGCTGCATACCCGGATGGTTATTGGGACCCCCGGCCCCCAGGGGTTCCTGTCGTCGGTCTTTCCGAAAGGCTGGCTGAGGACCTGGTGCTCTACCCCGGCGGCCTTGCAGTCCTTGCAGTCATAGACATTTATCTCTCCGGGGCCGTAGCCCCGCATAATAAATGTCCCTGCCTTCTTCAGCGGACGTGCTAGTCCCACCGGAGCCTCAGCGCCTTCCTACCTATGAGGCGCATTCTGGTTACTCCCTCTCCCAGTCGGGGTCTACGTCGCAGTAACAGGTGGCGTCGCCGCCCCGGCACTCTATGCAGTATACGGCCTCGCACTCCGGGCAGATGGCAAGGTGCTCCCTGCCGTGCTCGGGGCATCCCTTAGCCGCCTCCAGCACGGACTGCTGGGTGCGCAGCACCAGGATGTTGGCCTCTATGCCCTGGGTGTCAAGCGTCCTCATGCTATGCCTCGGGCGCAGGCTCCGGAGGGGCCTGGGCTGGCTCGATGCGCCATACCCGCACGCCCTGGTCCGCCACCCTCTGCCTCTTGAAGCGCCTCCCGGTCCTCCGCTGGAGGATGGCTATGGTCTTGGACAGGCTGGAGCTGCGGGGCACGTCGATTACAGTGCTCTGCCCTACCTCCAGCCTCTCCAGCACGGCGTACTTCGACTCACGCTTGGGGATAGGAACCCCGTTCTCGATGACCTCGTTCATTTGGATTCTCCTGGTGGACGCTACTCCTCCACACGTGTAGTATACACAGGAATACTGGTCTATACGGGAAAATTCGGCTCCTAGCGCCGGAGGCCCCCGTGGCCTGGCGAGGATTCTGCCTTTCGCTTCCCTCTAAGAGGGGCAGCATGGCACCACTGACTTCCGGCTATACAGGGCCTCAGGCCACGGAGTACCTCCAGAACCCGGACTTCCTTACCGGTTCCTTCTCCGGGTGGACGGCACGCCCGCACTGGGGCGTGCATGCGGTGAGCACCGCCTCCGCCGTGACCATCCAGTCCCCCTACTGTGCCCAGTTCACCGGGCCAGGCACCTCGTCCCTTGTCAACAACCAGCAGATTGCCTGCAATACCGGCGACACGGTGTGGGCGACGTGCAAGTGCTACTGGGGGCTTTCCAACGGGACGGCCCTGCTGGGGATAAGCTGGTACAGCGCCTCCGGCAGCCCCCTCCCCTCCTCGTCCTCCGCCCCCTGCGCCAGCGCCGCCGCCTGGCAGGAGGCCGTTGTCTCCTCCCCCGCCCCTGCGGGGGCCGCCTATGCGATGGTGTCCTTCACGGTGTCCGGCGACACCAAGGGGGGCGTCTGGTACTGCGGCGACTTCGAGGCAGGGCTTGTCCCGGCAGGGGTAGTAGCAGCCGGGCCGACCGGCTACACGGGACCGGGATGGACAGGCTACACAGGCTACATGGGATACACTGGTCTCGCAGGACCGGGATGGACAGGCTACACTGGGCCGGGATGGACAGGCTATACTGGATACTCGGGCTACCCTGGCCCCGCAGGGCTTGGATGGACAGGCTATACCGGGGATACGGGCTACACAGGCCCCCCTGGGCAGCCCTACTCCGTCCAGGTCGTCGTCGTCCTCACGGCAGGCCCCGTCACGCCCCCGAGCGTGATGTACGCCTATATCTTCAATGCCTACGGCGGGCCGCAGACCGTCAACGTCCCGGTCGGCGTGGCGGGCATGCAGCTCGTCGTCCGCAACGCCACTGGCATCTCCTCGGTGCTGACGCTCCAGTTGGCCCCCGGCACGGCGGCCGACTACGAGGGGACGAACGGCAGCGTCGGGGGGGCGCTCGTCTCCGGCGGTGGCCTGGCGGACGCCATGACCCTCGTCTGCGACACGCCGGGCCACTGGTATTCCTTCCCCTCGGGTGGAGAATGGTCCTCAAGCTAGCGCTACTCCTGGCCTTGGCTCTCTCTTTGGCCTCAGTGCCGTCCCCGCAGGTGTCACCCACGTTGTCCAGCGGGCACAACAACGAGGTCATGTGGCAGCCCCCCGCCGGCCATGCCCTTACGGACAAAACGATAACGTATACCGTCTACCGGGGGAATGCGCCGGGCATGGAGAGTACCGTGCCTGTCAGGCAGGGCATGGGGTGCATGCTGAGCTACAGCGGCAAGCCGGACGGCTACTGCCACTGGTACGACTGGAACATCACGCATGGGAGGACCTACGTCTACTCCCTGAAGGCCTGCTGGGCCGCAAAGCCCGGCAGTTGCAGCGCCACGGTGGAGACCAAGCCCATCGTGGCGAAGTAGGGGTTACCTTACTGGGGAGGCGAGTCCTGGGCTGGCTGCTGGGGGGGAGGGTCCTGGGCTGGCTGCTGGCCGTTCCCGTTGCCCCCGCCGTCCCCCCCGTTCTTCTTGGTGAAGAACCGGGCTATCCCGTTGACGCCGTGCCCCCCGGCTAGTACGCCGAGGATGGTGGGGTAGGAGGGGTCGGTCTTACCGTGGGTCAGGAAGGCCACGGCATAGATGACCGTGTGGACCAGCATGAGGAGGGAGGTCACCAGGAACGTGCCCATGAAGACGAGCCTTGAGTTTATGTCCGGCTCTACCAGCGCCCTCTCGAAGATGCCCCTGCCGTACGCCCCCAGCCTGCCTATGCTGTTCCTTATGCCCTTGAACATCGCTGCCCCCTACTGAAGGGGCAGGAAAACGCTAGATGTGGCAATCGCAGACTATTGCCCAGCAGTCCTTGTTGGCGGCCAGCAGCTCTCCGGCCCTCTTCCGCCACTCCTCGGGGCGCATCACGCCGCTGGAGCACCCCCAC
>Ga0187858_10003135_pt1 | contig 16226 bp, 15 predicted proteins | sample June2016WEW_8_15_FD_133015 | JGI IMG/M metagenome (GOLD analysis project Ga0187858, IMG submission 133015) | Peatland microbial communities from SPRUCE experiment site at the Marcell Experimental Forest, Minnesota, USA - June2016WEW_8_150 | ecosystem: Environmental > Terrestrial > Soil >...
CGGACGGAGCGACGAAGGACGATGTGCCGGAGATGTTGCGCGCCTTGCTGAAAGACAGATTCAATCTGGAGACGCACAACGAGCTGACAGACCAGCCAGTGCTGGCACTGGTGGCTGCAAAGGGCGGCGCGAAGCTGCAACTTGCGACCGCGAGCGCTGAAGTCCTTGACGAAACTGCGCCGCTGAAGCCGGGCGAATTGATGCAGGATACGCCGGACGGGCGGGTGCTATTGCGCCGGACTGCGGATGGATCGTCAACTTATGTGGGGCGGTGGGGGAGCTTCTCGCTGAAGTTCGACGGCGAGAGCTCGTCCATGCACATGAAGGCTGATTGCATCGACATGAAGGGCTTTGCCATGATGATGAACACGCTGGGCGCCGGACAGGGTCGCCAGATTGTGGACATGACCGGACTGACGGGCAAGTATCAGGCGGCTGTTGACTTTTCGCTGATGGACCTGATGTCGAGCCTGAGCGCCCAGGGTATCGTTATTCCGAGGGGTCCAGGGGGTGGTGGGGGAAGTGGTGAGGCCAGCGATCCGGAGGGTGGGGCGACGGTTGCCGCGGCGCTGGCCAAGCTCGGGCTGAAGCTGGAAAAAAGCAGGGCGAAGGTGCAGCGGCTGGTGGTGGACCAGGTGGAGAAGAGTCCCACGGAAAACTGAGAGTAGAGGCGTGTGCCTCTGCCTATCCTGCGGACTTGTTCAGCTTGCTGTGGCGAATGCTATAGCCGAAGTAGATCATCAGACCGATGGCGAGCCATATCAACAGACGGAGCCAGGTCTCGGCGGGCAGGCCGAGCATCATGGCCAGCGAGATGAGGATTCCCAGGACCGGTGTGACCGGCGAAAACGGCGCGCGGAACGGTCGTGCCAGATCGGGCCGGCGGGCGCGCAGCACCAAAACACCCGCGCAGACGATGATGAAGGCGAGCAGTGTGCCGATGCTGGTCATCTCGCCCAATTTGTCCAGGGGAATGGTGGACGCGAAGACGGCGACCACAAGGCCCACCGTGATGGAGGAGATCCACGGCGTGCGGAAGCGTGGGTGGACATTGCTGAAGGTCTTGGGCAGCAGACCGTCCTTGGACATGGAGAAGAAGACCCGGCTCTGGCCGAGCAGCATGACGATCATGGTGCTGGTAAGTCCGCCGAGCGCTCCAAACTTCACCAGCAGACTGCCCCAGCGGACGCCGGTCGCGTCGATGCCGACCGCCAGCGAGTCGGGAACATTGAGGTAGCGATAGTTCACCAGCGCGGTCAACACCAGCGCCACCAGAATGTAGAGGACGGTGCAGATGAGGAGCGAGCCAAGGATTCCGAGCGGCATGTCCCGTTTGGGCGTCTTGGCCTCCTGCGCCGCCGTCGAAACCGCGTCGAAGCCGATGTAGGCGAAGAAGATTACGCCCGCGCCGCGCAGTACGCCGGACCATCCGAAGGAACCGAAGCTGCCCGTGTTGGCGGGCAGAAAGGGATGCCAGTTCACGCGCGGCAGCTCGGGATGATGCAGCAGCGCCGCTCCGCCGATGGCCAGAAAGATGAGCAGCACGACGAGCTTGACCGCGACGATGACGCTGTTGAAGTTGGCCGACTCGCGGATGCCGATGACGAGAATCGTGGTGACCAGAAGAATGCCGAGGAAGGCGACCAGGTTGAAGACTCCGTGGCGCTGCGGCAGCGTGGCCGGATCGATTCCCAACTGGGTGAGCTTCTTGGCCACGCGACCGAGGAACTCCCAGTGGCCGTTGTAGAGCACGAAGGTGGAACCGGGCGTGCCGGCCAGCTCCGGCGGCAGGCGCAGGCCGAAGTCCTGACCCAGGCTGAGGACGTAGCCGCTCCAGCCGGAACAGACGGTGGCCGCGCCGAAGGCGTATTCGAGGACGAGGTCCCATCCGATGATCCACGCGAAGATCTCACCCAGCGTGGCGTAGCCGTAGGTGTAAGCAGAGCCGGCCACGGGAATCATGGCGGCAAACTCCGCGTAGCAAAGACCCGCGAAGACGCATCCGATAGCGGCGACGATGAAACTGTAGACCACGGCAGGGCCTGCGTATCGCGCAGCCGCCGGACCGGTGAGGACGAAGATGCCGGTGCCGATAATGGCGCCGATGCCCAGCGCGACCAGGTTGCCGACCCCCAGCGAGCGCTTCAGCGTGTGCTCGCCGGTCTCGGCGGCCTCGCCCATGATTGCTTCCAGCGGCTTGGTTCTCAGCAACATCGACATTCGCGATCCCGTCTCCTGTTTCCTTGAAACTATCCACGAAATATTCTTTGCCTAGCGACTCAATCTTCTTTAAAGGCTACTGGCTTAACTCGCATCTTCCGCCTGCGCCTCCCGGCCCAGGCGCTTCCACAGCAGATACACCGGGACCCCAAGCACAACGAGGACGAGTCCGGGCCATGTGTACTGGGGTTTGTAACGCAAGAGTACAACACAGATCCACGCAGCCATCAGGATATAGAGCGCGGGGAGGATTGGGTAGCCGAAGGCGCGATAGGGGCGCGGAGCGGCGGGCTGGGTGCGGCGCAGGACGAAGAGGCCGGCGATGGTGAGGATGTAGAAGACCAGCACGGCGAAGATGACGTAGTCCAAAAGCTGGCCGTAGCTGCCGGAGAGGCAGAGCAGGCTGGTCCACGCCCACTGAATCCAGAGCGAGTTGACCGGGACGCCGCCCTCGGAGTGGCTGGACGGCTTGCTGAGTTTGCCGACGGAGTGGAAGAAGAGGCCGTCGCGGCCCATGGCGTAGTAGACGCGCGCGCCGGCCAGCAGCATTCCGTTGACGCAGCCGAAGGTGGAGATGAGGATTGCGGCGGCCATCAGCTTGGCACCGATGGGGCCGAAAGCGGATTCCATGACCGCTGTGGCGACGCGGTCCTGCGTGGCGAACTGGATGCCGCGGCCGGCGATTGTGGCTGCGCCGGGCGAGCCTGCCATGGGGAGAACGCTGAGGTAGACGAAGTTGCAGAAGATGTAAAGAAGCAGGACGACGCCGGTTCCGAGGGCTAGGCTGAGGGGAAGATTGCGGCGGGGATCCTCAATTTCGCCGGCGGTGAAGGTGACGTTGTTCCATGCGTCGGCGCTGAAGAGCGAGCCGACCTGCACGACTGCGACGACGGTCAGGAGGCCGACAAATGCGGTTGGGCCTCCGACGCCGACCTGTACTGCGTGGGTGGTGTGCCAGCCCGCGCCTGCCCAGAAATTATGCCAGTCTGTGCCGAAGTTGGCTGCGATGGCAACGGAGTTTTTGGCGACTAGGCCGACCAGGACGACGGCGGCGAGCGCCAGGACCTTCGCGGAGGTAAAGACGTTCTGCACCGAAGCACCGAGCTTGACGCCGAAGGTGTTGAGCAGGGTGAGCAGGGTGATGATGACGATGGCGGCGAGATTTGCGGTGTTGAGGCCGATGTCCATGTTGCCGAGGACCATGGGGCCGATGGGGATTGCCGGGACATGCGCGATGTGCCAGAGCCAGTGGCTGGCGCTGACCGAGGGGAAGAAGACGCCGAGGAACTTGCCGAAGGCGACGCCGACCGCGGCGATAGTTCCGGTCTGGATGACGAGGAAGAGCGTCCAGCCGTAGAGGAAGCCGCAGAGCGGGCCGAGCGACTGGCGGAGGTAGACGTACTGGCCGCCGGCGCGGGGCATCATGGCGGCGAGTTCGCCGTAGCTGAGCGCGCCGATGAGGGTCATCAGCGCGGTGACCAGCCAGGCCGCGATGAGCAGAGCGGGCGAGCCGACGATGCGACTCATGTCGGCGGAGACGATGAAGATGCCGGAGCCGATCATCGAGCCCATGACGATGGCGGTGGCGGAAAAAAGTCCTATGCCGCGCACAAAGTGCGGGGCTGCGGCGGGATCGGTTTGGTCGTTGGTAGAGATCATTTGAGGGCGTCTACTGCGAGGCGGCGGAATCAATCGAGTAGACGATGGCTGGTTCGTCGGTGAAGTCGGTGAGCCTGGGCGGGGCGCTGAGTTTATCCGCGACGGCCGGATTAAGCAGCCAACTGTAGGTGCCTTTGAACGGGTAGCCCGCGGTGGGCGCAACCTCAAGTTGCCCGTAGGCCTTGCCCTCTCCGCGCAGGGACATGTAGCTGTTGGCGTCGATGCGGCCCTTCAGCTTCACTCTGGCTTCGGCGATGGTGTCTTTGCCGAGGATGATTCCATCGCGCGTCCTGAAGGTGTGGCCGGGCTGGATGGAGTACTCGACCCAGCCCGCGACGCACGGGCCGCCGGGCTTGACCAGCACACGGATGGTCACGCCGTCCTGTTGCCAGACGTGAGCGGGCCCATTCTGCGAAGATTCTTTGCCATAGGTGGCGCGGAGTTTTTCGCAGGTGTCGCCGGGCTTCATGTCGGGTACTCTTTGCGCGGCAGCGGTACATGCGATGAGGAATACGGCGGCAATGGCAGATGTCTTCATGCGGATACCTCGGAGGAATAGACTTTTGTTTTGCCTGAGCGATTCACGTTCCCTCAGTTCTACCGCAGACGGGCGAGAAAGTCGCGCGCGACCTGAGCGGGGCTTTCGTTGGGGGCGAAGAGCGCGGAGATTACGGCGACGGAGTCTGCGCCGGCATCGGTGACGCTGCGGGCGTTGGCGCGGGTGATGCCGCCGATGGCAACCAGCGGCTTAGTGGTGAGCGCGCGGGCGCGGCGGACGCCTTCGAGGCCGACGACGGGGTCGGGGTTGAGCTTGGTGGCGGTGGTAAAGACGGGGCCGATGGCGATGTAGTCGGCTGAGGTTTGATTCGCGGCCTGAACCTGCTCATCGGTGTGGGTGGAGACGCCGACGATGCGGTCTGGGCCGACGACGCGGCGCGCATCTTCGGGGCAGAGATCGCCCTGGCCGACGTGGACGCCGTCGAAGCTGGCGAGCATGGCGAGGTCGGCGCGGTCATTGAGGATGAGACGGCAGGGACTGGAGGCGAATGCTTTGCGCAGGACTGCACAGGCGCGCAGAATCTCCTGCGGGGAGCCGTTTTTATCGCGGTACTGCAGCAAGGTGACGCCGGCGGCGCGGAGTTCACTGGCAACGGCGGCGAGTGAGACGCCGTGGGCGGCGAGGACTTCTGCATCGACAATGACGTACAAAGGATTGATAATCATTTTGGATTTGAAGATAGCAGCTTGAGAGATGCAGCAAGAGGTGTAAGGCGATGAAGCTCGGAATCTATACCGCCAATCTGAGTCCGCGGGATCGCTGGGAACGGATGCAACGGATGGGATTTATTCTATACATCCTTCAGTGGACTCTTATCGCTGCCAGCATAGGGGCTCTGGGCGGTCTTGTCAGCGTTTTTCTACCTCTCCTACATGATCCTCTCACCATAGCGGCGGTACTTGGAGATGCCACAGGCGCTGGTGTTGCCGGCGCTCTCTATGCAGGATATTCCTGGCGCAGTGCGAAGAAGCAAGCCCGGACTATAGGAGGTACTTCCTGATGTTCGAGAGCATGAACGCAGTCAGCAGGGTAGAACGAGAGCGCGAACTGTGGATCAGACAAATGAAGATGGGCAAGAAGCGCTATCTGTTCATGCATGCCGTGATTTTTGGTGGTGCTACATTCACACTCCTCCGCGGGGTGATTTATTTTTTCACTCTCTACGTCCATCCTTTCGATTCTACGGGCAAGGTGGTTGTTGCCACGGTCGGAATGTTCCTGAGCATTTGGGCTGGCTATAGGATCGCATTGCTGTTATGGCGCAGGGGAGTCAGGATTACGAGCACGACGGGTGCGACTGAGTAGATCGGCGGCATTGCCGTTGGGTGAAACAAGCAACGACGAACTACGGAGATTCTGGCTTCGCCAGAATGACGACTCGATAAAGAGAATGACGACTCGAACGGCGGTTGTGTTACGCCTCTATCTCTGAAGTTGCCTTCTCCGCCTGGCGGGCGAAGAAGCGCTCCATGAACTTGGTGTCGAACTGGCCGGCGCGGAACTCGGAGTCGTCGAAGATTCGCTGGTGGAGTGGGATCGAGGTATAGATTCCCTGGACCACGAACTGCGAGAGCGCGCGCTGCATCTTGTTCATGGCCTCTTCTCGATTTGTGCCGAGGCAGATGAGCTTGGCGATGAGCGAGTCGTAGTAGGGCGGTACGACGCCCTCGGCGTACTGCGCCGTGTCGACGCGGACGCCGTTGCCGCCGGGCAGGTTGAAGGCGGTGATGGTGCCGGCGCTGGGGGTGAATTTTTCGGGATGCTCGGCGTTGATGCGGCACTCGATGGCGTGGCCAGTCATGGTGACTGGAGTGGTGATAATTTCCGAGAGACGCTCGCCGGCGGCGATGCGGATCTGTGCCTTGACCAGGTCGATGCCGGTGACCATCTCGGTGACGCAGTGCTCCACCTGGATGCGGGTGTTCATCTCGATGAAGTAGAGCTTGCCGTCCTCGTCCATGAGGAACTCGACGGTGCCGGCGTTCCAGTATCCGACGTCCCTCATGCACTTTTGGATGGTCTGGCCCAGCTCGGCGCGCAGCTTGGGCGAGACCATGAGGCTGGGGGCCTCTTCGATGAGCTTCTGGTGGCGGCGCTGGATGGAGCACTCGCGCTCGCCCAGGCTGAGGACGTTGCCGTGCTCGTCGGCCAGCACCTGGAACTCGATGTGGCGTGGCCGCTCGAGGTACTTTTCCATGTAGAGGTCGCCGTTGCCGAAGGCGCCCGCGGCCTCGCCGGAGGCCTGCTGGAAGAGCGCGGGCAGTTCCTCGGCGGAGCGCACGATCCTCATGCCGCGGCCTCCGCCGCCGGCGGCCGCCTTGAGCATGACGGGGTAGCCGATGGAGCGGGCGCACTCCAGGGCCTCGGACTCGCCGGCGAGTACGCCGTCGGAGCCGGGGAGGATGGGGACCTTCGCCTTCTTCATGGTCTGGCGCGCGGTGCATTTTTCGCCCATGAGGCGCGTGACCTCGGGTGGCGGGCCGATGAACTTGATGTTGGAGGCGCGGCAGACCTCGGCGAAGTTGGCGTTCTCGCTGAGCAGGCCATAGCCGGGATGAATGGCGTCGACGTCGGCGATCTCGGCGGCGGAGATGACGGCGGGGACGTTGAGGTAGCTCTCGGCGGCGCGGGGCGGCCCGATGCAGATGGCCTCGTCGGCAAACTTGACATGCAGGCTGTGCCGGTCAGCCTCGCTGTATACGGCAACGGTGCGGATGCCCATCTCGCGGCAGGCGGAGACCACCCGCAACGCGATCTCACCACGATTTGCGATCAAAATCTTATGAAACATTTTCCGCCTTTGAGTGACTTACAACATCGCCGTCCCGGTTGCGCTCGCGCAATCTGATTCGCAGCAGAACGACGAAGAATAAGAGATCAAGTAGAAATGCAGGAATCAGCAAGAAAATTCGGGTCGATCTCCAATCCATGCAGATCATCGTCCCTAGGACCAACAGCAACACGATGAGACTAAGCAAAGGTGTTCTCAAGAAATGCTTCATACTCTCTCCTCGGTTACACCATATTGCAAACTCTGATTTTTATCGCGGGCGAATGGCGAAGAGGGGCTGTCCGAATTCCACCGGCTGGCCGCTGACGGCGATGCGCCGGACGATCTCGCCGGCCACGTCGCACTCGATCTCGTTCATCAGCTTCATGGCCTCGACGATGCAGAGCACCTGGCCCAGCTCGACCTGGTCGCCGACCTTGACGAAGGCGGGCGCGCCGGGCGAGGGCGACTCGTAAAAGGTGCCCACGATGGGCGACTTGACCTCGTGCAGCTTCTCCGAATCCGCCGCGGCGGACCCCTCCGCGGAGGCCGCGCCCAGGCCTGGGACTGTGCCGGTTGCGCTTGCGGCCAGTTGCTGCGCCTGTGCCAACTCGGCCGCGCTTGCTCCGGCGGCGCCGGCAAACTTGATGCGCACCTTCAGGTCCGTGCGCTCCATGTCGAATTCGGCGATGCCGTTTTCCTTCAGGAAATCGACCAGCTCGCGCAACTCCTTCAGCTTATTGCTGTCCATCGTCCCTCTTCCTCGCGCTGCAAGCGGCGCTCAGTGCATCTAGTCTTTTCGAACCTCGAACCTCGAACCTTGTACCTCGAACCTGATTTGTTACAACTCGATCCAGGCCTTGGGGCTTGGAGTTAGAATCTCGCAGCCGGAGCGTGTGACCAGCACCGTGTCTTCGATGCGGATGCCGAACTTTCCCGGCATATAGATACCGGGTTCAATTGTAACGATCATTCCGGCTTTGAGCTTCTCCGTTCTCTTTGCGGCGAGGCGCGGCTCCTCGTGGATCTCCAGGCCGAGGCTGTGGCCGGTGGAGTGGGTGAACCACTGGTCGAGGCCCGCGCGGCGCAGCACGGAGCGTGTTGCCTCATCGACATCACCAGTGACGACGCCCGCGCGGACAGCGGCCACACCCGCTTCCTGCGCCTCCAGCACGGCGTCGTAGGCGGTGCGCTCGGCTGTGGTGGCGCGGCCGATGTGGATGGTGCGGGTCATGTCGGAGCAGTAGCCGTCGAGGAGCACGCCGAAGTCCAGGGTGACGAATCCGCGCCGGGGCAGACGGGCCTGGGTGGCGTGGCCATGGGGCAGGGCAGAGCGCTGGCCGCTGGCAATAATTGTTTCGAAGGACATTCCTTCGGCCCCGGCGAGGCGCGCCGCGTGCTCCAGCTCCGCGGCGACCTCCATCTCCCTCATGCCCGGCTGGATGAAGGTGAGGATGTGGTCGAAGAGCCGGCAGCCGAGCGCGGCGGCGGCGCGCAGGCTGGCGATCTCGCCGGCGTCCTTGACCTGGCGCAGGCGGGCCACCAGCGGATCTACAGCGACGAAGAGAGTGCGGCGCTTCTTTGCCGGGACGGCCATGCGCATGGAGGCCAGGCCGGCCACGGTGGTCTGTGTCCCATCGAAGCCGCAGCGCTTGATGCGCGCGGCTGCGATCCACTCGCAGGCCTCGGTGAGCGGCGGCCGGGTGGCGATGACAACCTGGGTGCCCACGGCTTCGTCATTGGCCTGGGCGATGTAGCGGCCATCGGTAAAGAGCATGGCGCGGCGGGCCGGGCGCGATGTCTTGCGCGAAGGACAGGGCAACACCAGGGCGGCGCTGGAGCCGGTAAAGCCGCACAGCCAGCGCACATCGGGAAGATTGGTTACCAGCAGCGCGTCGACTCCCGCCGCCCGCGCCGCACCCGCCGCTCTCTTCCTGCGCGAATTCAAGCTCATCCGATCAATTCTACCGAAGAGGGCGCAGAGAGCAATTGGCAAACCCTCCGCGCTCTGCGAAAGCGCGAAACCCGGTATCATGGACCATGGCTGTAAATATCGCCGAACGACCGCTGGCAGAGCAGAAGACGCTGCTGACCCGACGCAACTTCCTGCTTGGCTCGGCAGCCGCTGCCGGCGGGCTGGCGCTCTACTCCGGCGAGATTGCGCGCCACGAGATCAGCATCGTCAAGTTCAACCTCGCGCTGGCGAAGCTGCCCGAGGTGTTCCAGGGCTACCGCATCGCGCAGATCAGCGACATCCACTACGACGAATACACCGAGCCCTCGTTCGTGCGCCGCGTGGTGGGCCAGGTGAACCGGCTGGCGCCCGACCTGGTGCTGCTGACCGGCGACTACATCAGCAATACTCCGCTGGGCCGCGAGTTCGCCGACCAGGCCATGCATCGCTGCGCCGAGGAGCTGCGCGAACTGGCCTGCCCGCTGCGCTTCGCCGTCATGGGCAATCACGACTCCATCCTGGGCGCGCCCACCATCCGCCCAATCCTGGCCGCGGTTGGCATCCCGCTGCTGGTCAACCAACATGTCGCCATCGAGCGCGCGGGGCAGCGCCTTTGGCTTTGCGGCATCCACGATCCCGTGACCCACATCCCCGACCTGGAATCCGCCATCCCCGAAAAGCCCGATGGCCCGGTGCTGCTGATGTCACACGGCCCCGACTACGCCGACGAGGTACTGGCCCACCCGCGCGGGGCGCTGGTCGACCTGATGCTGGCGGGGCACTCCCACGGAGGGCAGGTCCGGTTGCCCATTGTCGGAGCGCTGCATTGCGTGGATGGCGGCAGAAAGTACGTCCAGGGGCTCTTCCGGCTGGGCCAGATGCAGCTCTATGTGAACCGCGGGATCGGCACGGTGGGTTTGCCGTTCCGGCTGAACTGCCCGCCGGAGATCACATCGTTCACTTTGAAGAACAGTGGGTAGTGGGTAGTGGATAGTGAGTAGCGAAGGTCAGGCGTATGCGTATGGGGGCATGAGGGATGAGATCTGGCTGCTTGCGCGGCCACTACCCACTATTGATTACCCACTGTTTTACCTTGCGCGGCCGGCGGGCTTCTTCTCGCGCGGCATGACGGAGACGTAAGAGGTGGCCTTGGGGCCGCTCATGCGGACCATCCAGGCGTCCAGCAGGCTGCGCTTGAAGCGCCAGCGATTGCCCAGCTTGAAGGCCGGAATGAAGCCCTCCGAGGCATAGCGATAGAGTGTGTCCCCGCTGATGCCCAGATACTCCGCGGCCTGGCGAATATCCATCACCTCGCGCATCATCTGCTGGACAGCACCCGCCATGGAAGAACGCTCCCTGGAAACCCGAAGATACCGGAAAACCCGAAGATACCTGGGCAAATCCCCGACAAACCCGGCAATCCCTTTTGTAATCCCAAATGAGGGCCCAGGCAACATGATTCTAATTCTTCATGCAGGGGTGCATGTCTTAGCTACTAACTGATTGATAAACAAGGGGAGGTTCGAGGTTCTGGGTTTCGAGGTTCGAGGGGAGACAAAAAGCGGATTCCTCCACTCCCCACCCCAGCCAGCAAAACTGGCCGGGGGCCCCGGCTGCGCTGCGGAATGACAAACAAGAGGGCTGCGTACCGGTACTCTTGTGCGCTTGCTGGATCGTGAAACAATCCAGCAAGCGCGGAGTCCGAGGTGGGCACACATTTCGGCACGGCTAAAGCCGTGCCCTTCCGGGCAAGCGGCTATTACTTCTACTTCGCGGGCTGGAGGCCGCGGATGACGGCGAAGATGTCCTCGCCCACGGTGCGCGTCTGGGCGATTGCGTCGGCGATTGAGATGTCGCAGATCCTGGTTCCCTTGAGCACCGCCATGCGGCCGAACTTGCCTTCATGTACCATGTCGATGGCGGCGATGCCATAGCGGGTTGCCAGCATGCGGTCGTACGCCGTGGGAGTTCCTCCGCGCTGGGTGTGGCCGAGGTTGACCGAGCGCGTCTCGTAGCCGGTGCGCTTCTCGATCTCCTCGGCCAGGACCTGGCCGATGCCGCTGAGGCGCGCATGGCCGAAGGAGTCCAGCTTGTCGCCGACCGTGATCTGGCCCTCGACGTTGGGCAACTTCGCGCCCTCGGCGACGACCACGATGCCGAAGCGCTTGCCGCACTCCCAGCGCGCGCGCAGCAGGCGCACCACGTCGTCCATGTCGATCTCGTGCTCAGGTGTCAGGATGACGTCGGCGCCGCCCGCGATGCCGGCAGTGACGGCGATCCATCGGCGTCGCGGCCCATGACCTCGACCACCTGCACGCGGCTGTGCGCCTCGGTGGTGGAGTGCAGACGGTCGACCGCCTCGGTGGCAATCATCACGGCGGTGTCGAAGCCGAAGCAGGCGTCGGTGCCGCTGAGGTCGTTGTCGATGGTCTTGGGTACGCTCACGACGTTCACGCCGCGCCCGGCCAGCTCGACGGAGATGGACTGCGTATCGTCACCGCCCATGGCGATCAGAGCGTCCAGCTTCTCGTCCTGGATGACCTTGAGGCAGCGCTCGAATCCGCCCTCGATCTTCTTCACATTGGTGCGCGAAGAGCGCAGGACGGTGCCGCCGCGGTGCAGCATCCCGCTCATGGTCTTCATGCTGAGCGGCATGGTGCGGTCGTCCAGCACGCCGCGCCAGCCCTCCATGAAGCCTATGAACTCATCGCCGTAGTGCAGTACGCCCTTGTGCACCACCGCACGGATCACAGCGTTCAGGCCAGGACAGTCCCCGCCCCCGGTCAACATTCCAATGCGCATCGCAAGAACCTCTCAATCAGAATTTTCAATCAATCAAATGATACTGCAAGCGCCGGAGTGGGGCCGGTGCGCGATGTCACAGGACCGATGGGCCCCAACGGACATGTTCCGTCCCGGCCCAACATCAAAGTGAGTTTGAAGGCGGCGGCAATCGTTGTGGTTTGGGTAAAAAGCTGACCTCAGGGGGTAAAGCCCCATTAATTTTGCTGCACTTACGGCACGGGTAAACCCGTGCCCTTAAGCAAAACAGGGTATTTCCGCAGCCTGTAAAGCCGATGAGCGAATCTTTCCCCCGCCGCAACCGGCGTATTTCTTCGGGAAGGGATGGGATGGATGGTGAGAGCGCTGGGACTCGAACCCAGGACCAACGCCTTAAAAGGGCGATGCTCTACCAACTGAGCTACGCTCTCGAACCACACTCCAACGGTAGCATATCGAGCGGGCTTCGAGGCGTCCGGGAGGGCCTGGAAAAACGATTGACGAGGACGCCCGGAGAGGGCGCAGAAGGGCCGTGCGTGGGGATCGGCGAGCAGTGCATGGAGGGGCCGCGAAAAAGTACTGTGGGGAGCGGCGGAGGGGGCGTCTTGCAGAGCGAGGCCGACGCGGCTGCCAGCAATTTTGCCGAAAGCAATTTGGGGGCCGTTGGGGATGGACAGAGGCATGTAAGCGGAGCGAAGTGTGGGCGCGAATTTCCGCAATTACGGGGGGAATCCGCTAAATATTTGAAAACAATAGCTTACGGAGTGACACTTAAGTCGTATAGAGGACTCATTGACTTGGCATGGGAGCCAACGTAGGCTAAAAAAAGCTGGATAACTGCGCATAAGTGCAATCGATGGAAGCGAGTACGCCAGACCGGCTGGTGCTGGTCGCGATGCGTCAGACGGAGCATACGGCGCTTCAGCGCGGGAGCGGTGATTAGCAGCTGCTGCCGGTCGCGATGCGTCAGACGGAACATCGGTTGCCATTTGTATCGACTCATAGAAAGTGGCTGGTGCTGGTCGCGATGCGTCAGAGCGGCCCTGTTTGCCGCCCTACTTATAACGGGTCTTATTAGCTGGCTGCGATCACGATGCGGCAGAGGGCCTAACCGGAGCAGCAATGGACTCTAGCGGCACAGAAGCGGGCGACGAACAGGCGGTAGCCGGAACGCCGGAGGATGTGGCCGCGCTTTACTTGTGGGCCAATCTGCAAGGGGCGAAGTATCGCGATTTTTCGGCGTCGCGGAGGGAGTACCGCGCGCAGGCGCGGTATCGCGCAGCGCAGACGCTGCGGGAGCGTGAGCTGCGGGCGCAGGCGGCGGCGGAAGCGGCGGCCGAGGCGGCTGAGCGGACAAAGCTGGCGGCGCAGGCGGCGGCCCGATTGCAGGACGCGAGCGACAGCCGGGCGTTGCGTATGCAGTCGCTGGAAGACGCGGAGGAGGCCACGCGAACAGCGTCGGCGGAACGGATGGAGGCGGCGCGCCGGGCCGAGGCCGCGGCCCATGCCGCAGCCGTCGTTCTGCGCGAGGAGCGCGAGATTGCTGCGGCCCAGGCGTCAGCCAGGCGCCAAGCGTTGCGCTACGCGGAGTCCGAGGAGTGGCGGCGTCAACTGGCGGGGCCTCAGCCACGCGGGCCGATTGGAGGTCCGAATCCGGCTTCCAGCGCCGGGCTGGCGCCGCAGTTCAATTCCGAAGCGCCGCTCGATCCAGGAGCAGACGGCGGGCCCGAGCCTGGGCCTGGGGAAGACCGGCCGCGGTCCGGCTCAGGGGTCGAGGGCACTGATGCCGAAAGCGCCGGCGCCAACGCTGTGCATTCTGGGCCGGCGTGGCTCTTTGCTCTGCAGGCCCCGCCGCCGACACGGCTGTTGCCGGCGATCGGGCAGGCCTACCCGGGGGAGATGCCCGAAGGCAAGCGTGAGGCGCCTGGTGGGGAGACGCTGCAGGACTCGCGGGAGCGGGTTGCGGCGCGCTGGTTTGCGCTGAAGGGGGCCTTCGAAGAGGCTGGGCCGGAGCTGCCCGCGTTGCAGCCGGAGAGGCCAGGCAACGCGCGGACGCCGCTGCTGGCGGTCTTCTCGCTGGCCGGAGGGGTGGGCAAGACCAGCCTGGCGGCGACGCTGGGGCGTGCTCTCTCGCTGCAAGGGGAGAAGGTGTTGCTGACCGACACAACCTCGCGCGGCCTGCTTCCGTTTTATTTTGGGGTGCGAGTGATTCGCTCCGGGGAGGTGCATAGCTTCCTGCCGCCGGAGGGGAGCAGCGGCGCGCCGGTCTCGCTGGTGACGTACGACGCCGCGGCGATGAGTGGAGACGAGCGGCAGCAGAAGACGCTGACCGAGGAGATTCTGCGCAATGGCCAGGGCAACCAGCGCGTGGTGCTGGACCTTTCTTCGGGATCGAGCTGGCTGGTGCGGCGCATGGCGGACCTGCATCCTATCGTGCTTGTGCCCATGGCGGGCGACATGAACTCGGCCATCAGTCTGCACGCGGTGGAACGGGTCTTCCATGCCATCGCGGACTGCGACGGTCGGCCCCTGCTCCCCTATTACGTGCTGAACCAGTTCGATGCGTCGCTTCCTCTTCACCTGGACGTTCGCGAGGTACTGCGCCGCCAACTGGGCGACCGTCTGCTGCGTTTTGTGATTCGCCGCTCGCCGGCGGTGAGCGAGGCGCTGGCCGAGGGGATGACGGTGGTGGATTACGCTCCGGACGCGCCGGTGTCGCAGGATTACTTCGATGTCGCTTCGTGGCTGCGCAGCGTCTCTCCACCCGCGACGGCGGAGATCGCCAACCTGCAAAGGGGTGAACGGTGACGCGCTCGCCTTTGTGGAGAGAGTTCGAGTCGTCCGACAGCACTGCGATGCGGGTGCTGCGGTTCTCGGTGCTGGCGGGCGGGGCGTTCTTTTTCTGCTTTACCGGGGTGCTCCCCCTGACCTGGCCGCAGCAGCTCATTCTGGCCCTGCTGACGATCCTGCTAGCGATATGGATGGACCGCGGCTCGAGTGCGTACCCGGTGACGCTGACTCTGATGCTGCTGTCCGTCTACTCGACGTTTCGCTACGGCTTCTGGCGCGTGTCAACCGTGGTTGCATTCTTCCGCAATCCGGGCACGCACTGGAGCGCGCTGGACGCGTTCTTCGTGGGGACTCTTCTGCTTGCGGAGTGCTATGCCTTCGTGGTGCTTCTGCTGGGGTATATGCAGATGCTGTGGCCGCTGGGGCGCATGCCAGTGCCGCTGCCGGACGACCTGGAGCAATGGCCCGCGGTGGACGTGCTGATCCCCACCCTCAACGAGCCGCTGAGCGTGGTGAGCTTCACGGCGCTGGCAGCGATGAATATCGACTGGCCGGCCGACAAGCTGAACGTCTACATCCTGGACGACGGCCATCGCGAGGAGTTTCGCGCGTTCGCCGAAGAGGCGGGCATCGGATACATAACGCGCGACGACAACCTGCACGCCAAGGCGGGCAACATCAACCATGCGCTGGGCCAGACCATCTCCCCGTTTATTGCGATCTTCGATTCGGACCATGTGCCGACGCGCAGCTTTCTGCAGATCACGATGGGGTGGTTTCTGCGCGACCGGAAGCTGGGCCTGCTGCAGACGCCGCACCACTTCTACTCGCCCGACCCATTCGAGCGCAATCTGGGCCAGTTCCGCATCACTCCCAACGAGGGCGAGCTGTTCTACGGCGTGGTGCAGGACGGCAACGATTTCTGGAATGCGGCGTTCTTCTGTGGCTCCTGCGCGGTGCTCCGGCGGAGCGCTCTGGACGAGGTGGGCGGCATCGCGGTGGAGACCGTGACCGAGGACGCGCACACCTCGCTGCGCATGCAGATGCGCGGATGGAACACGGCCTACATCAACATTCCGCAGGCGGCCGGCCTGGCCACCGAGCGGCTGAGCGGTCATGTGAGGCAGCGCATCCGCTGGGCGCGTGGCATGGTGCAAGTGCTGAGGATCGAGAACCCGCTGTTTGCGCCGGGGCTGAAGCCGGCGCAACGGCTCTGCTACTTCAATGCGATGTCGCACTTTCTGTACGCGCTGCCGCGGCTGATCTTCCTGACCGCGCCGCTGATCTACCTCATCTTCGGACGGGTCAACATTCCGGGCTACTGGTTGACGATCGTGGCCTATGCGGCGCCGCACCTGGTGCTGTCGAACCTGACCAACTCGCGCGTGCAGGGACGCCACCGGCACTCGTTCTGGAACGATATCTACGAGACGGTGCTGGCGCCCTACATCTTTCTGCCCACGGTGCTGGCGCTGTTCAGCACGCGGACGGGC
>Ga0187858_10003142_pt1 | contig 16210 bp, 15 predicted proteins | sample June2016WEW_8_15_FD_133015 | JGI IMG/M metagenome (GOLD analysis project Ga0187858, IMG submission 133015) | Peatland microbial communities from SPRUCE experiment site at the Marcell Experimental Forest, Minnesota, USA - June2016WEW_8_150 | ecosystem: Environmental > Terrestrial > Soil >...
AGAGACCGGCTACGCGCTCGACCCAGCGGAGATTCGTCGCATCCTTACTCCCAAAACGAAGCTAATCGTGGTCACCAATCTGCATAACCCGTCGAGCGCGCTCGCTCCGGATTCCGTGCTGCGCGAAATAGGCGACCTCGCGCGCAGCGTCGGTGCGCACGTGCTAGTCGACGAAGTGTATCTGGACGCGGTTTACGAGAACACGCCGCGTACCTCGTATCGTCTTGGCCCCGAGTTCATCGTGACGAACAGCCTCACGAAGGTGTACGGCTTGAGCGGCCTGCGATGCGGTTGGATTCTGGCGCATCCGGATCTGGCGCGCGCCATGTGGCGGCTCAACGACCTGTTCGGTGTGATCCCCGCACATCCCGCGGAGATCCTCAGCGTGGCGGCGTTCGAGCACCTGGATCGCATCCGCGAGCGCGCACGCAAGGTGGTCAAGGCAGATCGCGCCCTCCTCGCCGAATTTCTAGCGGCCCAACCGGCTCTCTCCGCGCCGCGCACCGCCTTCGGAACTACTTCGTTCCTGCGTCTTCGCACAGGAGACGTCGAGCCATTCCTCGCGCGGTTGCGAACCAAATACGAAACCTCGGCAGTCCCCGGGCGCTTCTTCGACATGCCCAGCCATTTTCGCATCGGCATGGGAGTCAATACAGACATGTTTCACGAAGGCTTGCGCCGTATCGCCCTGGCCCTGGCTGAGTAGGGATTCGTGCTGATTCGCTTCGCTTTGGTTTAGCCGGGATTTCCATTTTGACTCCCGGTCTTCAATCAGATTATCAAGGGCCGTTTGTGCGAGAGTCACGGCTGGAGCAGCGGAGGACCAGCGGAGGAAAGGGGAGCACGTCCGCGTTCTCGCTCGATACACAACGGGCGCTCGATCCTTGGAACCGGGAATTCTATCCGGGCTGCTTATTGCGCGGCAGGCGTGCGCAGAAAGCCGTGATAGACGGAATTGGCGTCGATGTAATATCCCGCAACCGCGCCGGCGTCGTTGATGCCGGTGCCGAACGTGCCGGTATAGGCGGCTCCGCCCGCGCCGGGGGCGTCGAACGATCTAATCTCGCCACTGGGACTGCGTAGGAAACCATGGCTCAAACCCCCGATCGTGTAAGATCCGGCGATAGCGCCCGCGTCGTTGATGCTCGCCGGTAAAGTCGCCGCGTTGGTGCCAGGTGCGACAAACTCGGTGAACACACCATCAGGACTCCGCACAAAACCTTGCGTGTTGCCCGCGCCGTCGATGTAGTCTCCGGTGACGGTTCCGGCGTCATTGATGCTGGTCGCATTGGTGCCCTGAAAATTTGAGTGTCCCGCACTGGGCGCACGGAACGTACTCGTGAAGCCGGAGGGCTCGCGAACGAATCCACGCTGGGGTAGGTTCGCATTGCTGTAAAAGCCAGTGACTGAGTTTGCATTGTTGATGCTGGAGGCGCGGGTGCCGTTGAGGCCGGGCTCGCCGGGCCCCGCTTCGACGGTAATGATGGCGCCGTTGGGTTCGCGAATGAAGCTGAAGCTTTCACCGCTTTGAAAGTAGAATCCGGCGACCGCGCCTGCATCGTTGATACCGAACGCGTAGGTTCCGCTGCCCGCGGACACAGGGACGTCAAACGAGGTCATGACTCCCACGGCGCTGCGGACGAAGCCATGGGCGATGAACTCGGCATCGAGGTAGTACCCCGTGACGGCGCCGGCGTCGTTGATGCCGTAAGGAAGAGTTCCCACGACGGCGCTGGGGGCGTCGAATACCGTGAACGCGCCATACTGGTTGCGAATGAAACCGTGATCGATACCGCTGGAGTCCACGTAGTAACCGGCGATAACACCGGCCGCATTGATGCTGGTAGCTGTAGTGCCCTGACGAAAGCCTGTGCCGGCGCCGGGGACGTCAAAAGTGACGATCTTGCCTGGCTGGGCCAGCGCTGCGATTGACAGCGTCAAACCAAACAGACTCATTCGGGTTAGAGAGCTAAGAAGTGCCGCAACGTACCAATTCGGCATCGTTAACAACCTCCCTCGTTCAGACTCGATCCTATCACAGAGGGAGCCACCCGAGGCTCGATAATACTGTAAAATCGTGTGTTTTAGAGTGTTCGACGTCGCGTCCACACGAGCGCTGCTCCCGCCCGCACCGCTATGGTCATCCCCGCGAGGTTCGCCTCGCCGGACGGCATTCCGGCGCCGGATTCACCGCAACGTCTCGAGATACTGGCCCGTGCTGGCGTCGACGAAGATGGAGAAATTGCTGGTGCCAACCGACTCCCCCCAGATCACCCTCCAGCTAGTGTCCGGGAATTTGGAATTGGCTTCGAGCAGGAAGGTGATAGGCTTGCCAGGGTTCTTCTTGTCGTACTCGGCGCCCTTCTTTAGCGCGGTGGCGTAGGCTTCGTCGGAGTCGACTTTTACGGAGGCCATCAGGAAGGGCTTGGTCGTTCCGGAAGGACCGGACCAGCTTTGATCCAGCCCGGCGAAAACACCCTTATGCAGATTGCCTTCGGATTCGACCACCGAGTATGTGTAGCTCCTCCCCTTGCTGAGGCTGGCGGAGACGAACGTGGCTTGCCAGGCGGGCGCTCTGCCGGGCTCCGTTTTGACGTCGCCCAGTAGAATACTGTTGACTTTGATCGGCTGTATGTCGGCAGCCCAGCCGCGCGCGGCGATGTACATCTGCTGCAGTGCTTGACGGCCGGTGACCGGCTCGGGAGGTGTTTCCGCGGCCTTCTTTTGCGGCGCGGGGGTTTCCGTCGAACACCCAGACAGCAGCAGGAACAGGGCGGAGACGAGCGCAAACAATTTCATGGAAGCCTCCTGAGAAGCCATATTCTAGCAGCCCGTGGCGAAAAGCGCTCCAGTTCCCCTCCGCATGAAGTGGCCGCCCAGAAGAGCATGCCCGGCGCCCGGCAACGCGTCAGCCTGCATGAGCCGGCACAGAGTTCCCACACGGTCCACCACGAGCGCGCAGACCGCGGAGCACGCGACACCGCAGGATTTGCCGTGCCATGCCATAATGAGACTAGCGAAAGGGGGGTGCTCCCATGCCTCAGAGCATCCGCACGCAGAATATCGCGGGCCTGGCGGTAGGAATCGCCATCCTCGTGCAACCGGTACTGGCTCAGAAACCCGGCGGTACTCCCGGTGGGGGTGGCGCCGGTGGCGGGATTCCGACCCGCAACGTTCCAGGGCCGACTGGGCCGACGCCGGGAATATCTAACAATTCCATAAACCAGGGCATTTATTTGTCGGGCAAAGTCGTGATGGACGACGGCACGCCGCCGCCGGAACCAGTAACGATCGAGCGGGTATGCGACACGTCCGCACGGGCGCAGGCCTACACCGATCAGAAAGGCCGGTTTAGCTTTCAGATGGGCCAGACTGCTGGGATCCTGCAGGATGCCAGCGAGGATGCCACCATCCCAGGCGCGCAGACCCGCCCAGTGAGCAGTATCGCCTCCGGACCGAATTCGCCACCGACCAACCTCTCCGATTCGCGGCTCGCCACCTGCGAGTTGCGCGCGATGTTGGCGGGATATCGCTCCGATACCGTTAACATTAGCGGACGGCGCCTCATGGACGATCCGGACGTCGGCACGATTGTGCTGCACCGGTTGGCCAATGTGGCAGGCACGGTCGTCAGCATGACCAGTCTCGCGGCGCCCAACGACGCCCGCAGAGCCTACGAAAAAGGCCTTATAGCCCTTCACAAACACAAGCAGCCCGAGGCCGGGAAGGATTTCCAAAAAGCCGTGGACATCTATCCGAAGTATGCCGTGGCTTGGTACGAGCTGGGGCGGATTCAGGAACAGGAACAGAACGTCGCGGGAGCGCGCGCGTCCTACGAGAAGGCGCTGGCGGCGGACCCGCGGTTCATGAGCCCGTATGTGCAGCTTGCCGAGTTGGCGGCCAGGGCCCGGAATTGGATCGAGTTGGCCGATACCACCGACCGGCTGCTCCAACTTGATCCGATGGATTATGCGTTCGCCTACTTCGACAATGCCGTCGCCAATCTGAACCTGGGCCGGATGAAAGAGGCGGAAAAGAGCGCCCGCGCGGGATTGAAGGTGGATACCTCGCACCGGTTCCCCAAGCTCGCGCAGGTGCTGGCGCGGACCCTGGAGCGGAAGGGAGATTATGCGGGCGCCGCCGAAAATATGCGCCTATACCTGCAGTTGGCGCCGGACGCGGAGGATGCCGCGAAGATGAGGATCCGGATTGGTGAATTGGATCGGCTCGCCGGTGTGAACCAGGAGGCTAAGAGCTCACCGTCGTCCAAGGACAACCCGTCGGCTGGCGGCCCGCCCCAGCCTCCGCGCTAGTTGTCCTTGACTTTCAGCGCCCCGGTAATTTATTCTAGCCATTCGTTTTGGCCATGCGGCGTGGCGCCTTGACTATGGGAAAGAACTCGCGCGGCGGAACGGAAACCGTGGAGCGGTTTCTGGACTCGACCCTGGAAAGCGTGGATAGCGCCGAAGAACTGGCGGTCCAGGAAGCGGAGAAGGCCGGGGTTCCGGAAGACGATCTGCATAAGATCGCCATGTCCGTGCGGGAATCCATGGTTAACGCCGTGGTGCACGGGAACCGGTATAACGCCCATAAGAAGGTGCGTCTGTCGGTTTCCAAGGGGCCCCGGGAGTTTGTGGTGAAGATTGCGGACGAGGGCGACGGGTTCGATTACGAGCATCTGCCGGATCCGTTGGCGCAAGAGAACCTGCTGCGGCATTCCGGCCGCGGCATCTTCCTGATCAAGGCGTTCATGGACGAGTTTCAGGTCCGCCGTCTGGACCCAGCGGGCACGGAAGTAACTTTGATCAAGTACCTGGTGTCGAATTAAGAGATTACAATCGGCTCGCTTTGCGAGCCAGGAGGCATATTGCGGTGAGCGTAAAGCTAAGCACGAGACAAGTTGGTGACGTGAGTGTGGTGGATGTGGCCGGTAGGATCACCTTGGGAGAGGGGTCCAGCGCGTTGCGCGATACCCTTCGCGATATGGTCGGCAAGGGTCAGAAGAAGATCTTGTTGAACCTCGGAGACGTCTCCTATATCGACAGTTCGGGCATCGGCGAGCTGGTGTCCGGCTTCACGACCGTGACGAATCAGGGCGGCCAGCTCAAGCTGCTCAATCTGACCAAGCGGGTCAGAGACCTGTTGCAGATCACAAAGCTGTACACGGTTTTCGACGTGCACGACGACGAAGCAGGCGCGGTGCGGAGTTTCGCATAAGACAAACAAAACCGAGCCGCAGATGCACACAGATACACGCAGATAAAGCACACCGGGACGGCGATCTGGCTCGGGTTTTATCCGTGTGCATCTGCGGCTCTTATTGTGTGGGCTCCCTCGTGCCGCTCAATCTGACCATGCGGGCCAAAGACCTGTTGCAGATCACAAAGCTGTACACGGTTTTCGACGTGCACGACGACGAAGCAGGCGCGGTGCGAAGCTTCGCATAACACAAAGAAAACCGAGCCGCAGATGCACGCAGATACACGCAGATAAGGCATACCGGGACGGCGATCTGGCTCGGGTTTTATCTGTGTGCATCTGCGGCTCTTATTGTGTGGTTGCCTCGTACGGGGCTATCTGATCCGCGATCTTGGCCTTGTCTCCCACCACCACGATCGTCATTTTCGACGGAACCAAATACGTTTCCGCCATGCCCTGCACGTCGCCGGGCTTCACTTCCATGACTTTCTGCACGTAGGTGGAAAGGTACGACCGGTCCAGCCCCTGCGAGTCCACGAAGTGCAACTGCCCGATAATGGCGTCGGGACTGATGGTGTTGCGCAGAACGAAGAGCCCGGCCAAATAGTTCTGAATGCCCTTCAGCTCCTCGGCGGATGGCGGATCCTTGCGCAGGCGGTCTATCTCGTAGAAGATCTCTTTCAATGACGGTCCCGTGACTGCGGTAGTGACGTCGGCGGATTGCAGCCAGTAGGCAAGGTGCCGGCGGGTGCCGATCTGGCTGAACGGCGAATACGTATAACCCTTTTGCTCGCGAATATTGCTGGTAATGCGGGAGGCGAACGAGCCGCCCAACAGAGAATTCATGACGTCCAGCTTGATGAAATCCTGGCTGGAGGGCTCGGCCACCGGCAGGCCCAGCAAGAGGTTCGATTGGGCGGCGCCGGGCCGGTCGATGAACTGGAGTGAGCGCGTTTTCACCGGGTGCGCGGGAAGCTCGGGCGCGGCCGCTCCCTTGGACCAACCGCCGAACGCCGCTTCTACCGCGCCGCGCAGATCGCCCTCCAGCTTACCCGCGATATACAGATGCGTGCGCGCCGCATCGAAGTTCTTCCGGTAAAACGTCTGCACGTCCTCGACGCTGTATCTTTCGAGATCGCTCTCTGCAGGAAACGTCCTGCCGTATGGATGATCTGGAAACAGGGTTTTGAGGAACCTCTCCTGCGCCAGCGACCCAGGCTCCGTTCTGTCGATGGCCAGTTGCCGGACCAGATCCGCCTTCAATCTGGGCAGCTCCGATGCGGGCAGCGACGGACCGGTCAGCACGTCCGCCAGCAGCGCCACGAATTTCGGCCCAAAATCGGAAAGAACCACGCCGCCCGCGGAGGTGAAGTCCGAACCCGATTCGATTTCGACCTGGCCGCCCATTTCCGCGGCCTCCCGTGCGACTTGTTCGCCGGACCGCGTGCGTGTGCCTTCCTTCATGAGCGCCGCATTGAGCTTCGACAACCAGACCTGTGCCGCGGATTCGTCTATGGCGCCCGCGCTCACAAAGGCGCGCACGGCGACTTTCGGCACGATCCCATAAGGGACAATCGTCGCCTGCATGCCGTTCGGCAGGCTGAAATCCGTAGCGGCAGGAAGCTGAAAAGGTTTCGGCGGCGGTCCTTGCGGTGGTGTTTCCTTGGGGGCGGCGAACATCTCGCTGGACATGGCGGAAAGCATAAACACGCTCCAAAGCAGTCTCATTTGGGTTGCTCCTTGTGCGTCTCTGCGGGCGAGGCCGCGCCGGGTTCGATCAGCAGCACAGTACGGTTAGTTTTGCGCAGATGCTCACGCGCGGTGCGCTCGACCACTTGCGGTGTCACTTTGCGGAATTCCGCTTCGAGGGAATTGATGCGGGAGGGGTCGTCGTCGAACAGCGCGTAACAGGCCATAAGGTTGGCGCGACCGAAACCTCCGAAGTCCGCTATGGAATCGTAGAGAAAGGAGCGCATCTTGGTAATGCTACGGTCCAACAGGCTCTGGTCGACCGGTTTGGACTGCAGCCCGTCCACCACGGTATCGACCGCCGCCAGGATCTGCTCCGGTTTGACGCTCGCGTCGTGGAACAGAGACGCGGTCCACAGCATGGGACCGTCGTAATCGAACATATTGCCCAACTCGCTGTTGATGCCGCCGGAAACGTCACCAGTGAATCCGCGCTTCTTGACCAGCTCCCGATAGAGAAGGCTGTCGTCGCCTTGCAGGAGTATCTGATCGAGCAGCCCCATAGCGAAGTATTCCGGAGAATTGCGCGGTGGCATGTGATAGGCGAAGGCCAGGGCCGGGCGGTTCGCCAAAGGGTCCTTCCGCGTCGCGGTCTTCTCCTTTTCCTGCCGCGGCTCGGTGAGGTCGGGCGCCGGCGGCAGGCTGGCGGCCGCGATCCCGCCGAAATATTTCGCGATCATCGCCTTAGCCTGCTCGGGCTCGAAGTCGCCCACCACCGCGAGTGCGGCGTTGTTGGGAGCGTAGTAGGTCTTGAAGAACGCCTGCACCTCGTCGAGCTTGGCGGCTTCGATATCCTTCAGGTCGCCGTAAAAGTTATGCGAGTTGTACCAGTTAGTATTGGCGTATTGGGGCATCCACAGCCACGGGAAACCGCCATACGGCTGGTTCAGCACGTTCACCTTCACCTCATTGCCGACGACGCCTTGCTGGTTCTTGAGGTTCTCGTCGGTGATGGCGAGGCCCTTCATGCGGTCGGCCTCCGCCCACAGCGCGGTCTCCAGCTTATTCGCCGGCAGCAGTTCGAAATAGTTGGTGAAATCGAACCGGGTGGAGCCGTTCAGAATGCCGCCGTTCTGCTGCACCAGGCGGACGAATTCCATCTTTCCCAGGTTTTGGGAGCCTTGAAACATCATGTGCTCGAACAAGTGCGCGAAGCCCGTGCGATCTTTGGGCTCCACGCGGAACCCTATGCGGTAGTAGACGGCGGTGACCACGGTGGGCGCGGTCGAATCCGGCGAAAGGATGACGCGCAATCCGTTGGGGAGCTTGTAATAGATAATCGGCACGGTGAAGCCTCCAGACTCGTTTGCCGGGAGCGGCGGGAGCGCTGCAAGAGCGATCAGCGCGGACGCGAGAATAGCGGGTACACGGCTCATGATGTTTATGACGCCTCTCTTTGGCCAACGGTAGCACGTGGCGCAAGCTTCAGCTTGCCGCGGCGAACTTCAGTTCGCCGGCTGCCGCACTCCCGCGGGGCAGATCGCCGTGTCGCCGCGTCGCCCGCTCGCCCCCTCGAAACATCGACGCCTTTTGTCGATGTTGGCGAGCTGTGCTCGCCTACCCGCCACCAACGAATTGCACAATCTCCAGCCTAGCGCCGTCCTGAAGCAGCGTGGCGGTCCAATCCTTCGGCTTGACGATCCGTCCATCCAGTTCCACCGCCACGCGCGCCGGATCGAGCCCGAGCACCTCCAGCAGTTGCTGAATCGTCTGCCCGCCGGGCACGCTGCGGCTCTCGCCGTTGATCCAGATCCCGATTTGCGCGCTGGTTGACACTCTTCTTTGGCAACCATTATAGTCAAATTTAAGCGCCATGCCCCAAACGTACGCAGAGACCTATTGGCCCGTGCTCCTCCAGGTGCTGATCGCCATGGCGGTGGCCGCCGGCATGATCGGCATCTCCTATATTTTGGGTCATAAGCTACGGAACCGCGTCAAAGACATGCCCTACGAATGCGGCATCACGCCCACCGGCGACGCGCGGCAACGCTTCAGCGTGAAATTCTACCTGGTGGGAATGTTGTTCATCCTGTTCGATATTGAAGCCATTTTTCTGTATCCGTGGGCGGTGGTGTACCGCGAACTGAAGTTGTTCGCTTTTTTCGAGATGGCGATCTTCATTGTCCTGGTGCTGGCCGGCTTCTTCTACATCTGGAAAAAGGGCGCGCTGGATTGGTCGGGCGCCGACCGGCAGCCCAAGCCGTGATCAAACTACATGCTTCCTGAAAACCTGAAAGAACACGCAACCGCGGCGGCGGTGGAAGCCTTCGACGCGGATGCGGCCGCCTCCGGTAAGCTCGACCGGGGCGAGCTTACGCTCGAAATCGCGCGGCAAAAGATCGTGAGCGTTTGCCGATTTTTGAAAGTTGAGCTGCGGTTTGTGCGGTTGAGCACGATTACGGGCGTCGACTGGTATCCCGAGGAGCCGCGCTTCGAGGTGGTGTATCATCTGCACTCGCTCGACCGCAACGAGCGGCTGCGCGTGAAGTGCCGCATTCCGGGCGACGATCCGGAAATCGATTCGGTGACCGGGGTGTGGCGCGGCGCCAACTGGTTCGAGCGCGAAACATTCGACCTGTTCGGCGTGCGCTTCCGCAACCATCCGGATTTGCGCCGCATCATGCTGCCGGACGAGTGGGAAGGGCATCCTTTGCGGAAAGACTACAGCGTAACGGGCTACAGGGTTTGAGACGGGAACCAGCGTGAGCGACACCACCATTCCGGGCGTTGCCGAGATCATTCCCGAAGAGGAATCGACGAGCGTCAAGCCGCGTAGGATGTCGCTCAATATGGGTCCGCAGCATCCGTCCACGCACGGCGTGCTGCGGCTGGAGCTTGAGCTGGATGGCGAGACCATCGTCAAGTGCCAGCCGGACATCGGATATCTGCACACCGGAATCGAGAAGGAATTCGAAGTCAAAACGTACCAGCAGGGCGTGACCCTGACCGACCGAATCGATTACCTGGCGCCATTGTCGAACAATCTTTGCTATTGCCTGGCGGTGGAGAAGTTGCTGGGCCTGGAGATCCCGCCGCTGGCCCAGTGGACGCGCGTGATGCTGACCGAACTGACGCGCCTGAACAGCCACCTGGTATGGCTGGGCACGCACGCCATCGACATCGGCGCGATGAGCGTGTTCCTCTATTGCTTCCGCGAGCGCGAAGACATCCTGCGGATCTTCGAGATGTACTCCGGCCAGCGCATGATGACCAGCTATTTCCGCATCGGCGGGCTGGCGCTGGAGCCGCCCCGTGGCTGGCAGCAGCGCGTGCGGACCTTTATCGACGCCTTCCCCAGCAAGGTCGACGAGTACGAAGAGCTGCTGACCAACAATCGCATCTGGATAGGGCGCACGCGTGGCGTAGGCTGCATCTCGATGGAAGACATGCTGGACCTGGGCGTGACCGGACCAATGCTGCGCGCCGCGGGCCTGAAGTGGGACACCCGCAAGAGCCAGCCGTATACCAGTTACGACAAATTCGACTTCGAGATTCCCACACGCACGGAGGGAGATGTGTACGCGCGCTACCTGGTGCGCGTCGAGGAGATGCGGCAGAGCGCGCGGATCGTGAAGCAGGCGCTCGAAGGCATGCCCTCCGGCCGCTGGGCCGCGGATGCGCCGCACGTGGTTTTGCCCGATCGCGAAAAGATGAAAACGCAGATGGAGGCGCTCATCTATCATTTCAAGATCGTGACAGAGGGCTTCCGCGTGCCCGCCGGCGAAGTGTACCAGGCGATCGAATCGCCGCGCGGCGAAGTAGGCTATTACGTGGTGAGCGACGGCACCACGCATCCCTACCGCGTGCACGTGCGCGGCCCGAGTTTCGGTAACTTGCAAGCCATACCTAGAATGGTGGAAGGCACCCTGATCGCGGACGTGATCGCAGCGATCGGAAGCATGGACTTTGTATTGGGAGACTCGGACAGGTGAACACACGGTGCCGGGTTCCGGGTGCTGGGTGCTGGGTTCTGGGTGCTGGGTTCTGGCAAAGCTCGCTCCCGTTTGGGGATGCGCAAGCCAGCATCCCGGGTCGCGGACGTAGTCGCGTCGACAGGCAACATGGATTTCGTGTTAGGAGATTGCGACTGGTAGCTAACCGGTGTGACGGACCCACGCAACGCACGGCCGGTCGGAAGGTAGATGAGAAATGGCAACAGAAATAAAGGCCTGGCAGATCTCGAATGGTCAACTCTTACCAGTCGAAAGTGTCGACTTTAAGAAAGACCACAAGGAAATCGACCTGGAGTCCTTGATAGCAGACAACCCGGAGCTACTCGGCGAGGACCTGCTGGTAATCGATCGCCAGCGTCACCTTGGGGTGGGCCGCCAACTCGACCTCCTCTGCATTGACGGCTCCGGCAGGCTCGTCGTCGTCGAACTGAAGCGGGCGTCCACCGGGCGCGAAGCGATTGCCCAAGCGCTCGACTACGCCTCGTGGCTCAACTCCGCTGCCTCGGAGCAGATCCATACTTACGCCGGAGAGTACCTCGGTAGGACCACGCCGGGACAGACTCTCGCCAAGGCATTCAGCGACCATTTTGACGCCGACCTACCGGAGCTGACGTGCCAGGATCATCGGATCATTGTTGCCGCCCCGCGCCTCGACCCGACCGCCGAGAGGATAATCACGTACCTTGCGGGCCGATACGGCATCGACATCAACGCAGTGTTTTTCACATATGCGCAGGTGGGGGGCATGGAGGTGCTAATGCGCTCCGTACAGGTCGACGACGAGATCGGCGTACAGCATCTGCACAGGGTTAGAACTACCGAATCCGGTTTGCTCGAGATGGCAGATATCCGAAAGGTGCGTCATCTCGTCGACGTCTGCCGCAACACGTTAAAGGCGATACCCCATTGGGATGAGGGTCCGTCCGCCACGTTGGGGGGCTGCTTTATGTATAGTGTCACCAGTGACCGGCACTGGCGCTCGATGTGTCGCGTCGAGGTATCGGGCGCACAAATGAAGGCCCCCCCTGGAGAACTGGACGTATGGGTACGTACTGACAACCTCTCAAACGAGACTGGCCAGGCCGAAGCGTTGGTGCGCGGTACCCTCGAGAAGAGCCCCAGTTATCGAACGTCTCAACAGAAATACGTAATCCTGCGCCTTACCACGACCGAACAGGCGGTGGCTCTCGTTGGCCAGTTAAGGGACTGGGCGGTGGGTTCCGCCAAGGCGGCGCGTCCCGGCGTGTCGTGAGTCCCACTACTCATGTACGCTGGTTGGCAGTGCGAGGTGATGACTGAGATGACCTTTTCGGTGAAGCTGGAAAAGAGATTCGCGAAGCTGTTGAGCAGCTATCCGCCAGGCCGGCAGCGCTCGGCGGTGATTCCCATGCTGCTCTACGCGCAGGATGAGATCGGCTCGGTCACGCCCGAACTCGTCGAAGAAGTGGCGCGGCGTGTAGGAATTCCGCCTCTGCAGGTGGATGAAGTGGTGGGCTATTACTCCATGCTGCACCGCAAGCCGCTCGGCAAGTACCACGTCCAGATCTGCACGAACATCAGTTGCCTTCTGCGGGGCGGCATGGAACTCTGGGAACACGCCTGCCACAACGTGGGCATCGGCCACAAGGAAGTGACTGCCGACGGGCAAATATCGCTCGAAGAGGTGGAATGCATTGGGGCGTGCTCGTGGGCGCCGGCGGTCCAGGTGAATTACGATTTCCATCACAACGTGACTCCCGAGAAACTCGACCAGTTGCTCGACAGCCTGAGGAAGATCCAGTAAGCCGATGCTCTACAACGAACCGCATCCGCTCGAAACCAAAGTCTTGACGCGCCGCTTCGGTCTGCCAGACTCGGCGTCGCTGGATACCTATCTCGCGACCGACGGCTATAAGGCCTTCGAAAAAGCGGCCGGCATGAAGCCCGAACAGATCATCGAAGAAGTCAAGATCTCCAACCTGCGCGGGCGCGGCGGCGCGGGCTTCCCCGCCGGCATGAAGTGGAGTTTCGTGCCACGTACATCGCCCAAGCCGAAGTACATCGTGGTCAACGCCGACGAGAGCGAGCCGGGCACCTGCAAGGACCGGGTGCTGATGGAGAACGATCCGCACCAGTTGATCGAAGGCGCGCTGATTGCCGGCTTGGCGGTGGATTCGCACGCGGGCTACATCTACATTCGCGGCGAGTATCGCTACCTGATCGAGATCGTAGATAAGGCCATCGCGGAGGCCTACGCGCACGGCTACCTGGGCAAGAACATCCGCGGCACGGGCTTCGATTTCGATCTGTACACGCACACCGGCGCGGGCGCCTACGAGTGCGGCGAAGAATCCGCGCTGCTGGAATCGCTGGAGGGCAAGCGCGGCATTCCGCGCATACGGCCGCCGTTTCCCGCGGTCGTGGGGGCCTTCCAGTGCCCAACGGTTCTCAATAATGTGGAAACATATTGCGCGGTCCCGGCGATCATCCGCGACGGCGGCGCGGCGTTCGCCGCTTTGGGTGTGCCGAAGGCCGGCGGGACTAAGCTCACTTGCCTGACCGGTCACGTGAATCGTCCCGGCGTCTATGAGCTGAAGCTGGGTTTCCCCGTCAAGACCATGATCGAAGAGGTCGGCGGCGGCATGCTGGACGGCAAGAAACTCAAGGCGTTCATTCCCGGCGGTTCGTCGTGCCCGGTTTTGACGGCGGCGGAGTGCGAGGGGCTGACGATGGATTACGACTCGATGGCCAAGGCCAAAAGCATGCTGGGATCCGGCGGCGTCATCATCATGCACGAGGATACCTGCATGGTGAAGGCGGCCCTGCGCATCATGCGGTTTTATGCGCACGAGAGCTGCGGATGGTGCATCCCGTGCCGCGAAGGCACCACGTGGATTCGCAAGCTGCTGCAACGGTTTCATGACGGCATGGGACAGCGTAGCGATATCGCGCTGATCGGCGATTTAGCGAAGAACATGCTGGGGAAGACGTTCTGCCCGCTGGGCGACGCGGCGGCTCTGCCGACCATATCGATCGTGGAGAAGTTCTCGCACGAATTCGAAGATCATTTGAACGGAAAACCCTGCCCGTATGAAGAGGCGGGGCGGCTGGTGCCGGCATGAGGCGCGCCATATGATCCGCAATGGACGTTGTGCTTCAGTTGTGTTCCTGTGGGCCGTTTTCGCTGGCTGGCCAGTGACAGTTCGTGCGCAGGACACGCGCGAGCCGCTCGGTGAATGGACCATCGTGTATCACACCAAGGCCGTTACGGTCGTGAAGGTGGAGTCCACCGGGACTGGTGACTCTCTCCGGGCGTCGCTTACGGCGCAAAACATCTCCGGAAGAACCATCACTGCGCTGGCGGTCGGACGGGAGGAGTCCCATGCCTTGTGGGTTCCGCACTCCTTTCAGCCAGCATGGGAGCCGGGAGCAACAGAGACTTTCAAAATAGGATATGGGCCTGGATTGTCGGTTATTTACGTGAGAGCCGTGCTCTTTCGGGATGGCGAAGCGGCGGGTGACGGAGATCGCGATGAAATCGAATATATGCGGTTCTACAGGCTCGGCCGGTTGCTTGAGGAAACCAGTTGTGAGGCTAAGCTGCGCGCCCTTGTTCCCCCCCTTCCGCCGCCAGGGAATAACTTGCTGATCGTCTCAGCATGGACCCACGACGACCCTCTTTGGCAAGAGCGTCGCGAGCGGCAATGGGAAACGGTCCTGGCATCCTTTCCCGATTCACCGCTGAAAGGGAAGTTGCAGGGGGCCAGCAACCGCGCGAAGCGGGCCGTCCTCAGGGCGGTTAAGCAGTATAGCGAGTTCTGTCATTGGGGAGGGCTGGACCTACTGTATAAGCCCGAATCGAGCCGCGCGGAATACCTCTCGGACTTTCGTACGGTCGTTGACATCGACATGGGAGTCGCCAAATGATCTGGTCGCGCTTGTGTTTCGTGGCAATGGGTACCAAGGTATTGAATGGCTGACTTAGTCACACTGACAATCGACGGCAGAACCATCCAGGCCGCGCCCGGAACGTTGGTCATCGACGCCGCCAAGCACGCCGGCATCGAAGTTCCCGCCTTCTGCTACTACGAAGGCCTGACGCTGCAGGCCGCGTGCCGCATGTGCCTGGTTGAAGTAGAGAAGATGCCCAAGCTCATGACCGCCTGCACGCTGCCGGTGGGTGAGGGAATGGTGGTGCGCACGGAAACTCCGCAAGTCGCCGACGCGCGCAAATCCATGCTCGAGTTCCTCCTCTCGAATCATCCGCTGGATTGCCCCGTGTGCGACAAGGGCGGCGAATGCGAACTGCAGGACATGACCTTCCGTTACGGCGCTGGCGAGAGCCGCTTCACCGAGACGAAAATTCACGTGGACGAGAAGCAGTTTTCGCCGGTGGTGTTCTTCGATAATCCGCGCTGCATTCTCTGCTATCGCTGCGTGCGCATCTGCAACGAGGGGATGGGGGTCGGCGCGCTGGGCGTCATCAACCGCGGCGCGATTTCCGAAATCGCTCCGAATAAAGGCGACCACCTGGAGTGCGACGAATGCGGCATGTGCATCGACATCTGCCCTGTAGGCGCGCTGACCAGCGGCATTTATCGCTATCACACGCGTCCCTGGGAGATGCAACACGTCGGCACCATTTGCACGTATTGCTCGAACGGCTGCAAAACCACGCTGGGCGTGCGCAACGACGAAATCATACGAGGGAACAACCGCGATCGCTCCGGCATCAACGGCGAATTCCTGTGCATCAAGGGCCGCTACGCGTTCGATTTCTACAACCATCCGGAACGCTTGCAGGCTCCCCTGGTGCGCGTGAATGGGAAACTCGAAGTGGTGTCCTGGTCGAAGGCCCTGGAGACCGTGGCGGCGAAGTTCAATGAGGTCCGCGGACGCCACGGCAAGTTCGGCGTCATCGGCTCCAATCACACCAGCAACGAAGAGAATTACTATTTGCAGAGGTTCGCGCGCAAGGTGCTGGGGACGCGCAACATCGACCACCACCGCACAGGCGATGTTCGTGCGCTGCTTGACGCGCTCAGCGGTAAGACGGGCAAGCTCGCTTCCACCGCCGATCTGTATCAGAAAAAAGCGGTGCTGGTGATCGGCGCGGATCTCGCGCTCGAACAGCCGTTCCTTTCGTTCCAGATTCGCGCGAACTTCCGCCACCACCAGGCGCGCGTCTACGTGGTGACGCCGGAGCCGGTGCGCGAAGACAAGTATGCCGCCGCAAGCTTGAGGACCGCGCCCGGCGGCGAGCTGACCGCCGTGGAATCGCTGCGAGGCCGCCTCCAGGCCGAGCCCGAGCTGGTGATCGTTTTCGGAGA
>Ga0187858_10003143_pt1 | contig 16206 bp, 14 predicted proteins | sample June2016WEW_8_15_FD_133015 | JGI IMG/M metagenome (GOLD analysis project Ga0187858, IMG submission 133015) | Peatland microbial communities from SPRUCE experiment site at the Marcell Experimental Forest, Minnesota, USA - June2016WEW_8_150 | ecosystem: Environmental > Terrestrial > Soil >...
AATGGCTAGCCCTAGCAGTCTGGTTGGTAAAGCAGCTGTGGTTCTAACGGCTTCGATAAAGATGTTGTTGTATGGTACGCCGCCTTTGATTGCTTGCACGTTTACCCATGCATCAATCGTTATATCATTTGGTGTTAGAAGGCTCAGGGAAGGCTGCACAGTTGCGAAGACGTTTCCTGTGAAGTTCAACGCCTCGCCGAATTTGCCTTGAACCAGCGCAGGCGTGTTATTGTACACGGGCGTTTCGGACCCTAAAATAGCGGGGTTACAGCCCGTTCCGTCAGGCGACACGAGACTAGATTCAACTGTACCAAGTGACCATGACGCGACAACGCTTGACTGTGCCGTCGGGGGGGCGATCGCTGTTGGCGGGTTGCCCAAGTTTGACATGCTGAACGGAGACATCAATGGATAATTGTCTTGGTTGTTGGAGTTGATTACGTATGCTGTGTTTCCAAATCCTGATCCCGATTTCGAAGCGTCAGGGTATTTTGTAAGGTAGTCGCTCCAATAGTTTCCACCTGATTTACCGCCGTTATCCCATGCCTCTATCAAGGCTGAAGAATTGTCGTATGCGTTGTGGAAGTTGTTTACGAAATTATTATGGAATATTAGGTTTGACAGTGGAGCAGTCAGTTGCGGCGTAACGAAAACGCCATACTTGTTGTTTGTAAAGTTGTTTTCCGAGATGATGTTGTTGGATCCTGCGAGAAAGACGCCACTTTCGGTGTTGGATGCAATGTTGTTCCCGAAAAGCACCGAGTAAGACGTTCCTAAACCGACCCCTCTGAAGTTGCCCACAAAATTGTTCTCAGAAATCAGGTTTGAATACCCAGCCATTTCAATGCCTGACACCGCGTTGGCTATCACGTCGTTGTCTGAGATGATATTTTGGGAGCCACCGTAAAAGCAAATGCCGTTTTTGCGGCTGTTTTCCACAGTGTTCCCAGTAATGGTTGTGTAGGCTTGGGTTGAACAGAAAATCCCCGTGTAAGTAAAGTCAACAATGTTGTCTGTTATTGTGCAGTTGTTTGCGTCAACCCAGATGCCGTATGCGGTCATCGTGGTTGTGGAGTAGTTACGGCTTTCCAAAGTGAAGCCTGTTACCTTCGCGTTGTCTGCCGATAAAATCAGAACTGCCGTCGGGGTTGAGCCGCCGCTTCCCAAAATAGTCGTGTTTGCGCTGCTTTGTCCCTCAAGCGTCAATTGCTTGTTGACTACTACGTTTTCATTGTAGACTCCGCTTTTGACGTAGACTACGTCGCCTGAGGAGGCTGCTTCGACGGCGGCGCCGATGGTTGGGTACTGATCCGGAACAATTAGTGTCTTGATTGCTTGGGTTTCATGGATGTTAGTTATCCCTGCCATGGCGATTAAAATCGCGATTAGGGCCAGACTTTTGATGAGTTCTCTCTTCATGTTCTCCGCATCCCACTTGATTTCCAACCTTAAATGGGATACGGTAAATATTACTCTCCCCAAAGAACAGACTGTTCTGCAAGAAGAACACCTTTCGCTGGATGTCTTCTCAACTTTTGCTTGAACCGCCTCTCCAAAGTTTTTTCAGCTGAAACTTAACGACGAAAGAGTATGCGCACAACGAAAACGATGAATTGCCCGTGCACCGTTTTTACCATGTTAGAGTACACCTTCACCGGCATTTCTGCGCCACCTTTCCGAAGGTGCACCATTTCAAGGCTTGCCTCTTTCTTCTTCTCGATAATATGATTTAGCAGGCTATCTAACGAGGAAGCGTCTTTAGACGGTAGAAGGGAACGCATGTTCATGTTGAGAAATTCGTCAAGACTGTAGCCGTAAGCTTCCAGCGCGGCGCCGTTGGCATACACGAAATCGCCTTTTATGTTGGCAAGAAATATCGCTTCCTGTGCATTGTCAAGAATTGTTGCACTTAGTTTTAGTGCTTCGTCTGTTTTTTGTTGTTCCTGGATTGTTCTTGTTAACTCTTCGTTTGCCTCGGCGCATTCAGCTGTTTTTTGAGCGACCACTTGCTCAAGCCTGGTCCTGTAACCGGCAAGTTCCGCTTCGATTAATTTGCTTCTGGTGATGTCCATAGATAAAATTAAAAGTCCTTCAGGCACAGGTTCCATGTGTAGTTCAAACCAGGCTTTGCTGCAATCTGGAAACGCGAACTCGTTGTCCATTTGGTGGGAAACACGGTTTGTCATGCAGTTTCGTAGGTTGCTGAACATTTCGGTTTTTTCGATGTCGGGGTAAACCTGCATCATCGTGTAACCCAGAAGCTCCTCTTTCTTTTTTCGCACTTGCTTAGCGGCTGCCTCGTTGACGTAGACGTAGCGCCAGTCAAAATCGATGATTTGGCAACCTTCAATGACAAAATCCAGCGAAGTTTGAAGCCGATTCTCAACCTCTTTACGAACCGTGCTCTCTGTAACGTCGTTTCCTGAGCTAAGTGTGCCTACAGTCTTTCCTTTTTTGTCACTGACTAGAATATTGTGGAAATCAAACGTTCTCACTTTACCGTTGCGGGTTACAAGCGGGTACTTGTTATGCACGTGACGAAGCGAACCATTCAGCATCTCATGGAAAAATCGGCGTGCTGCTTCTCTTTCCTTTTCGGGAACAAACGTGTCAAACCAGTTTTTACCTAAGATATGTGTTTTTGAGACGCCGAGGATTTCTAATGCCTTATTGTTCATGTCGACGGTTTTTTCGTCGCTTCCGATAGCCACCATTAAGGCGTCTGCGTGGTCGAAGTACATTTGGGCTAAATTATTTTGTTTCTCCAACACTAATTCCCCCAGCCGGATTATCATTGGCAACTTCCTGTCCGGCGGCAGGCAAATACATCTCCCGATTATATTCCTTCATCATTCGACAAGCGTTGAAAGCAGGCGTTATCGTTCTGATGGCTTCTTTAACCATCTGCATCCACTTCAGCGGAATTCCTTTGCGGTCGCGTTCATAATAAAGCGGTACGATCTCTTTTTCCAGCAAGTTATATAGCGACTCGGCGTCTTTTTTGTCTTCTTCTTCAGGTGTGCCACCATCCATATCGCCTATTGCCCACCCGTTCTTGCCGTTGTACGCCTCATCCCACCACCCATCGCGGACACTAAAGTTAAGAACGCCGTTCATCGATGCCTTCATTCCGCTTGTTCCGCATGCTTCTTGTAGCCTGCTCGGGTTGTTGAGCCAGATGTCGACGCCGCGAACCAATTCGCGTGCAACGTTAAGATCGTAGTCTTCGACGAAAGCGATTCGGCCTTCAAATCCCTTGTCTAACGCTACAGTGTAAACTTGCTTGAGTAGCTGTTTGGACTGGTAGTCGGCAGGGTGGGATTTTCCTGCAAAAATAAGTTGCACGGGTCTCTCCGAGTTAGTTATGATTCGTTTGAGCCGCTCTATGTTTGACAAAATCAAGTGGGGTCTCTTGTACGCGGTGAATCGACGTACAAAAGCAATAGTTAACGCGTATGGATCCAGCAGGGAACCCATAGCAATTACTTGCTGGGTCGTCACTTGGTCTTGTGTCCAACGTTGCTGCGCCCTGTCCTGGATAGCAGTGATGAGGCCTCTCTTTAGGTTCTGGCGAATCTGCCATAATTCGTCATCAGGGATGTCACTAAGGCAACTCCAGTACTCCTGGTTATCTTGGTCTTCTTTCCATTGTGCATCAAGGTGTTTTTGGCATAAAGCAGTGATCTCGGGCGCTTGCCATGTAGGAAGGTGTACACCGTTAGTGACGGATTTGATTGGTGTTTCTTCTTCGTTTTTGCCAGGCCAAAGTCCTTTCCACATGTGCCTTGTGACCTTGCCGTGCAGCTTTGATACGGCATTTGATTGGCTTGCTAAACGGAAGGCGAATGCTGTAAGGTTGAAGGTTTCAGGACCTGCGTCGGATTGTCCCAGCTTAAGGAATGTATCACGGTCGATTCCGAGTGGTTCCCAAAGGCTACGTGCGTAACGATCCATTAACTGATAAGAAAAGACGTGGTGACCTGCTGCAACGGGGGTGTGGGTTGTGAAAACAGTTCGTTTGCGTACGTTTTGCAAGGCTTCCTCTAAGGGGACGCCGTTGGCGCGTTCTAGGCGGAGTCGTTCAAGCATCATGAATGCGGTGTGGTCTTCGTTTGCATGCCACACAACTGGTTCAATACGGAGTTCCCTTAGCGCCCGGACTCCGCCGACCCCTAAAACGATTAGCTGCCGAAGACGCTCCTCTTGGTCGGCTGTGTATAGGCGTGCTGAAAGCATCCTGTCTTGAGGCCTGTTTTCTTCTACATTAGTGTCCATCAAATACATGTTTACTCGTCCGACATGCACCTCCCATATCTTCACGTATACCACGTGGTCGCCAAGTTGAATGGGAATAAATGGACCACAACCGTAGGGCCACGCGCAGGGGTTGATTGGTGCATCATCGAAGTTTAGCTGTACGTACTCTTCTTGTTGGTCACCTTGAGGAGATATGCGCTGTCGAAAGTAGCCTTGAGGATACATGAATCCGACTGCAACCAACGGCAATCCACGGTCAGAGGATTCCTTGCAAATGTCACCAGCCAATACGCCTAGCCCGCCTGCGTAAATGGGCAAAGAATAATGAATCGCATATTCAGCTGAGAAATAAGCTATCTGCCCCCAAGGGGTGTCCATCTTTATTTTGCCGCACCATTCGTGCGCTCTCATTAATTCTTCATCGTACTTTTCCATTACAGCGTCGTAAAGCTCAAGAAAAGTAGGATCTCTGCTTGCCTCCTCCAGCTTTTCGATGGACATGTCGCGCAGCTGTTTCACAGGGTTATGTCCGCTGGTTCTCCATAATGCGTAGTCAAGCGAACGGAAAATTTGTCGTCCTTCCTCATGCCAGCTCCACCAAAGGTTGTTTGCAAGCTCGAATAATCTGCCGATTCTTAAAGGCAGCTTCAGCGGTGGTCCTTCTTCAGGGTAATTTGGAATCATCCGTCAATTATCCTCAGGTTATAATGTTTTTTCGGGTTTACTGCTAAAAGGTTAGGCTTAACCCTGACTTATTATTTGAAATGCCAATTTATTAAGGTACTGCGAACCCAAAAATACTCGATCAAAAAGGGAAAGAAAGGATAAGCAAAAACGGCGATTAGATCGGTGCCAGCATCAGCAAGGTGTAGTTGGCATCAGTTGTTTGCAATTTAGCGCCGATTTTCAAAGCAACTTTGTCTGCAAGCCAAGAATATGAGTATTGCCCTGCAAACTTTAACGTGACTGGTTGCCCGTTCGGATCGGTGCCCTGCGCTTGCAGTAGAACGTCGTGTTTGCCGGTTAACACTCCGCCGTTCCCGCTTGTGAAGGTGTACGTAACCCCGTTTGCTGCCAATGTTCCGCCTGTCACATCAAAACGTTTGACAGCGCCAGTTGTCGATGTTGGCTGAAGCGTCAGGGTTAAGTCTGCCTGATAGTATTTTATAGTGTCGCTGTCGATTTTTTGGTAGATGTTCCCTTTGGCATTGAGTGTTTTTATGTTTGTAGCTGCGTTGTTTGCAACGGTTTGTGCGCTCGCATACGGCACAGTTATCACCAGCACGATTGCTATGGCTGCTAATGCGGCTATTGCGATTTTGTTTTTTCTGGTTATTTTGACCATTTCGTTTTCGCCTCCGATTTCTTCAATAGTAACTTCTTTGTTGTTGTCTTTAAAAAGCAAGCCGCACTTTTGATGTGCACCAAAAATGTACATTAAGCCTTGTTGTCGCTTAGTTTTTCCGACATCATTTCCTCTTCCATGTGCAGAAGCAAGCCGATTCGGCGTTCCCATTTATTGAGGAACCGGTACTGGGCAACCATAGCGTAGACGGCGTAACCTAAGACAACTCCCACTATTATTAGGAACACAAAATCTACCAATCCAAGCCCGAAATGTCTGATTCTTAAAATAAGCCAAACGACTACGATGAACAGGACTGCTGAGGATGCGAGCCCTATTAGGGTTCCGTTTCGAAATTTAGTCCATTCCTTTTCTAACTCAAAAAGAAAGTCATGCAGAGATTTGACTGGGTACTGCTTGTCTTCATGGTTTTCTTCGGGCATTTTCGTTTCCTCCTTCATTTATGCCGGTTTTTGTTTTTATACATGATGCACCACAAGTGAATGCCTACAAAATTGACGGAAGCGACTTACGCAAATCAACATACAATTTCCGTCCTTCATCCGTCAGAGAGCAGTTCCCGTCAACTGATTCCTTCACCAAGTTCTTCTCTTTTAGAAAAGCCAAATGCTTAAGAAAATCATCGTAGGAAAGGTTTGTCGATTTCCGCCATATCGCAGTTCTAAGCTGAGGCTTCGAATTAAAGAAAAGATACTCTAAGATTTCAAAACGAATCTGCACCGCACTCTTACGCATCCTCACCATTTCTAAAAGTGCACCATGAACAGAGAAATATCATAGGCCCCACTTATAAAAAATGAATGCATCACAAGTCATGTGTATTTGGAAAAAGTAGTTTGGGGTCTGTCAATTTTCAATCTTCATCTTTCCCTATCAGACTGGGACGGCGACATCATCCCCCATCGAATGGAACACCGTCCCAGACTAAAAGGGCTTTGGTAAAAAGGGAGAAATAAAAAATGAACCAGAAATTAGTTAAACAGTTGTTGAAAACTCTAACAAGAAACCAAAAACTTTGGTTACGAGATTTATATCAGAAAAATCCGAGATTTCTAAACGCATATATGATAATAAGATAGTTGATATTTGTTTTTGTTAGCGCACTATTTTTCCCGAATTCTGCGTCCACCACTTACACAAAAGCATTGACTTTTAATTTAAGGAGGATTATGATTTACATAAAGGGTTTAACGTGAAAAAAACTAATCATGTAAGTGTCAAAGAGATGAATTTTGATCAATTATTTAAACAAATTTCTCCGGAAGAGATATGCGATAATGTATTTACGTTGGTGGGAAAAGTTTTTCCAGTTATTACTGCAGGCAAGGAAGATCATTATAACTCGATGGCGGCCAGTGGGGGTGGTTTGGGGCTTCTTTTTAGGAAACCTACCACTTGGTGTATTCTTCGAGCAGACCGTTATACGCTTGAAATGATTCAAAAAGAGCAAACATATACGATGTCTTACTTCCCGGATGAATATAAGGAACAAATACTTTTTTTGGGAAGTAAATCAGGAAGGGATAGTGAGAAAATGAAAGAAGTTGAATTGACCAGTGTTCAAACTCCTTCCGGAGATATGTCTTTCAAAGAAGCCAGACTAATTATTGAATGTAAATTAACGGAACTTACTACCCCCAGTCCCAATGATTTTTACACACAAGAAGCTAAAGACTCCATAAACGAAGCTTACAAAGAAGCAAACCATTATCGCAAATATGTATTTGGGGAAATCACCAATGTTTGGGTAAAGAAATAAAAATAAACCAGAATCAACAAAGAGAATGAACTGATAGGAAAAATCATAATCCGAGGGCTTAAAAATCCTTAAACAAATGCTTATTTTCGCCCGCTAAACACCTCAATTCCACTTTGTTGAAAATGGGTGAGTTCATTCTTGTATTATCTCGTAAGAGGTTGTGATCTCTGCTGTTTTCTTGAGCATTGCTCCGACCGAACAGTATTTGTCGAACGAAAGTTGGATCGCTCTCTCCACAGCGTCTTTACTGATGTTTTTTCCTTTAACGATGTATTTTATGTGGATTTTGGTGAAAACTTCTGGTGGCTCATCAGTTCTTTCAGCTTCGGTTTCAACGCTATAGCCTGTGACGTTTTGTCTTTTCTTTTTCAAAATGGTGACGACATCAAAACTTGTGCATCCCGCCAAACTCGCTAAGACTGTTTCCATAGGTGTCGGCGCTGAGTCTTCTCCGCCGTACTTTGCAGGCGCATCGAAGTTCACTGAAAGCCCTTTTTCGTTTTTTGCTTCAAAACGAAGCTTTCCTTTCCAGTTTAAAACTATCCTCTTTTTATTCGCCGACATACTCTCTACTTTGAATTTGAAGCTAAAAAGCTTTTTTCAGTCGACTGAATTAGTTTCGCTTTGAATTTGGAAAATCTCCGGCTTTTTCCTCAAATCTAACATTATAGAAATTTATAGTTCTTCGTTGTATTTGTCTCCCGTTAGTGGTAAAAAATACATGAAAAGGATACTGTCTTTACTGGTGGTACCGTTCCTTATTGTCTCCCTCACCTTCGCTGTCTTCTATTTCATGGTCCCAGTTTCGACTCCTTGGCTCCATCAGACCTTTAGTCAAGTTGCCATCTCTTTTGCAGCTCTGGCCATTCTGTCCTTTCTCGTGTTCGTCGACGTACCTACGCCGAGGAGGTTTTGTCAAAAGTTCGCAGTACCCACTGTAATCAGGGGTATCGCCTTACTCGGTTCCATAGTAGGCACAATCCTGTTTGCAATTTTTGGGTATATAACAGCCACTTCCCACAACAATTCTGCATCTCGTGAAGCTCTCGTCGCATTCTACTCTAAATTTCCCGAAGGAAATTATCTCTTCGGCGTCTTCGGATTGGCATTCTTTGCTTTTGCTTCTATCTGTCTCATGACTTACTTCCTCGACAGAGGAATATCGAATGCGTTCAAGGATACGCTGCGATTCTTCATTTTCCCTGCACTCATGATCTTTGAACTCTGGTTATTGTTGGTCGATACCCAAGAGATGCCTCTTCGTGTCACAATGTTCTTGGCTAGCACTCCTCTCTCAGGGATATTGACAAACTGGTTTGTTTTTGTCGTCTCATCAGGCCTCTTCATTATCGAGATCCTGCGTAAGAGACTGCAGTTTTGAAGAGGCTTTGGATGCGCGAAAGATTTGTGAACTTAATTGTTTCAAATAACTCCAAGTAGTCCAGCCTTAAGGCTGGGACGGCGACATCATCCCACTACACAAAAACACTTTCACGTATGATTATTTTTTAACGTAATGTTATGACTACTAAATAATGCCACTAACAAACACGACTAAAGCAAGAGATCAAAAGGTTAGAACAAAAAAGAAAAAGGAGATTTTTTGTTTTTAAACTGGTGTCGGTTGTGTTGGGGGCTCAACGTAGGTTACTGGTTGCTGTTCCATTTGCGGTTTAATCTGGAAGAATGCGATAGCCATTAGCAGCACGCCAATCCACAGCAAGAGAAGGCCTATGATAATTATCGTTAATGCTGCACCTATTATTAGCAGAAGAGATGCGGTTGAGAATAAGCCTACACTTGATTTGGTTGAAAGAGTTTTCAGTGATTTTCTTGCGAAGATAGCCCAAATGATTATGAAGATCCACAGGATCAAAAACACTGCCACGAGGCCTTCCAGCAGCGGAACAACATCGCTGAAGTGCAGGTTCGTCGTTTGTGGAGTCATGCCTGAAAGTGATTGAATTGAAGAGAGTTTTCCGTTCCAAGTTGGATAGATTTTCTGGAGAAGACTTGTTAGATTGCTTAGGACTACCGCAAAGGCAACTACTGCCGCTATGGCTGCGCCAACTATGCCCGCGATAAATCCATATAGAGAATTGTTGAATATTCCTTTATCATTGTAAATGTTTGCTAAGCCGTGCAGCGAAATCAGAATAAGTATAATGCCTACAATTCCAAGAACGCCAAAGGTTATTGAACTTACATACGGTAGCACACCGATAAGGAGCAGAATTGAACCAACACCGCCCAAAGTTTTGCTTGATTCTATAGTCACGGTTTTTCCCTCTTGTTTTGTGCATCTTTTTAAGAATAAAAGCTTTTCCATGCCTATTCGGTGACGAAAGAAAAATCCGCCTAATCCATGGAGAAAAGCAAATTAAACGAGAATCCGCGCTTCAAAAAAATCAGCAAAAATAATTCCCGTTCTTCTTTCTCATCCTAACAGACAACAATGCAGCCGCCAACGTGACTAACACAAGAATGACCGCCAGCGCTGGGACGGAAAGTTCAGGGACACTTGCTGTGCGGGTCGGAGAACTTGAAGGCGAATGCGTGGGCGTACTTGAAGACGTTGGAGGTGTTGGCGTTGAGGATGATGGCGACGTGCTTGTGCTTGAGGAAGTTTGAACGACGCCGTTCGTCACGGTTGCACTTATAGGTTGAGAAGTCTCGCCTGAGCCTGGCGCCGCGTAACTAGCCAACTGGGGGCTATTTGAGGTTGAAGATTTAAGCGTCAAAGAGGATTGTCCTGTGCTTTTTACTGTGAAGGTCAGGGTTGCTACGGTTCCGCTTCCACTGAATGGTCCCGCTGGGTTCTCTGAAGTTGCAACAACATTATACTCACCTGTGGATTGATCTGCTGACTCCTGAACAAACAGCACTTGAGGATTCAGAACGCCGTTGGACTCGCCGACAAAAGTTTTGTTGTTGTCAAGTTTCAGCATGGATGTGTCCCACGTAAGCGCAATATCTAAACCATATAGGTTCTGCACATTGCTTATCTCAATGTTAACGGAAAAAGTTTGACCGACCGAAACTGTGTTAGTTTGAGGTGTAACGCTTATCGTCGTGGTTTGAGCCTTCGCCATTTGGATCGGCAAAACAGCAAATAATGAAGCGATAAAGAATAACATGACTATGCTTGTTTTCAAGTGGTTAACTCGCATTATTTTTCGCCTTTGGTTGTTCTATGATATTCACTATTTTATCCCTTCCCTTTTTAACCCTTCTTACCTTCCCATCCCGTTCAAGAGCACTAAGCAGTTGGCTTGTTTTGGCTTTAGAAAATCTGCATTGTTCAGTGATAGCCGTCTGATAAACGCCACCTGCGTTCGATCGAAGGAAACGCAAAACCTTGTCTTCTTCAGATTCAGGCAAAGTCATTGTAGGTAATGCAGCTGTAGGCTTGATTTTTTGTCGTCGATTTGCCAAAAAGAACCAGGCTGCTACAACACCGCCAACGACGATCGCGACTGCTGAAACAGATAAGACCAGGTATGGGGACGATTGCACGGAACTGGTCTTTGTTGTTTCTTGACCTTGAAGTATGATTTGCGGCGTTTCAGTTACAAAGAACTGTGTTCCTAGCCAGGTTAAGGTTTGCGTAGCGGTGTCTTTTTGGTCTGGCTTGGGCACAACTGACTGCAACGTATAGTTTGCTGGGTAGTTGATTTGCAATTCTCCGTCCCCGTATAGGTGATTGAAGAAACCTGGGACGCCAAAAATGTCTCCGGCAATGAGTTGTCTTTGGTTTGTTTCGCTGAAGTTTAACCAAACAAAAGTGTAACTGGTGGTTTTTGAGTTGTTTGTTAAGCTGGAGGTGCTTATTTGAAGGGAGGTGCTATCTACACTCATCTGGCGGTTTGTTTGGTTTGCTGCTGCGTTGATGAGCGCGGTTACTTTTTCCTCGAAACCTCCCCATGTGTCAACGGTGCCATTTAATCCTGACACTTGGGTTATCATCCAAGTGGCGGAGTTATCGCTGTTAAGCTGGATTTTATATTGGGTGTAGGTTTGAGCTTGTGCTCTACCAGAGAACGCCACTATCAGGATAAGTGCTATGGTTAGGAGGAGGGCTGTTGAAGTCCGAGGCTTCATTTGAACCTGTATAGCGATTGTTGTCATTTATTATTTAAGGGTTGTAGACTGGTGCTTAGTTTTCTGAATTCTGATTTTTGCTCTCGCGCAAAATGTAAAACTGGTTTTGCTATCTGAAATCGCACTATAGGGCTTATTGATGCGATTAAGACTTGTATTCAGCTACGGAAAACAGCAAGGGGTTAAAAACATTTTAGAAACCTAAATAAACGTTTGTGAACGAAAATGAACGGTTACATCGTCGCTATCGTCGAAAGCGCTTCAGAAACGCTTTTATTTCCCTCTTGATAAGAGCTAAATTGCACAAAAGGCGAAAGAAAATGAAAACAAAATTCGGAATAATATTGATCGCAATCCTCGCTGTTAGTTCACTATGCTTTCTCGCAGGCGCTTACGCGACCCCATTCATGAGCTATAGCACAGTTCCCAACGTCTCAAGCACAGCCCCAAACGCAGTCAGCATTCAACGAAACTCCGTAAGAATGTACGGCTCTTTCCAAGAATGGCTCACTACTCCAACACCCACCCCCGTCATGGGTTCCATTGAAGTCCTAAGCCGAACACAGGTCGGACCCAAAAACACAATCCAAGGATATGCAGCCTCCGCCATATGGACAACCAACACAACACGACCAATCGCAGCTGTTAGAACACGTGAGAACTTCACATACAGCTTCTACACCGCTAGACTGGTAAACGGCAACTTTTCAGCTTTAGACTATAACGGCAACGCCTTCTACCTGAACGGCACATGGAACGTTTGGAGCATCACCGAGAACTTCACAATCATTACCGACAGCGCTGGGCATATACTCTCAATTGACAGCAACCAAAAGGCAGTGCCACTGGCCATAAAGGCCTATGGAAACTTTACAGTTCCCTCTGGTTGGAGTACTTTCACTCTTGACATAACGGGCATAGCACCACTAACAGGGAAAGTCGTAGCAGAAGTAACTATTTCAGCAGTCTTTAACCCATTCATGTTAGGCACCGATAGCAGCTCAACCACAGTAACGAAATCCGACCTCAACAGCATCGTAAACGCCTATGGCTCAGTGCCAGGCTACGGTAACTACAACATCAACATGGACTATTGCCTACACTACAAAATCGACATCTGCGACCTCGCAACTGCAGCAGCAAACCTGAACACAAACTAAACAACAAAACCCACTTTCTTTTCTTTATTTCAAATCTATTTCTGAACATTTCTTGTTAACTATGCTGAAGCTCAATCAAGCGGCATACTGGTTTCTTCGGGCATTTGCAGTTAAGTTAAAATTGACTTAGTAACCTATTTCAACAGGACGGCGCCAAAACCATGGCTGAAACTGAAAAAACAACGGCGAAGACAGATGAAAAGAAAACTGTAAAGCTGCCCTGCGGCTGCGTCTATCAAGATGAAGGTTGGATGCTTACTCGGATAAACGAATGCGAATACCATCAGCGTAGACGAACAGCTAAGCGCCCGAGTCGTCCTAAGGCGGAATGCGTAAGACCCTAAACTGGCACTGTAGTTCATTAGCTAATGGTTGAATTGGAGTTTTTTCCCGTAAGAGATTTAACAGTCAAAACGGATGTTTCAAGGCACATTGACAACTAAAGAATCAGTCCCCAAGCAAAAATCTACGCGTTCTAGAGGGATACTAAGGATCGCTCTTGAAGTGATCTTTATGGTGGCGATTTTAGCCGCCCTGTTTTGGTATGTCGGTGTAGGTTCTCTGTACAATGCTCTTCTTCACATTAAAGTCGAGTATCTTCTTCTTGCTTTTCTGATGTATTTTGGAATCAACCTTCTTTTCACCGTCCGGCTGAGACGAGTCCTAAGCAAAAACGGTGTAAAAACATCCTTTGGTAAGACATTACTCGCCCAATATGGCGGCATGCTTACAAGCGATGTCACACCTGGACGTTCAGGTTACATCCTTACACCAGTTTATCTGCTTGACCAAAAAGTTCCAACATCAAAGAGTCTATCGAGCGTGCTAGGCATCCAAACATTTGAATTTCTAATTAAAGTAATCGGCGGAGTAGGCGCCGTAATTTACCTAGTAAAGGTTGTTCCATCAAGCGTATGGAACCAGTTATTCCCCACGGAGATCCTTGGAGTGAACGTTGCATTGCTAATCGCGGCGCTCGGCATCGCTTTAATGATGACTGGCGCAATCATTCTTGCACTCTTCACCTGGTCTAAAAGAGCTATTTCAATATTTGACCGAATCGCAAACTCCCGAATTCTGAAAAGATTCACAGGCGGCTTAATGGGAAAGCTTGATGAATACAAACAAAGCTCTTCTAGCACGAGTAAAGCAATCCCGGAAATAGTAGGTTTAACCGTTGCATGCTGGATTATAAAGGGGTTTGAATGGTACTTTTTAGGCTACGCATTAGGAATTACGCAGATACCATGGATCGCTTATTTCCTAATTCACCCGTTGGTGACTGCTCTAGCATTTGTTCCTATTACTCCAGCTGGAATTGGCGTACAAGAATTCGGAATTATCGGGATTTTCGGACTGATACTTAATGTTCCCGCTCATCCTGAACTGATACCGACAATCGCCGCTTTCGCTTTACTAGCGCGTGGCTTGCTCATATTCGAAGACCTAGCGGGTGTACCCCAAATCGTAAGATCAACAAGCCTCATCTTTTCCCGCAAAAAACCTGGTGAACAACTGGAGCCAAAACCTGGAACCCCGCCATTAACCCCAGTTTAAGTAAAGATTTCACGCTGAATTCTTATTAGTTTGTTATCTGCAAGGAGGAGTGTTGTTGTGACTGCCGAATTTCCGATAAGGCCTATGTCCCCAAGTGATACAGGCAGACTTAGAGAAATAGCGGCTTTGTCTTTTTCAAGACTCATGGCTTTCTTTGCTATCCACAGCTTACTTTCAAACGAGGGGCATGTGCTCGTAAGCGAGACACAGGGAACAGTTGTTGGGTTTGCTAAACTCATCGAATTCAACATAGCCAGCAAAAAGTTCGGCTGCATCCTCTGGATTGCAACTCACCCAGATTTCCGCCGAAAAGGCGTTGCACACGCACTAACAATTGAAGGCATCAAACATCTCAAACGTAACGGCGCAGCAGCCGTGTTTGCTTCCACGCAAAGACGAAACGCTGCTGCCTTGGTTGTCCTGAGCCAAAACGATTTTCGAAGGATTGGGTTTTTGGAGCTTCAGCGGCTTTTTGCTTGGCGTGTCCTTCAGTTCTACAGTGATATTTGGCTTGCTCCCGGCGAAGTCGTTCTAATCCATTGTTGACAGCCCTTTTTTGTGTTGATTTTCGGTCATAAATAATTCTCCTGCTATTCTTGGCCCTTCTGATCTATCTCTCGGTTACTGGATTCCTCGTCCCCCTGTACCGCCAAACTGTACCGCCAAAGTGTACCGACATTGACCCGACCGGTCGGCTTGTACACACAAGAAGATAGACCCCCCTCCCCAAACTTACACGTTCTTTGCGTTTCTTGAACGGTCTGCTAAATAGTTTTTACTATGTTGCAATGACATCCAAAATCAAATTTCTATAGCGGTTTTTTCTTAGGTCACCAGTTACAAAAAACTTAATCTGTTGAAATCGCAAGGATTTTCTTATGTCAACAAAATTTATATCTTATCGAACGGTAAAGCTGGCGGTGAAGTTTTGTGGCGTTAATGCAAGCAATACAAGTTAGTGCACCTGGCGGAGATTTCAAGCTGGTGCAAAAAGAGATTCCTGAGCCAAAAGAACATGAAGTTCTTCTCAAAGTCCAAGCGTGCGGCGTTTGCCATGGCGACGCAATAGTTAAAGAAGAATATTTCCCAGGGCTTTCGTATCCTAGGACACCCGGTCACGAAGTCGTCGGCACAATTGCAAAGTTGGGTTCTGAATCGCATTATTGGCACGTAGGTCAACGTGTCGGTGTCGGCTGGCGCGGCGGGCACTGTATGCATTGCAGGTCATGTTTGAAAGGGGATTTTTGGGCGTGTGAGAGCCCCTTAGCAACGGGGATCTCGTCTGACGGCGGCTACGCTGAATATATGGTCGCCCGAATGGAGGTTCTAACGGCGATTCCTGAAGAGTTGAGTTCTGTAGAGGCTGCGCCGCTGCTTTGCGCAGGCGCAACAACACTTGGCGCATTAAAAAGTAGCCAGGCGAAAGGCGGCGATTTAGTTGCAATTCAAGGTTTAGGCGGTTTGGGACATTTGGCACTGCAGTTTGCCGTAAAGCTTGGGTTGAAGGTTGCTGTGGTTTCCCGCGGATCAGACAAGGAGGAGTTGGCACGTAAGTTGGGTGCCCAAATCTACCTTGACTCTAGCACAAAGAATGCCGCTGAAGAATTAATGAAAATGGGCGGCGCACGAGCAATCTTCTGCACCGCACCGAACAGCAAAGCTATCTCAGAGCTTGTTAATGGTCTTGCGCGAAACGGGCAATTAATAATTATCACATTCGTTAATGAGCCAATGCAGATTTCGCCTGTCCAGTTGATGCGCGCCGTGCGCTCCGTAAGCGGCTGGGTTGGAGGAAACGCAGCTGACACATTGAACTTCAGCGTCATCACGCATGTTGTTCCGATGGTCGAGGTGTTTCCGCTTGAGCAGGCAGCAGTGGCTTTTGACCGCATGATGACTGCAAAGGTTCGTTTCCGAGCAGTGTTAAAAGTAAGCGAGGCTTAGACATGAGCGAAACACTCAAGATTATTCAAGAAAGACAATCTGCCCGTGTGCCTTTTGACAAA
>Ga0187858_10003147_pt1 | contig 16191 bp, 11 predicted proteins | sample June2016WEW_8_15_FD_133015 | JGI IMG/M metagenome (GOLD analysis project Ga0187858, IMG submission 133015) | Peatland microbial communities from SPRUCE experiment site at the Marcell Experimental Forest, Minnesota, USA - June2016WEW_8_150 | ecosystem: Environmental > Terrestrial > Soil >...
CGTATACGACGAGATGATCACCGGCTTCCGCTGGCATCTGGGAGGAGCGCAGAAATTCCACGGCGTCGTCCCGCATCTGTCGAGCTTCGGCAAAGCGATGGGTAACGGATTTGCAATTTCGGCGCTGGCCGGCAAGCGCGAAATCATGCGGTTGGGCGGACTTGACCACGACCAGCCCAGGGTTTTCCTGCTTTCCACCACCCACGGGGCTGAGACACATGCCCTGGCGGCGGCACTTGCAACTCTTCAGGTTTATCGCGAGCAACACGTGGTCGAGTTCCTCTGGATGCAGGGCGAGCGACTGCGGGGATTAGTGAGCCGCTCGATTGCAGAAAACCGGTTGGAGGGCTTTTTCGAACTCTTGGGGCGGCCTTGCAATCTTGTATTTGCGACTTTCGACCAGGAGGGCAAGCGCTCGCAAGCCTTCCGCACTTTGTTCTTGCAAGAGTTGATCCACCACGGAGTGATCGCCCCGTCATTTGTGGTGAGTTTCTCGCATACCGACGCCGACATCGACCGGACCGCCGAAGCTGTTTACGCAGCCCATACGGTTTATCGCAAGGCTTTGGATGAAGGAATTGACAAGTACCTCGAAGGACGTCCTGTAAAACCCGTGAACCGCAAGTTCAACTAATGTACTGGAGCGCCCTCGTGCCCCTCCTGTAAAAGAAACAGAGCGACTTGGTTCCTCATGGAGGAGGGACGCGCGGTGGTGGACAGCTTAGAACAAGGTAGATTCGCCGACTTATGAAGGAACACCTAAAAGAACTCTATCGATATCGCGCGCTGCTCTACTCGATCACTTATCGCGACATAAGTATCCGGTACAAGCAGTCGATCATGGGATTCCTCTGGGCAATTCTGATGCCGATTCTGATTGTGCTGTCGGGCGTCGTGGTCCGATACGCCTACGCGATTGCCTCGGGAAAGCCTCTCCAGAGAGCCGACATCGCAAGCGTAGCAGTAAAAGCTCTTCCTTGGGCCTTTTTTGTCTCCGCCATTCGGTTTGGTTGCAACAGCCTCAGCAGCAACGTGAACCTGGTCACGAAGGTCTATTTCCCAAAGGAGATTTTCCCGGTAGCGGCGGTACTGGCCAGCCTGTTTGATTGCTTTGTAGCCGCCGGAGGTTTGTTGATCCTCCTCTTTGCCATGCGGATTGGCTGGAGCGCCAACCTCCTATGGATCCCGGTGCTAGTTCTGAGCCTGGTGATTCTGGTCACCGGAATTGATATGATCGTGTCCGCCGCCAGCCTGTTTTTCCGAGATGTGAAATACATCGTCGAAGTGGTCCTAACCTTCGGAGTCTTTTTCACCCCGGTTTTCTACGACATCCGCATGCTCGGCAAGTACGGCAAATGGCTCTTGCTCAATCCTATTGCCCCCATTGTGGACGGACTGGGTAACTGCGTGGCCCGGCACCAGTCGCCGCAACTGATTTGGGTGGCGTACAGCTTCGCGATAGGCCTAATAGCGCTCTTTGGCGGCTATGCTTTCTTCAAGCATCTCGAACCAGCGTTCGCAGAGAGCATTTGACCGGAGAACCTCGTGCCTGAAGTTTCGCTCTCGATAGGACGCGTCCAGAAAGAGTTCCGTATCGGGCCCACGATGCGGATTGGAGGTTTGGCGCTGCTTTTGCTGGCCGGAGCAACCACGCTCTTGCCCGAAGACGGTAGGCCTCTCGCAACGTTTTCGTCAGAAACTGTGGACTTTGGGGTGCGACCTATCGGCGAGAGTTCCGTGGCCGTAATTAACTTGACCAATACCGGCACCAGCCCTCTAACCCTGCGCAGTCTGGCCATAACGGAAGGGAACACCAGCGATTTCAGCCTGATTCAGAACTGCCCGAGTACTTTATCCGCCGGTGCTAATTGCTCGCTTAAGCTTACCTTCAGGCCGATCGCACCAGGTCCACGCAAGGCCCTGATCAGCGTGAGCGATGGTGCAGGGACTGCCGTCCGGACTGCCGTTCTGACCGGTGTGGGCACTTCCCTCGAACTTTCGAGTCGGAGCCTGATGTTCGGCGCCGGTGCGCAGAGCATCACGGTCAGCAACCGTGGAGGCGCTACGATTCGGATGGAGCCGGTCAGGATTGCGGGGCCCGACGCACGCGACTTTTCTGTTACCTCCACCTACGGCCCCGAGTTGACAGCCGGGGCCGCGTGCACAGTGATGGTCAAGTATTTGTCGAAAGCGAGGGAGGTACGCAGCGGTTCTCTGCTGATCAGGGATGATGGTTGCAATTGCACACCGGTGGTCAGTCTGGTGGGGGCCGGCGGCCAGTTCATGGTGCTCAGCGCCGACAAGACTCATCTTGTGAGCTCCATCACCCACAAGCCGGTTTTCATGGTGGGTGAACAGGCTTACAGCCTTGCAACCAACCTTTCCGGTGATTCGGATATCGAGTACTACCTTTCCGTCCGGCAATCTATGGGTTTCAACCTTCTTTGGGTGGGAGCTACCGACATTGCGTATCTCGTCGATAGTCCGAATAACGCGCTCGGAGACCCGCCTTTCAACGGTGCTCCCTTCACCCGGATGAACGAGGCCTATTTCGCCCACCTCGATTACGTCATTCAGCGTGCCGCGGCTCACGGCTTTACGGTCGAGTTGAATGTGGCGTTTGTTGGCTGCGGGCCGTGGGGATGTCTGAGGTCGGCCGGTTGGTGTCCGGACCTGCTGGCTGCCTCGGATACCGATCTCAAGGCATTTGGTGAATACCTTGGTAAGCGTTACAAGTCCTATCCCAATATCATCTGGATGTTCGGCGGAGATCTTGACCTCACACGCTATCCTGCTCTGAAAAACAAAACTATCGATATCGCTTTGGGAATAAAGCGAGCCGATACAGTTCATTTGATGACCATCGAGAATGAAGATCCCTACTTTGCCTCGCAGGACGGTTGGCAAGGCAGCACGCTGTGGGACGTGAGCTATCTCTATCATGTTGCCAAGGGCCTAGCCGCAAGTGCCAACTCTAACTATGCGCGGCATGACTTTCTGCCGATGTTCCTCGGCGAGGACAGTTTAGAGAACGAGACGGTTAGCGACCGCGTGGAGAGAGTCGAGGCCTATCAAGCAGCATTGGGTGGCGCTACGCTTGGATTCGTGTTTGGCAATTGCGTCATTTGGCCATTCGGAGCTGTCTACCCTTACTGCAAGATCGCTTCGGGCGAAACCTGGAAGAACCGCTTGAATTCGGCCGGTTCCGTCGCGAGGCAGCACCTGGGCCAGTTAATGCGGAGCCGGGAACACTGGAAGCTGGTCCCCGACATTAACCATTCCGTTGTGATGGGGGGCTACGGTTCTGGTGACACAGTCACGGTTACCTCGCGGGCCAGCGACGGCCAGACTATCATCGCCTATATCCCGAACGGCAGCGAGGCAAGGATACTGGTGGACATGAGCAAGATTACCAGTTCTAATAACAGGACGAAATGTTGGTGGTTTGACCCGTCTTCCGGGGCTTCAACCTTCATCAACGCTTTTGCCAATTCTGGGATGCGAAGTTTCACCCCGCCGGATACAAACGATTGGGCGCTAGTTATCGACGACGACGCCGCTAATCTGCCGGCGCCCGGGAGTGTTGATCTGTGAGATTGAAGCGTTTTCACCGGCGCGCATTTCCGGTGCCGCTCAGCGTTTCGGCCCTGCGCCCGGTACAGCAGACGAGAGAGCCACATGTCTGACGTTGCGCTCCGCATGGAGCACGTGTATAAGAAGTTCCGCAAAGGCGAGGTCTACAACTCTTTGCGCGACTTGATCCCTGCTTTGACCGGAAAGATGTTTCGGCAGCAGGAACTCAGTTCGGACGACAAACGAGAATTCTGGGCGCTCGAGGATATATCCTTCGAGGTCAAGCGGGGCGAGGCATTTGGCATTATCGGGCCCAACGGGGCGGGTAAGAGCACCATGCTGAAGCTCTTGAGCCGGGTCATGAAGCCGACCCGCGGCTCCTTCATTCTGAATGGCCGGTGTTCGGCTTTGATTGAGTTAGGCGCCGGCTTTCACCAGGACCTCACAGGGCGGGAAAACGCCTTCCTTTACGGCTCGATTTTGGGTATGACCAGGCAGGAAATTGCCGACAAGTTCGATGCCATCCTTGACTTCTCCGGACTGGAGGATTTCATTGACACGCCCATAAAACGGTACTCTTCCGGCATGTACGCGCGTCTCGGCTTTGCAGTCGCCTCACACGTCAATCCAGACGTTCTCCTGGTCGACGAAGTTCTGAGCGTGGGTGATTACGTTTTTCAGTTGAAGTGTGTCGAACACATGAAGAAGGCTATCCGCGGCGGGGCTACGGTTCTCTTCGTCTCCCATAACTTAAAGACTATCGCGGAATTTTGCCAGAATTGTTTGCTGCTGGAGCGTGGGCGTCCGCTGATGCTCGGCCCCGTGGAACAGGTGATCCCAGCCTATCTGAGCCGTGCACTTATGGGTCCGGCGAGGGATTCGACTTCAAAGCAAGTCAGCATTTCGACGGTCAAGGTGCGCAATGCACACGGCGAATGCTCACGATTTCAGTCCGGTGAGAGAGCCTGGATCGAAGTTGAGTTGCGTGCCCACGTGCGGTGCAGCAAGCTGTCTTTGAGTCTGTACATTACCGACGACCGGTTCCAGGAGGTTTTTAACACTTCAACCGAGCGACTTGGCCACGGTAATTTCACTCTTGAGCAGGATGAAGTCTTCACCTGCGTATTCGAGTTAACCTTAAATATGGTGAGCGGCGTTTTTCATCCCTCGATCCTCGTCTATCGGTATGACATTCAGACTGAGTATGACCGGTGGGCGCCCGCCACGACTATTTACGTCAGTTCTGATCAGGACGTGCGCGGCGCCGTGCATTGCTTTCCCAAAGTCGTCCGCCATGAGATCAGCCGCGGCCCGAACCCTGGTCCCACAGCGGTGTCTGGCGACGAAGCAACGCTTGTGGTTGGCCCTGGCGGCGGGTACCCACAAACGCCGCCCCTGCCTCAGAAGGTGTAGCGCGATTCTTGTAATTGCCTCGGCGCGGCAGTACAGTCCGCCCCGTCAGACGCGCATTTCATCGGCAGCCAGGTCGTTCAATATGCAATTTACTTTTGCGGTACTGACGAGGTGAGGGATTGAAGCGCGCATCAAGTAATCTGAAAAAGCTGCTGAAGCGATGCTTCCACCGGTTCGTGGGAATATGCTTGAAGGTGGCCGTGCGCGACCTCGAGAAGGAGTTGGCCGTCCGCCATGGCGCACGAGGAAGCGGCAGTTTCCGGTGGTTTACGCCGGAGGAAGCACTCGTGGCGGAAGCGCTGGCACGAACAATTGTCCCGTCTGATGAGGAGGCCCCCGGAGCTGACGAGGTCGGCGTCCTTGATGCTCCCGCCATCGTCACGCTTGATAGGCTGGTGGCGGCATCCGCTTACCGCCAATACGTGTATTCCCGCGGGTTGTTAGGTTTCGACGCTTGGGCCCACAAAGAGCGTAACTGCTCTTTTGGCGAGATGCCGAAGGAGGACCAGATTACCTTCTTTCGAATCGCTCAACAAAACTCTGAGACGTCCGCGCGCGAAGCTTCGGGAATCCAAAGAGCGTGGCGTCGGCTTCGCGAGATCGGTCAGGTGAGGGATGGGCGCTTATTTGCAGCCCTATTATATCCGCAGATGCGTTATGACTGTCTGCAGGTGTTTTACACAAGCCGGGTCAGTTGGACTTGGCTCGAGTACGACGGTCCCCCAATGGAGAATGGATATCCCAGTGTCACGGCGCCTCGGGATCCGTCTGCGAACCGCGTGGAGATAGGGCGGTAAGCGATGAACGGTAAGCGAATGCCACAACTCCCGCGCCTTTCCTCCCAGCGCCCAATTCGTCGAGTTGGGTTCATCAGTCCATACACCGGCGGCAACTTAGGGAACGCGGCGATCATAACCGCCGCAATCGAGAATATACAGAAGCGCATTCCTGGCGTCGAAATTGTGGGCATTACCCTAAACCCTGAGGATACCGCCCGCCGGCATGGAATTGAGGCATTTCCGCTAGCGCAACTGTCGATCCCCTTATACTCCCTTGTGGCTTCGAGCAGTTACAGCGTGGTTCCGCAACAGAGTCTTGCGGCGTCGCGGATCAAACGATGGCTAAGACGGATTCCCTTGCCGGGCCGGAGCAAGAGAGCCCTGCGTACGTGCGCTACGGAAGTGGCCCATATCGTCAGCGCGGCGCGTTTAGTCCGTCGAATAGATCTCCTCATCGTCCCCGGCGGCGGTGCCCTAGACGATTTCTGGGGCGGGCCATGGGGGCATCCGTGGGCGCTGTTCAAGTGGAGTGTACTCAGTCGCGTGTACAAAGTGCCATTTGCCTTTATCAGCGTCGGGAAATGCGTTCTGCAGCGGCCGCTGAGCCGCTTCCTCGTCCGTGTCGCACTACGAATTGCGAGTTATCGTTCCTATAGAGACATAGCTTCGAAGGCGGTCGTACAAGCGTTGATTCATGCACCCAACGACCCGGTGTACCCTGATCTGGCGTTCAGCGGAACTAATCGAGTCTTGCAGAATTCGGCGCCTTTGGCTCCCAAGCCCGATCATCTTCGGATTGGATTCAGCCCGATCGCATATTGCGACCCGCGCTCGTGGCCTCGTAAGGATGAGCGGCGATTCGCCACCTATGTCAGCCAACTGGCAGAAATGCTGAAGTATCTTCTACACCAGCATCACCGGGTCCTGTTTTTCACTACTGACGGCCCCGATTCTGCCGTTGTTAACGATCTGAGACTTACGATCTCTGGTATGCCGGTAGATAGTGACAGTGTCGAGGTTCTTCCCGCATCCCAAGATGTGAGCGTTGATCGTTTTCTGAAAGACACATGGCGACTCGATTTGACAATCGCGAGCCGGCTGCATGGAGTTATTCTGTCCCATCTCAACGCCACGCCGGTGCTTGCCATCTCCTTCGATCCGAAGGTTGACGCATACATGAGTGCCGTCGGCCAGAAAGACTACTGTTTGAGTATTGACCACTTGGATTCGAAAGAGTTAGTGGACCGCTTCGAGGCGCTCGCATGCGCCCGCGAGCAGGTACGGGAACACCTGCGTTCCCAAATACTCCAGTTTCGTCGTGCTCTAGATTTGCAGTACGACCGCGTTTTCGGTACGACCTGTCCAACTTCAATTTCAAGCGATAACCAGGATCAAGTGGATCATGTTTTCAAAGTGTTGAACCGTATCAGTTTGCATATCAATTAGGTCCCATTGAAATAACGCGCTCGGCGTGATGTCTGAGGATTTCCCTCTGTGAGTGCAAGGGGCGGCGACAGAGGCCGCTCCACAACCAGAGTTTTAAGAGGTGCAATCAGCGGCAGAGTTGAGGGAGAGCGTGCCCCCAAAAATCGACAGTCCGGACGCCATAGTAATCGGTTCTGGCGCAGGCGGCGGTGTCATTGCCAAGGAATTAGGCGAAGCGGGTTTGACGGTCGTGGTATTGGAGGCTGGAAAGCGCTATCGTCCCTATGATGACTATCCCACTCATCTCGTCGATTTCGAGGCTCGCGCAGAGGACGTTTTTGCCCCTCAAGATTGGCGGCGCGATCAATATACGTCTGCGGCAACGCCTCCCTTTTTGTATAGCCGCGTCAAGGGACTCGGCGGATCGACGCTCGCGTATCACGCTATGTCGCCCAGACTGCACGAGTCCGATTTTCGTACAAGAACTGAAGACGGGGTTGGGGATGACTGGCCGATCAGTTATGCACATCTGGAGTCGTACTACACAAGAGTCGAGTACGAGTTGGGAGTTTCGGGACCAGACGGGGATGCCGCCAACCCGTTTGAGCCACCTCGCTCGCGGCCCTTCCCAACCCCACCCCACCCGTTCAACCTTGTAAGCCGGGCAATCAAGCGTGGGGCGGACAAGCTGGGCTTGCACTTGGTCCGCGAACCGCTAGCGATTCCCACGCAAGATTGGAACGGACGGCCAGCCTGCATCAACGCCGGCACGTGTCGCCTGGGCTGCAAAATATCAGCAAAATCGAGCATCGATGTCACCTACATCCCCAGTGCCGAAAGAACCGGCCGGGTCCGATTCCGCACCGAATGCATGGCTCGAGAAATCACGGTCAGACCGGACGGCAGAGCCCGCAGTGTGATCTACTTTGCCCCAGACGGTCACGAAGAGGAGATCTCCGCGCGCGTGATCGTGGTGGCGGGAAATGCCATTGAGACGCCGCGCTTGCTTTTGTTAAGCAAATCAAGCTTGTTTCCCGACGGATTGGCTAATTCCAGCGGACTCGTTGGCAAACGCCTTGCCGAGCATTTGTCGGTGTTCGCTCACGGTATGTCCTCTGAACGCGTCGACTCTTGGCGCGGTGTGCCTACCGGCGGAATCATTCAGGATTATTACGCCACCCAGCCCGCCAATGGGTATGCGCGGGGATATACGATCGGCGTCGAAATGGAACCGCAGTGGCCATTCGCGACGGCCCGCGAGATTCCCGGTTGGGGAGCCGAACACAAGGCACGAGTGAAACAGGCGTTTGGTCACCTGCTCGGTTTGGCGACGGATGGTGAACAATTGCCGGATGAAAGGAACCAGGTACGGCTCGATCCCTCGGTCAAGGACAGTTACGGGCTCCCGGTCCCGCTGATTGAACTGCGGTGCTATCGCAACGATCTCGCGATGATTGATGCCATTGCGGTGAAGCTGAAGGAGATCCTTAGTGCGGCCGGCGCTTCGGACATAAGAGTTCGGCAGTTCAAACCCGGAGCTTCTTCGCACTATCTTGGAACTTGTCGAATGGGCAAGGATCCCAACACGTCGGTGGTGGATTCGTGGTGCCGAGCCCATGACGTTCCCAATTTGTTCGTCGGAGACGGAAGCGTGTTTGTAACGGGGGGCGCTGTAAATCCCGCCTTGTCCATCTCGGCCGTTGCTTTGAGAACGGCTGAGGCGATCATTGCCGCTTTCCGGCACGGCGAATTCCCATGAACACCCTTAATCCCTCTTTTCACGAACCCAGAGTGTAAGGATGCAAGTGAACTCCGAACTTCTGTCAAAGTTGTAGATGTCTTTAAAGCACCTGACTAACACGGAAGCTGACCCCTAAGGCGGAAAAATGACAGAAGTGGCCGAAAATCGGACCCCCATCCGGTGGCAGCACTATACCGGTATTTTCCTGATCTCGTTGGCTACGCTGCTGCTGGAACTCGCTTTGACACGCGTGCTCTCGGTGGCCAATTGGTATCACTTTGGTTTCCTGGTGATTTCCACTGCCTTGCTCGGATATGGCGCATCTGGCGTGGCTCTGTCGATTTGGACAAAGCTACGCGAGGAGATGCCGCTTGATCTGGCGCTGACTTCACTGGCGCTGATCTTTGCATTTGTCACTCTAGCCAGCTTCTGGCTGATGCAACGCATTCCTTTTCAGCCTTTCAGCCTGCTCTTCCACCGTTCGGAACTTGTCTACGGACTGCTGTATTTCGTGGTGCTCGCGGCGCCGTTTTTCTGCTCCGGCCTGGCGGTCTCTCTGCTTCTCAGCCGTGGGGGGCGGAAAGTCAATCGGCTCTATGCCGCCGACTTGGTCGGCGCCGGCCTGGGGTGCGCGGCCGTGTGCGGTACGATGCCGGTTTTTGGGGGATCCGGGTCGGTCGCGGTCGCGGCGTTCCTCGGAGCGCTGGCGGCCTTAGCGTTTAGCTCTTTCCGGTTGTCGAAGCTGACTCTCTTCGGCGGCGTGGCGGCCGTGGGAATGCTGTCGCTGGCGTTCGTAGCCGAACACGCGCTGCCCATCAGGGTGATACCCGAAAAGCACAATCATCCTCTCTTTCCTGCGGGACGCTCACCGATCTATACGAAGTGGAATGCGTTTTCAAAGATCGACGTCTACGAAGCGCCGGCGCCGGACGAAAGCCGGTCCGATAGCGCCTTTTACTCTATCATCATCGATGGTGGAACCGCCGGGACCGGCATTGTGGATTTGAGTAAAGGTGTGCGCAACTACCTCGCCCATTCGCCGCAATACCATCCTGCCGGGGTGGAGTATGTTGGCAAGGAGCACCCCAAGGTGCTCATCATCGGCCCCGGGGCGGGGCGTGAGGTCCTGGAGGCCTTGTACTTCAGCGCGACCTCCATTACGGCCGTGGAGATCAACCCGATAATAACCGACATCGTTAGCCGGCGCTTGCGCGAGCACTGGGGTGGGCTCTACGAACAACCCGAGGTGCGGCTGGTAACGGACGATGGCCGCAGCTTCGTCCGCCATTCGAAGGAGAAGTACGACGCGATCATCTCCGTTAATACCTATAGCCAAACGGCCCTCACCTCCGGCGCGCTCACTCTCAGCGAAAGCTACATCCTGACCCGTGAGGCATTCGAAGATTATTGGAACCATCTCACTCCCAGCGGCACCCTGCTGGTGATGGGCTACAACATCGGAAAGCTCCTCGCTACGACGCGTGAAATGTTCGACCATCTGGGGCTGGGCAGTCCTGCCGGCCACGTTTTCGCGTATCGAGGGCTGGGAGCACCCTTCGGCCACACGCGGATGAACATAGGATTGGTGATCCAGAAGTCGCCGCTAGGCACGGAAGAAGTCGACGCGATGGCCATGCGCGCGGGAATCGGCAGCCAGCAGGATTGGGGTAATGAAGGCCAGCCTGAGATTTACTATTCGCCGTTCGCAAAGCCGACTAAGGGTCCCCAGACCTTCTTTGCCAGTATCCTGAAAGCCCCGGATCTGGAGATGGTTTACGGCTCCACCTCCGAGTATCTCCGCCCAGCTACCGACGACAGGCCATTTTTCAACCAGACCGAGCGTTGGTCGAGACACCTTGGTTTCCGTAGGGTGCTCAGCGCAGGGGCAGAAGTAATGACACAACCGGTCGCCCAAGTGATTTTGGTGATCCTGCTACTCCAGGCAGTAGCGGTGGCGGGAGTACTGATCCTTCTCCCGCTGGCTTGGTTCGAACGGAAGGGCCTGCAAGCCCGCGGATGCTGGCGGTTCCTCGCGTACTTTGCCAGTTTGGGCCTGGGATTCATCCTGATTGAGATCGTGCTTCTGCAGCGCTTTCAATTGTTTCTGGGAGAACCAATCTACACCTTCTCGATCGTCCTGTCTAGCCTACTTATCTTCACCGGCGTCGGATCCTACTTGGCGGGACGGGTAGAAGATCTCTCCAGGGACAGACTCACCTGGTTTTTGCTGGTCCTGGTCGGGACCATCCTGCTGACCTTAGCTGTCATGCCAGGGATTTTGTCGTTGGCGCTTGGTCTCGCACTGCCGCTTCGAGTCGCAATCGCAATCTCTTTGGTTGCCCCGCTGGGCATGCTGCTTGGAGTTCCTTTTCCGACAGGATTACGCATTGTCGGTGAGCAAGCCTCGCCTCTGGTACCATGGGCATGGGCGGTCAACGGTTTCTTTACCGTGATCGGCTCTGTTGCAGCCATGATTTTGGGAATGGTCGTGGGTTTCACTTACGTGCTCGTCATCGCGGCAGGCTGTTACGCAACGGCATTGATCGCGATTCGCGGGGTCCAGCCTCACGGTGTGGCACTCGCAGAGGTTCATACGGGGAAGCCCCATGCTGAACGGCTGGCCCGATTACGCGCGCCCGACACAGTCGGATGAGAGCGATCACGCTTCCGCCACGCAGTAAATAATCCGATAGCAGGTTCTGACTGAGAGACGAACATGGCACCTGAGCCGCTGGTCAGCGTTGTGACACCCTTCTATAACACCCAGGAGTACCTCGGCGAGTGCATCGAGAGCGTACTGAGCCAGAGTTACCAGAAATGGGAATACGTCCTTGTGGATAATTGCAGCACCGATGGGTCAAGCGAAATCGCTGCCCGCTACGCATCCCGTTTTTCCGATAGAATCCGCCTCATCCACACGGAATCATTCCTTTCCCAAGTTCAAAATTACAACTTCGCGCTTTCGTGCATATCACCCGATAGCAAGTATTGCAAGATGGTTCAAGCTGATGACTGGATCTTTCCCGATTGCCTCCGGAGCATGGTGGGGTTGGCCGAGGCGCATCCGAAGGTCGGCATTGTATCCGCCTATGAATTAGAGGGCGATCGCGCCTGGCTCGGCGCCGGTTTGCCGTATCCTAGTTCAGAGGTGTCGGGCCGCGAAATTTGCCGGCAATACTTCCACCGATACCTGCTCGTCTTCGGCACCCCCACTTCTCTTCTGATGCGTTCTGACCTTGTCCGCTCCCGGGATCCATTTTATGACGAGCGGTGGGCGCCATTTGAAGATTTCCACGCATGCTTCGATGCGCTGCTGAACTGGAACTTCGGCTTCGTACATCAGGTTCTGACGTTTTCACGGCGGGACAATGAATCCATGCTGTCGCAAATTCGCTCCCATCAATTTGAATACTTTTCGCGTTTGTCGACAATCGTCGCCCACGGCAGGGATTATTTGTCGGAAGATGAATACCAGGCAATTCTGCAAGTTGCGGAGCGACAGTATTTTTGGTTTCTCGGACAGTCTGCCCTGGAGCGCAAAGGTCCGGAATTTTGGGAATTTCACCGCAAGCACTTGGCCTCGATTGGTTACTCTCTTGATTTCCGCTTTATGTCCAAGTGGGTTCTCGCCGTCTTGTTTGACTACATCGGCAATCCCAAGAACACGGCAGAGTTTTTGTGGCGCCGCCGAGGAAGGACTCTTGGACCTGCACGCCGATTCATCGGAGCCATGCGACGCACATTCGTGCGGAAGCAGGTGTCGGAGAAGCTCTAGCGATGGGCGAATCTGCAATGGAACGTAAGTCTCGGGCGGATCGAGGCGCGAAGAGCCTAACCGGGCACTTCTCCCGACCCCTCGGGGATGAGAGGAAGTCCTGATGCTCCATTTTCTGCATCATCTTTTGCACCCCCTCAAGGTGCTCTGGGCAGAGCGCATTGCATTGTTCTGGCCATTCTGGACCCTGACAACCTGCCTTAGCGCGATGACGGTGACCTGGGTGGTCCCGAGAAAAAAGACCATCACTCAGGAGTCGACGCAGACCCGGCGGTACGGGTGGTCACGCGACGCCTACCTTGCGTTAGGCTTCTTGATTCTGTTCTTGGCCTGCTTCATTGCGATGTCTCTTGTAAGAGAAGACTTTACATACTACGACGATTCCCACTTTACGAACGAAACGTTAGCCGGCCGTAACGTTTCCGTCCAGATCTGGCCGGAAGGCGGACGTCTCCAGCCGCTTATCCTTCAGGAATTTAATCTTCTTCGTCATTTCACCCGCTCAGTCACTGGCTATCATTCGTTGCGCATCGTTGAACTGCTGCTATTGTCTGTGATTCTCCTGGTGCTTGACGAGGAGTTGAGTATCAAGGCCCGGGTAGGTTTAATCGCTCTGGTTCTCATTACGCCGAGCATTCTGACCAGCTTGAGCGGACTCGTTTATTCAGAGGCGAACATTGTTTTTTGTCTGGTCTTTCTTGTGTGGTTCGTTAAACGGTTCGAGCGCACGCGTTCAATCGCCTGGGCGGTGGCTGCGGTGATTTCTTCCCAGTTCATGCTCTATTACAAAGAAACCGCCTTTCTGTTGGTCGTGGGATTCGCCACTGGGCGACTCCTTCTGCGTTGTTGGAACACACAACAGGCGGGCTGGGACTTCGGCCGGCTGCGAGACCCGGAAAGTCGTCTCGACATGTGCCTTGCCCTTCTGGTAGTGCCATTCTTCCTTTACTTTTTTGCAGCCATGTTTCCAATTTACGGAATGGGCTACGCTAGTGAGTTTCGGCTGTCAGTCAAACAGGTTTTTCTTTTGTACTTTAAGTTGGATCTCCTGGTATGGGCGCTCGCTGTCGTCGTGTTAGTCAGAGTCGCGCAGATCCTGCGGCGAAAGGTCACCCCTGCCTTGCTGTGGGACGGGCTGGCTCTGGCGGGCATAGGTTATTTCTCCGGATACCTCATCCTGAGGATATACAGTGCTTACTATCTCGCACCTGTGGATCTTATCGCTGTCCTATATCTTGGGCATCTTATGATCCCGTCAATCAAGAACATGGGCCGCCTAACAAAATGCTGCGCTCTAGCGCTGCTGTGCCTCGTCGGGCTGCAGGACCTCTCACTTTCGGCGTTTCGGATGTATGAGAAAAAAAACGTTATGCACGCCAAGGCCGAAATGGGCCAGATGATCGCAGGTTGGTATCGGAGCGATCCGGAAAAAGTAAAGCGGCTTTATTTCCCGTTTGCCACCCCGTTCCACATACTAGAATTTGCCTCGTATCTGAACTATCTAGGCGTCCCGGTAGAGCAAGACCCCACTGACTCCCCTACTGCTCGTAGCGTCTTGCTGGCGGGCAAGGTTATCCAGAAGGATGGTCCCTGCGGTTACAGGAAGTTCATCTGCCACCCAGGCGGCCACCCAGATCCTGGCGACCTTACGGTAGTGTTTCCTGACGATCCCACGCGTGCTGATGACCTGGTTCCGTTTAAGCAGGAACACGTCGAACGGATTTTTTACTATCAGCCCAGACCCACGATTCCTTCCTGGCTGTATCCGTACGTAGCGAGTCTGCATGTGGTCTCGCCGGTATTTCCAAGGAGCCAGCTTCCGGGCTTTTGGCTTAACGCTCAGGTAGCTGTCTGGCACTGAATTCATGATGGTGATCGACAGGTCGCCGTCAGGGTCGGCCTCACTAACAAGCTGCTGAAAGAATGATTCGCCGGGAGGTAGGGGCGGGTTAACTCCGCCATATTTTCAATATAATCGACGATTGATGGCGGCGTAGATCAATTGCTACTGACGGGAGTTGAAGGCGCAACGCGAGGTTAACAACAAGCCCCTTCGACCGGGAGAATAATAGCCACATGAAGGCGGAGACAGTCCGGGCTGAGAAGGATTTGGAGGCCACCTACTGGTGGTTTGTAGGGCGTCGCGTCATTCTTGATCGAATCCTCCGCCGATCGGGGAAACGCGGCCGGGTGGCGGTGGACGTCGGTTGCGGAAGTGGCCGGAACATGCAGATATTGTCGCGTTACGCAGACTGGGTAATGGGAGTTGACCGTTCCCCCGCGGCCCTGGAGTTAGCCGCTTCTCACAGGTACCCACTAGCTTGTGCTGATGGCCAGGCCATCCCGTTGGCGGACTCCTCGGCGGACCTCCTTAGCTCGCTTGATGTGCTCGAGCACCTGGAGAACGACATGGTCGCATTGAAAGAGTTTCACCGGGTCTTGCGGCCAGAGGGGTTTCTGGTGGTGGCCGTGCCCGCTTATCGGTTTCTCTGGAGCGAGCATGATGAGGCTCTGATGCACCGCAGACGCTACGTCGCTTCGGAGTTGCATATCAAGCTGACATGTTCCGGCTTCCGGGTGCTGAAACGAAGCTATGCTGTTTTCTTCGCCTTTTTCCCTATTGTCTTCTACCGTTTGTTCCGCGGCGTGTTTCCTAAAGATCCCCTTGCGCCCAGGGCTTCTCATGTGATATTGCCTGAGTTTCTTAACAATCTGCTGACGGCTTTATTGAGAATCGAGGCCTGGATGATGCAGGCGATTGATTTGCCATGGGGCACCTCGATTGTAGTTCTGGCCCAGAAGGTTCAGGCGGAATCCGCACGTTCACAAGAGTGATGAACCCCGACTACAGCATCGGGTAGAGATTGGCGCCGCGATAACCTATGCGCGTCCCCCGGCGGTCTTCAACGGTGCTCATCGATGAGCTTAAGACTCTTTAGCCAGGTGAACGGTGATGGTGATCTTATCGAAGCCTGGCTGAACTATTACCTCCGGCTCGGCGTAAATCGGTTCCACCTGATTGTTCACGGACCTCCGGCGGAGAACGAGAAGCTGCTATCCATCAAAGATTCTTATCCGATTACCATCGAGGACACTTATGACGGCCCGTTCCCCGCGCCACTAGACCCCGACAGACCGACCTACACCGAAAAGAAAAAGCGGTTGGATGCTTTGCTCGCTCGCCACACTGAACAGTGGGTAATGTTGGTGGACAGCGACGAGTTTGTCGAGTTCCCGTACGACGATATTCTGGCAACCATCCATAAGCTTGAATTGGCAAAGGCCAACTTAATGGCTGCTCCCCTGCTCCAGCGGATGACTGCTGATGGATTGCTTGAAACTCCGCCCGAAATTGACGACCCTTTCGAAGCGTTTCCGCTATGTTCCCTAAACCTCTATAGAAGGATGGGTATCAGGGCTGAGATTTTTAAGTAGCCGCTTTTCTACTGCGTGAGTGGTGCCGAACTCGTAGAAGAAGGTAACCA
>Ga0187858_10003161_pt1 | contig 16151 bp, 10 predicted proteins | sample June2016WEW_8_15_FD_133015 | JGI IMG/M metagenome (GOLD analysis project Ga0187858, IMG submission 133015) | Peatland microbial communities from SPRUCE experiment site at the Marcell Experimental Forest, Minnesota, USA - June2016WEW_8_150 | ecosystem: Environmental > Terrestrial > Soil >...
GCTCAGCGTCGAGCATGTCAACCCGGCCCACCATCTCATCGAAGCTACGGAACCCCAGTTCAGCCATGTACTGACGAACTTGTTCCGCGAGGAAGAAAAAGAAACTAATTACGTGCTCGGGCTGCCCCTGGAACTGTTTGCGCAGCACGGGGTCTTGCGTGGCGATGCCCACCGAGCAGGTATTGAGATGACACTTGCGCATCATCACGCAGCCCATCGCGATCAGGGGAGTCGTGGCGAAACCGAACTCTTCGGCGCCGAGCAATGCGGCGATGGTTACGTCCCGGCCGGTTTGCAACTTGCCGTCAGTCTGTACGCGTATGCGGCTGCGCAGATCGTTCAGCAAGAGCACTTGCTGCGTCTCCGCCAAACCCAACTCCCACGGAATGCCGGCGTGCTTAATGGAACTCAGCGGCGAAGCTCCGGTTCCACCACTGTCCCCACTGATCAGGACAACGTCTGCATGCGCCTTAGCCACGCCGGCAGCCACCGTCCCTACGCCCGACTCCGCTACAAGTTTGACCGCGATGCGAGCCTGCGGATTGACGTTCTTCAGGTCGTAGATCAGCTGCGCGAGATCCTCAATGGAGTAAATGTCGTGATGCGGCGGCGGCGAAATCAATCCTACTCCCGGGATCGAATGGCGTATGCGAGCAATTACTTCGTCGACTTTATGCCCCGGAAGTTGGCCGCCCTCGCCCGGCTTCGCGCCTTGCGCCATCTTGATCTGCAACTCATCCGCGTTGACCAGGTAATTCGCGGTCACGCCAAAACGCGCCGAAGCCACTTGCTTCACGGCGCTGCGCCGCAGGTCTCCGTTTGCATCCGGCTTGAACCGCTCTTCGTCTTCGCCACCTTCACCGGTATTCGACTTCCCTCCAATGCGGTTCATGGCAATCGCGAGCGTCTCATGCGCTTCTTTGCTGATGGAGCCGAAAGACATCGCGCCGGTGGTAAAGCGTTTCACAATCTCTCTGGCGGGCTCGACTTCTTCGATGGGGACGGGCTTCTCGCTCTTCTTCAACGTCATCAGGCCGCGAAGGGTGCACAAATTGGCGCTCTGCCGGTCGATGAGGTCGGTATATTCCTGGAAAGTCTGAGAGCTCTCTTGCCGCACCGCCTGCTGCAGTTTGCTGATAGTCAGCGGATTCAACAGGTGATATTCCCCATTCGTCCGTTGGTGGTAGTTGCCTCCCACCGCAAGCTCGGTCTCAAACTCCGTGACCGGTCGCAGGGAATGTTGGTGATTAAGCTGCGATTCGCGGGCGAGAACGTCGAGCCCCGAACCTTCCAGCCGCGACGTTGTGCCGGCAAAATAAGTTTCCACCAATTCCTTATTTAGTCCGATCGCTTCGAAAACCTGCGCTCCCTGATAGCTCTGCAATGTCGAAATGCCCATCTTCGCGAAGGTCTTTAGCAGCCCCTTCTTCACCGACTTCATGAAATTCTTGACCGCGAGCTCCGGGGTAATGCCGTCTGGTAGTTCACCGCGCCAGGCAAGATTCTCCACTGTCTCCAGCGCAAGATAAGGATTGATCGCGCTCGCTCCGTATCCGCTGAGCAAGGCGAAGTGCATCACCTCGCGGGGCTCCCCGGATTCCGTAATCAGCGCCACCTGAGTTCTCGTCTCTTCCCGCACCAGCAGGTTGTGCACGGCAGCGAGGGCCAGCAGGCTGGGGATGGGCGCGTACTCTTTGTCGACCCCGCGATCGGAAAGGATTAAAAGACTGTACCCTGCCTTCACCGATAGTGAAGCTCTTTGGCACAGTTCATCGAGTGCTCGCTTCAGTCCGGCCTCTCCTTCGCTTGCCCGGAACAGGGTGGGCAGCGTTGTGGCCAGCAGATCCCGGGTCGACACGCGGCGCAGCTTTTCCAATTCGCGGTTGCTCAGCAGCGGATGCTCCAGCTTCAACATGTGGCAATTTTCTGGCGCTTCCTCGAGAATGTTGCGCTCGCTGCCGATGTAACTGATCAGCGACATCACCATTTCTTCGCGAATGGGATCGATCGGAGGATTCGTTACCTGCGCGAACAGTTGTTTGAAGTAGTTGAACAGCGGCTGAGGACGATCGGAGAGACATGCCAGCGGCGTATCCGTGCCCATCGATCCAATCGGCTCCTCGCCAACCGATGCCATGGGCGCAAGGATCATTTTCAAATCTTCATCGGTATAACCGAACGCACGCTGCCGGCGAAGCAAAGTCTCAGGGTTGGGAGGATGCGTGCGGGAAGGCTCGGGCAACTGATTGATCGTGATCTGGTTGTCCTTGAGCCATTGCGCGTACGGTTGCTGCGCGGCCAGGTTCTGCTTGATCTCCTTATCGGAAACGATGCGGCCTCCGACCGTATCTACTAGAAACATTTTCCCAGGCTGCAAGCGGCCTTTCCTCTTCACTTGCTCCGGGGCTACGTCGAGGACACCGGCTTCGGAGGCCATGATCACGACATCGTCATGGGTAACTACGTACCTTCCAGGACGCAGACCGTTGCGATCGAGCGTGGCGCCGATCACACGGCCGTCGGTGAAGGCAACCGCCGCCGGGCCGTCCCACGGTTCCATCAGGCAAGCGTGATATTCATAAAAAGCCCGCTTTTCCGGCTTCATGTGCGGGTTTCCGGCCCACGCTTCCGGAATCAGCATGGCGATGGCGTGAGGCAGGCTGCGCCCAGCCTGGAGCAAAAGCTCCAACGCGTTGTCGAAGTTGGCGGAGTCGCTGCCCTCGGGCTCGATGATGGGAAAAAGTTTCTTGAGATCGTCGCCGAAAAGTGGCGATGCCAGCAGCGACTGCCGCGCGTGCATCCAGTTCACGTTGCCGCGCAGCGTATTGATTTCGCCGTTGTGAGCGATGTAGCGATAAGGATGTGCGCGCTGCCAGCTCGGAAACGTGTTCGTCGAAAAGCGCTGATGGACCAGGCAGAGAGCGCTGACTACATCGGGGTCCGAAAGCTCGCGGTAGAAGTTGGCGAGTTGCGAAGCCAGCAGCAGTCCTTTGTAGACAACGGTTCGGCAAGAAAGCGAAGGAATATAAAACATCCCCGCGTCCTCAACCTCCGACGTCCGCATTTCATTTTCTGCCAGCTTGCGAACAACGTATAACTTGCGCTCGAAGGCATCCTCGTCGAGACCCGGACGGCATCCGATAAAAATCTGTTGCATGTAGGGTTGCGAAGCGCGCGCCACTCGGCCCGTTGCCGAAGCGTAGACCGGCATATCCCGCCAGCCAAGAATCGAAAAACCTTCCTCGCGAACGATGCGCTCAAGCACTCCTTCGCACTGCAGCCGAGCGTGCTTTTCCACGGGCAGGAAGGTCATTCCGACGCCGTAGGAGCCAGGCAGAGGCAACTCGAATCCCAATTTCGCGCATTCTCGCGCGTAAAATTTGTGCGGAATTTGAATCAGCACGCCCGCACCGTCGCCGGTTTCGGCGTCGCAACCGCAAGCGCCTCTGTGCGCTAGATTCAGCAGCACCTGGATCCCGTTACGAATAATGTCGTGGCTCTTTTCGCCGCGGATGCTGGCCACGAATCCGATCCCGCAGGCATCATGCTCCTGCGCAGGATCGTACAGACCCTGCGCGGGCGGAATTCCGTTGATCTGGCGCCCCCGGGACATCGCGGCATCTCCCTGCGTTTGAATTGCTTACGAATCGGTTGTCCTGGATCGAGCCAAAGGCTGCTGGCACAGCCCACACTCCACTCCAAGCCTATTCCGTCAATTCTGTGATAAGGCCTGGCTGCCGACAAGTACAATTCAGAATTTCGATGCAGAGTATGCGAATTTCCAACTCGATGGCTGCCAGGACATGGGCACGAAAACGAGGCGCCATTTCTTGCGCCTGCCCTCAACCTACGATACCTTCAGGCTAGTCTTGTTCTAATCTGCGATGGACCATTCCTGTTACAAGTGCGGCCATAGCGTCGAAGATGGTAAGCCGTTCTGCTCACAATGCGGAGCCCCACAGATTCGCGTGGTCCCGCCAGAGGGAGCAGTCCCCGTCATCACGGGGAGCGTTTTGACCAACGATCTTCCGATTCTTTCATCTGATCCACCCACAGTCCCCGGCGTCCTGAGAGCTTCCTCCCTTTCCCCTGGGATCGAATGGTCAACGGCTCTGCGATCTTGTGCGATTGCCGCACTGATAGCAGCTCTGCTCATGACTCTCGGCCTGATGGTCCCTGTTCTGGCCGGGTTGGGCGCAGGATTTCTAGCGGTCACTCTTTGCCAGCGGCAGAATGCAGCCTGGGGCGTCGATGCGCGTTCTGGAGCGCAACTCGGAGCGGTGTGCGGCGTTTTGTTTTTCGGAATCGGGGCTGTTTTCGAGACTGCGGCCGTGGTGCTGTTTCATACTGGGAGCCAAGTTCGCCAGAAGCTACTCGAAGCGCTTCAGCAGGCCGCTTCCCGTTCCAGTGATCCGCAGGTGCAGGCTGCCTTCGAGACCCTGAAAACGCCTCAAGGGATGGCCCTCCTGTTGGTCTTCGGGCTGCTGGTCCTGTTTCTGGTTTCGATCGCTGCCGGCAGCCTCGCGGGAGCCCTGACCGGGGCATTCCTCGGGCGGCGGAACAGGCCGTAAACCATGTCTTGAACAGGCCTTGCCGCAACCCGCGTACGCCGCGTATGATGCACCGTTTGCCTTCCTACGCCATGAACAAACCAGCACGCGGCTCGCTGCTCGGCATTGAGCACCTCGAGGACAAAGAAATCCTGGGCTTGCTCAAGCTGGCCCGTCGGATGAACCCTCTCAAGGCGCGCCCGCTGTTACGCAACAAACGCATCGTGCTGTTGTTTTACGAAGCTTCCACTCGCACTCGAAGTTCATTCGAAATCGCTGCCAAGTCGCTGGGGGCGATGACCACGCTGGTGCAATCGTCGGGATCAAGCATCGAGAAGGGTGAATCTCTGCTTGACACCGGCTACACATTACGCGCGGTCGGTGCCGATGCCATCGTCATCCGTCATCCTGCTGCAGGCGCGCCGCACCTTATGGCGAAGCATCTCGACATTCCTGTCATCAACGCCGGCGATGGCATGCACGAGCACCCGTCCCAGGCGCTGCTCGACGCCTTCACGATTCTGAAACACAAGAAGTCGCTCAAAGGTTTGCAGATCGCGATCATCGGCGATATCTACCACAGCCGCGTCACCCGCTCCAACTGCCATCTGTTAAGCCGGTTCGGCGCGAAGATCACGCTGTGTGGACCGCCTGAGTTTGTCCCTGACGTGGCTGCCACGCTTTCTCCCGGGTTGCGCGTCACCCGTCACATGGAAGAAGCGCTGCGCGGTGCGGATGTGATCATGCTGTTGCGCCTGCAAAAGGAACGCCTCGCCGGCCAGAAGATTCGCTTGCAAGACTACGTCGCGCGTTATCAAATGACGGCGGCACGAATGAAGCTGGCCAAGCGCGATGCCATCGTTATGCATCCCGGTCCGATCATTCGAGGTCTTGAGTTGACTGCAGAAGTCGCAGACAGTCCGCAATCCAAGATCATCGATGAAGTTCACAATGGAGTCCCCACCCGCATGGCAATTTTGGCGCGGGCGTTGGGCAAAGCCAAATGAGCCACAGAATTTCGCGGATCAAACACGAATTGACCGATGGCAAACGATAAATCTAAGCCGGGGTCGTTGCTGATCAAAGGCGGTCATGTTATCGATCCCGCAGCGAAGATCAACGCGCCGATGGACCTTCTGCTGCGCGACGGGCGGGTTGCTGAGATCGCTCTGCCCAATAAGATTCGCGGCGGTACCGACGAGAAGTTTGATGCGCGCGGCCTGATGGTCGCCCCGGGATTCATCGACCTGCATGTTCACCTTCGTGAGCCGGGACAAAGCTACAAGGAAACGATTGCGACAGGTACTGCGGCCGCCGCCGCTGGGGGTTTCACCTCGGTTTGCACCATGCCGAACACGGCTCCTGTGGTCGATAATGCTGAGTGGGTCGCGTGGTTGCGGCATGCCGAGCGAGGTGCAGTGGTGAACGTATTTCCCATCGCGGCCGCGACTGTGCACTCGCGCGGTGCGGCCCTTACCGACTTTGCTGCGCTCCAGAGAGCCGGCGCAATTGCTGTGACCGATGACGGCAAGCCCATCCTCGACGACGAAATCATGCGCGCTGCCCTGCGTCTCGGCGCGGAACTTAATCTGCCCGTGGTCCAGCACGCCGAAGATACGCGCCTCACGGAAAATGCTTCCATGCACGAAGGCCCCACCAGCTTCCGTCTCGGCCTCCGCGGCATGTCAGCGGCGGCTGAAGCCAGCGTCGTGGATCGCGACGTGACTCTCGCACAGCAGATTCGTGAATCGCGCCTGCACGTCGCGCATCTTTCCACTTCCGATGCGCTCAAGGCCGTGCGCCGTGGCAAGCGCGCCAAGGCGCGCGTTACCTGCGAAGTGACGCCGCATCATTTCACTCTGCTCGACGAGGACGTGGGCGAGTACAACACGAATTTCAAGATGAACCCGCCCTTGCGTTCGGCCTCGGATCGCGAAGCCATTCTGGTTGCGCTCGCCGATGGCACCGTAGACGCCATCGCCACCGACCACGCTCCTCACGCCACGCACGAAAAGCAGGTCGAGTTTGAGCGCGCCGCCTTCGGCATTACGGGGCTCGAAACCGCGCTGGCCCTGGCCATTACGAAGCTTCATCGCGAGCACAAAATTCCGCTGCCTCGCATCGTCGATCTTTTCACTGCCGGTCCCGCCCACATCTTCGACCTCCGAGGCCGCGGCTCGCTGGCCCGCGGCAACTTCGCCGACGTCACCATCTTCGACCCCAAGAAGCGTTGGACGTTCGAAGCGGCAAAGTCGCGGTCCTTGTCGCGCAACACTCCGTTTGACGGCTGGCAGTTCACGGGGAAAGTTGTGGCGACGATTGTGGGCGGGAAGATCGCGTACCGCGCGGAGTAATCAGCCCAGAATCCCCATCTTTTTCCCCACCCTCCCCAGCACCGCCAGCGCTTGCTCCAACTCTTCTTTCGTGTGCTTGGCCGTCATGATGGTGCGGATGCGGGCTTTGCCTTCGGGCACGGTCGGAAATGCGATGCCGGTGCCGAGGACGCCTTCCCGGAACAGTTCGCCGGAGAAATCCATGGTGAGCTTGCCGTCGCCGATAATAATCGGCGTGATGGGAGTCTCGCTGGCGGGAGTGGCGCGGCCGCCGATGTCGAAGCCGAGCAATCCAAGTTCTTTTTTCCAGAAGCGAGTGTTCTCCCAGAGCTTCGCCATGCGCTCGGGTTCGTTCTCCAGAACATCAAAAGCGGCAATGCAAGTGGCCGCCACCGACGGCGGATGCGAGGTTGAAAACAAAAACGGCCGCGCCCGGTGATAGAGAAAATCAATCAGATCGCGCGAGCCGCAGACGTATCCGCCGAGCGCGCCGATGGCCTTGGACAGCGTTCCCACCTGAATATCCACACGGCCATGCACGTTGAAATGGTCGATGGTGCCCCGGCCGTTGCGGCCAAGAACGCCGGACGCGTGGGCATCGTCGACCATCATGATGGCGCCATATTTTTCCGCTATATCACATAGACCAGGCAGAGGGCCGATATCGCCATCCATGGAGAAAACGCCGTCGCTGATCAGCAGCTTCTTCCCCGGCTCGTCCTTCACGCTGGCGAGTTGTTCTTCCGCGTGGGCGACATCCTTGTGGCGGAAGACCAGAATCTTCGCCCTCGACAAACGCGCACCATCGATGATCGAGGCGTGATTCAGCGCATCGGAAATGATGAAATCGTCCTTACCCAGCACCGCAGAAACCGTGCCCGCATTCGCCGCAAAGCCCGACTGCAAGACCACGCACGCCTCCACGTTCTTGAAGCGCGCAATCTTTTCCTCCAGCTCCATGTGAATCCGCATCGTGCCGGCAATAGTGCGCACCGCGCCCGATCCCACGCCGTACTTGCGCGTCGCGTCCAGCGCCGCCTCGCGCAGCTTGGGATGGGTGGTCAACCCCAGATAATTGTTCGACGCCAGGTTGATTACCTTCTTTCCGTCGAAGGTACAAACCGGCGCTTGCTCGTCCTCCAAGACGCGTAGCTTGAAGTGCGTGCCTTTGACCTTAAGCTCGTTGAGCTGACCAGTGAGATAAGAGAGCGGGTTGGTGCGGGTTGCGGTAGTCATGAGAACCTCGTGGCCGCGGACGAACAAGCCCTTGACGTGAGAGTAGTCTAGAACATGATTGGGTTGCCGGTGGCAATGCTGGCCTCGCACAGCAGCTTCGTGGTGGTGAAGAACTCTTTCTCGGAATCCACCAGAATGTCGCTGGAGTGGAGCACGGTGCTCGCTTCTTTCAATAGCTTCGCCGCGTCTTTGCTGGAGATCCAATCGCCGGTGTGCGTGCCGTCATAGAGAACTTTTTCCAGCAGAATGGGACACCGCGGTCCGGGGCTGCCTTGCAAGCCGCGCAGAAAGCTTCGCAAGTTCCCAACTTTTGTGATGTTGCCGAGAAACATTGAGAGCAGACAGCCCTCGTGCTCACAGGACTCACCCATCCACTGGCCGTGAGCCTCCCATTCCTGTTCGGAAGGATCACCGGTCAGCCTGGGCTCGCCCGACTCATCGAAAGTGAGACGGCCAGGAATCGGGTGAGGCTTGGCCTTGCCCTCCGGGATGCAAGTACAGCTCACGAATGCATCAAGGCCCATCGATTTACTTCCGACTCCAATCGCCTGCCCGGTTCATTCTCACTGCACACATTCGCGGGCGAGAGTGCCAGCGCAACCCTCACCGTACGCCGTTCGGATAGATGAGTATCTTGCTGGCCTCGCCAGTCTTCAACCGCTCCATGGCTTTGGAAAAATCTTTCATCGGGATGCGGTCCGTGATCACCGGATGCAGATCGAGTTTTCCCGCCTTGAGTAACGCTGTCATCTGATACCAGGTTTGATACATGCGGCGCCCGTTGATGCCTTGCACCGTGATCCCCTTAAAAATAATGTCTTCGGAAAAATTCAGCGAGATGGGCTTTGAGGTGAGACCAAGAAGCGAAATTCTACCCCCGCGCCGCACGATATCGAAGGCGGTTCGAATTGAATCGGGATGCCCCGCCATCTCCAGCACCACGTCCACTCCCAGGCCTCCCGTCTTCTCCATCACAATCGCGCGTACATCTTCCTTCGAGGGACCGAGCACATAGTCGGCCTTCATCTCGCGCGCGATTTTTCGCCGGTGCTCGTTCACTTCGATGGCAAAGACGCTCGTCGCACCCACCGCTCGAGTTACTGCAATAGCAAATAGTCCGATGGGCCCGCAGCCGGTAATGGCCACGGTCTTTGCAGCAATGTCACCCGCAAGCACGGTGTGGACGGCGTTGCCGAGGGGGTCGAGAATCGAGGCATACTCGTGCGGAATAGCTGGATCGAGCTTCCAGATATTCGATTCGGGGATGACTACATACTCCGCGAAAGCGCCGTTCGTATCCACGCCAATGATCTTTACGTTCTGGCAGATGTGGGCCTCACCGGTGCGGCATTGCAGACACTTGCCGCAGGCCACGTGCATTTCGGCGGAAACAAAATCGCCTTCCTTTACGCTGGTCACTTCATCGCCAAAAGCGGCGACCTCGCCGCAGAATTCGTGCCCTGGTATGAGCGGCGGATGAATTCGATTCTGCGCCCAGCGATCCCAGTTGTAGATGTGCAGGTCAGTGCCGCAGATGGAAGCCATTTTCACTTTGACCAGCACTTCGGTCCGTCCAAAAGCGGGTATTTTAACTTCGCGAATCTCCGCGCCCGGTGCGGACTCCGGCTTGACGACCGCCAGCATTGTGGATGACATGCGATTAAGACCTCACGGCTAATGGGAAAGGGCTTCCCTAGTTAGTTTCGGCTTGCCGAGCCTTTGAAGCAAACGAAAGATTGTAGCACCAGCGTGAGACGCTTTCTCTGAGGCTTTGGTTGTGGCGCCCATCCTTCGCCTAGCTCATGGGCTTGTAGGTTTTGGGAGGCGCCACCTTATAGTCCTCCGACTTGCCGCGTGGGATGCTCAAAGTCTTCCACTCGTCCGAGCGCAAATGCTTGGCCAGAAATATGATTTGTCCGATATGCCCGCCGTAGTGCGCGATCTGCCTGTTGATGGCCTGGATAACGGTATGCGGTTCGCCCCGGATAGTCACGGCGCGCATCACGTCTTCGGGCTTGAGCGCATCGAGCGCGCGAAACACCTGCGCCCATCCTTCTTCCCACCACCGCAAAACCTCGGCTCGGCTAGTCGCGGTGTTGAGTTCAAATTCCCGATCGCGAAAGCGGTCGGGTTTCTCGCCATCGGTGGCGAGGAAATCAGTAAAACGCGAACGCATGTTCCCCGCCACGTGCTTGATCAGGATAGCAACGGAATTCGATTCGGGATCGAGCCTGACGAATAGTTCTTCGTCCTTGAGTTGAGCGATTGCGGCGTCGGCCAGGCGCTTCTGGCCGCGCATTTGACGCCGCGCTTCGTCGATATAGTGAGCGGCAAGATCAGTCACAGGATCACCTACCCTTTCAAAGAGCCATCGGGACGACCATCGGCCGATTACTACCAACGATCTTATGTCTCAGCAAAGTGCCCTGACAAATTGGCGGTCTCTCTCTACGTCGGGCGGCGCTTTGAGGACAGGTTGATTTGAACTCTTCGGCTTCCCGCTCGTATACTTACAGCCCGCGATGAAGGTGGTTGTCATAATTCCGGCTGCGGGTCTCGGAACTCGCATGGCTCCCGTTTCCGTCGGCGGCAAAGGCAAGCCAAAGCAGGCGCCGCCTTCGAAGCAATTCACCGAACTCAGCGGAACTCCGATTCTCATCCACACGCTGCGCAAGTTTGCCGAGGTCAACACGGTGAGCGAGATATGGATTGCCCTGCGGGAGAACGAGATTTCGGGATTTCGGGCTCGCCTGGAGCGCGAAACCGGTCTTCTGCACAAGAAAATCGAATTCGTCGTTGGCGGAGACCATCGTCAGCAATCGGTGGAGAACGCGCTGAAAGCAATTGCAGCAGCCGGGGACGATGTCATTTTGGTGCACGATGCCGTGCGCCCGCTTGTGACCCGCGAAATCATTGAGGAAGTAATAGAGGCGGCCAAGAAGTATGGTGCGGCGATTGCCGGACTGCCAGCCGTCGACACGGTGAAGCAAGTCGAGCGGACGGCGGAGGGGGCATTGATCAAAGCGACCATTCCACGCGCAGGCATCGTGATGGCGCAGACTCCGCAAGGTTTTCGCTACGGGGTGATTAAGAAGGCATTTGATGAGGCATCGGTTGACGGATTCCTCGGCACCGACGAGGCTTCGCTGGTGGAGCGATCCGGGCACGACGTAGCGGTCGTGATGGGTTCGCCGCGGAATATTAAGATTACGGCCCCAGCGGATATGGAATTAGCGGAGTTCTATCTGAAGGCTACTCATTGAGTCCGATGCCGCCAGCCAAGAACCAACGTGCTATCAAGCCTGTTAGTCGCATCGGTTATGGTTTTGATTCGCACGAATTCCGCGCGGGCCTTCCATTAAAGATCGGGGGGATCGTGCTCGCGCATGACAAGGGCTTGGGCGGGCACTCCGATGGCGACGTGCTTCTGCACGCCATCACTGACGCGCTGCTCGGGGCGGTGGCTGCGCCTGATATCGGAACTTTATTTCCGCCCTCTGACGCGAAGTGGAAAGGTGCAGATTCGGTCGTCTTCGTGCGCGCAGCGTTGAACCGTGTTCGCGAAGCCGGATATAGGACCGCGAATCTCGATGCAAGTCTAATTCTCGCCGCCCCAAAGATTGGACCACACGCAGCGGCGATTCGAGCGCACGTGGCGCAGTTGCTGGAAGTACCGGCCGATTGCGTAGGGCTTAAGGCGAAGACTCCCGAAGGGCTCAATCTGGAAAATACCGCGGTTGCGCATGTCGTGGTTCTGCTGGAGGCGCGGCTTAAGCCTCGGAAACCACGCAAGAAGACGAAATGAGTTTCACTTCACGCTGTCAAGATCGCTCTTAAGTTCCCTGCGCCGCGATTCCGCTGCTTTCACGAGCGCCTGAAAAATTGCGCGGGAGTGTTCATCCTCGTCCACGGAGCGCTCGGGATGCCACTGCACCGCGAGCACGAAGTGGTCGGGAACGGTGCCCTCCAACGCTTCTATAATGCCGTCATCGCAGCAGCGCGCGACGATGCGCAGGCCATCGCCGACTCTGTCCGCCGATTGGTGATGGGACGAGTTCACCGGAATCACAAGTCTTCTCACCTCCGGCGCGAGGACTGTTGCGAGTTTCGAATCCTGCGCAACTTCAACGTCGTGAGCGACTGCGACTTTCTTTCCGGCCTCATGATTCACGCGGGTGCGCAATTTTTCCGGCAGAAAATCGGGGATGTGTTGGATCAGCGATCCGGCACGGTATACGTTCAAGCTCTGGAGGCCGTAGCAAATGCCGAGAACCGGCTTGCGCAAGCTGTAGGCGTCCTGCAGCAGGAGATCGTCAACAGCGTCGCGGCAAGGATCGGCAGCGGCAGTGCGCGGAGAGCGGGTTGCGCCAAACTTGGCGGGGTCGACGTCCGCGCCGCTGCCGGGCAAGAGCACTCCATCACAGAGCTCAACCATTTTCATCACTTCCGGCAGCGTCTGGTCGAGCGGGATGCGAACCGGCTCGCCTCCCGCGAGCTTAACCGCCCGTTCGTATTGAGGGATTGCCTTTTCTGCATACTGACGATTGCCGGAATGTGGCATGGGAATGGCAATGCGCGGTTGCAGGTTGCCTGATATTGAGCTAACCCTCTCGATGGCCGCCAGGGTCTTGGCTTGGCGGTAGTGGCGGATTTCCATGACGAGCGCGAGAACAAAAATAATGCTTCCCGCCACCACCGCAAAGGGCAGAGCAATGTGGCGATAAGCCAAAGTCATGTCGGGAGGAATGCGGCGCACCGCGGATACGATCACGGTTCCAACAATTCCGAGAAACAAGCTGACGGCGAATGAGATAAGGGAGCCGATGAATGTTACCAGCAGCACGCGCACCGGAATCGCATACCAGCGAGGCGGGCGGCCGTGAGGCTTCGGCGACATACGTCTAACCTACACCATTCGAGGCGCCATCATCGAGTGCCGGCTTTCCGATGCCGCAAACCTGATATCGTAAATCCGTTTGCCTGCACGTTCGATCTCGGGAGAGTTACGATGCGACGCTTCGGTGCGATTTCAAGGACGATCCAAATAGGCTGCCTGTTTTTTTTCTTTTCCAACTTGGGCCACGCTCAGAGCAACGAGAAGCCCGATCTGACCAGCCAACCCACGCTCTATGTCGTTGGCTACGCTCACCTTGATACGGAATGGCGATGGGAGTATCCGCAGGTCATCGACGAAAATATTCGCAAGACGATGGAAGAGAACTTCAAACTCTTCGACAAATATCCGCACTACATCTTCAATTTCAGCGGAGCCAACCGTTACCGTTTCATGAAGGAATATTTTCCTGCCGATTTTGCCAGACTCAAGAAGTATGTGGACGAAGGCAGATGGTTCCCTGCGGGGTCATCCATGGAAGAGGGCGATGTGAACACGCCCAGCGCCGAAACCATCATCCGGCAAGTGCTGTACGGTAATAATTGGTTTCGCAAAGAACTGGGCAGAGCCAGCGCGGAATACATGCTGCCGGACTGTTTTGGATTTCCAGCTTCGCTGCCTACGATTCTCGCCCACTCCGGAGTAAAAGGATTCTCGACCCAGAAACTGGTGTGGGGGTCTTCTGCACCCGGAGGGGGAGTGGAATCTTTGGAGAAAACGCCGCCAGGCACGCCCTTCAACGTGGGTGTGTGGGTGGGCCCGGATGGCGAAACCGTGCTCGCAGGGCTGAACCCCGGCGATTACAGCGGAGGAATTTACAGCGACCTGAGCAAGCCTTTGCCCCCGCTGTCGCCCAATCCCGAGTTCGAGGATCTCAATAAGAGGCTGCAGCCACTAACGCAAAAGGTAGATCAGGCCGAAAAGAGCGGACAAACACTGGACCCGAAGCAGATCGAGGAATTCCTTGACTTGCAAAATCGGCAGAAAGCGTTCGCTAAGGTCGAGCAGGACCGAGAACTCAACCGGCAGCAGGGCGATTGGGCGGGACGCGTCGAACTGAACGGCAAAGTCAGTGGCGTGTTCACCGACTATCACTATTACGGCACAGGCGATATCGGTGGAACTCCGGACGAGGATTCCGTGAACCGGCTCGAAGCTATCATGACCAAGGCTACGGCAAGCCTGTCGCTTGATGAAGGTCTTCTTTTCTCTCGGCTCTCGCATGCTCAGGGACCCGCGGTGAAAGTTGGCGACGGCCCGGTGCATGTGATTTCCGCGAACGCCGAGCAGATGTTTCTCGATATCACGCCGGCCGAAGCCGCCGGACTTCCCCGCTACACCGGCGAAATGGAGTTGACCAACCATTCCGCCGGATCATTGACGTCGCAGGCTTATCAAAAGCGCTGGCTTCGAAAAGAAGAGTTGCTCGCGGACGCCGCTGAGAAGGCTTCGATCGCCGCGGAATGGCTGGGCGCTCGGGCGTATCCGATGCAGCGCTTGAATGATGCGTGGACGCTGGTGATGGGCGGCCAGTTCCACGACATCGCCGCCGGCACCGCTACTCCCAAGGCCTACGAGTTTGCCTGGAACGACGACGTGATCGCGATGAATCAGTTCGCCGGCGTTCTCACGAATGCCACAGAAGGCGTCTCCGCGGCGCTGGACACTGAGACGAAGGGTGCGCCGATCGTTGTTTTCAATCCGCTTAACATTGAGCGCGAAGACTTGGTGGAGGCGAGCGCAGATTTTCCCGGCGGCATGCCGCAGTCAGTTCGCGTAACCGGGCCGGATTCGGAAGAGATTCCCGCGCAGATTTCGAACGGGAAAGTGATTTTCCTGGCCAAAACCCCCTCCGTCGGCTACGCAGTTTACGATGTGCAGCCCGGCGACGGGGGCGATGATACGGCGGCGTTGAAAGTGTCGGAGGACTCTCTCGAGAACCAGTATTACCGCGTGAAGCTCAGTGCCGATGGCGACGTGGCCAGTATTTTCGACAAGTTGATTGGCAAGGAATTGCTATCCGCTCCAGCACGCCTGGCGATTTCCTACGATAACCCCGAGCACTGGCCCGGTTGGAATATGGATTGGAATCAGGAGCAAGCCGCGCCAAGAGCCTACGTCGGCGGTCCAGCGAAGATTCGGGTAGTAGAAAACGGTCGGGCACGCGTGGCCGTGGAAGTCTCGCGGGAGACAGCAGGCTCCAGGTTCGTCCAAACGATAAGCCTGTCGGCAGGCGACGCGGGGAGGCGCGTTGAGTTTGGCAACGTGATTGACTGGAACACGAAAGAGTCGAACTTGAAGGCGACTTTTCCGCTGACGGTTTCCAATGAAATGGCAACATACAACTGGGATATTGGGACGATTGAACGGCCCACTGCGGAGCCGATGATGTTCGAGGTGCCATCGCATCAGTGGATTGATTTAACCGACGCGAGCGCTGAGTTCGGCGCAACCCTCCTGACCGATTGCAAGAACGGATCAGATAAGCCGAACGACCACACGATTCGATTGACGCTGATTCGCACGCCCGGAACCCGCGGAGGCTACGCTGACCAAGGGACGCAGGATATCGGACATCACGAGTTCGTCTACGGAATCGCCGGACACGTCTCCGACTGGCGCCACGCCGGGACCGATTGGCAAGCACAACGACTGAACGATCCGCTCATCGCGTTCGAAGCCTCAAAGCACGCGGGAGCACTCGGCCGAAAATTTTCTTTGCTGAAGGTCAGCAACCCACGGATTCGTGTATTGGCGCTGAAGAAGGCAGAACTGAGCGACGAAATTATCGTGCGCTTGGTTGAACTCGATGGCGAACCCCAGCCAGACGTTCGCGTGACCTTTAACGCGCCGATCAACTCTGCGCGCGAGCTGAATGGCCAAGAGCAGCCGGTGGGAGCGGCAACGGTGACCGGCGGTGCTTTGGTCACGTCGTTCTCCGCGTATCAGCCACGTACCTTTGCCGTTACACTCGCCGCCCCCCAGGTCGAGATTGAAGGGATGCGTTCGGCAGCCGTGTCACTCAAATACGATCTGGCAACCGCCAGCAATGACGGCACAAAGTCCGAGGGCGGCTTTGATGGCCATGGCAATGCTCTTCCCGCAGAAATGCTGCCGGCACAGATTACGTTCAACGAC
>Ga0187858_10003181_pt1 | contig 16093 bp, 11 predicted proteins | sample June2016WEW_8_15_FD_133015 | JGI IMG/M metagenome (GOLD analysis project Ga0187858, IMG submission 133015) | Peatland microbial communities from SPRUCE experiment site at the Marcell Experimental Forest, Minnesota, USA - June2016WEW_8_150 | ecosystem: Environmental > Terrestrial > Soil >...
GCGTTCATCGGCGTTCATCGGCGGCTGAGTTGCCTTTACTCCCATGGACACTCCAGTCTTCCCCAATTACATTGACGGCCAGTGGATCGACCGCGGCCCGCATTTCGAAAACCGCAACCCGGCCCGCACGGACGAAATCGTCGGTCTCTTTGCAAAGGGCACGGCCCGCGATATCGAGGATGCCGCCGGCGCCGCCGCCCGCGCCCTGCCCGCATGGGCGAGCCTGAACGCCCCGGCGCGCGGCGCCATCCTTTACAAAGCCGCCGACATCCTGGATCGCCGCTTCGAGCAGGTCGCGGCCGACATGACTCGCGAGGAAGGCAAGACGCTCCCGGAGGCCAAAGGCGAGGTCCGCCGCAGCATCAACATTTTCCGGTATTTCGCGGGAGAGGGCGCGCGGCTGGCGGGTCTGCTGGCGCCCTCCGAACGAGATCGCGTGCACATGTTCGCGATCCGCAAGCCTATCGGTGTGGTAGGCCTGATCACGCCTTGGAACTTCCCCAGCGCCATCCCCGCGTGGAAACTGGCCCCCGCGCTGATCTGCGGCAATACCGTTGTGCTGAAGCCGGCGTCCGCCGCCCCACTGAGCGCCTGGCGCATCGTGGAAGCGCTGCATGAAGCCGGGCTGCCGGCAGGCGTTGTCAACTTCGTGGCGGGCCCGGGCGGCGAGTTGGGGCAAGCGCTCGTCCAGGCGCCGCCGCTGAAGGCCATTTCCTTTACGGGCTCCTGCCAAGTCGGGGACCGGCTGCATGCCGAAGCCTCCAAGCGCCGCTTGCGCATTCAGCTCGAGATGGGCGGTAAGAATCCCACCATCGTGCTGGCCGACGCGGACTTCAACGCGGCCGTCGAGAACACCGTCAATGCCGCGTTCTTCTCCACCGGCCAGAAGTGCACCGCCACCAGCCGCGTCATCGTCGAAGATGCCATCTACGGCCGCTTCGTCGAGGCATTGGTTGAGCGCACGCGCCAGCTTCGGGTCGGCGACGGCATGCAGCCGGATGCGCATATCGGCCCCTGCGTGGATCAGGCGCAACTGGATACCGTGCTGCGCTACATCGAAATCGGGCGCAAGGAAGCCGGGGCGCCCAGGATTGGCGGGCAGCGGCTCACCGCCGGCGATCTCGCCAAAGGAAACTTCATCGCGCCCACGATCTTCGCGGATGTGACGCCGGAGATGACCATCGCCCGCGAAGAGATTTTCGGACCGGTGCTGGCGGTGATGCGCGCTCGGGATTTCGAGGATGCCCTGCGCATCGCCAACGATATTCCGTTCGGGCTTTCGGCATCCATCCAGACCACCAATCTCTCGCGCGTGTTCGAGTTCGTGTATCGGATGGAAGCCGGCCTGCTTACCGTGAACCTGCCCAGCGCCGGCGTCGAATATCAGTTGCCGTTTGGCGGCACAAAGGACTCCAGCTTCGGGCCGAAGGAACAAGGGCCCGCCGCACTGGAATTCTACAGCGACTATAAGACCGTCTATCTGAAATACTAAGAGAGCGAGACTCGCGGCAGGCCGTAGTCGCCTGCGCGTCGCATTGGGCGCTGGTCAGCCTTCGAACACGAACCCTCCGTCCACTATTGGTTCTAGCGGCGGGACAGGGATAGGAAGCTTGGGATAAAAAAGACCCCCGCAGTTCACTTCCCCGTGTCCACCAAAGGGTAAGGTAATAGTCCCGAAGCCACCGAACTCTCCCGGCGACAGGCCGCTCACCGAGGCGGATCGCTCCGGCAGACCCAGAACTTGCACGGTCGGTACTCCTGCAACGCCCGACCCAGGCACCTCTCTGGGACCCTCCCATGTCTCGGGATATTGAAAGCTGAGATCCATATCAATGAGTTTTACGGCGTCGGTGAAAGCCAGCGTAGGGTGGAGCAGATCCATCCACCTACCCGGCATGCTGACTGGCTCTTCCGCGAATATGTGAAGATTGACCGTTTGGCTCCTCTCATCGACCACCTTGTCCCAAGGCAGTTCGGCTCCGCAACCCGATAGTTGGCGGATCGACAGGGAGGATCGCTCCTCGATAGCGTAACAGAGCACCTGCACCAGAGCTAGTTCCTTCAGGTGCTCCACGTATTTGCGATTCTGCTCCGGCCCGGTGAACCACTGCGGCCCGATCGGCATTCTACGGATGGAATGAAAAGTCCGTGGGCGCGGCAACACCCATGTGCAGAAGACGCCGGATTGGTAGTCCTTCACCAAGGGACCCGGCAGTAAGACGTTGGAGTCCCTGGATACCGTCACATTGGATTCGTTTGGTCTGACTCCATCCAGATAGTAGTATTCACCGCACGACAGATCCTGCTCCGCGCACCAACTCCCGGCGCGGTATGCATGCCCTGGGACTTTGGGCGCCACGACTTCGACTCCATAGGGGCGTGGCACAAAAACCCACATCCCGTGAAAGACTACATTGAGCGTTCCGCCTTGCCCTTCTCGCTGTGTCTCTTTGTTACCCCACATCGTCATCTCCTTTTTCGCTTTCTTCCAGCCTCAATTGGCGCTGAACACCTCAAGACCCGCCCAGTAATAAGGGTGAGTGTATACGCCGCCGGAGCGAACCACGGCTCCCGCCTTTCGCAGCGACGCCGCGGCGGGCGCACCGGACAAGATCGCCCGATAGAATTCCCTAACAAAAGCGGAGGCGCCCGCCGAGTCCAGATCCCATGAACTCGCCAATACCTCGCGCGAGCCGGCGCGCAAGAACGCCCGAACCAAGCTCTGCGGATCCCCAGGCCCCCCTCGCTCTCCGGAACCGGTGGCACAACCGGAAAGCACGACCAGCCGGCACCGCGACAGATCCCGTCCCCCAATGTCGGCGGCGGTGAGCAACGCCGCTCCGCCGTTTGCGCCCGTCAACACCAGGCCGCCGCCTTCGCCTCCATAGCCATGGCCCGCGAAGTGAAACAGCTCCGCGGCTTCTATTAGCGTATGGACCTTAACAAGGGTGGCCGCAGGGCCCTCCAACAACATAGAACGTGGCAATAGGGAGTGAATCCTTTCGGCTTCCTCCGCCGCATCGGGCAAGGGCGTCAAGTCCGCGTCGCCCGCAGTCATGGGAGCGCCGACGATCAGAGCCTTCGCAGACGGTTCGAGCAGGCCGCCCGGTTCGGAAGTCGATCGGAAGCCAGCCCCGACTCGAATGCGGATGGAGAAGTCTTCCGACCAGTAACGGCCGTTGGATCGCACTAACGCGGGCCAGGGCAACTCGGAGAACGGCCCGTCGCTCTCGATGACCAGCGCCCGCACGTTGTCAAGTTCGCGTTCCCAGGAGCCGAGCAGCCAGGCGGAGACCTGCCGTGCTTGCGCGCGGAGAACCGCCTCCGGAGTTTTCCTGCTGGAGCAACCACGTACCAGCGTGCGCATGGCATCTTGCATGGTTGCAACATGCATATCCAACATTCGAAAGCGGAATCCGCTTTCGTTTCCGAGCCAAACGCCAATGCCTAGCGGCATTTCGGCGAACGACAATACCGCCTGGCCGGGAGCGACTGTGGCGTTCGGTTCCGTTTCGGCGGCGTGTGCGCGGTCAAACAGCGCGTCCCGGTATCGCGACCACATCATCCAGGAGCGCCCCGGATCGGTCCCTCCGCCAACCTCGCATTCCACTCGCGCGCGATAGGTTGCCCCCAGGGTGCGCATCCAGAGCACCCGATCTGCATCGGAAGCTGGCAGGCGGGTGCCTTCTCCGATCTCGATGGAGAGGTCGAGCAGACGCCGGGCTTCCTCAATTTCGGAACGCCGCAGTCTCAAGACGCCGAGCTGAGAGTAAAAGCTAAGCTTCTTGATCGGCTCGCTATGCAACGCCTGGGGCTGGATCGCGATCAGGCGGGCCAGCGAGGCATCTACATCGCCCAGGCTGGCCTCCAGACCGGCAATTTCCATTTGTTCGGGGACTACCGCCCTTCGCCATTGCCCATAGGGCAGCGTCGCCAGCAGGTCGACCGATTGCTTGAGGTGCTTCCGCGCGTCCGGTAGACCTGCAGACACCTCGATCATCGCGAGGCGCCGCAACGCCCCAGCGTGAAACCAGGGGTCTCCAAACAGGGAAGTCAACTCCACAGTGGAACGCGCCAGCGCGGCGGCGGCGTGCAGCGCGTTCGCCTGCACCGCCAGAGGAGCCAACTCGGAATAAAAGTGTTGTGCGCGGAGTAACGGGTATCCGGCGCTCCAGTACGTTGCTAGGCCGTCGGCGCTGTCACGCCATGCCCGCGCGACATTCCCGAACTGCGCGAGTACGCTGGCATGCATGCCGCGCGCCCGCAGCGACAACACCCGATAGCCGGATATTTCCGCCGCACGTTCCGCCGCCTGAGCGGCCCCCTCCGCCCCCTCGAAATTACCTAGCCAGGCTTGACAGCTCAAATCGTCTATAAGCGATTGCGTGCGTAGCCACGGGTAGCTACGCTCCCTCAACGATCGCCGCAACGACGCAGCAGCGCCCGCGCAGTCGCCGAGAACGCCGAGCAATTGGAGGGTATAGAGGCGCTCATACTCCGCGCGCAGCACACCGGGTTCGCTGCCGGCCGATCGGAACAAGGTCTCCGCCCTTTCCGCTTCTTTTCCGCCAAGCGTGCGATCTCCTGCCTCGTCCACCTGCACAGCCCGTCCCAACGCCGCGAATGCCTCGCCGGCTGCCGATGAATGCGGAGCCCGCAGCACATCCCGCAGCCAAGCGTCCCCGTGACGGCGCTCGAGCGCGTCGGCCATATCTCGCAGGATGCGGCCAGATTCCTCATCAGCCGGACTGCCGTAGTATTGCGGCAACAGAGTTGTCACGGCAACCTTTAGGTACTCCTCGTCTGGAATCGGCAGCCGGTCCCATGGGGCTCCGCGTCGCAGCTCCGCAATCAGCGCGGCGGGGGTGGTGGCGCGGGTATAAGCGAGCTGCCGGTCAAGTTTTTTTTTACCGCATCTAGGTGCGCGCGGGCCTCAGTGGCCCAGCCGCTCGTCGAGTCCAACTTTAGATAAGCTTCCCACGCATCCCGCGACTCGGTGTAGGCAAAGATCTTCTCGGCCGCCAGCGCCCGGTTGAAAACCAGCGCGGCATCGTTCGGTTTCAGCCGCACTCCCTGCGACAAATATTCGAACGCGGAGCGGTAGAATTTCGGATCGGTCTTCTGGGCCCGCTGAAAATACGCAATCCCCAGATCGTCGAGCACGGAGGCGTCGTTCGGACGCAGGGTGTGCGCCCGCTCTAGTTCCGCAATCGCAGCTTCTTCCTTGCCTTCCAGAATGTCTGCCCGCCCCTGTAGATGCAACCATTCCGGATCGTCGGCGTGGGTGGCGATGGCGCGCGCGATGCGCGCTTCGGCTTCCATCAGTTCCGGCGGCTGGCTGAGCCGGGACGAGCCAGCCCCACGCTCGGAGCGCATGGGTCCGTATACGGCGCAACCCGAAAGGCGCACTACTATCTCGCGGTGGTCCGTGTACGCCTGGCAGAGCAAGCGGCCCGCCCCGGCCGCGCCGCCCGTCCATTGCGTTTCGAAGACCACCCCCACGACGAGCGCAGCCGCCAGAGCCGCCGCCGCTGGCCACCAGCGTAGAGCCCACGGCCTTGGAGCGGGGACGGAACGCGAAGGCGGGGCCAGTCGCGCCGCCAAACGCCGGCGATCGCCTGGTTTCGCCAGCCGCGAGGATTGTGCACTCTCGATCTCGTCGCCGGTGGGCGGCTCGATAAGGTCCTGGGCTGCCTGCCGCAACACCGCTCCGCACCAATCGCACCCTGCCGCGTGCGCCATCAGGGGTCCGGCCTCCGCCGGATCCACGAGACCTACCGCCAGGAACCACAGGCGATCCTCCTCTGGACAGCCGGGCGCTTTGTTCGCCTTCCCGTCCGCCCGCAGGCGTTCCCGTAGATCCCGGTCGGCCGTATCCCCGTTAGCCATACCTATCTTAAGAAACGTCGGTGCCGCGCGCTTTTCCTTCGCCGCGTCCCAAGAACTGCCGAATGGAACGTCCCAATCGCACCAACACGCTTTCGACCCCCTTGGCGTTGATCTCGATGCCGGGCAAAGCAGCGATTTCCCGGGCCGTCATTCCATTTACGTAGTAGAGCCAAAAGATCTGACGGTCGCGCTCGTTGGCATCTTTCCGCAGGAAGTCGTCGATGTCCCGGACAATCATGCGCCGATCCACATCATCCGTCGCCGGAATCGATTCCGCCGAGGCGGCAGGCTCCTGTAATCCTTTAGATTGCTGCGACCTAAAGTAGTCGTGTACGACCCGCGCGGCGATCACCTTCACGTAACCAAACGCGCTTCCCGGGTCCCTGGGTGCGAACCGGCGCAGGACCTCCCCTCCGTTCGCGCTGAATTTCACGAAAACCTCCTGCTCCAAGTCGTCGGACAGGGTCCGGGGATCTGTCAGGTACCGGCGCGCCGTGCGCGCTACAGTTGCGTGAACCACAATATGAAACCGGCGAATGAACTCTTCCCAAGCCCGGATATCTCCCAGGTTGGCACAGGCGCTCAACAGCTCTTCAGCGCTTAACTCCTTGTAGTCGTTTGCCAGTGGGGCGATTTTAGCACGCCGGGTAACCGCACACAACCATGCCACGAAAGAACCCAACGAACTCCACTTTCGCACACTCGCTCTGGCCGTTGCGCCCGGCTAACGCCCAAGCCGGCGCAAATTCCTGGCAAGTTTTGGGCTTCTGACTCCAGCCGTGTGTTTGCCCACGAAGGAAACCGCCAGCCGGTTTCCGATCTGTTATATGACCGACACCGGCGGAAGCCAACAGCAAGACGCCAAAGGCGGTCAACACAAAAAGGAGAGGAACGATGAAGAATCTGAAACTAGCGAATTTCGTGGGCCTGACCGTGGCGGCAGCGACTATGTGTTTGCCCGCTCTGGCTCAACTGAACAACCCCCAAGGCCTGGCCTTCGACAGGGCGGGCCACCTGCTGATCGCCAACAGTGGGGCAAACAACGTACTGAGGGTCAATGCGACAACCGGCCAGATAGTGCAAAGAATCACAAGTGGAGTGAGTGGCCCCAGCCATCTGGCTTTCGACTCCCTGGGTAACCTATATGTGACGAACAAAACGGCGAACACGGTCACTGAGTACGATGCCGCGGGCACACTCACCCGCACCATTTCCGGCAGTTTCATTCAGGGACCGACCGGCGTCGCGGTGGACGCCTATGGCGACGTTTACATCGCCAATAACAGCGCCAACAACGTGGTCGCGGTGAACGTGGACGGTGGCTTGATGGAAACGCTCACTGCGGACAAGAGCGGCTTCGCGTTCACCGCCCCCGGCGCACTCGCGATTTACGGGCAGGATCTCTATGTCGGACTCGGCCCGGGATCCGGAGAGAATGCTGTGATCGGCTACAACGTGGGAGAGTTCCTCACCGGCGACCCTAGTGAGAAGGTTTTTTGTACGAACTCGATCAATACCGGCCCGACCGGCATTGCCTTCGACAGCTCCGGCAACATCTATGTCAGCGACCTCTACAGCGGCTCGTGGTCCCTATACAGTCCCAGCGGCGTGTTCCAGTTCGCCGTGTCATCCGGCTACGCTACAGGCATCGCCTGGGATAAAACTACCGGCTACATCTACGTAACGGACGCCGTGGCAAACAACATCAACGTCTTCACGACCGCCGGCGCTCCCGTCACAACACTGTTCTAGTTACATGGCGGACACTGGGGCCGCGCCGGCGGCCCCTTATATCATGACTTAGCAATTGATCCGTGGAGGAAAAAGAAGATGACCGGAAACAGCGATAGTAACGCCGATCGTTCGCGAAGGCCACGCGCTTTGTGCTTTGTCCTGGGACTGAGCCTGTTCGGCTCCTTGATTTGTGCCGGTCAAGCGCCGCCCTCGCTCGATGCGCGCCGCAAAGCGCTTGCTGACCTCCTGGCCGAGCAGTGGGAGTACAACCTGCGCACGAATCCCATTTCAGCCACCGTCTATGGCGATAAGCGCTGGAACGACCAACTCGGCGACTTCTCCGAGGAAGCTATCGAGAAGGACCTGCAAGAAGCCCGTAAGTTTCTGGCGCGGTTCGAGGCCATCGATATCACCGGTTTCCCCGACCAGGAAGGCTTGAATAAAGAGTTGATGGTGCGCGATCTGAAGATGCAACTGGAGGAGGCGCGTTTCAAGTCCTGGGAAATGCCCGTTTCCCAGATGAGTGGCATACATCACTTCCTGGCCATGCTGCCCATGTTCACGCCATTTGACAGCGTGAAAGACTACAACGATTACATCTCCCGTCTGACACAAGCGTCCCGCGCGATTGACCTGACCATGGACCTCATGCGCCACGGGATGAAAGACGGGTTGATGCAGCCGCGCTTCCTGCTGGAGAAGGTAGCGGATCAGGCGGACACCATTGCGGCGCAGGCGCCCGAAAAATCGCCCTTCGCGCAGCCATTTTTCAAATTCCCTCAAAGCGTCGCGGAAGAAGACCAGCGGCGTTTGCGGGAGAGCGGTCTCGGCGTGATTCGAGATTCCATTTTACCCGCCTATGCCAGGATGGCCCGGTTTGTGCGCATCGAATATGCTCCCAAAGGACGCGCCGAACCCGGCGTGTGGGCCCTTCCGGACGGCGCAGCCCGCTATGCCTTCGACGTGAAGCAAAGCACCACTACGGATCTCACGCCGGATGAGATACACCAACTCGGGCTGGCGCAGGTGGCTGAGATTGAGCCGCGCATGCTCGCCGTGGCGAAGCAGTTCGGCTACAAGAATCTAAAGGATTTCAACGCGGCCATCGCCGCCGACCCGAAGCTGCATGCGCAATCGCGCCAGGAGATACTGGATCTCACCAGCAAGTACATCGACCAGATGTACCCCAAGCTGCCGGAACTATTTGGCCGTCTGCCAAAAGGCCGGGTTGAGGTGAAGCCCGTGGAAGAGTTCCGTGAGAAGGAGGCCTCCACGCATTACGAGCAGGGCACCCCGGACGGTTCACGGCCGGCCCGCGTGATGGTGGTTACGGGCGACTTCCAAAATCGCCTGCTCCTGGACATCGAAACTACCGCCTATCACGAAGGCGTGCCGGGGCACCACTTGCAGATTGCCATCGCGCAGGAGATGCCCACCCTGCCGCCCTTCCGCCAGCATGAATTCTACGGCGCTTACATCGAGGGTTGGGCGCTCTACGCGGAGCACCTGGGAAAGGAGGCCGGATTCTTCCAGGATCCTTACAGCTATTACGGCCACCTGCAGGACGACATGCTGCGCGCCGTTCGCCTGGTCGTAGATACCGGCTTCCACTACAAGCGCTGGACCCGCCAGCAGGTGGTGGACTTTTTTCATGAACACTCCGGCCTGGACGAGCCCACCGTACAGGCCGAAACCGACCGCTACATGGTATGGCCGGGGCAGGCATTGAGCTATAAGATCGGCCAGTTGGAAATACTCAAGCTCCGCCAATACGCCAAGGACGAACTCCAGGATAGATTCGGCATTCGGGCGTTCCACGACGAGGTGCTGGGCGCGGGTGCGCTCCCGCTGGACGTCCTCAGCAGGCGCATCCACGCGTGGGTTGCACAGCAGAAACAGGCCAGCGCCACCGCCGATTCGGGCGAGCTTGGTCCCGGTGTTCGATCGACTGTTCGACACTGATACCGCGCCGGCGCACGGTTCGATTAGGCTCCGAACGGCCTCTCCAGCGCCGGATCCTTCGCCGGATACTTCGTCTGGGGCGTTCTGAATGCTGTGATAGAATTGACGGAACAAGCAGCCCGTCAATAAACAGAGATGATCGTCGCCGCCGTCGAAGTGATCCGAACCACATCTCCCGCCAAGTCGGCCCATCGAGCCCCCAATGCGCATCGGACAAATTAAGTCGGAGGGCGGCCTGGTCGCCGCCGTATGGGAAGCCGGCTTGGCCCGTGCAATTCCCAGCTACACGGTCGCCGATCTGATTCGCCGGTCCGAAGCGCAGAGAGTCTCGCTCAGCCAGACCGCCGCGCGCCTGGCCAGCCGCCATCCGGAATCGCGTGCGCCGGCGCTGCCCATCGTACCTCCGGAGGTCTGGGCCTGCGGCTGCACATACCAAACCAGCGCCGCGTTCCGCGACGCCGAGCACGGCACGCGCGAGGGCATGTACGCTTATGTGTACAACCAGCCGCGTCCCGAGATTTTTTTCAAGGGAACCGCGCGCGTGTGCGTGGGACCCGGCCAGGCCATCGGCATCCGCGCGGATTCGCGGTTTACCGCGCCGGAGCCCGAACTGGCCCTGGTGCTCGGCAGCAGCGGCAACATCGTGGGATACACGCTGGCCAATGACGTCTCGGCCTGGGATATCGAACGCGAAAACGCGCTCTACCTGCCGCAATCCAAGATTTACGCCGGCTGTTGCGCCCTCGGCCCCGTGATCGTGACCGCCGACGATCTGCCGGATCCATACCACCTGGAGATGACCTGCACCATTACGCGCGACGGGGAGCGGCGCTTCTCCGGCAGCGTCTCTACGTCGCAGTTGCACCGCAAGTTTGAAGATCTAATCGCGTACCTGTTACGCTCCAACCCCGTGCCCGCCGGGACCGTGCTGCTAACCGGCACCGGCATCCTCGTGCCCGCAGATGCCGCGCTGGCGCCTGGCGACGTGGTGAGCATCGGAATTCCGGAGATTGGGGAACTGAGCAATCCGGCGGCCGTGGTAGAGTAGGCGGCCCGGAAGGCCGCCGGCGCGGTCGATCCCCGCAGCCCGCTCAATCGCCTGCCGCGGCGCGCGAATAAAAGCCCGCCAGGTCCGATTTCAACTGCTTCAAAGCATCCACGTTCAGATAAATCATGTGACCCGAGTGATAGTATGCGAACTCGATATTTCCGCGCAGCTTCGGCTCCAGCTCCATATGCGCCAGATCGTACTCGGTGATGAAGAATGGCGTCGCCAGATCGAACAATCCATTTGCGGAAAGCACTTTCAGGCGCGGATTCTTGCGCATCGCATCCGCCAGATCTCCTGCCACATAGGGTTCTCTAAGCGGTGGCGGCCCCTGCGGCCCGGGTCCGACCGCTCCCGGCGGGCGGTGCGTGTGATCCCATTCCTCGTTCACTTTCGGACCTCTGGGGTAGTAAGTATCTTTAGTCGTGTATTTCAGCTCGCGGTCCAGATAATCGTGGAACGCGGATACGAACGCCCCTGTGATGCCGGTGCTCGACGGATCGTAGCCTGGGTTCTCGCCGGCGGCGTCGGCGTCGGTTCCTTCAAAGCGCGCGTCGTATCGTCCCAGGATCATCCGCTGGTCCCGCAGGAGCTCCTTACGGAAACGGCTTGGACTCACCCGCAGGTTGGCTTCCTTGATGTATTGAACGCTCAACCCGGTATAGCCTGCCAGCTTCACAGCCATCCCATCCACCTGCGCCTGCGGCAGGTTTTGTCCCTGCGCCAGGGCCTCGGCGTAAGCTCCGCGCGCGAACGCCCGCACTTCGTCGAGGAACGCCTTTTCATCCCGCCCCTTGTGCGCGATCTTCTCGTAATGCCAGGCAATGGCCGCATAGGAGGGCAGGTTCCCAACGAAGACCGCATCGCTTCCCGGCGCCAGTGTGAAATAGTTGAGGATCGTCGACATCAGAATCACGCCGTTGAACGACATGCCGCCGATCTCCAACGTATCCACCAGCGCGGCCGAGCGCGTGGTGCCGTAGGATTCGCCGAACAGGAACTTGGGCGAATTCCATCGGTGATTCACGCTAACGTAGCGCTGGATGAACTTGGCAAACGCCTGCACGTCCTGGTCGGTGCCGGCGAAGTTCTTGATGGTGGCCTTTCCGACCGGCCGCGAATAGCCGGTGCAAACAGCGTCCACGAACACCAGATCGGTCTTGTCCAGCAGCGAGTACTGATTCGGCGAAACGTGGTACGGAGCGGCGCCCGTCGCTTCCGGACTGGCGGTGGCCACGCGCACCGGGCCGATGGAACCCATGTGCAGCCACAGACTCGCCGAGCCCGGCCCTCCGTTGTAAAGAAACGTGACCGGCCTCGCGCGCGGGTCGCTCACGCCGCTCAGCGTGTACCCCACGTAGAAAACGATCCCATACGGCTTTTCGTCCTCGCCATCGATCAGCAGTGTTCCGGCTGTGGCTTTGTAGCGGATCGTCTTGCCGTCGAGCTGCAGTTCGTGGTCCGTGACGGATGTGGTCTCGGAAGGGATGGCAGCCGGTTTCTCTTCGGCAGCCGGAGCCGCCGGCGATTCAGCGGTGGGCGGCCTCTGCGCAAATAGCGGTAGGGCGGCGGCCGCCAGGAAGGCAGCGTATCGCAGTCGTAACATCAGGTTCTCCTTTCGGCGTATTCTCTCACGAATTGCAGTGCGCCCGGCCTCTCGGACTGCCAGGCGGCGTACAATCACAAGGAGTGAACCCACCGACCCGAACCGTCTGGCTGCTCGGATTCATCGCTTCGTTGGCCGTGCTGTTTTTTGGCGTCTGGTTCCAGGTCTCGCTGGCGCAACACTGGACCCGGCCGGCCACGTTGCCCTATGGAGTCCATAATCCGGTGCTCGCAATGCAAATGGCCAAACCGCCTTGGCCCGTCGAAATGCTCACTCCCGGACAAAACATGGCCGAAATGACTCGCCAGCAATATATCGACTTCGGATACATCCCGAGCTACACCCTGTTGTTCATCTGCATCGGGATTCTGCAGTGGCGGTCGGATCACCGCTGGATCGCCGCGCTCGGCCCGCTGTGCATCGTTCTCATCCTCGTCGCGGCCGGCTTTGACGTGGCGGAGAACTTCGCGATCCTCGGCGTCACCGAACAACACGACCCAACCGCTTGGGCTTCGATCCGCCCGCACTCCCTCGTCAAGTGGGCCTGCGCCTTTCTCGTGATCCTGCTCCAAAGTCCGTTCTATCTGAGCCTGAAGGAAGGATTCGCGTCGCTGCGGGGCTGGCTCGCGGGTATTCTGGCCAGCGTCGCCTTCGTTGCGGGACTGTTCGGATTCGCTAGCTCGATGGCCGGAAGCGAGCGGGGCATCGAACTGGCGACACTCGGGTTGCTGGTGTCGATGCTGATCATGCCGCCCTTCCTTTGGTTGGAAAGCCGCCGCGCGTGAACCATCGTGGCGTACCCAGTGACGCTGCGGGCGTCGGCTGGAAGGCGACAAATGGCAATTTGGCAGTCGCGATGCGGACCACCCCGTGGGCCGATCCTTCGTGTCGCCTTGCCGAAGACAGCAAGAACGCGGCGCCGTAATTGCTCAGAGTTCCGCCGCTCTCACACCCTCTCGTGCAAGAGCCGCCCGGACTCAACGGGCGCCGCCGGGGTCGATTACTACACCTCTTGCGGGATCGGCTTCGGCCGGCGGAACCGCTGAAGCAGTCGGCGCCCGCTATAGTGTCCGAGCCAACCTAGAGACACCCGAAGACCAGGAGCGCCGTTAACGGCGTCACGCCACTTACATCTCCGTCGGGCTCTCCGAATCGCAACTTAGAGCGATCCTTGCGTGTCTTCTTGCAGAAAGTCCCTACACAAAAGGAGAGGCATGCAACACCGAACCGCGTCTCGATGCGAAACGCGGCATCGCCTGGAATCACTATTCACCAGGAATACCTGTATCCTATCCATTGGAGGCACTTAATGAAATATCGGGCTTTCGCGATCTTGCCTTTTCTCTCTCTCAGCGTTTGGTCCCAGGACGCGCCCGACCCCCGGGTCATTCTGGAGAAGGCCGGTTCGGTCTATCGCGCACCCAACGCTCTGGAACTCAAGGGCGTCAAAACCCACGAGCAGCACGATGAATTCAGCGACACCACCCTCCGCACTCCTTTCACGCTATGGCTGACGGCGGACAACCAATACCGGATGGAATCCAAGAGCAAAATGGGAAGCTCCCTCCAGATTTACGATGGCGAGAAGAACTGGCACTATATCTCGCAAACGAACCACTATTTCGCCAACACCGGAAAGCCCGATCCTGCCTACCTGTTTGACTCGCAGGTGGATCCGCGAACACCGGCGAGCAAACTGAAGGAAGCCAAAATCTTGCGCCAGGAAACTCTCGAAACGGGCGGGGCCAAGCACCTGTGCCATGTGATCCAGGCTAGTTATGAACGCAAACAAAAGAAAGGCGTCACGGAGTTTGGCGATGTGACGTTCTGGGTGGAACAGGATACCTACCTGGTTTGGAAAACGAGCGTGACTATGGTCGTGGACATGGGCAAGTATGGCGGGAAGACGCCGAGCACCGAGACCACCCTCTACTCCAGCATTCAACTGGCCGCGGAACCGCCGTCTGGAACCTTCGTTTTCACTCCGCCTGCTGGAGCGACGGAACAGAAGCCGGGAGGGTCGGACAAACGTTCCAATGCACTGCTGGGACGGCCCGCGCCGGATTTCAAACTCCGCAATCTGGATGGCAAGGAAGTCCAACTGGCGGATTTCAGGGGCAAGGTGGTGCTGCTCGATTTCTGGGCCACCTGGTGCGAGCCCTGCCGCGAGGAGATGCCCAAGCTGAACAAGCTGTCGAAGGAGTTCAAAGACAAGGACGTGGTCCTGCTGGGCATCGACGTAGGCGAGGACGAAGACACCGTCCGCAGCTTCATCAAAGAGAACGGATACCAATACCCCATCCTGCTGACCTCCTCGCCCGGCGATCCCGTGTTCGACAGCTACGCCGCGCACTCTTATCCGTCGATGGTCTTGATCGACCGCAAGGGGCTGGTCGCCGATTACAAGGTCGGATCCGGCGAGGGCACGGAGCAAACGCTGCGGGACGATTTCGCGCGCGTCCTCGCGGCAAATTACGTTCCGCCAACGCCGTCGGCTGAGCCAAAGGCGACGGTGACGACCAGCAGTAAGCCGGTGGTGGAATGGCCCGACCCGGTCACCGCGCCAGATTTCTTGCAGCGCGGATATCGGAACCTGCGCGACAAGAGTTACACCAGCGCAATTCAGGACGCTAATGCGGCGCTGAAGCTGAAACCCGATTGGACTAGCGCCATCCGTTTGCGAGCCCAGGCGTCATACGATGCCAAGGATTATGACGCCGCCGTCAACGACTATACGGCGCTCATCGAGAAACACCCGGACTGGGGGCAAATGTACAATCAGCGCGGGCTGGCGTATTCATATGGGGGAAAGCATGATCTGGCCATCCCGGACTATACGAAGGCTATCGAACTGGACCGGTACGTGGCCTCATTCCATAACAACCGCGGTTGGGCTTACCGCGAAACCGGCGATATCGAAAGCGCGATTCGAGATCTGAATGACGCCATCGAGCTTTCGCCGGAGTATACGCGGGCCTATGAGAATCGTGCCAAAGCGTTCGACAAACGGAACGATCTGCACAGTGAGATGGCCGATCTCGAGGTCATCCTGCGCATCGCGCCCACCAATCAATGGGCCAAGAGCCAGCGCGACGATGTGCGCAAGCGCATGGGGTTGGACCCCGCGCCGGGCGAGCCGGAAAGCCAGGCGACGGCCGATACGGAACCATCGACACCTGCACCAGTCGCCATCCCTCTGCCCGAAGGGATGGATGCCTCGTTAGCGGCGCCCAAATTGATTTCGCCTCCGGACGACTCGGTTTTCACCATCTATCCACGGAGGACAACCCTGCAGTGGGAGGCTTCGGAGGGCGCGGTCTCCTATATTGTCGAGTGGGACTACAGCTACCGGGATGTCTGGCACTCTGAGGATCATCCGAGCTCCAGAGTTGGCTATCCCTGTACTGCCACCACCTTCACCTTTCACTTTGTCGGTGCTCAGCCGGGGCGTTGGCGCGTCTGGCCGGTCAACGCCGCTGGAGAACGCGGACAATCGAGCGAGTGGCGCACATTTCGTTATCTCCGGTAACGCTTCTGATTGACAGGTGGGGCAGGCGCTTTCGCCTGCCAACCAACTTTAGTGCACCTCTGCCGGCTTGAAAAGAGGGCAAAATGAATCTCCAGCATTGATTTCTATCTCAATGAATACTAATTTGGACATATGATCAATCGAAGAATTCTGCTGAGCGGCGCCGGTACCCTGTTGGCGCAGACCGTGCTTTCCACCGCACGGGCACAGGGCGGCCGGAACGTGGTGCTCCAGCACGATCTGCCGGATGTTGAACTGAAAGACTGGTCCATTACCGCGGTGGAAGTCTCGTATGCGCCTGGCGAGAGTTCTCCGGCGCACCGCC
>Ga0187858_10003184_pt1 | contig 16088 bp, 6 predicted proteins | sample June2016WEW_8_15_FD_133015 | JGI IMG/M metagenome (GOLD analysis project Ga0187858, IMG submission 133015) | Peatland microbial communities from SPRUCE experiment site at the Marcell Experimental Forest, Minnesota, USA - June2016WEW_8_150 | ecosystem: Environmental > Terrestrial > Soil >...
CTCCCCGTACTCGCGGACGATCTCGAGGCCCGCGCGCAACTTCTCCCGGGAGGCGGCGAACGAGAGGCGGAGGTGCCCGGCGCCGAGGGAGCCGAAGGCGTCGCCCGGCGTCGTGATCACGCCGCGGGCGAGGAGGGCCTGGGCCGCGTCCGTCGCGGACTCGTCCCAATCGATCTTCGGGAACACGTAGAACGCCCCCGCAGGGGCCACGACCGAGACGCCCGGGATCGCCCGAAGAAGGCGGTCGACGATCGTCCGACGCGCACGGAACTCCCGGACCATCGCGCGGGTCGCGCGGTCGCCCGCCTGGTACCCGGCCAGGATGGCGACCTGCGCCGGGGTGGGCGGGCAGGCCATGATGTGGTAGTGGATCTTGTTGAGCTCGATGGCGAGGCGCTTGGACGCGACCAGGAACCCGAGCCTCCATCCGGTGACCGCGAACGTCTTCGAGAACGAGTTCACGATGATCGTCCGGTCGTTCCGGCCCCAGAAGGAGGCGAACTTTCCCTCGTAGACGATGTCCTCGTAGACCTCGTCCGACACGATGACCAGGTGGTGGCGGTTCGCGAACTCGACGATCTTCTCGACGGTGGACTCCGGGAACATGGCGCCCGTGGGGTTCGAGGGACTGTTGACCACGATCGCCCGGGTCTTCGGGGTGACCAGCCGCTCGAGCGCATCCAGGTCGGGCTGGAACTTTCGCTTCTCCACCAGCGGGTAGGCCACCGGCGTAGCGCCCGCGAGGCGAGCGTGCGGGCCGTAGAGGACGAACCCCGGGTTGGGCACGAGAACCTCATCCCCCGGGTTGTACAGCGTGAGCGCCGCCGTCATCAGGCCCTCCGAGCCGCTGGCGGTGACGATGACGTTCTCCCGGACGGTGGTCGGGTCCCGGTCGCAGTACCGCTGGGCGATCCGCTCCCGGAGCGCGGAGAGGCCGGCGCTGGGTCCGTAGTGGTTCCCGCCGTGCTGGACCGACTCGCACAGCGCCGCGACGACCTCGGTAGGCGGGTCGAAATCCGGCTCGCCGAGGCCCAGGTTGATCGAATTGGGCGGGGCGGATTCGAACATCCGGCGTATACCGGAGATCTCGACCCGCCGGACCCGGTCGGCGACCATTCCCGCGGCGACGTTGGTCCCCCTCTTTATCGTTCCCTCTGCCGTGCTAGTGCGCGACGCCGGTTACGCCCCGGACGTCAGCCGTTCCCACCGGCAAGGATTTAGGACCGCTCCCCTCCTCTCACGCGGAGGGGAGGTTCTACGGCCCGTATCCTGGTCTGCGTCGCCTGGCCGTACGCCAACGGGCCCTTCCACTTCGGCCACCTCGCGGGGGCGTACCTCCCCGCCGACCTGTTCGCCCGGTTCCATCGGCTGCGAGGGGACGAGGTCCTGATGGTCTCGGGCTCCGACATGCACGGGACGCCGACCCTGGTTACGGCCGAAAAGGAGGGGACAACCCCCGCCGAGGTCTCGGAACGGTACCATGCGGTCAACGCGGAGTCCTTCCGTCGCCTCGGGTTCACGTTCGACTGCTACACGACGACCCGGACGGTCGTCCACGAGAAGACCGTCCAGGAGGTGTTCCTCACCCTCCTCGAGCACGGGTTCATCGCGCGGCGGACCGAGGAGGGTCCCTATTGCCCCCAGCACCGGCGATTCCTGCCCGACCGCTACCTCCTCGGGACCTGCCCGAACTGCGGGTTCGAGAGCGCGCGGGGGGACGAGTGCGACCGGTGCGGACGGCCGCTCGAGCCCCGCCAGCTCGGGAACCCCCGCTGCCTCCTCTGCAACACGGGCGCGGAGTTCCGACCCAGCGAGCACTTCTACCTCCTGCTCGACAAGCTCCAGGCGCCGCTCGCGGAGTACATCGCCCGCCAGCCCCACTGGCGGGCCGGGACGCGTCGGGTCGCCGAGAACTTCCTGACGGAGGGCCTCCACGCGACCCCGATCACCCGGGACCTCGACTGGGGGGTGCCGATCCCGCTCGACGGGTACGGCTCGAAGCGGTTTTACGTCTGGTTCGACGCGCTCATCGGCTACCTCTCCGCGTCGAAGGAGTGGGCGATCCGGGCCGGGCGGCCGGAGGCCTGGAAGCGGTACTGGGCCGAGGGGGAGGTCGTCCGGCAGTACTATTTCATCGGGAAGGACAACAAGTTCCACCACACCATCCTCTGGCCCGGCGTCCTCCTGGGGTTGGGCGGTCTCGTGCTCCCGTACGATGTGCCCGCGAACGAGTGGCTCCTGATCGGAGGAAAGAAGGCCTCCAAGTCCCGGTCCACCGACTCGGACGCGTTCATCCCCTCCCTGCTCGAGCACTACACGGCCGATCAGATCCGGTTCTACGGCACTCTACTGGCACCCCAGAACCACGACACCGAGCTCGATTGGAACGAGTTCCATCAAGTGCGGGAAGAGGTACTGGCCAACCAGTACGGCAACCTCGTCCAACGGACGCTCGTCCTGACGCGGGACCGGTACGGGGGGATGGTCCCCGCCCCGCCGGCGGAGTGGAGCCCCGACGACCCGGGCACTGTTGGGCTGCGACTACGGGAGGCGCACGCGCAGATCACGGCCGAGTTCGAGGCCGTTCATCTCAAGGAAGCCCTGGACCGGGCGCTGGACGAGGTACGCGAGGCGAACCGGCGCTTTCACGAAGCGCGCCCCTGGCAGCTCGCGGATCCCGAGCGGGCCCGGGTGGTCTACGAGACGCTGTGGACCCTGCGGGCGCTCGCCACGTGGCTCTCGCCGGTCCTGCCGTTCTCCTCGGCCGAAGTCTACCGGATGCTCGGGTTCGCGGATGGGCCCTCCGCGGGAGACTGGGACCGGGCGCTCGACCCCGTTCCCTCGGGCCAGGCCCTGGGGGAGGTCCGGCCGCTGTTCCCCCGACCCGCCGTCGCCGAGCCGTCCGGCCCACCCGCCCGGACCAGCGATGCCGACGCTCCGCCCCTCGCGGTGCGGGCCGGCGTGATCGTCCGCGCCGACGCTCACCCCTCGGCCGACCGCCTACTTGTCCTGGAGGTCGACGCCGGTGAAGCGGCCCCCCGGTCGATCGTCGCGGGGATCCGGGCCCACTACGGGGCCGACACGCTCGCGGGGCGTCGGATCGTATTCCTGTCGAACCTCGCTCCCCGGACGATCCGTGGCGTCCCCTCCCAGGGGATGATCCTCGCCGCCGATTCCGGCGGACGCCCGGTGCTCCTGGAGCCGCCGGAGGGGGTCGCTCCGGGCGAGTTCGTCGAAGGCCGCTCGGCGGCGGACCGGACGATCTCTCACGAGGAGTTCAGTTCCTACCGCATCGAGGTGGGCGTGGCGGCCGAAGGGACCAGCGGGGAGGGATCGACCGTGGATCTGGGGGGGGGCCGGTGCGAAGTCCCGGGGAAGTGGCTCCCCGGAACAGTGCTCGTGGTCGCCCGCCGCCCGTCCGAAGCTCCGGACGGCCGGGTGTTTGCCTTCGGTCCCGGTCGGGCGGCCCGGCCCAGCGAGCCGACCCCTCCTGGAGGCCTCGTTCGATGAACAGCGGACTCCGGCTCGACCTTCACGTCCACTCGCGGTATTCTCCCGACTCCCGGCTCACGCTCGAGCAGCTCGTGGGGCGGCTACCGTACACCGGCATCCGGGGATTCGCCCTCACCGACCACAATTCGGTCGGGGGGATCGCGGAGCTCGCCGAACTCCGGCGGGCCTACCCGACCTACGTGTTCCTGCCCGGGGTCGAGGTCTCGACCGTGGAGGGACATCTCCTGGCCTACGGAGTCTCGGAAGCCCCTCCCGCCCGGAGGCCCGTCCTCGAGACGATCGAGTGGGTCCGGGCCCACGGCGGGGAAGCGGTGCTGGCCCATCCGTACCGATGGAACCATGGGGTGGGCGGGCGGGTCGCCGAGACCGCCCCGGTCCGGGCGATCGAGTGCCGGAACGGCCACAACTCGGAGGTGGCGAACGCCAAGGCCGAGGTGGTTGCGGCCCGTCGGCTCTTGGGCATGACCGGCGGGAGTGACGTCCACGTGTTGAACGAACTCGGCCGGGCCTTCACGCAGTTCCCGGACGAGGCGCGCACCGCCGACGACCTTCTGGAGGCCCTCCGGAGGGGCCAGACCCTGGCCGGGGGCCGGTCCCTCCCCTTCGCGGGGCGGTTGCGGGTGGCGGTCGCCACCGGGGTGAAGTTCCTGACGCGCGGCCTTCGCCCGATCTAGCCCTTCGCCCGTCCTCCCCGAGGGCTTTAAGCCGAGGCCTCTTGGCCCCGACCGCGCCAAGGTGGCAGAATGGTTAATGCGACGGACTGCAGATCCGTTTCCTGGGGGTTCGATTCCCTCCCTTGGCTTCCCCTTGATTGGATTCGAACCGCCCGGGGGAGTGGACGGCGACCGGTCCATTATCCCGGCCCCCGTACCGAGCCCCGATTTGAACCTGGCGAGAGATTGGAGTTCTGCCTATTCACACCGCGAAAGGTGCGGTGAGTGCAGACTGTCTTGAGGTTGGTGGCTCGCTCTGACTACTCGAGCTATGTTCCCGACCGCTCGGTCATCGGCGGTTTGGGAGGGCGTCGCAGGACGAAGGCGACAGTCGCCGCTCCTATCAATCCACCCAGCGCCGCAGCCCCAAGAGAGACATCGAGTAGCGTTGACTCCGACACTCCTTGGGCAGAAGAGGAAGCACCGATGTTGGCCGGACCAATGTAGAGCGAGGTCCCCCCATCGACTGATCTTCCGAGTCCATCTGTAACGTTCACCCGCACCGAGTACGACCCAGAATGGGTGGGAGTGCACATGAGCGCGGTCGCCGTGCTTGAGATTGGAGAACACCCCTGGGGTAGACCTGCCCATGATAGGGAGTAAGGCGAGGCTCCGCCTTCTATGACGACGTAGAAGGTGGTATTCGATCCAAGGCTCAGCGACGAGGGACTTGCGAAGAACGCGACGATCTCGGGTGGAGGGGTCCGTACGGTAGGAGCCGGGAGGACCGTGATAAAGAGGCTCGAATGGGAGATCCTTCCCAGTGAGTCAGTCACGGTGAATGTTAGCGTGTAGTTACCCGGGGCCAGCGGGACGCATTCAAGGAGCAGAACATCAGCAGTCACGCACCCAGGTGGGAGACCAGTGTAGGAGAATGCGAGCGGGGGCGAGCCTCCTACGACTGTCGCCGCGAGCAGGACAGAAGTGTTTACGATCGGGTTGTAACTGTCCGCAACGAATGCAGTAACCTCCGGCAACGAGTTTACAATAAGGCCTACGTTCGCGAAGGCGACAACACCAAGGGCGTCCGTGTCCGTTGAAACGACACTGTAAGATCCCGCGAATAGCGGGGTACAGTTGACTGCAGAGGCGTTGACAGAGTAACACCCCGAAGGGAGTCCTGTGTACTTGTACGTGAAGGGCGGAACCCCGCCGGAGGTATTCCATTCGATGGTCGTGCTCATCCCAAGGTCGAGCGTCGCAGGTTCTGCCACAAGTGTTTCCGATCCAAGACGCTGGAGAACCGTTACACTGACAGTTGTCGACCAAGTGTAACCGGCCGCATCGTCGGTAGTCACGCTCACCTCGAATGCGCCCGCGGATGCAGGAATGCACACCAGCGCGGGGCTGCTGGCTGGCGTACACCCCCTCGGAAGTCCCGTCCAATTGAATGAGTAGGGGGGAGTTCCATTGGTTAAGGTCAAGGACAATGTGGTTGAGCTCCCAATCTCGGTGCTTGCCGGAGTGGCGGTGAGGGTGGACGGAGTGGGGGCATTGGCCAGGATGTTGATTGCCCCAGCCCCGAAATTGAAGACGTCCACTTGCTGAGAGGCCGACGCGAAGACGATCCCTTCCGGGTCAGCCGACGCAGGTAGACTTGGATTCTCTGCGGTTTCGGTGGCGGCATTTATCACGGAAACTCGGCTGCCGTCGACGTCGGCAGAAAATACGAGATGGTCGATTGGGTCAAGTGCGAGGACCGAGGGACCTCCGACCAACGTGATACTGCCTACGCTTCCGTACGTGGTTGCATTGAGGAGAGAGAGATTGTTTGACCCGGTGTTCGAGACATAAATGACGCCATTCTGAGGATCGTAAAGCATCCCTTGGGGATTGGCCCCTACGGGTAAGGCAGGGACTGAAACAGAGAATGTGGTCGCGTTGACAATCGTGACTACTCCGTCATCGATGTCGGAAACAAGGATTGAGTCGTTCGCCGGGTCAAAAACGACTCCGTATGGGTCACTCAGTGGAAGGTGGATAGAGGCGGCAACAGCCAGGGTGGACCCATTGAGGACCGTGAGATTCTGTGAGTACTCATTCGCGACAAAAATGAAGTTGGAATCGGGGTCGTCGGCAATCCCATAGGGCGCCGAGCCCACAGGCAAGCTGAGACGAACGAGGGAATCGTTCGAGGTATCGACTACCGTGAGTGAATTCGAACAAAAGTCGGTGATGAAGGCCCGATTGTTCGTGGCGTCGAAAGTGACCTGGCTTGGGCCATCACCGGCAGGGAGGGAACCGACAAGAGCCGGGTGCGAGCCGGGTTCGAAAATTGAGACGCTCCCGGGCAGCGTACAAATCCCACCTAGCGCGGGAGTCGCGACATACTCGAGACCATTAGAGGGGTCAAGGGCGGCCCCGAGGTAGGAGGTGATCATTGAAGTCAAGGAAATCTCCTGGTCGTCCGTTGCGTTGAACAGGTAGGCGGTGTCATTGTTGTTGTAAACCAACAAGTGCTCAGAGCCCGGGTCGTAAGCAACGTACCCCGGCCAAGCGTTTGGAAGGGTGGAGTTGTCGAGGGTGTTGTTGGAGTCCTCTATTGCGCATACCCGATACCCGAACGCCTGACAGCTGCTCACAAGCACTTGTTGCCGGAGTGGATTGAACGCAAGTGAGTTGGGATAACCTCCAACCTCGATCTCAGGTTTGGTTACGTTTAGCTTGTAGGTGCGGGCGTCAAAGACCGAAATGTTCCCATCGCCATCCGCAGAGTAGACCTCCTTTGTGTCGGTGTCGTATAGTAGAGCGTCAGGGCCGTAGCCCGCCCCGCTCACGACCGTTGAAAAGTGCGTGTCCACTTGGAAGTCTGACGTGTTTACCACATAGATGATGCTGCTCACCCCATTGCCCACCAGCAAATCGCCGGTAAGCGGGTCTAGGATTATGGGTGTCACTCCGGCAGTGAGGGGAAGAAAGCCCGTCGCAACTCCAGTCGTCCCGTTTAACGCAAACACGCCGGTGTCGTTGGTAGCGTAAAGCAGTCCGTTCTCCTCATCATAAACGAGGCCATCGGGGTAACCCGGAACACTGATGCTTCGGACTACCTCTCCTGTCGTGAGATTGATGTATGCAATTGAGCTGTCACCGAGCAACGCAACATACAGGAGGCCGTTTGAAGGATTGTACCCAAAACCGATTGGATCGCTGCCGACAAACTGCAGAGTGGGCGGACCCAAATCGATCGCGCGAACCTCCCTCCCTGTGGAGGCGTTCAGTTCATAGGCATAATTCCCGGCAGAGTCCCCGACTACAAAGTTTCCCGTGGATGGAATGTCTATCGCGGCAGTAGGATATCCAGGTGAGGGGGGGTTGAATTCACCTTGGACAAGGGAGTCATTGAACGGGTCAAACGTGTAGGCGGTCGCAGTGGGAATCCATCGCGATAGCGGGGAGGGGGATGAGAGTAGGGCACCGGGCGGCGAAGGCGTAGCCGCGGCGGTTGTTAGTTGGGGAAACAAATCTCCCGACCACCACTTAGCTGGGGGCGATCCCAACCCCGCAGAAGCAGGAACTGAACTCACCAACAGTAGACTTAGGAATATCGACGGAACCAGCCAACCCAACATACGTGGCCGCATGTTGCGGGGCCCGCGAGACAGAGAACTGGACCTCGGGGCTTTTCCCATCTTCACCACTCTTGCCGGCCCTCGGATTTGGGTGTTCCCGAGCGCAAGTCAGGTCGCTGTTACTTCGATCTGGAATGTGCCCTGCAAACCGTGTGCGTCGGTTAGGGTCAGGGTGACGGTATACTCGCCTGGTTCATTGTATTGATGAACTGGCGCAGCCGCTTCCGACTGTGTCCCGTCGCCGAAATTCCATAAGTAAGTGTAGGGCGGCGTCCCCCCCGTGTTGTAGGACACGAACGTGAGGAGTCCATTCACGGGGCAGAGAATTGAAGGGGGCATCGCGAAACAACCAGCGGCGGTAAAATTCCCTACTAGAATCCAGTTAGAGCAAGGGTGGCCCAAGAGGCAACCCCCGTTGTATTCGACCTGGATCGAATATATCCACCTCGAAGACTCTGCTACTGTGTCATTTACCCAGAGACTGGCCTCATAGACACCGGTGCTGCTATATGAATAGCTCACAAGCCCGCAAGTGCTTGACTTAGCACCAACCGCGAATATCCACGCGCAAGAGTATGGTGGAGATCCCCCAATGCCAAGGCCGTCGAACACCACCGACGGGGTGGGCGTAACGGTGGGGTAAGCGTTAGGTTGAGCGTGCAACGGAATCTCAAGGGCGTAAAAACTTCCGTTTCCGCTGTATCCGGCAGGTGTTGTTCCGAAATAGATACGTCCGTCCGCCACAATGGGTTCTCCCGTAACCATGGCAGAGACATTGTAGCTTGCCGAGAGAACTCCGGTCTCAGCGTTTAGGACCTCTATTGTCGTCCAAGAATAGTTCTCGGCCATCGCCGCGTCGACAACTAAGCCGTTCGCATAGGTTGGTCCCGCATAGAAAAATCCAGGCGATCCGTGGATCCACTTCGAAGTTCCGTTGCTCGGATACACGGCCCAGATCGACCCGGGTGACTTGTCAGAGGAGACTGACACAAGTACCGCCGTTGCTTGAGAATTGGTCACGGTTGCCAACAGATCGAACGAGCCGAGAATCTGTATCTCCGTTGACTGGGGGACAACTCCGAGCGTGAGCATTGCAATGACGCTGGAATGGCTGCCACCGGACTCATTTGCATAGACTTCAATCCGGTAGGCACCCGCCACCGACGGTGTACACACGAGCGCAGGCGTGTTTGAAGACGCGCAACCGCTGGGAAGCCCGGTATAGGCGTAACTAACCGTCCCCGTTGGATTCATCACATTGACCGCGAATTGCACGGGGGTCCGTACCGAAACTCCGTCAGGCATGTTAGTGGTGAATCTGTTAATCTCGAAGGAACCCGACGCTGCCACCGTTAGGCTAGTGTTAGTGTAGCCGATATGGCCGGCAGAGTCGACCGCCTTGGTTTCAATGATGTACAGGCCACTGGCAGCTCCGGATGGGGTGCACGATAGGTCCGGTGTGTTGGACGAGCTGCACCCGGACGGCAAGCCCGTGTAACTGTAACTAAGACCGGCTGGACCACCGGCTAGATATACCAGGCCTCCGCCTGCAGCAGCCGGGGTAACAGCGCCTTGTCCAGGCGGCCCACCAACTGAGTCCTGCCAAACTGGACCACCGGCGAGGTTGCTCCGGTTGAATGCATACGCGATGTCATCCTTGTTGGTGCTAATCGCGATCGGGGCACCGTGAGAGCCGGTGACCAGCGTAGGGCCTGCGCCGAAGTCGTCGTCGAGTCCCGCGACACTGGGCACTTGCCAATGCGCTATGATGTGGCTCACGTTCGAAAGGTTCAGTTCAATAATGGCGGAAGCGAGTGGTTCGTTGGGAGTTGCGTAGTAATTGTTCCCAGTAGTGACCCAGATCGTACCGTTCCTGGTATCGATTGACGGGGAACTCCAAATGCTACCGCCAGTTTGATTTGAAAGGACCATGTCAGCGATATGGAGGACATGCCCGGTTGTGGCATTCAGTTGGAAAAGCGCTCCCTGCACCAGTGGACCATCACAACCACTCGAGTATCCGACATAGACGTCCCCGTTCCATACGACGGGACTCGACCAGACATAAGCACCTGTCCAGGAGCCATTTTGATAAGTGGAGAGATTCTTGGACCAGTCAACTGTGCCGGCAATGTGCACGCCGCTTGCATAGTAGGCAGTTACCCAGCCGTAGCCCGGTTTGCCAACTGTGCCACCAGTGCCTACGATCACAAGGTTTCCCCAGAGTGCTGGTGTTGAAATGATTCCACGCGGCCACCCCTGGGTACAGTTGTTATCCATGGCTAATCCAGTAGTGTTGGAAATCCACGAGGTGCCAGATGAGTAGGTTACCCGTCCGCTGGTGACGTTTAGTGCGTAGAGATGCCCAGCCATCGTGCCAAAGTATGCCGTTCCGTTCGCGACTGAAGTTGACCCCGCGATGGCTCCGTTAGCAACAAAAGGGAAGTGAGGCGCTAACGCAAGCGCGGAAACATTTGTGGTAGCTAATGTCTGTTCCAGAGGTTGGTCGCCAGTCCGCAGGTCATTTTCATCGTACATGGGCCAGGTGCCGAAAGACGCGATAGAGAGCCCGGCAGGGGAGAGCTGCGGAGTAGAATTGTTGAGTGTGAGCTTCAGATTGCTGGATTGGCCGGCCGAAGGTAGCTCGCCCAGCCCAGGATGCGGGTTAAGAGAAAGCGGATTTGCCAGCAGTAGGCATACGAGGGCTACAGCAGATAACTCAAGAGCTGCGACACGCTTTCGGTTCGACATGGGACTCACCGGGGCGTGAACGGCTTTCGAGGACAAGTACCCTTGGTCGGCCGTGATTCGAAAATGTTGGAGGCGGGGCCTGGCCGAACCATCGGGCGGTTCTTCCACCGATAGGGTAGCGCTGGAGGTCGGTGTTTCATCCCATGGAGTCTGGATGCTGAACATTCTTCCCGACGATCGTCGTCCGCGGAGGGGGTGGAAGCGCTTTGAGACTAGACCCCAAGTGAAATTTCAACAAGATACCTCTGACCCTATTGAACATTAGCAGCGTTAGCAGATCCCCTAATCCATTTTTCGCGAGCTCTTGGTTTCTCTGCACGCCTTGGTTGCAGGTTTGGCTTCACCGCTGGATTAGAATCTCTTGGGGATGCGGATACCGACCAGTCCAACATGTTGCGAGGCCGGGGAGTCCCAGATTTGACACCCCTATCGATCCTGATTGGGTCTAGGACTTCGGAAAGAGCACCGAACTTTTCGTCAATTCCCAACTTTATCGTGATTAGACTTCGAGGTAAATCGGGTTTCCTCGGGCCCTAAGACATGCCCCGGTTTGAGGGACGCGGATGTCGACTTTCCTCGGTGGCCCTCCCTTGGCTCTAACCGACCGTTCGACGGCTATTCCCTGGCCGTTGGGTTCCCAGCTTCGTCGCTGACGGCGTGGCCCCGCGAGCGCCGGAGCCCCTGGGTCAGGGATCGACCTCCGACCCGGAGGCCCGAGAGGCGGTTCGTTCCATTTGAGCGAACGTGCCGACCTCATCCTTCAGCCCTGGCGCAACCTACTTATGCCCCATAAGCACTTATGGGGCATAAGGTATGCCGCTCTTTGACCTGGCACCGAAGGATTCGCCCGCGGCCCTCTTCGGCCGGGGTCGAGAGGTCGAGGAGCTCACTCGCCTGGTCGAGGCCCGCCGATGGGTGGTCGTCCTCGGGCCCCGGATGGTGGGGAAGACCAGCCTCGTCAAGGCCGTTCGGCGTCGCCTGCGACGCCCGGGCGCCTACGTGAACCTCTGGGGGGTCCGGAGTGTTCAAGGTCTGGTCGAGGGCCTGATCAGCAGTATCAACGAGTCCGTCTCCTTGAGGACGCGCCTCGTGCGGGCGGCCAAGCGAGTCGACGGGTTCTCGGCCGGACCGTCGGGTCTGTCGGTGACGGCCCCCCGCCGACCCATGAAGACCGCCTGGGACCTGCTCGATCTCCTCGGGGCGGAGAACCGGGATTGCCTCGTCGTGCTCGACGAGGTCCAGGAGCTCTCGTCGAACGCGGGTGCGCTGCTGAAGCTGCTGGGGAACGTGTTCAACTCGAGGCCCAATATCGCGTTCATCTTCACCGGTTCGCTGGCCGGATTGTCGCGGACCCTGCTGAATCCGACCACGGCCTCCCCGCTCTTCGGGCGGGCCCCCGTGTCGATGGCCCTGGGTCCGTTCGATCGCCCTACGAGCGCCCAGTTTCTCGCCCGTGGAGCGAGTGAGGCGGGGATCGAGCTCTCCGAGAACGACATCGCGGCCGCGGTGGACGGCCCTCTGGATGGGACTCCGGGGTGGCTCACCCTGTTCGGAAACCACGTCGTGGTCCAGAGGCTTCCCCCGAAGCAGGCGTTGCTGGAAACGATCCAGGAGGGGAAGAAAGCGGCCGAGGCGGAGTTGGCCCAGCTGCTGGTCACCCGGGACGCCTCGCTGTATTGGCCGGCCCTGAAGGCCATGGCCACGGGGGCGTCCTGGGGGACGATCCGGGAGTACATGGGCCGGGCCAGCGGGGAGACGGTCAACGACGGGAAGGTGCAGCGCGTCATCGGCGCCCTCGAGGCGAATTACATCGCCCGGAAGGGCGAGGATCGCTACGACCTGGTCGACCCGATGGTCCGTGCGTACGTTCTCGAAGCCGGACGGCCCCCACGCACCCTGGCCCGGGGCGGGGCCAGGGTTGGGGGAACCGGATAGGGACCGGGGTCCCCGGCGGCGGGGTTCCTAGCCGGGCCCTGCCCCAGGGCCGGACGGCGGCAGAGTGCCCGACGCCGGATCGGTGGTTCCGTTGGGTGGCTCCTCCTTTTTCCGCCGGCGACCCGCCAGGAGGAAGAACAGGACGAGGAGCACGACGACCACCACCACTCCGACGATGATCCAGGTCCAAGGGAACGCGGAGGAAGAACCGCTCGGGCTGGGTGTCGAATTGGGCTCCGAGAAGGCGATCGCCACGGTGACGGTATGCCCTTGGACGACCACCGAGCCGCTCGTCTGGTTGGCGTCGTACGGAGGGTCGTTGGCCACCGTAAAGGCGTACGTCCCGTTGGAGAGCTGGATGACCAGGTTCGAAGGGGCTGACTCGGTGAGGTTTTGCCCGTCCACGAGGACCGTGAACCGGTCCCCCGATGGGAGGCCGGTCTCGGAGAAGGTGACGGCATACTTCTCGCGCACCGGTACCTGGCTGAACTGGAGCCCGACCGTTCGCGGAGCACCCGAGACCTGGAAGCTCGTCCCCGACGAGGAGTCGTTCCAGGTCCAGGCGGCCGAGTTGGTCGCCCCCGTGTACTCGTAGGTCCCATTTCCGAGGGTGATGGATACCGACGAGTTGGCGGACCCTGATACCGTGGCGGACAGGGAAGGCTCGCCCGTGGCGTTCACGAACCAGGTGACCCCGGCCGGCAGCGTTGACTCGACGAAGGTAACGAGGTACTGCCCCGCAACCGTCGGGCGGAATGTCGCCGCGACCGCCTGGGAGGCCCCACGGACCTGGAAGTTGCCCGCCGGCGTAGTGGTCGTATAATTGGCCCAGTTGGTCGCGATAGTCCACGAATAGGAACCATTCTGGAGGTCGAACTGGGTGGTGTTGCCTCCACCGTTCGTGACCAGGATGGCCGCGAGCTCCGGGCCGCTGACATTGAAGTACCACGTCGCGCCGACCGGTAGTCCGGTCTCGTTCGCGAACACCGGATAGGTGACCGCAAGGAAGTCCACGGGGATCGGCGGATTTCCGGTGGCGCCGACCGTGAATTCGCCGCCCGCGGTGGTCGTCCAGCTGCTCGACGTAGTCGCCGCGGTGAAATCATAGGTGCCGGTTGCAAGCGAGGCAACGATGGTCGAGCCCGCCCCACCGTTCACGGTTGCGGAGAGCGACGGCAGACCGGTGATGTTCACGTACCAGGTTGCACCGGAGGGGAGGCCCGACTCTACGAACTCCTGGGTCGGAGTGACGTTTCCGATCGGGATCGTCACGACCGAGGTCGTTCCCTGAAGGAAGTTGTCCACATACAAGGTCGAGTGGCCGGTGTCGACCGCCATCGCGCCCGGCTGGGCCCCGACGTCGACCGTGGCCTGGACCGACTCGGTCGCGGGTTGGATGACCGAGACTTGGGAGTTGCTGAACTGGGAAACGAACACCTCGTCGGTCGTCGGGTCGTAGGCGAGACCGTACGGCATACCCGCGACGGAGATGTTGGCGACGACGTGGGCGTTCGAGGCGGTCGTCTGGCTGTAGACGGTGAGGTTGTTGCTCAACTCGTTCGCGACGTAGACGAGGGCGTCGGTCGAGTCGTACACGACCGAGGTCCCGTCGTCACCCGCGGGGAGGGACCCCGCGAAACTCTCGCTGGAAGCATTGATCAGGGCCACCTGGTCAAGTCCGGCTTCGCTCACGTAGATGAATCCGGTGGCACTGTCGTAGGCGATTCCCTGCGGGGTGGAATTGGCCGGCAGGGCTACGGTCCCCACTACGGTGTCCGTGGCACCGCTGATGACCGATACATTGTCCGAGCCGTAGTTGGTGACCCAGATCTCGGCGTCCGTGGGATCGTACGTGATCCCCCGTGGTTCGCCTCCCACCGGGATCGTGCTGAAGTCCGAGTTGTTGAATCCGGAGATCACGCTGACCGTGTTAGACCCGGAGTTGGCGACGTAGATGTCGGCATTGTAGGTGTCGTAGGTGACCCCCACGGGGAACTTGCCCACCTCAGTCCCGGCGGTCGGGAACTTGTTCATCGTGTCGTTGATGATGTTGACCGTTCCGCTGTAGAGGTAGTTCGCGGTGAACAGCGTGTTCGAGAACGCGTTGTAGGCGATTCCGTCGGGGTTCTGGGCGAGACGAACGGTGTAACTGACGGCTCCGCTGCCGGAGTCCAGGAAGCTGACGTTCGCCGTACCGTAGTTCAGCGCGATGGGCCACCCCTCGCCGTAGAGCGGGGCGTAGACCATGCCCGCCGGAACGCGTCCGACGGTCGTATTGTAGACGCTGTAGCCCCACGGCGGGTAGAACGAGGACACGTTGTTGCTCCCGCTGTTGGCCACGTCGATCTCGTGCTGGAGGGGAAGGTAGGCGGCTCCATCGGGCTGGTCAAACCCGGAATAGTTTCCGATCACCGAGTTCGTGGCATCGGAAATGGCCGTGAGGTTGTCCGACAGTTCGTTGGCCACGTAGACCGCGTTGTCGTACGGGTCGTAAGCGAGGGCCGCCGGGACGTCGCCCACGTAGACGGTCGCAAGGACCGAGTTGTTGGTGTCGTTGATGACCTCGACCGGCATGCTGGAATGGTTCGCCCAGGTCGAGTCGGCGACGAAGATCTCGTGGGTCCCGTTGTCGAAGGCCATCGCCATCGGAGAACCCGCGCCGCTGACCCCGACCGGGATGCCGCTGCCGATCGTGACGTTGGTCGTGCCGTTGATGACCGTCACGTTGTTCGAACCGGAGTTCGCGACGTAGAGGTCCTGGTTGTGACTATCAAACACGATCCCCGCCGGGGCGCTGCCGACAGGAATGGTGACGTCGACCGAGAGGTTCGTCCCGTTGATTCCCAGCACCGTCCCCGACGTAGAGTCGGTGACGTAGATCGATCCATCCGCCGAATCGTAGGCGAGTCCCGTCGGTTCACCCGGAATGGGGATGGCGCCGACGACCTCGATGCCGAGGGATGGGACCACGGCAAGGACGCTGAGCTGCGTGGGGTTTTGATCGGCGACGAAGAGGTAGCCGCTCGTGGGATCGGCCGCGGCGGTGACCGGTTCGGAGCCCCACTGGGCGGCGAAGTTGCCCGAGACCACGGAATCGTTGAACAGCACTATGGTGTCCTGCACGCTCGGCGGGCTGAGCGGTGGCTGGACTTGCTGGGCCACGGAGGGCGCCCCCCGCCCGGCCTCGAGCGCTCCGGAACTTGGGGTCTGAGATTGAATGGGGCCGGTCCCCTGGACTCCCAGGGCCAGCGCGGTCGCCGAGGACCCGAGGAGGGAGACGACGATCGCGATGGACATCCAGGCGATCCACTTTGGGCCGACGCGCCGAAGGTTCAGGAGCCGCATTGCGCGAGGGGCGGATCACCGCGATATAAGCCCTCCCTCGCCTTCGTCGCGGTGGTTGCTTGCGCCCGCGGGCGTCAGTCGCCGGGCGGTTCGTGCGACATTCCATACGTCCGAGCCGAACAGGTGGGCGAGGACCGGGCCATCCTCTCGAAGCACTCACGGACCCGTGCGTTCCCCTAGGCAATTCCTAAACTCGAAGACATAAGTGCGGTCAAGGTTACCCTCGGGCCATGCGCACGCGCGGCACGAAGGACCGCACGTC
>Ga0187858_10003192_pt1 | contig 16071 bp, 17 predicted proteins | sample June2016WEW_8_15_FD_133015 | JGI IMG/M metagenome (GOLD analysis project Ga0187858, IMG submission 133015) | Peatland microbial communities from SPRUCE experiment site at the Marcell Experimental Forest, Minnesota, USA - June2016WEW_8_150 | ecosystem: Environmental > Terrestrial > Soil >...
GCGCATTCTCAATGCGCTTCTGCGTAATGTAGGTCGCCCGGTGCCCCGTGAGGCCCTTGCATATTCCATTGCCGACGCGCCCCCCTCCCGTGCCAGCCGCGCCGTGGACGTGCACATCGTCGCAGTGCGGAAAAAGGTGCGCGGCGCGGCGGGCGAAGCGGGCCGCTTCATTGTGTGCGTGCGCGGCCAGGGGTACATGGTGCCGTGAGGTCTTTTATGCTACGATCAGCGCCAGTGAAAGAGCCCCTGAAAGCGCCGTTCATTTTCCTGTTCATCCTCCTGTGCGCCACCCTCGTCCTTTCCGCCTTGAACGTGCTGTACACATGGGGCATGTATGACTCGGCAACCCGCGCTTTCAACCCTGCCTATGTCGCGCAGAGAATCCCCCGCAGCATTTCCGAGGCGCTCATACCTTCCGTTGTCCTCTCCATCGTGCTTCTGGGTCTGCGCATGGCCAGGAAGCCCTTCTCCCGTTTTCTCGGGCTGGTGATCGTGCTCGTCGTGAGCTACGCCGTGCTCGTGAACGGCATGATCTGGATTCGCACGCTGAGCGCGAAATCTACTGGCCCGGCGGAGGTGCCGCGCCAGTACATCCAGCCTTCCACGTTCATCAGGATAGGAGACTCCGTGCTTTCCGCGCGCGCCCTCACTGACGGCAACGTCCAGGGGATATTGTTGTACGATCCGGCGCGAGCGGAGAATCGATTGTCCGTCTATCCCGCGGGCAGCGCTTCCACCCGGGCCGGCGTGCTTACCGTGACAACCCTCAGGCCGCAGGTGACGCTTTCCGGCAGCCCTGCCCCCTCGTGGACCAGTGTCTTTGCCGCTGACAGGTTCACGGATCTGTTCCTCCGGGACATCCATACGCTCACGGCGGATTTTGAGAAGCTGCGTGACGGCTCCCTGGGCGAGTTTTTTGCCGCCTGCTTTGCGCTTCTTTTTCTCTGCGCCGCTTCCCTTGCGCTGCTCAGGCTCACACGCTGGCCGCTTGCGAACATCATGCTGCTCGTGATTGCCGTGCGCGGCTACTTCTCTCTGTATCATCTGCTGGCCACGACAATCGCACCGCAGGTGGCGGGGGCGGTCACCGACCCGCTCCTCGTGCGGTTGTTTCCGTCAGCCGCGTTTGCGGCATTGGGCGTCGTCCTGATCCTCGTCGACATTCTCTTCATTCCCGCGGACCGATGGACGAAGACGGAGGCGGCATGAACAGGTCGCTTCTCGGCCGCATCGCATCTTTTCTTTTCGCTTTCTACGCCTTGAGCCTTCTCGCATTCTTCTCGTATGCGCTTCTCACGTTCTCCGCCACCCAGTTCCTTCCCTCGATGCGCTGGGAGTACGCGCTGAAACGCGGGTTCGTGCTCTTCATGGACTACCTGATCCCCGTGCACGCGGCGGCGGTTGCGGTGGGCGCATCCCTGGCCGGCGTGACACAGGCCCGGCGCGCGCCCGGCGCCGCCCCCGAACCGTTCAACAAGCTGGTTTCCTCCACGCTGGTGACGTTCCTTCTGCTGACCGCGGGATATTCCGTGCTCTACGAAGGACTGTATCCGGGCGCGCGCCGGGGACTCTCCGACATGCAATACCGCAGCAGCCTCGCCCGTCAGTTCATGAGCCAGGCTGATGCTGCGGTGAAGAGGGGCGACTACCGGGCCGGCCTCGACTCGGTGGACCGCTACCTTGCCATCGATCCCTCCAACAAGGCTGCCGCAAACCAGCGTCTCGAGCTGGTGGCGCAGGTAGCCAGGCAGTCCGCCCCGGCCCCGGGGCGGTCGGTGGCGGGCCTTGCAACGACGCCGCCGGACACGAGCGCACAGGGACTCGTGGAAAAGGCCAAGTTCTATGCCGGTCGCCAGGACTGGTTTTCCGCCCACTACTACGCACAGGCGGCCTCAGCGCTGGATCCCCGCCGCACCGACGCGCTTCGCCTCGCCGCACAGGCGTCGGAACAACTGGGGGCCATCCTCGAGTCCGAAAAGGACGCGAAGAGAGCGGAGCTTTTCCGACAGAAAAAGGCGGCATACACGCTGCTCCTCAGCGGCAATGTCGTCGCCGCCTACTACCGTTTCCTCGAGCTCAAGAAAGAGAACCCCGGGGATTCGGATATCGCCACCTACCTCGCCGTTGCAAGCGAGAAGGTGGCGCAGAGCACCTTCTTCCTCGACGACGCGCGCAAGATGGAAACACTGCCGGGAACGCAGAACATCCTCTTCCTCAACGGAAGGGAAAAGGACGCCACGGAGGCCGTGTATATCGGCAAGATGGTGGAGCAGTCACAGGGGGACGCGTACTTCTACGACATCGAGGCTGTCCGTTATGACGCGGCGGGCGCCGTGACGTGGCACTTCAATGCGGCGTACGGGAGAAGGGAGGGAGACTCGATCCTGATGAACTGCGTGGACAGGACCGACAATCGGCTCCGGTTCCTCCCGCGCTATGCCCAGGGGACCCGCGCGCCCGCCGAGATGAACGTGCTCGCCCTGCGGCCCACCGTCGAACAGATGCGCTCGCTGTCCCTTGGACGTGACGCGCTCGCCGTGCTGGGCCTCGCGGAGCTGTGGAGGATGCGCGGCGATCTGGGCTCCTTCGGGCTGTCCCGCGAGGCGCTGACCGTGGACATGGCAATGAAGATGCTGATGCCGTGTGTCTTCCTCATCCTGTCCATCTTCGCGCTCTCCCTGGGGTGGGCGTTTCGGGCGCGCTATTTCGGACGGCTGTCCCTATTCGCCGTCATCCTGATACCGCTGGTGCCGCTCGTGCTTTCCGTTCTTTCACTCCTGTACGTGCACGCGCACCGGGTCATCATCGGTTTCACCGTCCTTGCATTCGGCTTCACTGCCGCGCTGGTCGTGCTCGTGGCGCTTCAGGTCGTTCTGCTCGTGGTCGCGCTCATCATGCTCGCCGGGCAGTCGACGCGTTAGGCGCCTGACGTGGCGATTACCGGAAAGCTCATCGGCGCCCTCATTGGCTCCATTGCGGGGCCGTTCGGCACCCTCTTCGGGGGCCTCATCGGGCATCTATTCGACCGGGCGGCGGAAGACCGGCAATTCCTCGGCGCTGCTTCCCGTTCCCGGGTCCCCCGCGGGGATCCCGTGTCCAACGCCCAGGTCAATTTCCTCACCTGTCTCATCGGGCTTTCCATCTCCGTTGCCGACGCGGACGGGAACGTGAAGGTCTCCCATATCGATGCAATGAAGGAATTCTTCCGGAGGAACTTCAGCTTCCCTTCCGTGGACCAGGAGGTCATCCAGCGGCTCATCGACGAGATGTATCGCAACAGGGCGCGGATCGATGTGCAGGGGCTCTGCGCCTACTATGCGGCGGTGTCCTCATTCGAGGGCAGGGTGCTGCTGCTGCGGCTCTTGTTCCAGATTGCACGCGCGGACGCGCAGGGCATTTCAAGGACCGAAGAGGCCCTCATCAGCCGGATCACCTCGCTCCTGGGACTGGGAGAGCAGATCTTCCGCCAGGTGCGCGCCGAGTTCCTTCGGGAATCCGGAAGAGCGTGGAAGATCCTCGGTCTGAGCCCCGAGGCAGACGTCGAGCAGATCAAGAGCGCCTACCGGCAGCTCTCCCTTCAGAATCACCCGGACAAGGTGGCGAACCTCGGCCCTGAATTCGTCAAGGTGGCGGAGGAAAGATTCAAGGCCATTCAGCAGGCGTACGAGGAGATCCGGCGAGAGCGGGGGTTCTGAGCCAGGAAGCCGGCCGGGAGGCCGGCTTCTTCTAGTCGAATACGACGATGAACCTGGCCTGGAGGTAGCCCGCGAAGGCAAATCCGCTGAGATACCCTCCGAGCTCGCTGCCGAACGGGGCAAATATGAACATGCCGGCGCTCAACCTGAACCAGTCGTTGACTTTGTAAGCCACGTTGAAATCGGGGAGAATCACGCTGTGGAATCCCGAGAGGGTCGCGATATGGTTCTGCTCCAGTACGCTGCTCAGAAGCCCGAACTCCAAAAACGCGAATCCGCCGACATTGAGGCTCAGCACAATGGGATCGATCGCGTACTCGATGAACGCCGCGGGGTACAGGATGTTCTCTATGATGAACGTAAAAGTCCGAGCCCCCACACCACCGTGGAGCGCGCCCTCGCCGAACTGGTAGGCGAGCTGGATCTCGGGAAACGGAATGAAGTAGCTGTTGAACCCGCTCGACTCGTAACCGCTGGCATAAGCCCCGAGATACAGGGGGAAACTCACGCTCATGTCCAGCCTGAGCTGTGCACTCACGTTCAGGGCGCCGGCGCAGAGCAACAGGACCACTACCAGGGCGAACAAGGCCTTCTTTTTCATGATATGTTCCTCCGCTTTACTGGCTATGAATACACTTCTCTACAATGGTATCACGAGACCAGGACATCCGCAATGTAAGGGGGGTTCACGAACAGCCCGCGGGCCGGCTCACACCTCGATCTCTCCCGCAAGGTAGAGAACGGCACGGCCGCCGATTTTCACCCGGTCCCCTGCATCCTCGCATGAGAGCTCACCGCCGCGTGCGGAGACCTGCCGTGCGCGCAATCGCGTCTTTCCAAGCCTGCGCGCCCAGTACGGAATGAGGGTGCAGTGCGCGGAACCCGTGACAGGATCCTCGGGAATACCGATTCCAGGAGCGAAGAATCGGGACACGAAATCCGCTTCCCGGGGATCGCGCGCCGGGGCCGTGACAATGACGCCCATCCGGTCGATGCGCGCGAGGAGCGCCATGTCGGGCGCGAGAGCGCGCACGTCTTCCTCCGTCGCGTAGACAGCCAGGTAGTCCCGGGCGCCGCGCACCTCCACCGGCTCCCGTCCCAGCCCGCGCAGGAGGACCGTGGGCGACTCGCAGGGCAGCGCGGGACGGGAAGGAAAGTCCATCACGAGCAGGTCATCACGGCGCGTGACCACCAGCGGCCCGCTTTGCGTGTTGAACTCGATTGAAGCGCCGGGCCAGCCGCGGTGAGAGAAGAGCACATACGCGGCGGCAAGGGTGGCGTGGCCGCAAAGGTCCACTTCCACTGCCGGGGTGAACCACCGAAGGTCGCAGACCTCTCCGCGGCGCGCGACAAAGGCCGTTTCAGGGAGATTGTTTTCCGCCGCGATCTTTTGCAGCACGCCCACGGCCGGCCACTCGTCGACAATGCAAACCCCGGCAGGGTTGCCGCCGAACAACGCGCCGGCGAAGGCGTCCACGTGCCAGAAAGGGATCTTCATGGGCAGTCCCCGGTCCGCGTGATCCGTGCGCCGAGTGACTGAAGGCGTTGAACGAGGTTCTCATAGCCCCTTTCGATCTGGTAGACGTTCTGGATCGTGCTCCGCCCCTGTGCGCACATGGCGGCGATGAGCATGGCCATTCCGGCGCGCACGTCGGGGGAAACGAGCTCCGAGCCGCCCAGGCGGGACGGGCCGTTCACAACGGCGCGGTGCGGGTCGCAGAGGATGATCTTCGCCCCCATGCCGATGAGCTTGTCCACGTAAAACATGCGTGACTCGAACATCTTCTCATGGATCAGCACGGTTCCCTCCGCCTGTGTTGCCACCACGAGGGCGATGCTGATGAGGTCCGCGGGGAAGCCGGGCCAGGGTGCGTCGTCGATCTTGGGGATCTGGCCGCCCATGGTCGGCACCACCTTGAGGCTCTGGGGCGCGGGAACGCGGATCGTGCCGCCGGAGGTTTCCCACGAGATGCCCAGCCTGGCCAGCCCGAGCTTTATCATGCGCAGGTTCTGCGGCGCCGCGTCCTCGATCTCGACTTCCCCCCGGGTGGCCGCGGCCAGCCCGATGAGGGAGCCCACCTCCATGAAGTCGCTGCCGATCCTGAAGGTGGCGCCCGAAAGCTTTTTCACGCCCTGGATCGTAAGGATGTTCGAACCGATTCCCTCGATTCGCGCCCCCATGGAGACCAGCATCCGGCAGAGGTCCTGCACATGCGGCTCCGAGGCCGCGTTTTCGATGACGGTTGTTCCCTCAGCCAGCACGGCTGCCATGAGAGTGTTCTCCGTCGCGGTGACCGAAGTCTCGTCCAGGAAAATCGCGGCGCCCTTGAGCTTGTTGGCGGAAAGGGCGAAAAAGGTGCCCGACTCCACGCGGGTCCCCAGCTCCATGAGCGCGAGGAAGTGGGTGTCCAGGGGTCTGCGTCCGATCACGTCGCCGCCCGGAGGCGGCAGAAGCACGCGGCCCCTGCGCGCCAGCATCGGCCCGGCAAAGAGGACCGAGGCGCGGATCTTCTGAGACAAATGGGGGGGAATTTCCTCCCTCTTGATGTCCAGCGTCTGCAGGCGGTACTCGTTGTGGCCGATCTTCTCAACGGAGCAGCCCAGCACCTTGAGGATCTCGATCATCACGTGCACGTCCTCGATCTCGGGGAGATTGGAGAGGACGACAGGCTGGTCGGTGAGGAGCGTGGCGGCAAGACAGGGGAGCGCGGCGTTCTTGTTCCCGCTCGCCTTGACCCGCCCTTTCAGGGGAAAGCCGCCCTCTATTGCGTACTCATACATGGACTGATTATAGTGTCCGGGGACGGGAGATCAAGTGAGCACCTGCTCAGCGGCGAAGGCCGTCGTTGATTCACCTGCGGGGCCTCCGGGCGTCGACCCGGGCCGCCCGGGCTTGGACCCGGGTAACCCCGGGTCCACTTTACTTCCCCGGGGATTTTCGCTACGTTGATATCGCGCCTACGGGCGCGAAAATCCCCACGCTGAGGCGCCCGTTACGGAAAGGAGCAAAAAAATGTTGAAAGAACAGGTTCAGACCGCGCTGGACGAGATCAAGCCCGCCCTCGAGGCAGACGGCGGTGACGTGGAGCTGGTCGACGTGTCGGACGAGGGAGTAGTGAAAGTCCGGCTCACCGGCGCATGCAGGGGCTGCCCCATGGGCATGCAGACGTTGAAGCTGGGGATCGAAAAACATCTCAAGCAGAAGGTGCCCGAGGTGAGCGAGGTCATCGGGGTCATCGAGTAGATTGAGAATCGGGAAAGGAGAAAACCATGCCGGGAATGAAGGATCTTTACCAGGCCGCTGACTGGAAGAAGGAAAAGCACGTACCGGTGATCGAGGCGCCGGCCGCCGTGAAGAAGGGGGAGACCGTGCAGGTCGCGGTGAGCGTCGGCAAAGAGATCGCCCATCCCAACACCACCCCGCACCACATCAGGTGGATCGAAGTATACTTCCAGCCCGCAGGAGCGAAATTCCCGTTCCAGGTGGCGCGCTGCGACTTTGCAGCCCACGGGGAGTCGCCCGACGGTCCCGACACGAGCACGGTCTACGCAAACCCCAGCATGGTGTGCTCATTCAAGACCGAAAGGCCCGGCACGATCATGGCATCCTCCTACTGCAATATTCATGGCTTGTGGGAAAACTCCCAGGCATTGACGCTCACATAGGCGGAGCAAAAGGAGATCACGCATGGATAAACAGCTCGAGAAGCTTATCCAGGACCAGATAAAGAACGAATGGTATTCCGCGTACCTTTACACGTCGATGGCGGCGTGGTGTGAATCGGAGAACCTCGAAGGGTTCGCCCACTGGATGTACAAACAGGCTGAGGAAGAGACAGAGCACGGCAAAAAGATGTTCGAATTCCTCATTGACCGGGGAGTGAAAATCGTCCTGCAGGCCATCCCCCAGCCGCCGTCGGATTTCCCCTCGCCCCAGGCGATATTCGAGCAGAGCCTCGAGCACGAAAAGAAGGTCACGGCTCTGATCTATGGCATCGCTGATCAGGCGGACAAGGTGAACGACCATCCCACCAAGGTGTTCATCCAATGGTTCATCACCGAGCAGGTGGAGGAAGAGAAGAACGCTTCGCAGATCCTCGACCTTCTCAGGAAGATCCCGCCCAATTCAGCGGGGATCTTCCAGCTCGATCACAGGCTCATGAAGAGGGAATAGGCGCCGGCTTCCCGCGTCGCGGCCGCGCTTTCCGTCCTGAGCAATGCCAACCGCCTCCTTCCTCCCCCCGAATGCTTGACAGCTGTCCGAGGGCTCCGTATGCTTTTTCACATCAATACGGAAAAGGAGACCACTATGAGGAGACTGTTCGTATTGTTCTTCGTGGCCTGTCTGGCCTTCACCGTGTCCTCTCTCGGCGCGCAGACGCTCGTCTATGGCACCACGGACAAGATTTCGGACATCGACCCCGCGAATGCCTACGACTTCCACACGTGGGAGATATTCTACAACACCATGGACGGCTTGGTCGGTTACGAGCCGGGCGGCAGCACCCTGGTGCCGGCGCTCGCCACCGGCTGGTCCTCGAATGCCGCGGGCGACGAGTTTACCTTCAAGCTCCGCAAGGGCGTGAAGTTCTCAGACGGCACCCCGTTCGACGCGAGCGTGGTGAAGTGGACCATCGACCGCAACACCGCGATTGAGGGCGATCCCTCATGGCTCATCACGGATTTCGTGAAATCAGTGGAGGTCGTGGATCCGCTCACGGTGAAGTTCATCCTGAAGAACCCCGTGGCCTTTTTCCCCAAGCTCGTGGCCAACCCTCCGTACTATCCCCTCAGCCCGAATACTTTCCCCGAGGGAGCCAAAGGACAATACGTGAAGGATCCCAGTGAGCTGAAAGGCGGTGCCCTGGCCGGCCTCGGTCCGTACAAGATGACCTCCTTCAAGCGTGACGAGGAGATCGTGCTGGACTACAACTCCAACTACTGGGGCAAGGAACCGCCGTTCCGCAAGGTCATCATCCGCTACTTCGCGGATGCAACGACCATGCGCCTGGCGCTTGAGAAGGGTGAAGTCGACCTGGTGTACAAGTCTCTGAATCCCTCCGACATCAGTGACCTGGGCAAGAACTCAAAGTTGACCGTGTTCAAGAACCAGGGACCGTTCATCAGGTATCTGGCGTTCGAAACTTCGGAGAGCGTGTTCAAGGACAAGAAATTGCGCCAGGCTATTGCGTCCCTGGTCAACAGACCCGAGATCGCTCAGAAGGTCTACCTCGGACAGGTCATCCCCCTGTACTCAATGGTTCCCAACGGGATGCAATACCAGAAGACGACGTTCAAGACGGCGTTCGGCGACGGGAAGGTCGCTGCCGCGGAGAAGATCCTGAAGTCTCTTGGATACACCAAGGACAAGCCCTTCAGCTTCGACCTCTGGTACAGCCCCAGCCACTACGGTGACACAGAGGCGAATCTTGCCGAAGTCGTGAAGGCGCAGATCGAAAAGACCCCCCTGGTGAAGGTCACGATCAAGAGCGCCGAATGGGCTACCTACAAGCAGCAGTGGCATGACAAGCAGATGGCGGTCTTTTTCCTCGGCTGGTACCCGGACTACGTCGACGCTGACAACTATACGGCGGCCTTTGCCGGAACCTCGGGGTCCATAGGCAATGGCATCTATTTCTCCAATCCGCAGTGGGACGCCCTGTTCATGAAGGAGCAGACCTCGACGAAGGAAAGCGCGCGCAAGGCGATCTTCGAACAGGTCCAGACTATGTGGACGGACGAAGTCCCGACTGTTCCCCTTTTCCAGGGCTACCTCATCCTGGTGTCGAAGAAGAACCTGACGGGCGTAAAGATCGGCCCCCCCATGATCTTCCTTTACAATCAGCTTAAGTTCGTGAAGTAAGGAATCGAGGAATCCGCCGGGCCCCCGACCGGGGGCCCGGTTTTTCCCCATGCGTCACCTCCTGAGCTACGTCATCACGCGCGTGCTTCTCGCCATCCCGATGATCTTCATCATGCTCACCCTCGTGTTCGTGGTGCTGCGTGTCATGCCCGGTGACCCGGTCTCCGCCATGCTGGGCGGTCATGCCCCCGAAAAGGTGATTCAGCAAAAAAAGCTGGAGCTCGGGCTGAACAAGCCGATTGCCGCCCAATACATGGAGTACCTCGGCAAGCTCGCGCGGCTGGATCTCGGCGACTCGATGATTTTCAAGCAAAAGGTGAGCCAGCCCATTCTCGAAAAGCTGCCGGCTACCCTCGAGCTCACCTTGTTCGGGATGCTGATGAGCCTGGGGCTTGGAATCCCGTTAGGGGTATTCGCCGCGCGCCGGCGGCGGTCCGGCGGAGATTTCGCGGCCCGCCTCTATGCAAACATCGTCTACTGCATCCCCGTGTTCTGGATGGGCCTCATGCTGCAGCTCATATTCGGCGTCTGGCTGGGATGGTTCCCTATTGCCGGACGCACGAGCGCACGCCTCGAAGTATCCAGTTTCTCGAAGACGGGGTTCTACATTATCGATACTCTGCGTCTTGGAAATCTCGCGGCGTTCGGCGACGTGATGTGGCACCTCGTGCTCCCCTCCCTGACCCTCGGGGTCGTGCTGTCGGGCATCTTCGTGCGCCTCACCCGGGCCAACATGCTCGACGTCCTGAAGAGCGACTACATCCTGGCGGCGCGCGCACGTGGAATACCGGAGCGAAAGGTCGTCTATAACCACGGGCTGCGGAATGCTCTCATTCCCATCGTGACCATGCTTGGTCTTCAGTTCAGCCTTCTCCTTGCAGGGGCCATCCTCACGGAGAGCACTTTCTCCTGGCCGGGCATGGGGCGGCTGCTTCTGGAGCGGATCTATCTCCGTGACTATCCCACCATCCAGGGAGTGATCGTGGTCTACGCTCTCTTCGTGAGCGCCGTGTCACTTTTCGTGGACCTGCTCTATGCGGCCATCGATCCGCGGGTGAAATACTGATGGCCGTCCAGGCTGCTCGTTTCTCCCCCGCCGCGGGGATCGCCTCCCTCTTCCGCTGGTTCACCCGGACGCGTAGAAAATACCGCACGGAGTGGTGGATCATGCTCGCGGGGGTCGTCATCATTTCGACTATCGTCGCCATGACGCTCTTCCCCCACGTCTTCACGCGCTACAGCCCCACTGATCAGGCGGCAGGCGGTCAGATGACCGCCCCCAGCCGGACGCACATCATGGGCACGGATAACCTCAGCCGGGACGTTTGGGCCAGAATGGTCTATGGTGCAAAGACCATTCTGGGGGTCGCCATTGCGGCGGCGCTCCTTTCGGCCATCATCGGCATTCCCCTGGGCCTGCTTTCGGGATTCGTGGGAGGCGCGTTCGACCGGATCCTTTCACTGGTGATGGATTCCGTCTACTCGTTCCCCGGCTTGATCCTGGCCATCGCGTTTGCCGCGATGCTGGGTCCGGGGGTCATCAACATCACGCTCGCGGTGGCGGTGGTGTACATTCCCACCCACTTCCGTCTTGTCCGCGGCCAGACACTTTCGATCAAGGAAGAAGTGTACGTGTAGGCGGCGCGTGCCATTGGCGCGCGGCGCGGCACGATCCTCAGCCGCTACATATTCCCCAACGTGATCGCCACAGTGGTGGTGATACTTTCCCTGAATATCGCGGACGCCATCATGACCGAGGCCGCCCTCTCCTACATCGGCCTGGGTCTCCCCGCGGGCATCCCCGACTGGGGAATGGACCTTTCCATGGGGAAGAAGTTCCTGCCCTCCGGTACCTGGTGGATGATCACGTTCCCCGGCGTGATGATCGTGCTGCTCGCCCTGGGCTTTACCATGCTGGGCGAAGGTCTGGCGGAAATCCTCAACCCACGGCTGCTGGAGAGATGATGCCGGCGGAAAAGACCATCCTCGAGGTGCAGCACCTTTCCATCGCCTACCCGATCTCCATCGGCGTGGTGCGCGCCGTAGAGGATGTCTCCTTCACTCTGGCGGATGGGGAAGCGCTGGGCCTGGTAGGCGAATCGGGCTGCGGGAAATCCACCCTCGGCCTCTCCATTCTCAAGCTCCTGCGGCCTCCGGGGAAGGTGACGGAGGGGAGGATCCTGTACCGGGGCACGGACGTCCTCACTCTCGACAATCATTCCCTCCTGAAGTTGCGCGGACAGAGCGTCTCGATGATCTTTCAGAACCCGCTCACTTCGCTGAACCCGCTCATCACCATCGAGGGGCACTTTCTGGAGACAATCCACTGCCACGATGCCGCAATGGAAAGGCACGCGGCACTGGCGGCCGTGCGGAAGATGCTGCGGACGCTGGGTATAGAGGAAAAGAGGCTGAAAGAATACCCCCACCAGCTCTCGGGGGGGATGCGGCAGAGGATCATGATCGGCCTGGCATTGATCATGAACCCCGACATTCTCATTGCGGACGAGCCCACCACCTCTCTGGATGTGATCGTGGAGGCGGGGTTCACCGAGCTGCTCGCGGCACTGCGCAAGCTCTACAAGCTCTCGATCATCCTCATCACGCACAACCTTGGCCTTGTTGCGGAAATCGCCGACAGGATCGCCGTGATGTACGCCGGCCGATTGATGGAGATCGCTTCCAGCGCGGAAATATTCGCGCGGCCGCTCCATCCCTACACGCAGGGCCTTATAGACTGCGTGCCGAACATCCTGCTCGACCAGAAAGAGCTTGTCACCATGCAGGGCAGCCCGCCTGACCTGGTGGATCCCCCGAAGGGCTGCAGGTTCGCGCCCCGGTGTCCGAAAGTCATGTCCATCTGCCGGGAAGAAACGCCTCCGCTCCAGGAACACGCGCCCGCGCACGCCGCTGCCTGCTGGCTTTACGGCAGGGAGGACGCCGCAGCGTCTCAAAGGGCCTTGGCGTCTCGAGGGAAGGACTGACCAATGGCGATCCTGGTAAGGGCGAGCGATCTGGTCAAGGAGTTCCCGCTCCGCCGAAGCCTCTTCGACATTCTCTCCCCGAAACGGAACAGCGTGCACGCCGTGGACAAGGTGAGCTTCGCCATCGAAGAAGGGGAGGTCCTGGGGCTTGCGGGAGAGAGCGGCTCCGGTAAGTCCACCACGGGAAGGCTCCTCCTTCGTCTGATCGAGCCCACCTCGGGGCACGTGGAGTACCGCGGCAGGGAAATCACGAGCTATTCGCGGCGCGAGCTGGAACAGCTCCGCGCCAAGGCGCAGATCGTGTTTCAGGACCCCAACTCTTCGCTGAGCCCGAGGATGAGTGTCGGCCAGGCCATCACGCATCCGCTGCAGATCCACGGCATCGGCACCCCCTCTGAGCGCAGGGAGAAGGTGCTCGATCTCATGGAAAAAGTGGGGCTGTCCCCGGCGGCCTTTCTCTACCGCAAGTACCCGCACCAGCTCTCCGGCGGCCAGAGCCAGAGAGTCGTGCTGGCCCGGGCGCTCGTCACGCGTCCCGATTTTCTGGTGGCGGACGAGCCCATCGCCATGGCGGATGTTTCGGTGCGCGCGCTGATCCTTCAGCTCATGCGCCAGCTCAAGCGGGACATGGGCCTCACCTACCTCTTCGTCACTCACGACCTGGCAACTGCGAAATACCTGTGCGACAGGATCGCGGTGATGTACCTCGGAAGGATCGTGGAGCTGGCGTCCCGGGACGAGCTCTTCGGCAGCCCGCACCACCCCTACACCCGTGCGCTCCTGGCCGCGGTGCCCGTTCCCGACCCCACGGCACGGCGCGACAAAGAACTGCCCAAGGGAGAAATCCCCAGCGCCATCAATCCGCCTGCCGGCTGCCATTTCCACCCCCGATGCCCCTATGCCGTGCCGAAGTGCCGCGAAGCGCGTCCGCCGCTCCGCGAGATTTCGCCCGGCCACCTCTCCGCCTGTATATTGGACTGAGAGGAGACCCATGCAGAAACGAAGGCTCGGCAGGACGGACATCGAGATAACACCGGTCGGTCTGGGGTGCTGGCAGTTTTCCCAGGGCGCCAACTGGATGTCCAGGGTCTGGGACACGGTTCCCCAGGAAACGATCACGGCCATCATCGACACCGCCCTCAAGGGAGGGATGAACTGGTTCGACACGGCAGAGTCATACGGAAGCGGCAGGTCCGAACAGATGCTGTCCGCCGCGCTTTCGAAGCTCGGTGTGAGGCCGGGAAGCGTTGTCGTTGCCACAAAGTGGTTCCCGATATTTCGCACCTCGCGCTCCATCCCCGCCACGATAGACACGCGGGTAGCCTGTCTGGGCAGCTATCCGATCGACCTCTACCAGATCCACCAGCCCTGGAGCTTTTCCCCCATCCCCGCGCAGATGAGGGAAATGGCGAAACTGCTGCGCGCCGGGAAAATCCGCTCGATCGGGGTGAGCAATTTCTCGGCGCGACAGATGGAAAGCGCTCACGCCGCGCTGGCCTCGGAAGGGATCGTCCTCGCGTCCAACCAGGTCCGATTCAACCTGCTGGACAGGGGCATCGAACGGAACGGCCTGCTGGAGGCCGCAAAGCGGCTCGGGATCACGATCATCGCCTGGTCACCGCTTGCCCAGGGCGCCCTCACGGGAAGGTTCCACGAGGATCCATCCCTCGTGCAGAAGCTGCCGCCCATGCGCAAGATCATGGGCGGGATCAGCGCGTCAGGCGTGGCCCGATCGCGGCCGCTCATCGACGAGCTGCGATTGATCGCCCGCGCACACGGCATCAGCGTTGCCCAGGCTGCCCTGGCATGGACGGTGAGCTTTCACGGGGAAGCTGTCGTGGCGATTCCAGGTGCCACGAAGGCCGCGCAGGCCGAACAGAGTGCCGGCTCGATGGGCGTCCGTCTCACTGACAAGGAGCTCGCGAAAATCGACGAGTTGTCCCGGGCAGCGGGGAAGCGATAGCCGAAAAGCCGGCCCAATCCGGCCCGGCCGCGAATTTGATAAACGCTCTCAAGACGGCTATCATTGCAGGTTGAAGGAGCTGAAAATGAAAAGAGCATTCCTTGTCATAGTCGTCCTCCTCTCGGCCACGGCCGTTTTCGCCGTGAACTTCACGGATTTCCAGTCCGGTTTCAACGAATTTGCGCAGGATCTTGCCAACGGCGCGCCTTTCAGTACGTCTACCGGTCTCGGGTGGTCGCAGGCATACATCGGTCAATTCCCGCACTTCGGCCTGGGAATTACCGCTGGCGTGACCACGATTTCCGCCGGGGCCATGAAAACCCTTGCGGATGCAATGGGCGTCACGCTTCCCTCTGATTTCAGCTACGCGAGCAAGTACGGATTGCCTCTTCCCGGCTACACCATCGACGCGCGTATCGGAGGCTTTGTTCTGCCGTTCGATATCGGGTTGAAGCTGGGCTACATCCCGCCGGGCACTTTTCCGACCGTCGATGTCAACTACATCCTGTTTGGAATAGACGTCCGCTATGGCCTGCTCAAGGATCAGGGGTTCACGCCCGCCTTGTCCGTAGGACTAGGCTACAATCATATGAAGGCGAGCGTGGCAGTGCCCGGATTCCTGGGAAGCGATGTGCAGATCGCGCAGGTCTATGACCCGGGCACCGCCTCGTACCACATTCTTAGTCTTGCAGACCCCAATTTCGGTCTTGACTGGAGCACTAATGTCATCGAGGCGAAGGCCCAGATCAGCAAAAAGCTCATATTCATCACGCCGTACCTTGGTGTCGCCGCGGCCCTCTCCTTCGGCACATCTGCCAGCGGCAGCGTCACATCGCAGCTCAAGTATGATGGCGGCCAGATCACTCAGGCGCAGATCGACCGGATTACACAGTATTACCAGAGTCAAGGAATGACACCCCCCGACCTCACAACCACAGGTTTCAGCGCCAGCGCAAAGAACGGCACTGCAATCGACTTCCGCGCCTTTGGCGGAGTCTCGTTCAACCTGTTCATTCTCTATCTTGATCTTGGCGGCGGATACGACTTCTCGACCGGCGGATTCGGCGGCGCAATCAATTTGAGAATAGCACTTTAGTCTGACGCAGCACGCTCCGGGCACCTGTCCGGGGCGCGCTGTTTCCCGAGGCACTCGACCCGGCACGGGCGTTCTGCTACAGTGTGCGCTCCATGCCGTCCCGTCCGATCCGCGCCTCGTTCCTGGCGAACTATTTCTTCCTTTTCGTCACCTATGGGATACTCACGCCCTATCTCCAGCTCTACCTGAAGGCGCGGGGCATGTCCGCCTCGCGCATCGGGCTGCTTCTGGGCAGCCTCGAAGTTGCGGGTCTCGCCGGGCCGATTCTCCTGGGCCGGGTGGCAGACAGGAGCTCCGCGTATAAGGCGCTTTTGGCGGGCTGCATTCTGATTCCCATCGTCGCGTTCATCCCCATGGAGCTCACCACGCGCTTCCCTCTGTACATCGTGTGCGTCATCATGATGGGATTCACCTTCCGGGCCGCCAGTCCGCTGCTGGATTCGCTGGTGAGCCGGACTCTTCCTGATCCC
>Ga0187858_10003211_pt1 | contig 16021 bp, 11 predicted proteins | sample June2016WEW_8_15_FD_133015 | JGI IMG/M metagenome (GOLD analysis project Ga0187858, IMG submission 133015) | Peatland microbial communities from SPRUCE experiment site at the Marcell Experimental Forest, Minnesota, USA - June2016WEW_8_150 | ecosystem: Environmental > Terrestrial > Soil >...
ATCCGGTTTCTGGCATCATCTGGCGGCCACCTACGACGGCTCTTCCTTGATGAGCCTCTACATTGACGGCCAACTGGCCACGCAACAGCTCGCCAGCGGGGCCATGCCCATCGTCACTGACTCCCTGGCCATCGGTAACAAACCCGGCAGCTCGGGCCTGGCCTATTTCTTCGCCGGTGACATTGATGACGTGCGGATTTACGGCAGCGCATTGGCGCCATCCCAGATCTCCGCACTCTACAACACCGACTCCGTCGGCGACGGCATCCCCAATTGGTGGCGCAACTTGTACTTTGGAAGCAGTTCCTCCACCAACAATACGTCCTGCGCCACCTGCGACGCCGACGGCACCGGCCAGGACAATTACTTCAAGTTCATCGCCGATCTCAGTCCGCTCGACTCAACGTTCTTCACGGTGCAGATCGCCGCCTCCAATCAGTGGATAAACCTGACGTTCTGGCCCGCTTACCCGAATTCCAACCTCACCTACACCGCGCTGTCCAGCACGGATCTGGTCAACTACAGCAACCTCACCAGTTTTAATACGCAGACCAGCGGCACCACCAACACCATCACCGACCTCAGTCCCGGGCCGACCAACGAGTTCTACCGCATCCAGATCTCCAATCCCAACGCTCCCCCGTAGCTGACAGAATTGAACAAAACTTGCACCAAGCGAACATCACAGTGGCCGGTTCATAGCGTTGATAACTGCCCATTGTAAGTTCACGGCTCAGGGTTCATGGTTCGGGGTTGATGACAGGCCAGTTCACCACTGTAAGGGCTTCAACTGCCCGAACCCGGTGATCTTGGCCGCCGGCAACCGCGTGAACAAATCCTTCAGTCAGTCAAACGGGTGACCCCGTGCTGCCGTCTCCGATGAAAGGTAGCGCGAGCGTCCCCGCCTCCGGCCCCGAAGACTTCCGAGGTTGCGGTCGTTCGACCGTCCCAGCTTGCCCCGAATGGGTTCGGGGCTGCGGCCGTTGTCATTTGTAGAAATGCCGCCGGGATGTCCGCCACAAACGGGCGAGCCAGCGGCTCGCCCCAACCTTGCCGCAGGTAGGGTCATGCCGCCGGCATGAGCGAACTTCGTAGGCAGCAGCGGTCATTCGGGTTGCAGGCCGCGTGAGGGTCCGCGGCCCGTCTTTCATCGTCTGACAAGAATCGCCGCGCTTTTTGCTGACACAGGGATCTCCAGTTTCCCGTCGCGCACGACGTAGACCGGACCGGTGCCGGGTCCCAGCCGAATCGCCCGCGCGGCCGCGCCCTTCTGGAAATCCGGAAAGCCCAGGTCCTCCATCGGAACCATGACAAACTCCACCGGCGCGGCGCTCAGGAGGTCCACCACGCGGCTGTTGTTGGGAAACGGCGCCGAAAGATCGAGCATCTGATCTTTGCCGCTGTTGTTCACAATCACACCCACGACCTCGTCGCCGCGCGTTCGTGTGAACGCGTACACGTCGTCCGGATCGTCCGTTAGCCAGGTGTGAAACTGGCCGGTGCGCAAGGCCGGATACGTGTTGCGAATGGCGATGACCCGCCGGTAATGCTCCAGCAACTCCGGCATGACCGCGTCCTGGGGGTTGTCGTACGGCTCGAGGTCGCGCCAGAGCATCGGCTTGCGGTCGATGGGGTCACCGGCGCCGTACATCCCTGCTTCGTCTCCGTACCAAATCATCGGCGCGCCGAGAAACGCCATCTGGAACGTCGCCATCAATTTCTGGATTCGGTAGGCCGCCGGCCCCGGTTTGGATCCATCATAGTGCACGCCGTCCTGGAGACGGTCGCCATGGTTGTAATCTCGGTCCGGGTTGATGACCATGTTCACCAGCCGATCCGTATCGTGGGAGTCGTATAGGTTTTGCATCATGTAATCTACCTGAACCGGATAAGTCGCCAGCAGGTTCTTCAACTGACGGTCAAATTCACTGGCCGATATCTTGCGCTTCTGGTCGATGAAATAGTGAATCGACCGCATGGCAAACGGGTAATTCATCACCGCGTCCCATTCGTCGCCCTGCAGATGTTGCGGTACGGTCCCCCACGCTTCGCCGGTGATGTACGCCCGCGGATTGATCGATTTCACGAGCTTCCGCCACGCCACCCAGAATGGCCTCGGCACGCCTTCAGCCACGTCCAGTCGCCACCCATCAACGCCATCGGCCGGGTCGCCGTTCGGGGCCGTCCAGCGCCGCGTGATGTCGAATAGGTACTGGCGCGCCGTGGCGGATGCGATCCCCGTATCATCGCTCTTATGGAAGTTCGCCAGGCTGCTGTGTTCCCATGTGGTGTATTGCACGGGCGGTCCCCAACTCGTGATGTCAAACCAATCCGCATAGGCGGACTTCGGGCCATTGGCGAGCACATCCTGCAAGGCAAAACTGTTGCGGCCCATGTGGTTGAACACGCCGTCGATGATCACTTTCAGACCCTGTGCGTGCGCTGCCCGGACAAATTGCAGAAACAATTTGTCCGATGGCGTCCACTGCCACGTCTTCGGATCGAGCGTCTCCTGGCCGATGATCTGTTCATAATCGCCTTTGAATCCGAAATACTGCGAGACGTGGCGGTAATCGACCGTGTCGTACCCGTGGTTCGATGTCGATTCGAATATCGGACACAGATACAGCGCGGTTACGCCAAGGTCGCGAAAATACGGCAGCTCGCTGAGAATGCCCTGAAAATCGCCGCCATACCGGCGTCCGTACCAATCGTTGGAAAACTGCGCGCCGTCCCGCCACCGCTCCCACGCGGCGAGCTTGTACCAATCCCAGCGCCACGGCAACGTGTGCGGCGGATCGTTCTCGGCCGTGCCGTTGCGAAACCGCTCGGGAAAAATCTGGTACCACACCACGTGGCGCGCCCAATCCGCTGTCGAGGCCCGCTCGGTCAGATCCGCGATAAACCAATGGCCGTCGCTGGCCGCGTAGGTCCGGTTGGTGACGCCGTCGCCCAGGATAAAATAATAGTACGTTGTGTTGTTCGTTCCTTCCGCTGAGACGGTCGCGGTCCAGTAGTCGAACCCAAACGCGGCTTCGTCGCGGTACATCGGGACATCGCGCTCGCGGCGGTCGCGCCAATGCACCGTTACACTGCGAACGTTGTCTCGCAGCGTCCGCAGCCTCAACTCCACCGTGTCGCTGGAGCTGACATTGAAATCGCGGGCCTGATGCGGGTCGTGAAGCACCGCGGCAAGATTCATACCCCGCGCCGGCTCGGCCGTGTAATCCGTGCCCTGTGGGCCGACGAATACGCCCGAGTTGAACCCATTTTGTCCGTTGTCGGCGCGCAACGCCGAATCCGCGTGCGGATCCAGCATCCACCTGTCTCCGTTCACGACGAACTTGTAGTAATGGATTCCCTCGCCAAGCTTGACATATTTGACGTACGTGCCGTCGCCGAGATCGCTCATCGGCATGGCCTTGAAGTCCCAGTGGTTGAACGATCCCGCCAGATAAACCGAATGAACGTCTTCGTCCCTGGGCCAGGCGGGATCGTCCTTCGGTCGATACCGGAATTCAACCAGGTCTTCCGGTTGACACGTCAACCGCCGCGTCTTCTCGTCAAAGCGCGCCCGCCACACCTGCGGTCTCGCCAGTGTGACCGTCACCGTCAGGTTGGCCACAATCTGGCCCAGGTCATGGTCGCGCACCACAACGAGGTGCTCCTCAACCGGAGCGGCAGACTTCAGGAGTTTCTCAAATTCTCCCGGTGCAACCTCCTGCATGAACGTCGCCGGCTGGGTCGGTTCATCGGATGACCAATCCCCGAGTATCTGGTACGTCGGGCGTGGCTGGTCGCCGGAGCCGAAAGCGGAGTTCACCCCGGGCCACGCCTGGCCCAGCAAAAACATCAATAGAAAAGCTGTCCGCCATCGCCACATGTTCGCTGCGTCTCCGATTGCCCGTCGCCCGCCGCCTACTGTCATGTAACAGAAATGGTTTTGCAACTATCCGTGTGCCCCCGCACCTTACTCCTCTTCCCCGGGAGGGGAAACTGTGCCTATCCCTTGCAACGACCGGCGGTCCCCGATGCAGAAATCGGGGCAGGCGCCGACCGCCGCTACAGAACACCAAGTCAGGGTGAGGGTTCTGCTGTTTCCCCGCCTATCACTTTTGATCGTGGCCTGCCCACGGCCTGCATCCGGACTCTTAGAATCGCTGCCTGCCGCGCTGGAACCACCAACACGTCACCGTTCACGGACCGCCCCGAAAGCAGCTCCGTCGCCGCCACCCGTGACGGCAGGGCTATGGTCTGCGATGACTCGCTGCGGTTGAGCGCGACGATGCAACAATTATCGCCGTGGCGCCGCTCATAGGCATATAACTCGAGGTCGTTGTCCACGACAAATGGCTGAAACGTCCCCGTTCGCAGCGCCGGGTTTGCCCTCCGGATCGCAATGAGTTTCTGGTAGAAGCCAAACAGCTCGGGGTTCTGAAGTTTTCCAGATTTGTCCCACGGGTAACACCGCCGGCAATCCGGGTCCTTGTCGCCCTCCAGGCCAATCTCATCGCCGTAATAAATGCACGGCGCGCCCTCGAACGTGAACTGCAACGTCGCCATGAGTTTGAGCGACTGCAGCCGGCCCTTCACCGCGGTCATCGGTCGCACCGTGTCGTGACTGCCCAGCAGGTTCAACATGACCGCGGTGGCCTGCTCGGGGTAATCGATCATGAGCTGCCGCAGCGTCTGGTCCAACCCCTTCGTGTCCAGCGTCTCCTCGGCGAAATAGCCCAGCAACGCCTTCTGGAAACGGTAGTTCATTACCGCATCGAACTGGTCGCCCAGCAACCACGGGGTCGCGTCCTCCCAAATCTCGCCGACAATGTACGCCTCCGGGTTGACCTCCCGGACCGCCCGGCGGAATTTGGGCCAGAAAGTCTGGATCACCTCGTTCGGCACATCCAGCCGCCAGCCATCCGTATGCGCCTCCCGCAACCAGTACTGGGCCACTTTCAGAAAATATCCCTCGACCTCGGGGTTGCTGTAATTGAGTTTCGGCAACGAATGGAACCCCCACCAGCACTCGTACCAATCCAGCGCGTCCTTGTGCCGCGCGAACCGGTCGGGGATCGGCCACTTCTTGATGAAGAACCAGTTCCAATACCGGCTGTCGCGGCCTTTGTGCCTGACGTCGAGAAAATAGGGATGCAGACTCGAGCAATGATTGAACACCGCGTCGAGGATCACGCGCATGCCCCGCCCGTGGCAGGCGTCCACCAGCCGCCGCAGCAGGTTCAGGTCGCCAAAATGTTCGTCCACGCTGAAATAGTCGATCGTGTCGTATTTGTGGTTGCTGCTGCTCTTAAAAATCGGCGTGAGGTACAGCGCCGAAACGCCCAGATCAGCGAGGTAATCCAGTTTGTCGAGAATCCCCTTCAAATCGCCGCCCGTGAAGTTCCGGAACGTCGGCGGCGCGCCCCACGGCTCAACGTGAGGCGGATCGTTGCAGGGATCGCCATTGCAGAAACGCTCGGGAAATATCTGATAGAACACCGCGTCGCGGACCCACGCCGGCGTATGGAACGGCTCTCGGTCGCCGGCATCGTAGCGAAACCACTGTGCGGGTTTGCTGGAATTGTGCTCCAGACCCTGCGGTGTCAACCACCGTCCCTGGCCGCACGCCTGCACGTGGAAGATGTACTCGGCCTGCCGCCCCAGCGGGATGGTCGCGCGGAAGAACTCGTTCCCATTGACCGGGCCCAGCCGTTGCAGGGGCTCCTCGCGCTCAACTGAGCCCGTGCGCCAGACCACACGCGCGCCGTCAATGGCGTCGCAAGTGCTTTGCAACTTCAGGATCACACGGCCATCCCCGAGCGGGTTGACAAATCGTCGGGACTGCGGCTCGTGCCGCATGCAATAATCGGTTGGTTGATGCGAGGACATCGTTTAGAGCACTATGGCGCAATGGTCTTTACCGAATTCTTCCCGCCAAACGTGTCGTCAAGGGCGTTGGGATTGAGCGGGTCTTGCTTCCAATTGCCGTCCACTACAAACTTGTATTGGTACTTGCCGGGCTTCAGAGGGACCACGGCGCTCCACACACCCGAGGCGTCCCGGTGCATCGGATTATCGGTCGCGCTCCACTGGTTGAACTCCCCCGCCACGGACACGCTCTTCGCCGCCGGATCCGTGTACGTGAACGTCGGGGCCGCCCCGGTTCCGGCCAATGCGCCGGCAGCCAACGCCCGCCCGCCAGCGGGCACTTCAATTACCGAATTCCCATCGGTGGCCACCGGCAGGCGCGGGTCCGTCTCCCAGCGCACCCCGCCATCGATCACATATTTGAACCGGTGTCGACCCGGCGGCAATGCGGTCGTCAGCTTCCAGTGGCCGGTGCCATCATTTTGCAGGAGCCATTCGCCATGGCCGCTCACCTTGCCATCCACGTTGTCCAGCCAGTCGTTGAAATCGCCAGCCAGGTGAACCGTGCCGGCTTTGGAGTCAGTATAGAAAAACGTCACGTCTTTCTTTCCCGACACCCTGCCCGCCGCCTCGGCCGCTCGCGCTCTGACTTCGATCAACGAATTGTCATCCGGCGTGGACGGATACCGCGGGTCCTTTTCCCACCTCGCGCCGCCGTCGATCACGTACTTGAATTTGTATTTGCCCGGCGCCAGCGGCACGCTCAGCGTCCAGTTTCCCGCCCCGTCGCTTTTCAGCAACCACTCCGTATGACCCGTGACCTTGCCATCCTCGTTGTCCGCCCAGTTGTTGAATTCACCGGCCAGCAGAACGCTGCTGGCCCTGCCATCCGAAAAGGAGAAAACTGTGGGAATCTTGTTGACGCTCGACGGCGGGGCGTACGAGGGCTGCACGCCGCCCACGGACACCGCCGAGTCTTCGAGATCGTTGACGGTCTTGCGCAACGAGTTGGCCGGGTCCAGAATCCATTCGCCGTCGACCACCAGCTTGTATGCGTAATACCCAGGCTTCAGTTGCACTGTTCTCGACCACGTGCCGTTCCGGTCGCGGGTCATGGGAAGCTCGCTCCAGTTGCTGAACTCACCGGCCACGCTGACCGATTTCGCCGCCGCGTTGGTGTACGGGAACGTCTGGTCGTACTCCGTGTAGCTTCCGAGGGTGACGACACTGGCCCGGGCCGAACCACAGAACAGAACCGCCCACAGCAGCGCCAGGGAGCGCTTCATGTGCATGTTGTCAACTCCCCACACAACGGTTCAAACACTCGTGACGGAGGCGGGGCTCTGCAGCCGTGCGCCGCACGACTCCCGCACCGTAAGATAAATCGGAATGACCTCCTGAACGCGGCTGACCTTGCCATGAATCAACTCCACCATCCGCTCGCAGGCCAGCTTGCCGATCTCATATAGCGGCTGGTGGACCGTCGTCAGGCCCGGTATCGAGAAACTGGCCTGGGGTATATCATCAAAGCCGACCACCGCCACGTCCTGCGGCACCCGCAGGCCCAGCTCGTGCAGTTTCTTGATCGCGCCCAGCGCCATCTTGTCGTTCAGGGAGAAGATCGCCGTGAGATCCGAGTTGTTCCGCAGCAAATCCTCGGTCGCCTTCACCCCACCCTCTTCCGTCAGCCAGCCGTCCACAATCAGGTTCGGGTCCACTCCGATCCCGCTGTCCTGCAGAACCTCCTGGAACGATTCGAGAATGTCCTGGCTGGTCTGGATCTCGCCGACACCGCCGGCGATGAACCCGATCCGTTTGTGCCCCAGACGCACGAGGTGCTTGGCCGCCTGCCACGCCCCGTAACGGTAATTGGATACGACGTAATTCAGATCGAACTCTTTCGAGTAATTGTTCACCATCAGAAACGGCCGCGAACCATCGGTCAGCTCCGACATGAATCGGTGGCGCGAGTTGGCGCCGATGAACAGGATGCCATCGACAAATTTCTGGTCGTATAGCTGCCGGTACTCCTTGTTCTCAACAAATTCATTTCGCGCCACCTCCAGCAGGATCTTGTATCCGAGCCGGCTCGCGCGGTCATAAATCCCGCTGACGATCTCACCGAAATACACGTCGGCAAACGCGTGACGCAGTTGCGGCACCAGCACGGCCAGCGTCCGCGAGTGCCGCCACGCCAGCGCACGCGCCATGCGGTTGGGCTGGTACCCGAGCCGCTCAATCGTCTTCAAAACACGCGCACGCGTGGATTGGCTGATCCGCGGATTATCGTTGAGCACGAGCGAAACCGTGGACAGCGACACGCCGCTCTGCTCGGCAATGTCCTTGATGGTGTATCGTTTGTTGGACGCGTTCATTCGAATTGCCTTTCGTTCCAGGAATGGCCTCGCGCAGCACCTCCTTGGCTGGTCGCTCGTCCATTCCAGCACGACGCGCGGCACCTTCCCACGCGGGACCTGATTTTAAAGCCCAGCGCCCTCATAGTCAATGAATTTGTTAAAGCGTTTTCCCATTCACAGAACTCAACCCTGTGTGACCAATACGCGATCATCCAAGCCGATTGGGGTGAAATGGGTACAACCGGGTGCCCGGGACTCGGTTGCCCCCAGACGACCCCGTGTTGTGACAACTGCGATTAACTGACCCGGAGCAAGCGTCGGTCTGAGCCTCGCTAATCTGCATCCACTCGTTTGTCCATCGCCGAGGTCTTCGGTCGCGGGCTCCCAGGTCACGGGGTCCGCGCGGCCGGCGGACGGTAGGCGCAGCCGGCGCGGTACAATTTCAGACGATCTTCGATTTCCCGGGTGAGGTTCGGTTGAGATCCGGCCCTGGCCAGATCCACAGCCCGCTGCGCGGTGGCAATCGCGTCGTCGAAACGTCCGGCAGCGGCGTAGGCAATCGCCAGAACATCGAGATTGGCCGCCACGCGATGGCCTGTCAGATCACACGCCTGTTGCGCCAGCCCCACCGCCCGTAACGCATCGCCGCCTTCCGCCTGAGGAAGTGTCGCCAGAAGCCACGCGAGTCTGGCCAAAACTGTGACTGAATCCGGCCGGAGCCGCAGCGCTTCTTCCAAATGCGGGATTGCCTCCTGCCCTCTTTTCTCGTGAACCAGCGCCGCCGCGAGACTGAGTCGCACTTCGACCGAATTCGTGTCAATGCGCGCCGCTACCTCCAAATCACCGATTCCCTCCACAGCCCGGCCCTGTTGAACCAGTGCCGCACCCAGGTTCACGTGCGCCCCGAAATAGCCGGGATCAAGACGCAGCACCTGCTCCCAGCAGCGGATTGCTTCATCGACCCTGCCCAGTTTGTAGAAAGCCGTCCCCAGGTTGTTGCCCACGTCGGCGAGGCTGGGATCTGTTTGCAACGCGTGTTCCCAATGCGCGACGGCATCGGGCAGGTCGCCGCGCTGAAAGAACAGGTTGCCCAGGTTGTGGTCGGCCATCCAGCAGTGCGGGTTCTTGGAGAGCGTGTCCGACCACAGCGTTTCCTCATCGTGATAAATGGTCGCCTGTTTCCACGTCAATCCCCCCAGCACAACGATGGCAACGCATGAAGCAATCATTCGCCAGTCCCTTCCCCATTGCAACGAGATGGTCGTTGCGGCACTCGCAGCGAGCGCGATCACGCCGACACTCGCCAGATACTGGAAATGATCGGCCACAAACGAATACCGGAAATAGAAGATATCGAAGAACCCGAGCACAGGCAGCAGAGCCGCCACGAAGAACCCCAGCCCATACGCCGCGGCGCGGCAAGCGGTTTGCCGTCGCGCGAAGCGGGCCAGGACGATCCCCACCACGATCAGCCCAATGAGTGGCGTCCATCCCACAGGGAATGTGGCTTCCGGGTTCCAACGCGGATAGACGAATGCCAGGGATGCCGGCCAAACCAATTTCGCCGCGTAGAACCACACAGCCTTGCCCGCGATGACAAGCCGTTGGGCCCCGCCAGGTCTTGCCGTCGTTGGCCCCATCCTCAAGATCTGCCAACGTTGCTCAACGACCGCCAGCAACGACGTCCCCAGCGCGAGCATGAAAAACGGCGCTGTTCGCGCAAGATCGGCCCATCGCCACCGGCCTCGCTGGCCCCTCTCCCACCACACACAGAGCAACAGCGCGAGCGGCAATACCACGGTGGATGGCTTGCTCAACATGGCCGCTGCCCCGCATAGCAGTGCCAGTGCGTACCAGCCCTCCCACGATCTGCCCGACGGGCGACGTTCCGCAACGTCGAATCGCAGATAGCACAGCACAGCCAAAAAAAAGAACAGTCCTGATTGCGTGTTCTTCAATTCGGTGATCCAAGCCACCGATTCCACATTCACCGGGTGCAGTAGCCAAACTAATGCGGCCAGCAGTGCCCCCGGCACCCGCAGCCGGCGCAAGATGTAAAACACCAGCACCGCATTCGCCGCATGAAGCGCGATATTGACGAGGTGATACGGCATCGGGTCCAAACCCCATAGGCGCCGCTGCACCCAGAAACTGGTGAGCGTTAGCGGATAGTACCGTGAAACCGGAATCGACGACCAAATCATGCGCAAGCCGTGTGACGCGGTCATCGCCGGATTGGCCGTTACATGGTCATCGTCGTCCCAGATGAACCCGGCGTGCCACGCCGGTTCGTAGGCCAGAAACGCGAGGACGAGAAAACCAAGCAACATCACCCATGACTTTGACGCGCGCGCGGTCTTCGCTCCCCCAATCACATCGCCAGCTTTAGAATGATGCCCGGCTTGAGCCATGCTTGTATCAGTTTCAGGTCCGCCTTTCCGCAAATCAATCCGATTCCAGGCTCTGGGGGTGACCAAACTGATGCGCGCATCTTCCCCCTCACCTCACGCCTCAATTCCGGGCGTCTCGCTCGTTTGTAGGAGGACAAGAGAGCCTCGGCTCAATTTCGGATGGCCGCGCTTCCGCGCGGCCAGGAACGGAGGAGGAACCCGTTCCACGGGCTCAAAATCATGCGTTCGTCGGTTTTGCGGGGCCAAAAACACCTGATTTCACTAAAAAACGGCCAAAATCGCCTTGTGTAGCCGCACTCTCGGCAGGAGTTCGCCATTTCGGACTGTTTTAGTCCCAATTCTCAACTTTTCCTTCGATTTGTGTTGACTAAAGACCAGAATTTTCCTATAAGGGTTGGCGGTATAGTATAGGTAGAGCGTTACACGCTCTAAATGCAGGCGAGTTAATCTCAGCAACCGCAACGAGGGGAGAAAAGGAAATGAATCGAGCTTCCAAAGTTATTTTGTTCGTCAGTTGCATTGTCGCATCTGCAGCAATGGCATACGGCCAGATCACGGGAAACTTGGGCACGACGCCGATTAGTTACGGCAGTGCCTTGTCCGTCCAAACGATCAACACCGGTTTCGGCAACAGTCCCGGAGGTGGAGATGCCACGGGCGGCTCAGAGTTGGATGCTGGTTACGGCACCATCACCGGTGGGAGCCTGTACCTGTTCCTGTCGGGCGACTTTGAAAACAATGGGAACCATCTCAACGTGTTCATCGGCTCTTCCGATGTGGCCGGCCAGAATACATTGAGCATTAGTTCGAGCACGGAAGCAAACATGAACGGCTCCGTGTTCAGTCCTGGTTTCAGCCCGAACTACATGATCGATGCCAACGATTACGCTGGCACTCTGTACACTGACGGATTCAGTCTTCCGAACGGTGGAACAGCCACCCAGGCGTATCTTGGTGGTGTCCCGTCGAATGGCAGCGGCGTCTATGCCGCCGACAATCTGGGTCCTTTCACCCTCGCGCTGGACAACACCCACGCCAGCACGATGGGAACCGCTGGTCAAGCCCTGAGTGGTGCGACAAGTGGCGCCGCCACGACGACGGGCCTCGAATTGCAGATCCCGCTTTCCACGATTGGGAATCCCGCCGGTGCGGTCATGGTGATGGCCGACATTAACGGCGGCGGCGATGGCTATCTCTCGAACCAGTTCCTGCCAGGCCTGCCTGTCGGATCCGGCAATCTGGGAACTCCTGGGTTTAACTTCGGTTCGACCCCCGGCGAGTATTTCACCGTGATTCCCGAGCCTTCGAGTATTGCGCTCGTCGTGGTTGGCCTGCTCGGCGCTATCGGCTTGATTCGCCGACGTCAATAAGCGGATTACCAGAAGCTCTCGATTCAAGCGGGCCCCGCAGAGTTGCGGGGCCCGTTCTTTTTGTCTGATCACTCCGCCATTCTTGGTACGGGGTGACCGCCGCGCGCACCGCAGTGTTCGTCGTCGCCGTTCCCGTAGCGGCGTCCTGCCCCGACACTCCTGTCGGGGTCGGCGCCTGCCCTGAAGCAACTGTCGTTGGAAGCACTGTCCGTCCATGCGCCGTTATTGGCAGCAACTCTGATTTGCAACGACTTCATTACAAACATGATGCCCAGGTTCGAGGATTCAATATCCCAATGCATTGACCTTGCCTGGCTACCACGGACTGAGACAGTGGAGCCTTGGCGCAATTCTTGACGCATTTTCCTAAAAAGACTATTGACATCACAGCGAAAATCAGCTAAAAACTCGTGCATTGCATAGGGTATACCGTTCTACTGGACGGCGTGCGCGAGTTAAACAACCGAGATATGCATGGACGGAGGGCGAGCCATGAAGAATTTGAAGTATGTTGTCGGGTGTTTGGTGTTGGTTCTGGCAATTGCCGCTACTGCTAGTGCCCAACCCACCAACGCCTTTGACCACGCTGCTAATTATACCAGCGCCACGTGGACGAACAACAGCAATGGCGGGTACGGATTTGGTCTTTGGACACTGACAGCCCACGCAGATGGCGGGACCGGGGCCGGAGCTTATATCGGTGGCAGCGGAGAGAATACGGCCGGCCCTAGCTTCGGCATCTATGGCGGCACGCTTGGCACTTCAACGGCATTTCGTGCGTTCAGCAGTGCCTTGACCACCGCACAGACATTCAGTATCGATCTTGGAAATACAACCCTCACCGCCGGCGGCGCCACGATGGGATTGACTTTCTTCTCGGGTGCCACCCCCGAGTTCACTCTGCAATTTACCGGAGGTCAGAACTTTTGGCAGTTGAATGATGGTGGAAGCTTCTTCAACACTTCCCAAGGTTATGTAGGGAACACGCCCCTGTTATTCACCTTCAAGTGGAATGTTACAAACAGCTACTCGTATACATTCGGTTCCTCTACCGGCCTCAACTACTATGCGAGCAACCCGATCTCGGATCTCACTGGTGTGAATCTGTATGACAACGCCCAAGGGAACGGCCAGAATTTTGGCTTCGACAACATCGCGATAATCCCGGAGCCTTCGACGCTGGCGTTGATCGGCCTGAGCCTGGTCGGTGGCTGGATGTTGCGCCCTCGTAAGGTCTAAACGAACTGCAGAAAGCATTCGTGCTTCGAGCGGGCCCCGCACAGTTGCGGGGCCCGCTGTTTTTGTGTACAACCCCTGAATGCGCCCCGGCTTTTGGCTGCTGTACTACGGCGTCGGCAAATCGCTGTTCACGCTCATCTTCCGCGTTGTTTTTCGCGCGCGAATCTCAGGACGCGACCGCATTCCCCTTGACGGAGGTCTTGTCGTGGTCGGCAACCACATCAGCTTTGCTGATCCACCGCTCCTGGGCACGGTCATACCCCGCCCCGTTGAATTCATGACCATGACCGAAATGTTCCGCAAACCGTGGATGGCGCGCCTGCTCCGCGTCGTCGGCTGTTTCCCCGTTGACCGCTCCCGCGTCGATCAACGCGCCGCGCGCGAAGCCATCCGCCGACTGCGGGCCGGACACTGCATCGCGATCTTCCCCGAAGGCGGCATCCGCCTTACCGCAAAATCCGTGCTCGGCGGCGATCCCGACCTGAAGCCCGGGGCCGGCGCAATCGCGTTGCTCAGCCAGGCGGCGATTCTGCCGGTCGTCGTCCGCGATACGCGCAAACCTTACGCCCCGCGCAACTGGCTGCCATTTCATCAGGGCCGGCTCCGGCGTGAAACTCTCGGGATCACCTTTGGCCAGCCGTTCTGCTTGTGGAACCCCCACGGTCTGGCCGGCGAAGAACGTCGCCGGCTCGCGGAAGCCGTGGTCCGCCAACAGCTGCTGAAAACCGTTGAACTGACCTGACGTTCTGCTAGAGTCCACGCGTGTTCCGAATCGCACTGGCAATTCTTGTGACGCTTCTGGCCGCCCAACCATCCGTGCCGGGCCAGACCAGCCATGCCGTCGATCTGCGTACAACCGACGGCGTGGGCATTGCCGGAACCTGGTACCCGGTCAACCAAACTCCCGCTCCGGCCGTTTTGCTGGTTCATTCCGTGGAACGGGACCGCAAGGTCTGGGCCAGTTTCGCCGCCACCCTCCAGAAGAATGGCCTCGCCGCGCTGGCGATCGATCTGCGTGGCTACGGCGAGAGCACCCGCAAACAGACCGCCAATGGTTCGGAAACCCTGGACCCACGCGACTTCACTGCCCGCGATTATCAGGACATGCTGCTCGATGTGGAGGCTGCCGTGGACTGGCTTCAAGCCCAGCCGGGAATCGATGGGAAACATATCGCGTTGATCGGTGAAAGTTTTGGCGCCAACATTGTGCTGCGATACGCCGCCATCAACCCAGACATCGCCGCCGTCGTCGCCCTCAGTCCCGGCCTCACCTATCGCGGCGTGCGAACCGACGACATCATTTCCCAGATTCATACCCCCTTGCGCCTGGTCGTCTCGGAATACGACCCGTTTGCGTTCGAATCCTGCAAGCGGCTTGTCGAAATTCAGAAGGAGGCGGGCCTTACCCCGGCCACCAACGCGCCGACCATTTGCACCGGCAACCTGCATGGGGCCGAGATGCTGCTCGGCGTCAGACATCTACCCCAGATCATCATCACCTGGCTGAAAACCGCCTTCACGCATCCTCCGGCCGCCTCCACGCCGCCGGTGACCGCCGCCCCGTCTGAGAATAGACCCGTCCCCGCAAAATGATCCCGTTGCGTGACGATCGACCGCCACAAACCTTTGCGTTTGCCACGGCGGCAATCGTTGTGCTCAACTTCGTTGTCTTCTGGCACGAATTTTCGCTGGGCAGCCCGTATCGGCTGGACGCGTTTGTCGCCAGTTTCGCCCTGACCCCGGCTGATCTGGCCCACGCACCATCGCTGCAGACCTGGCGCACGGTCGTCACTTCGATGTTCCTGCATGGAGGCTGGGCGCACATCCTCGGCAATATGCTGTTCCTCTGGATCTTCGGACGGAACGTCGAGGATTCCATCGGCCATTTCAAATTCGTCGTGTTCTACCTGCTCTGTGGCGTTGCGGCAGCGGCGGCCCAGGTCGCGCTTTCCCCCGATTCGACCGTACCGATGATCGGCGCCAGCGGCGCCATTTCCGGAGTGCTTGGCGCCTACTTGCTGCTGTTTCCCCGCGCGCGCGTGCTGGTCCTGTTCCCGATTTGGATTTTCTGGCGCCTGTTTTACCTGCCCGCAATCCTCTACCTCGTCCTCTGGTTCGGGATCCAATTGCTGAGCGGGCTTGCATCAGCCAATAAAACGGACATCAGCGGTGGAGTCGCCTTCTGGGCGCACATTGGCGGGTTTATTGCGGGAATGTTGCTGATTCCCGTCTTCAAGAAACGCGGCGTCAGGCTCTTTCAGTAGTGCTCGGTCAGCGAAATCACTTCGCCATCAATTCGCCTGCCGCGACGGAGCCAGCCCTGGCAACTTCATTCGTGGCGTTTCGTCGCCACGTGGCCAAACCCACCAGCGCCAGTTCGACACACACGTATCCGATCACATAGGAAAACCCGCCCACGCCAAATCCATAACTGTGCAGGCCCTTGCCCAGGACGAAATTCACACCGTACCACGCCATCAGCACCGCCATGAAGCAGACGACGCTGGACACCGTCAGCGCGAAGTTGCTCAACCAACCCGCCAGCCGCCCATGCAACGGGATCAGATAGCTCACCAGCGCGATCAACGCCCATGTTTCCTTCGGGTCCCAACCCCAGAACCGACCCCAGGCGTAGTGGGCCCAAATCCCGCCCAGAATCGTTCCCGCGGCCAATAACAGCACCCCGATTTGCATCGCCCGGTAGACGAAGTTCTCAACCCTCGCAATCGTCTGCCGCGCCGCCGGCGCAAACAAATAATAGCCCAGCGCGACGTGGCCG
>Ga0187858_10003216_pt1 | contig 16002 bp, 10 predicted proteins | sample June2016WEW_8_15_FD_133015 | JGI IMG/M metagenome (GOLD analysis project Ga0187858, IMG submission 133015) | Peatland microbial communities from SPRUCE experiment site at the Marcell Experimental Forest, Minnesota, USA - June2016WEW_8_150 | ecosystem: Environmental > Terrestrial > Soil >...
ACGCTCGATCTGGCTGCGCAGCAGAGTTTTCATGTTGTCGTTCGTGAACTGCGCTTTCAGTTCGCCGATGGCCCCGGCAGGATCGCGAAAGAGTTGGCTGAACGCCGCGCCCACTCCGGTTTTTGACCGCGCGCCTTCGAGCAGAATGCAGTAAAAGATTTCCACCTGATAAAGATGGTCGCGTTTCGCTTCAAAGAACTTGCGCCGCTGCTCGATCGCCGCTGCCACAATCGGGTCGCCATATTTCGCGAAGGGTATGTCGGGCCGATTCGATTTGAAGAGATACTGGTAAACGTGGAAGCCTGGGCCGAAGGCTTTCAGAGCGGCTTCCAACCGTTTCACCGCATACTCCTGCTCCGAGCGATCAAGGCTTTCGTAGTCCACGCCGGGAACGCTGAGGACCATCCCGACATCGCCGGACTTTGTAAGAAAGGCCGTCTCGTTCCAGAAGCCGTAGAGATTGATGTGGTCGTTGAGAGCTGCGCTGTCCTTCCACGGCCTGATGACTTTATCGACTCGCAGCATCACAGCACCTCCACGCTAGGGACATGCTGTTTCGCCGCGTCATAACGCACGTTATAGCGTTCGGATTTTGCCAGGATGCGAAGGAATGCCGGATCGCTGTTCGTCACCCAATGTCCGAAGGCGAAACCGCCAATGAAGACGGCGACGCCCGCCAGGATGGAATTGAAGAGATTGAAGGCCCCTACGGCGCCAACGCAGACGAAGTAAAACAAGGTGCGTTCCACGCCCATGTAGGTAAGAGGCTTATGCAGGCTCTTGAACACCCGATTCGCGCGCTGCTTTTGTCTCTCGTCTGCCATAAATTTCTCGCCTAACGGTTGCGTGTTGAGGGAGGCTGTCGAAAAGGGACTCGGAAGCGTGCTAAACGCCCCAGAGCCAACTCAGGACATTGACGGCGAGAACGGCAATGCCCGTTCCGGCGGCAACCCCGGCGAGCGCCTTCTTGGCGCCCGGTTCGCCGTGGGCGAAGCCGTAGCCGCCGATCACGATCGCAACCAGACTGGCAACCTTGGCAATGGTGCCGGTGAACAGGCTTTGGATGGCGGTAAAGCCGGTGTCGAACGGTGAGTTCTGTGCCAGCGCAGCCACAGGCATGAGAGAAAGCAGTGTGAAAGAAACGGCGGTTAAACGCGCCCACTTTGATCGAAGCAGGGTTTGGATTCGATGGATACGACGGAATTGGAACCAGCGGGATGACATTTGCGCCTCCAGGAGCAGCGAAAATCGGCTGCGTGTGGCGCAAAACTAACTTGACTCAATCGGGATGTCCAACAACTTCTCGTCCGCGAGATATTCCTGCGAGGAATAACAGGGAAACGTTGTGTCGCCGGTCAAGTGGAGCATACCGCTTGGCTTCCAAGGACTTCGAAGCGGGATTCGTTCTCGCAAAAACAGTGTTTGGCAAAGCGGCTGGGAAACCAGCGGACCTTAGCTCGTGCTAGTCATTTTCCACCACGAGGTTTTGTCCAAGTGCCGGGTACTGAAGTAGATGAGGCCGTCGCTGTCTGCTTGATTCGACCCCTCTGGAGTGGCTGCTCCCGCATCCGCAAAGCGATTTGCTCAAGGAAATGTGAGGTCACGAATCGGCAGAGTGCTGTCTGACATTCCCAGCAGGAATATCTCGCGGACGAGAAGTTGTTGGACACGGCGCCGGGAATCCATCAAATTTGCGCCCAGGAGAGGCGATGGCGCCACGTGTTTGTTCCACTCCGGACTGAATTACAAGAATGGCCGCTATTTCGAAGATGATCGGACCCGTAAACGATTGGCACGAACAGAACGCCCTCCTCACGGCGTTGCAGGTTCGTTTGCCGCGGGCTCAGCGCCATGTCGACGCAATCCCTAACCCGTTGCAATTAAGCGCCATCGATACTAAGGTTTTAACTGCGACACCAGTGAAGCGGAGAGGAAAGAGCATGTTCCGCAGAACTGGTCAGAGCGGTCACATTGAATCAAGCGGTAAATGGTGGGTTGTTCGGTGGTGGATGGATGTACCGGGACTAGAAAAGAGAAAACACATGCGGGAGAGAATTTGCCCGATCTCAGGCCCCGGTAGCCTGTCCAAGACCGTAAGGGAACGGCGGGCTCGTGAAATCATCACGAGCAGCGGAGCCGACACCGTGGAGTATTTCAACGAAGTCGTGAAGCAAAACAACGGTGTCACGTTCCGTGAACAAGCAAAATGGTGGCTTAATCACGTCCGAAGTCGTAAGCGCAAACCCATTGCAATTTCGACTTTGGAAGTCTGGGAGGCCTGTCTCAATAACTGGCTTAACCCAAACATTGGAGATTTGCCCCTGTCCGAAATCAACAATGCGGTCTTGAAGTCCGTCATTGCAAAGATGTCGGAAAAAGGTTTATCTCCAAAGACCATCGACAACTATGTTCCGGTTGTGAAGATGGTCGTGGCTTCTGCCGTCGATGAACAAGGAGAGGAAATTTATCCTCGAACATGGAATCACGAATTCATCGACCTGCCTGTGGTCGAGAAGGACAAGCAGAACACGCCGTCCTTTTCGTCTGAAGTGATGACAGGTTTAGCACGGTGGAAGAAGGAGCGGGAGCGGATGATTTTCGTTCTGTGTGGGGCTGGTGGTTTACGAGTCGGAGAGGCGCTTGGGATCGAGATTGACAAGCACATCTCCTCTGACTTTCTGACTATCTTTATCCAACAGAAAATTCATCACGGCAGGGTCGAACAACGGCTCAAAACAGCAAATGGTTGTCGCCAGGTTGACCTTCACCCGACGATCGCCACTTTTCTCAAAGAGTTCGTTGGCAAACGAGCGTCGGGCTTCCTGTTCTGCACTCGACAAGGGAAACCCGTCTCTCCGTCAAACATCATCCGCCGCCATTTGCACAAGGCCCTTAAGGAACTGGGCTACATCAATCCGTTTACCGGAACGCACAAAGCTGGAAACCATGCGTTCCGTCGTTTTAGGAACACGTACCTGCGGAACTATGCGGAATGTCCCGAGGGCCTATACAAGTATTGGATGGGCCATGCTGGAAAGGACATGAGCGACCTCTACGACAAGATCAAAGAGGACGTTGCATTCCGTAGGAGGTGGGCGGAAAGATGTGGCTTTGGGTTCGAACTACCCTCAGTTGTACCGAATGTACCGAAAAGTACCGAAAAAACTGAGGCGGCAATAGCCGCCTAAACAACTGAAAGAGCGAGAGAAAGATTGGTCGGGGAGAGAGGATTTGAACCTCCGACCCCCTGGTCCCGAACCAGGTGCTCTACCAGGCTGAGCCACTCCCCGACTGACGGCTGGATCACGGCCACCACAGGAACGTGGCGACTCGAACTCAGACATTATAGCATTCTGCGGTCTGGTGATTTGCCGTGGCGGGCTGCACGACGTTGCGAGTGCGGCCGCTAAATTTGCTGTCATTGCAGACACTGATTCGCAGACACTGATTGGGGGATATCGAGCTTCGGACTCTGCCATGCCGTACCGCGCCATGCTACAGAGTTCATTAACTTTTATCGGAAGTGAAGAAGATTGTCTTGCTGGCGACCCGTTCCGTCGCGACTGCCTAGGGGATGCGAAGGCTGCTACAATCCTGGTAAGTCGTCTTCTTACGGTATTAAAGCGTTTCTATGCTGGCTTTTACTGCTGGAAGGCTATTGACTCCCACGGATGCGGTCGAGCATCCTCTCGTGCTCGTCGAGCAGGGACGCGTCCTCGAAATTTCCACTCGGAGCGGGCGACAAGCTCCCGCCGGAATTTGCGTGTCCGATTTCGGCGATGGCTTGATAGCGCCGGGTTACGTTGATCTCCACATTCACGGCAGCGCTGGATACGACGTCATGGACGATACCGCCGAGGCGCTGCCGGCGATCGAACAGTTGCTCGCACGGCATGGGGTCACGAGTTATTTCCCAACCACCGTCAGCGCTCCGATGGAAATGACTTTGCGCGCACTCGAACGGCTGGCGGATGCGATCGAAAATTGCGAACTAGAGCGCGCACGAGTGCATGAACGACCGCGCGAGCGAAAGAGTGCGGAGGGCAAGAGTCGGGCCCTTCCGCTCGGCGTCCACCTGGAGGGGCCATTCATCAGCCATGCGCGCCGCGGGGTACATCCTTCGGAACATTTACTGGCTCCTAAGCTGAGCACTTTCGAGCAGTTCTGGCAGGCAGCGCGCGGCCGGATTCTGATGATGACCATTGCTCCTGAATTGGAGGGCGCGCCCGAGGTCATTGCCGAAGCGGCGCGGCGTGGTGTCTGCGTTAGTCTGGGACATTCCGACGCCGATTTTGAGGCGGCCGGACGAGGAATCGCGGCGGGAGCGCGGCACGCGACCCATACCTTCAATGCCATGCGCCCGTTGCACCATCGCACTTTGGACCATCGCAGTCCGGGTATTTTGGGAGCGGTGCTCACGGATCGCCGGGTGAGCGCGGACATTATCGCCGACGGTGTTCATCTTGATCCGGCCATCGTGAAGCTCTTTGCTCAGGCCAAGGGCCCGGAGCAAACCGTGCTCATCACGGATGCTGTGTCCGCAACCGGAATGCCGGATGGCCGCTATCGACTTGGATCCTTCGAAGTGGATGTTCGAGATGGCAAGTGCATGGCAGATGGCAAGCTGGCCGGAAGCGTTTTGACCATGGACCGTGCGGTGCAGAATCTGGCGCGTTTCGCAGAATGGGATCTGCGCCAGGCAATAGCAGCCGCTAGCCGGAATCCGGCGCGGGCGGCGGGAATCGCGAATAAGGGCGTTCTAACGGTGGGAGCCGACGCGGACTTCGTGGTCTTGAATCGGGAAGGGGAAGTGTTGCGGACTTTTGTCGGTGGTGTGGAATGCCCCACGTAATGACTTAGCGCCAAAGAACAGACGCCTTGGCGAACGAGTATCAACCAACGGTTAGTTTCGCCGACCCCACAGCAAAATTCTTCCCGATTGCTTATGATGAGGAATCGCATTTTTATTCGTGGGGGCAGCGTGGCGGAGACGCAACAGACGAACGGAATCGAAGTATTGGAAACGCGGGAGTGGTTGGACTCGCTGGATTATGTACTCTCGCACGGCGGACCGGACCGCGCGGGGCGGCTTTTGCAGCAACTGGCGCTGCATGCCCGTCGTGAGGCGGGGATCAACCTGCCGTTTTCGGCGACGACTCCCTATCAGAATACGATCCCTTCCCGGCAGCAACCGCCGTTTCCCGGCAGCCAGGAGATGGAGCGCCGCATCAAGAGCCTGGTGCGCTGGAATGCGCTGGCTATGGTGGTCCGCGCCAACAAGATTCAAGAAGGCATCGGCGGACACATCTCCACGTTTGCGTCGGCGGCCACGCTCTACGAAGTGGCGTTCAATCACTTTTTTCAAGCAGCCACCGAATCTGGCGATCGCGATGTTGTCTATTTCCAGGGACACGCTGCGCCCGGAATCTACGCCCGCGCTTACCTCGAGGGCCGCATCCCCAAAGAAAAATTGGAGAACTTCCGGCGAGAGTTGAAACCAGGCGGCGGACTCTCGTCGTATCCGCATCCCTGGCTCATGCCCGACTTCTGGGAGTTTCCGACCGTGTCGATGGGACTCGGGCCGATTCAGGCGATCTATCACGCACGGTTCATCAAGTATCTCGAAAATCGTGGATTGAAAACCTCGACCGGAGGCAAAGTCTGGGCGTTCGTGGGCGATGGCGAGATGGACGAACCGGAGGCGCTCGGCTCGATTACGTTGGCGTCGCGCGAGCGCCTCGGCAACCTGATTTTCGTCGTCAACTGCAACCTGCAGCGCCTCGACGGACCGGTACGCGGAAATGGCAAGATCATCCAGGAACTGGAAGCGATTTTCCGCGGCGCGGGATGGAACGTCATCAAGCTGATCTGGGGCACCGATTGGGATCCGCTCATACAGAGGGACCGCGATGGCCTGCTCGTCCGGCGCATGGGCGAGATCACGGACGGGCAGTATCAGAAATATTTCGTCGAGAGCGGCGCATATTTCCGGCAGAATTTCTTCGGCACCGATCCCCGGCTATTGAAGATGGTGGAACATCTTTCGGACGAGCAACTCGCCCGCATGCGGCTCGGCGGTCACGACCCAATCAAAGTCCACGCCGCGTACAAGGCGGCGGTTGAACACACGGGAACTGCAACCGTCATTCTTGCCAAGACCATCAAGGGCTATGGACTGGGCGAAGCGGGCGAAGGCAAGAACATTACGCACCAGCAGAAAAAGCTGAATGACGATGAGTTGCAAATCTTCCGCTCGCGCTTCGGCATTCCGGTGGCGGACGGCGAGCTGCACGATGCGCCCTTCTATCGCCCGGCGGACGACAGCGCGGAAATCAAGTACATGCAGGAACGCCGGAAACAACTGGGGGGCTACCTGCCGGTGCGGAAAGTGCGCGCTACGCCGCTGAAGCCGGTTTCTGAAGCGCTCTTCGAAGAGTTCTACAAGGGCACTGAGGGCCGCGAAGCTTCCACCACCATGGTCTTCGTGCGCATACTCGCGAAGCTGTTACGCGATCCCGAAGTGGGCAGGTTGATCGTGCCCGTGGTCCCCGATGAAGCCCGCACTTTCGGCATGGAGGCGCTCTTCCGCCAGGTCGGGATCTATTCGAGCGTTGGCCAGCTCTATGAGCCGGTCGATATGGATATGCTCCTCTATTACAAGGAGGCGAAGAACGGACAGATTCTGGAAGAGGGCATCACCGAGGCGGGATCGATGTGCTCGTTCATGGCCGCTGGTACCGCGTATGCCAATCACGGCATCAACACGATTCCTTTCTTTATTTATTACTCGATGTTCGGATTTCAGCGCATCGGTGACCTGATCTGGGCGGCGGCGGACATGCGCTGCCGTGGTTTCCTGATCGGCGGCACGGCGGGAAGAACGACTCTGGCGGGCGAAGGGCTGCAGCATCAGGACGGACACAGCCACGTACTAGCTCTCCCGGTGCCGAACCTGCTGGCTTATGATCCGGCCTTCGCCTATGAGATCGCCATCATCATCCAGGAGGGCATCAAGCGCATGTACGTCGATGGCGAATCCATCTTTTATTACTTGACGGTCACCAATGAGCCGCTGCCGATGCCCGAGATGCCCAGCCAGGCGGGCGTCCGCGAGGGCATCCTCAAAGGTCTGTACCGCTACCGGACTTCGGAGAAGAAAAACGCGAAGCTGCACGCGCAGTTACTGGGCAGCGGCGCCATCATGTTTGAGGTGCTCAAGGCGCAAACGATTCTGGAAAAGGACTATGGCGTTGCGGCGGACGTGTGGAGCGTGACCAGTTACAAGGCGCTTTATCGGGAAGCGACCGACTGCGTGCGCTGGAACATGCTGCACCCCACACAGACAGCAAAAGTGCCGTATGTCACTCAGACGCTGAAGGGCGCGTCCGGCCCCGGCCCTTTTATTGCGGCATCGGATTACATGAAGGTCTTGCCGGACAGTATTGCGCAGTGGGTTCCGGGCAAGCTGGTGTCGCTTGGCACGGACGGTTTCGGGCGCAGCGAGAATCGTGCCTCGCTGCGAGATTTTTTCGAAGTGGACGCCAAGCACATCGTGCTCGCCACGCTGCATGCGCTGGCGGGAGAAACGTTCGGCGATAAGAAGGACGGCGCCGAGGCGGTCAGCGCGAAACTCCTGGAGAAGGCAATCCGCGATCTTGGAATCGATCCGGAAAAACGTAACCCGGCCATCAGCTAGAGCGAAGAGAGCCAGAGGGAAATCTCAAGGAAAAAGGAAGAATGGCAACGGAATTCAAACTGCCCGAACTGGGCGAGAACATCGAGAGCGGCGACCTGGTTCGCTTGATGGTCAAGCCGGGCGCCAGCGTCACCGAAGGCGAGCCGGTGATGGAGCTCGAGACCGACAAGGCGGTTGTGGAAGTGCCTTCGTCGGTGACGGGCACCATCGGGGAAATCCGCGTAAAAGAAGGCGACAAGCTGCGGGTGGGACAGGTCATCTTCACTGTGGAAAACGGATCCGGAGCAGGAACGACGCCTGCTTCGAAAAAGGAAAAACCGGCCGCGCAGACCAGCATAGTTTCCCCAGATCCAGTTTCCCCAAGTCCAGTTTCCGCAACCCCAGCGCAGCCAGCCTCCACAGTTGCATCTCAGCCGGAGCAGCGAGCGACATCGACGACTGCGGCCACGGCCAGCGAGTTCACGCTGCCGGAACTGGGAGAAAACATCGACTCCGGCGATCTGCTGCGGCTGATGATCTCGCCGGGCACGCGCGTTTCTGAAGGTCAGCCGGTCATGGAACTCGAAACCGAAAAAGCCGTTGTCGAGGTTCCTTCCACGGTCAGCGGCGTGGTGCGCGAGGTCAAGGTCAAAGAGGGTCAGAAGGTCAAAGTTGGTGAGGTCGTCTTTACGCTGGAGGGCGGTGTAGTCGCCGAGGCGGAACCTGTCCACAGGCACGAGCCGGTGGAACACATTTCCGGACAGCAAGCGGCTCGGCTCGGATTCCACCTTGCCATGCGTGCAGAGGGCAAAACGGAAGAACAGGCGCTGCCTCCGGATCAACCGCACGCTCCGACACCGGAGTTCAGAATGCCCGTGCAACTGGCCAAGGTTGCAGGCACGGAACACCGCGATCCGGCGCCGGCGGCGCCGCACGTGCGTCGTCTGGCGCGCGAAATCGGAGTGGACATTCACAGCGTGCAAGGCAGCGGCCCGGGCGGGCGCATCAGTGAAGATGACGTGAAGCTGTGCGCCAAGAATGCACTCATGGCGGCAGCAGCGGCCTCACAAACTCCGCGTGGCAGCTTCGCGGAACCCGAACTGCCCGACTTCGCCAAGTGGGGGAAGACGGAACGGGTTTCGATGCGCGGGGTGCGGCGCAAAACCGCCGAGCATCTTCGTCAGGCATGGAACACGATTCCGCATGTCACCCAGCAGGATCGCGCGGACATCACCGAACTCGAACAGTTGCGCGCCCGCTTCGCGCCGCGTGCTGAAGAAGCCGGTGGCAAGATGACCGTGACGGCGATTGCGCTGAAAGTTTGCGCGTCGGCCCTGAAAGTCTTCCCCCAGTTCAATGCCTCGATTGATATGGCGAAGGAAGAAATCATCTACAAGCAGTACATCAGCATCGGCGTTGCGGTGGACACCGATCGCGGGCTGCTCGTACCAGTGATTCGCGACGTGGACAAGAAAAATATCGTAGAACTCGCGGCGGAGATGACGCAGTTGTCCCAAAAAGCTCGTGAGCGCAAACTCACTCTCGAGGAGATGGAAGGCGGGACTTTCACAATCACCAATTTGGGCGGAATCGGCGGCACCGGATTTTCTCCCATTGTCAATCATCCCGAAGTCGCGATTCTCGGTCTTTCGCGTTCACGGATGGAGCCGGAATGGGTGAACAACAAATTCGAGCCGCGCTTGATTCTGCCGCTCTCACTCTCGTACGATCATCGGTTGATCGATGGCGCCGACGCCGCGCGCTTTCTGCGCTGGATCGCCGAAGCCTTCGAGCAGCCATTTTTGCTTTCGGTGCAGGGCTAATGGTACGCGGTGAAGTTATCCGGGCGCGAGCGAAAGTTCAACGCAGAGGATGCGGAGGTCGCGCAGAGTTCGCGGGGAAGTTCTTTTTCTTGAACGGGGGATACGCAGAGTTCGCGCGAGGGTCACTTCGTGCAGCTTGCTGTGGGTCTTTCTTATGTATTTCTCCGCGTCCTCCTTGTTGAACTCTGTGTCCTCTGCGTTAGAGCCTTTGCTTGAGATGGCGAACTGAAGGATAGGTAACGAAATGGCGAGCGCATCGAATCTTCGTGTTGCTGTGATCGGTGGTGGTCCTGGCGGTTATGCTGCCGCATTTCTGGCTGCCGACCTGGGCATGAAAGTCACGCTGATCGATCCGGAAGTGAACCCCGGCGGCGTCTGCCTCTATCGCGGCTGCATCCCCTCCAAGGCGCTGCTGCACGTGGCCAAGCTGCTCGAAGAAGCCGAGCAAGCCAAGAACTGGGGCATCGAATTCGGCGAGCCCAAAGTTGACCTCAACAAGCTTCGCGGGTGGAAAGAGAGTGTGGTCAAGAAGCTGACTGGCGGACTGGGGCAGTTATCGAAGCAGCGGTCGGTTCAGTTCGTGCAGGGAAAAGCGGCGTTCGTGAATTCCACCACGCTCAAAGTTACGAAGACTGCGGCTGGCGGCGAAGAGAACCTGGCCTTCGACCGCATCATCATAGCGACCGGATCGCGTCCAACCGTGGTGCCCAGCCTCAAACTCGACAGCCCGCGCCTCATGGATTCGACTGGCGCTCTCGACCTACCTGACGTTCCGAAAACGCTGCTCGTCATCGGCGGCGGCTACATCGGCTTGGAACTGGGATCGGTTTACGCCACGCTCGGCACCAAGGTGACCTGCGTCGAAATGTTGCCCGGCTTGCTGCCCGGCGCCGATCGCGACCTGGTGCTGCCTCTGCACAAGCGCCTGGAAAAACTCTTCTCCGCAATCCTCCTGAACACCACGGTCAAATCGCTGAAGGACGAAAAGACCGGCATCCGCGTAACGCTTGAGGGTCCGGCGGTAAAAGAAAAAGAACAGGTCTTCGACCGCGTGCTTATGTCGGTGGGACGCCGGCCGAATTCCGAGATCCCCGGACTTGATCAAACGAAGGTCAAAGTCAACCAGAAGGGGTTCATCGAAATCAACGAGCAGCGCCAGACCGCGGATCCCACGATCTACGCCATCGGCGATGTCGCCGGCGAACCGATGCTGGCCCACAAGGCAATGCACGAGGGCCGCACCGCGGTTGAAGCCATCGCCGGCCACAAGGTTGCTTTCGAGCCGAACGCAATTCCCGCAGTCGTGTTCACCGATCCTGAGATCGCGTGGGCTGGGCTGACGGAAACGCAGGCGAAGGAACAAGGACGCGAGATCACCGTCGCCAAATTTCCCTGGGCCGCTTCGGGGCGCGCCATCACCCTCGACCGGCCCGAAGGTCTCACCAAGCTGCTCATCGATCCTAAGACGGAACGCGTGCTCGGTGTCGGCATCGTGGGTGCGGGCGCTGGCGAACTGATCGCCGAAGGTGTGCTGGCCATCGAAATGTGCGCGCTGGCGGCCGATGTTGGCCTAACCATCCATCCGCACCCAACGCTATCGGAGACGATGATGGAATCGGCGGAGGTCTTCTATGGACAGGCCACCGACATCTATCGTCCAAAGAGATGAGTCATACGGTGGAGGGACCGGCGTCTCGCCCTTCCGGCGGGGCGGGGACGCCAGGCTCTCCATTTACTGGGACCTCGATGAAGAAATTGGCGCTGTTGATTCTCTTCGTTTCCCTTTCTTTGCAAAGTCTGGCGGCCCAGTCCGTCACCAGCCTGCTGAAGTCTGGTACTGAGCCTCAGGCACCGAGTTCGGCCTCCACCGATCCACTGGGACGTGAGACGCCTTCGGGAACCGTGCTTGGTTTCCTGAAAGCGGCGCAAGACGGAAATGAAAAGACCGCTGCCGACTACCTGCAAATGAGCGCCGCGCGCCGCCAGTCGCAGGGGCCCGATATGGCCGGCAAGCTGAAAGTACTGATGGACAGCGCCTTCGTGGGTAGTGTGCGACGGATCAGCACGCGTCCCGAGGGCAATCCGGATTACGGTACCTCCGACCAGCAAACCATCGGAGATTTTTCCACCCGCGATGTGGATATTGCCGTTGTCCTCGTCCGGGTTACAGATCCGAACGCCGGGAAAATCTGGCTCTTTTCTGCTGACACGCTCAGCAAAGTTCCGGAACTGTACGACAACGTCGAGGCTCACCTGGTAGAAAACAAACTCCCGCAGAGCCTGGTGCGAAATGTTCTTCTCGGGATGCCGCTCTGGCAGTGGCTGGCGCTTTTCATTGCGATTCCAATAGCTTTCGCGATCGGCTGGGCGGTGGTTCTGCTGCTGGCCATTCCGCGCCGGCTTTGGCTTAAGTTCAGAAATCGCCCCAACCTGCATTCTTACAGCCGCTTGGCCAAGCCATTGCTGGTCTCATTCAGCGCGCTTGCTCATCGCGTAATTGCCGCCTACCTTGGCCTGCCGCTGCTGCCACGTCTTTATTACTACCGGACCATTGGCGTTCTCATCAGCATCGGCTTCTTCTGGTTTCTGCTCCGCGTCACCGGCCTTACCATGCAGCGCCTGCGTATGCATGCCATAGGCGCGGGCCGCATTGGCACGGGAACCCTGATGGTGCTGGCTGAGCGGCTGCTCACAGCCCTGGTGGTGGTCGCCGCCGTCCTGGCCATACTGGCTATCCTGGGTTTCAACCTGACCACCGTGCTCGCCGGTCTCGGCATCGGCGGCATTGCCATCGCCTTCGCTGCGCAGAAGACACTCGAAAATCTTTTCGGCGGAATTTCCGTACTGGCCGACGAAGTCATCCGCGTCGGCGACTATTGCCGCTTCGGCGACCGCACCGGAACCGTAGAAGACATCAGCCTGCGCTCTACTCGCGTTCGCACCGACGCACGCACCGAGCTTTCCATCCCGAATGGCACCCTCGCTACCATGAGCATTGAAAATTTCACCCGTCGCGACAAAATTCTGTTCAATCCTGTGCTCGCGATCAGGGTTGAGACCACGGGGGACCAATTACGCTATCTGCTGGCGGAAATTCGCCGCATGTTATACGAGCATCCGAAAGTCGAGAGCGACAGCGCAGGCATCCGCTTCGCCAACTTCGATACCAGCGCCTTGCGCCTTGAGATCTCCGGCTACGTGCTTACTCGCGACGCCAACGAATTCGTGGCAATCCGCGAAGACCTGTTATTGCGCATCATGGATATCGTCGAGAAATCGGGGAGCGGCTTCGCCTTCCCATCGCAGACCGTATACTTCTCGCGCGATTCCGGCATCGACAAGGAGAAAGCCGGCGCCGCCGAGCAACAGGTCCAGCAATGGCGAGACCAGCACAGGCTGCCATTCCCTGATTTTGCGCCCGCCGACAAGACGGCCTTTCGGGGTTCGATTGCGTATCCGGAGCCTGAGTCGGCGACCGCGGGAAACCAGCGGCTTCCCTGAAAGTGTAGAGGTCAATCTTCGGCTGCTGCCAAACCTGTTAAAGCGCGGTGTTGCCGCGTTCCTCATTACGAATGCGGATAGCATCGTCAATTCGTGAGAGGAAAATCTTGCCGTCGCCGATCTTGCCGGTACGAGCCGAGGCGATGATGGCGTGGACGACTTTCTCCACCATGTCATCGGCCAGCACCATCTCAATCTTCACCTTGGGGATGAGGTCTACGGTGTACTCGCGCCCGCGGTAGAATTCGGTGTGCCCTTTTTGCCGGCCATGCCCTCTGACTTCGGAAACAGTCATGCCTTCGACGCTAATTTCGTGCAGAGCGGCTTTCACGGCATCCAGCTTTGAGACCTGAATAATCGCTTCGACCTTTGTCATTTTTGTCCGTTTCGTGACTGCATCGCTTTGCTCAGGGCAGGCAGTGCGGCCGTGCCCTACACCAAAGCCGACTTGTGAAACCAGCTCTATCTGGTTGTAACTACTCCGGCGCTTCCAAGTTATAGCCTTCCTCGCCGTGCTGGGAGAGATCAAGGCCTTGGATTTCGTCGTCTTCCGTCACTCGCAGCCCGATTGTAAGATCGACGACCTTCAGGATCACCACCGTCCCTACGATGGCCAGGCCCCAGGCCATTACTACGCCGACTAACTGGTTGAGCAGTTGATGGGTGTTGCCTTCCAGCAATCCCGATGCGAGTGTGTTCCCCCGGGCATCCTTGAAGATGGGGTTCACGGCGCTGGAAGCAAAAACCCCGGTCAGCAGAGCGCCGAGCGTGCCACCCGCCCCGTGGACGCCGAAAGCATCGAGCGAGTCGTCATAACCGAAGCGCATTTTGACCTTGGCCACCATGAAGTAGCAGCCGACTCCCGCCAGTAACCCGATGACAATCGCCGACATCGGCGACACAAAACCTGCGGCCGGTGTAATGGCAACTAATCCCGCCACCGCTCCCGAGATGGCTCCCAGAGCACTGGGTTTTCCGTTCCGCAACCACTCGGCGGCACTCCAACCGAGAGCGGCGGAGGCGGCGCCAAAATGAGTGGCGACGAAAGCGCTGGTCGCCAGACTGCCCGCCGACAAGGCGCTCCCAGCGTTGAATCCGAACCATCCCACCCACAGCAGACAGGCGCCAATAAAGCTCAGCACCACACTGTGTGGAGTCATGTTCTGTTTGGGATACCCAAGACGACGGCCGAGGTAGAGTGCGCAGACCAAGGCGGATACGCCCGAGGTAACGTGAACCACCGTGCCGCCGGCGAAATCCAGAGTAGGGAAGTGACCGCCCAGCGAGGCATTCAAGAAGCCGCCCTTGCCCCAGACCATGTGAGCCATCGGGGCATAGACGATCAGCGACCAGAGAATCATGAACAGCGTCATGGCGCTGAACTTCATTCTTTCCGCAAAGGCTCCGGTGATAAGCGCCGGCGTGATGATGGCAAACATCAACTGGTAAATCATGTACGTCTGCAGGGGGATGGTCGCGGCGTAGTCGGGATCAGGTTGTGCTCCGACGCCGTGCAAAAAAACGTTGTGCAGCCCGCCAATAAGGCTGTTGCCCGAACCAAAAGCGAGGCTGTACTCAGCTATCCCCCAGAGCAGCGTCACGATCGCCATGAGGGCGAAGCTTTGCAGCATCGTCGAGAGGACGTTCTTCTTGCGCACCAGGCCGCCATAGAACAAGGCCAAGCCGGGGCCGGTCATCATCAGGACCAGGGCGGAACTGGTCAGCATCCAGGCGTTGTCGCCGGAACTCTTGGCATCGGCCACAGCCTGCTCGAGTTTCGTGATTCGTTCGGATTGAGCGTCGCTTGCCGCGTTCGCGCCGCTGGAGTTCGAGTTCGCGCTGGAAGTCTGGGCCAGCGCGCTGAGGCAAAACAGGCTTACCATCGCCAGCAAGAGACAAACCGTCAGGGACTTTCGCATTGAGAGCTGTTGACTCCTCAAGTGATCGAATGAATGCGTCATAACGCTAATCGTTGGGTAACTCCCAAGTAAATCGGAATTATTTATTCGTGTCATCAGAAATGTTTATGCACGCAGAGATGCCTCCAGGACCTAAACAGGACTTTAAACCAGTCGAAATTATTTGCGTGACCTCAGCCGGCGTTGAAAACGGCTATCGCAGCTGTGAACCTGCGCCGCTTTCCCGCCGCCTTTTGGAGGAGCGATGCTCACGATACGAAACCCGAGTTTTCTGCAGGTTGCCAGATGCACTCCAGGGTGCACGTAATAGTTTTGTAATGTAACCAAGGTCACGGCGCAGAGCTCTGCCGAGCAACTATCCTTGAGGCAACAATCTATGAAACCCAAACAAATGGAAACTCACCCCAAGGGTAGTCACGCGCGCATTCTGCTGAGTTCGGTTTTCGGGCCTTATGCCCAAGATGACGAATTTGGCAGCCGGACGATCAATCCGATGGAGCTCTATCACAATCAGGTCACGCGCGCGCAAGGCAGCTTCTCGCTGCGCATGTTTCATCGCTCCTGGGGCATTATGATGATTCAGGAAAATATTTCGGCGCCATGCAGCGTGCTCGATTTTCCCACCCGCAAAGCTTTTGCTCGTGAATTAACCAAGAACCACTACGACGTCGTCGGTATCTCTTCGATCATCGTGAATGTTGGCAAGGTGCGGGAGATGTGCCGCATGGTGCGCGAACTATCGCCGGATTCGGTAATCGTGGTGGGCGGGCACGTCGCAGCTATTCCCGACGTGGAGACCATGATCGACGCCGACCACATCGTACGCGGAGAAGGGATCTCGTGGATGCGGCGATACCTGGGAGAAGACGAGCATGCGCCGATCCGCCATCCCTTGATTGTTTCGGGTCTGGAGACCCGCATCATGGGAATACGCCTGCCGAATCGAAAAGGTGGGACGGCGGCAACCATTATTCCGTCGGTGGGTTGCCCGATGGGGTGCAACTTCTGCACCACTTCTTCTTTTTTTGGCGGCAAAGGAAAGTTTGTCAACTTTTACGAGACCGGCGATGAACTGTTTGAGGTG
>Ga0187858_10003217_pt1 | contig 16002 bp, 16 predicted proteins | sample June2016WEW_8_15_FD_133015 | JGI IMG/M metagenome (GOLD analysis project Ga0187858, IMG submission 133015) | Peatland microbial communities from SPRUCE experiment site at the Marcell Experimental Forest, Minnesota, USA - June2016WEW_8_150 | ecosystem: Environmental > Terrestrial > Soil >...
CTGTTCCTGGTCGGCATCGGCAGCTCGTTCAAGCTGCACGGCGTTCGCTACGCCCTGATCACGTTCGGCTCCGTGCTGCTCATCCTCTCGGTCGTGCTCATCGTGCGCCAGCCCGGGCTGCCGTCGGGCTGACCCCCGCCGGCCAGCTGACGGCGGTTCACCTGAAAGTCCAGCCCCGGCGATGCTGCGCCCCGGGGACTATTCGTGCGGATGCCCTCAGCATAAGGTTCAGTCGTGACAAGATCTTCAGACGGCCGTGGCCTGGCTGGGCTCCTCTGTGCCATCGGGTTGCCGTATGCGGGCATGATTGGGGGGCGCTGACTTCATGAGCAAGATCTCGCCGGGCGTTCTTGCCCCGCCGCACGAGGTGCTCACGCCGGACGAATGGCGCTCCAAGGGTCGCGAGCAGCGCAGGCTTGTCCCCCGCTCGAGTCAGGCACAGTGGACACCGCCGGAGGACCGGCCCGACCCGGTCGCCATTCTCGAGGAGCAGGCTAAGACCCGGGTACCCGATCTGATACCGATCCGGTACGGGCGCATGGCCGCCTCGCCGTTTGCCTATTTCCGCGGCGCGGCGGCGCCGATGGCCTGGGATCTGGCGCACGCACCCACGACTGACATCCGGGTGCAGGCCTGCGGTGACGCGCACCTGCTGAACTTCGGCATGTTCGCCTCACCCGACCGGCGGCTGGTCTTCGACGTGAACGACTTCGATGAGACGCTCCCTGCGCCGTTCGACTGGGACGTCAAGCGCCTGGCGGCCAGCTTCGCCGTCGCCGCGCGGGACAATGGCTTCGCGGACAGCAAGGCCCGCTCCGCGGCGCGTCTGGCCGCCCGCAGCTACCGCACCGAGATGGCGAACTACGCCGCGATGCGATTCCTGAAGGTCTGGTACTCCAGGATCGACGTCGACGAGGTGACCAGGCTGTTTGATGCGCTCCAGCCGAAGGACGCCGTGCGCCGCCGTCACCGCGACATAGCCAAGGCGCAGAGCCGGACGAGCCTCAAGGCGTTCCTGAAGATGTGCGACCAGGTGGAGGGGCAGTACCGGATCCGGCCGGCCCATCCGGTGATCGTCCGCTTCCCCATCGAGCTCTATCCCGGCGTCCTGGAGGAACTGCGCAGCGCGGTCGCGCTGTACCAGGAGACGCTGGATGAGGACCGGCGGGAAGTACTGCGCCGCTACTACTTCGGCGACTTCGCGCGCAAGGTCGTCGGCGTAGGCTCGGTCGGGACCGAGGCATTCGTCATGCTGCTGCTCGGCGACCGCGAGGACGAGCCACTGTTCCTGCAGCTGAAAGAGGCACAGGAGTCGGTGCTGGCTCCGTTCGCCGGGAAGAGCGAGTACAGGCATCAGGGCGAGCGCGTGGTCAGGGGCCAGCGCCTGACGCAGGCCGCTACCGACCCGTTCCTGGGCTGGACGACCGGCATCGGAACCAGCGGCTCGGCTGTCAAGAACTACTACGTGCGGCAGTTGCGCGACATGAAGGGCAGCATGAGCGTCCCTCTGATGGACCCTCTGCAGCTCAACTACTACGGCAGGCTCTGCGGCTGGGCGCTGGCCCGCGCACATGCCCGGACCGGGCGCGCAACCTTGATCTCCGGTTACCTGGGCACGGGCGAGGACTTCGACCAGGCCATCGCAGATTTCGCGATCGCTTACGCCGACCAGAACGAGCGCGACTACCGGCGGCTGCACGAAGCCATCTCGGCCGGCCGCGTGCTGGCTACAGTCGAGCGATGACAGGGCCCTAACGGATAACCCTGGCCCGCCGCCGGCACACTTCTGAGGATGATCGTGCATTGCGTTCTCTACCTAGGTAGAGTAAGGCCGTGGCTTCCGAGCGAGAGTTCTCCGCGCAGACCTTGGCCGTGCTGGCAGCGCTGTGCTCGGAGGCGTCGGCCTGGCGGCATGGCTACGACCTGGCCAGGCAGACCGGGCTGAAGTCCGGGACTCTCTATCCGATCCTGCTCCGGTTGTCGGACCGGGGGCTGGTCGAGGCGTGCTGGGAGGACATCCAGCCTGCCGGCCGGCCACGGCGCCACCTGTACCGACTGACCAGTGACGGACTGGCCAGGGCCGAGGCGGAGCTGGCCCGCGCGAATACCGCGGCCGCGAGCTCAGCCGCCCTGGGCTCGGCCGCGCGGCGACGGGCAGCCGCTCCCGGATGGCGCCGGCTTGCCGGGGAGGGACGGTGACACAGCAGCTGACCCGGGCTCTGGCCTGGATGCTGCGCCGCTCGGCGCGCGCGCTGCCGGCAGGCCGGCGGGAGTGGGGCGAAGCGGTGTGGGCCGAGGCTGGCCAGGTGCCCGCCGGGTGGTCGCGGTGGTGCTGGCTGGCGGGCGGGTTGCGGCTGGTGGCGAGGGAGGCTCAGGTGACGCGCAGGATCGCGTACGGGCTCGGGGCTGTGCTGGTAGCGGCTGTCGTGGCATGGGCTGCGTGGCTGAGCTGGCAGCGGGCTCTGCCGGGCGATGCCGATCGCCTGGTCGACCGGGCCAGGGTGATCGAACTGGCGGCGGTGCTGGCGGTGCTGCCGTGGGTGTCCCGCCGGCGCGGGGTATTCGGCCCGGGTGGCAGCAGCGCCGTGATGCGATTGCTGCGGATCGGCGGCTGCGCGGCGTTGTGTGCCATGGTCGTGTCCGTGGTCCACCTGGACCAGACTGCTCCGGGCCGGCGCGTGGGCGACCACGAGCCGGGCGGAGCGCTGGGAAACTTCCGCTTGGCGGGCGAGGCGAGAGACCTGGCACTGCTGGCCGTCCTGCTGACAGTGGTCCTGGTCCTCTCGGCCGGGCGGCGCACTCGCGTCGCGGCTGTTCTCGTGGCCATCGCCGGCTGCTGGGTGCTGTTCTGGTTCGGCCCGTTCCAGTTGTGCACCGGCCTGTACGCAGCCGGGATCCTTGCTGCCACGTCGCGCAGGTCCGAGCTGACTGCGGTGAGCCTGGGCATCGGCGCTGCGGCGGGTGCTGCCTGCAGCCTGCTTGTCGGCCTCATCAAGGTGGCGGCCGACCTTCCCGTGCAGCCTGGCGGTCTGGGGGGACTCGCGATCGCGATGAACCTGGCCCATCTCGGGATAGTGATGCCAGTTCTGCTGCTGGTCACCGGCGCTGTGGCCCTGGTGGCGGCCCGGCGGACCCCGGCCGCCGGCAGCAGCGACGACGTTCGCCAGATCCGCGCCAGCGGGCCCGGCGAGCCCGACCCTGTCCGCACGCCCGAGTGGCCGCGCGTCCGCCAGGGCCTGGGGGCAGGCATGGCGGCCGGGACGATCGCCGGCCTGATGATCACGATCCTCGTCGGCTGGTGGCCAGTGCTGTTCTGGAGCCCGCTGTTCGCCGTTATCGGCGCCTTGCTCGGCGCAGTGGCCGGCGCGCAGCTGGCTCCGCCTGAGTCACGGCTGAACGGATCCTGGATGGGCGGGGTCTTCGCTGCGAGCCTGCGGAAACCTGGCCACGCCCCGGCTGACGGCGGCTGATCACTCACCTGGCCGGCGGCTGATGCCGCGCCCGTGGTGGCCGAGTTGCTGGCGCCCCCGCGTGCTCTGCGGATCGTGGTGAGCAGCCGCTCGCCGGCGAACTGCCTACTGCGCGGTGATGGACGGGTTGAGCCGCACCAGCCGCGCGGGGCTCGTCTCATCAAGCTCGGCGATGGCTTCTCGTGACTTCACGAAATCTGAGAATGAGCGATAGCCCAGCGCCCTCTCGCTAAATGACGGGTCCATGCGCCTCATCTGGCTCTTCACCGCAGAGCTATGCAGCCAGTCCGCGTCGTCCTTTTCCTGGCCGAGTCGCAGCGCCCGTTCAAGGAGCCTGGTCGCCAGCTCTTGCGGATCTTCAGAATCGAGTTCCGTCTCATCGGTCACCGAGGCCGCCGGCCGCCGGCCACGACGCGAGCCCCGCGCGGGCGGCGCGCTGCCGGATTCCTCGCGGTCTGCCTCCTCCGCCTTCTCGGGTGCGTCGGCCAGCGGGGGCGTGCCGGAAGGGGTGATGCCCGGCAGCGCGTCGTAGGTGACAAGTTCGTCGCACGCCGCGGCGAGCGATCTGCTGGTTGATCCGGCGACGCCGACGCCCACGACGTAACGGCCCAGGCGCCTGCACCGCTGGGCGAGGGCGATGTAGTCCGAGTCCCCGGCCACGATCACCACGTGGGTCAGGTCGGGAAGGCGGAACATGTCCTCCACCGCATCCACGGCCAGCCTGATGTCGGCACCGTTCTTGGCGTAGGCGGCGGCCGGAAAAAGCTGCACCAAGTCCACTGCGCGGCTGACGAGCTGCCCGCGGTAGTCGGCGTTCACGGGGGCTGACCAGTCCGCATAGGCGCGGGTCAGTACCAGGGTGCCGAACGACGAGGCGAAGTCGATCACCGCGCCGACGTCCACGGTGGCGCGCCGGAGCTTCTCCGCGACCTCGGGATCGGCCGATCTGTCGGCCCTGCTGAACCCGCGCACCTTGTCACGCTGGAACTGGCCCCGGCCATGAACCTGGTCGTAACGTGAGATCACGATGTTGTCGAAGTCGATATAAACGGCGACACGGGCGCCGCCAGGGTCGTTCATAGCTTCTCTTCTCGCCGGGACGCCCTTGTGAGGCCAGCCTGCCGGGATACTCCCGTGTGACTGTCTATCAGGATGAAGCACCAGGCCGCCGGCTCCATGCAGATCACTATCGCGATACCGGAGCGGGCTGGTGATCCCCACTCTCGCACAACAGCAGGCCCCGGCGGGCGGTGCGGTCGGTCCCGGGGCGCGGCCGGCCGGATCACGACGAGGGGATGGCCAGCAGGTGCGCCAGCAGCAAGGCCGCCACCTGGCCGGCCGCCGAGACGTTGGCCAGGTGCGCCGCTCCCCTGATCACCGTGAGCCGCGCGGACGGGATGCCCGACGCCGACTACCTGCCCGGCGATCGAGGCGGTACCGTCGCGGCGCACGGCCGCGGCGCGCTCGGCCCAGGCGGAGGCCGGCGGCAGGCGGACGTGCAGCACAGGCCCAGGCCGGGGCCGGCGAGCGCGCGCTTGGCGCGCCGGGCGCGCCGTGACCGCGGTGCTCGTAGCGCAGCACCCGGAAATGCCGCGCCAGCGCAGGCAGCTGCGGGTCCCACAGCGACGAGCTGATGCCCAGCGAGTTGCCTGACCGAAGTTCCCCCTAGCACGACCCACCGACGCCCCGGCCGCTGCCGGCTGGCCGGCTCAGACATCGAAGAAGACGGTCTCGCCGCTGCCCTGCAACCGGATATCGAAACGGAACCTTCCCGGCCGGTCGCCTTCCGCAGTGGCGACGAGCGTCCGGCGCCGGCCCTCGTCGGAGATCGATGACAGCACCGGGTCCGCCGCGTTGGCCTCCGCCTCATCGCCGAAGTAGATCCTGGTGACGACCCGGTCGAGCAGCCCGCGCGCGAAGACGGACACGTCGATGTGCGGTGCCGCCATCCGGCCGTCCGGGCCGGGCAGCGCGCCGGGCCGCACGGTGCTGATCTGGTAGCGGCCGCCGGCGTCCGTCGGGCAGCGGCCGAACCCGCGGAACGCCGGGTCTTCCCCGCCGCGCGGGTCATCGGGATGGGCGAAACTCCCGTCTGGTGCCGCCTGCCACGTCTCCACCAGCGCGTCAGGTACCGGCTCGCCCGTCCCGTCCAGCACCCGGCCGCTGATCGTGATGGCGCCCTCGGCGTCCGGTCCGGCCACCTGCGGGCCGTCGGGCCAGGGCAGCCCGATGGCCAGGAATGGCCCGACCGTCTGCGACGGGGTCAGCTGCCCGGCGGCCGGGGGCGCAGTCTGCTGGTCGCTCACTAGTGCTCATCCTCCCGCTCGAACGCCGTCGCCTCGCTGCCGCGCAGCACGATGTCCCACTGGTAGCCGAGCGCCCAGTCCGGCTGGGTCACCTCCAGATCGAACCGGGCGATCAGCCGCTCGCGCGCTCTCGGGTCAGGGATCGAGTTGAAGATGGGATCCTGACGGAACAGCGGATCGCCGGGGAAGTACATCTGCGTGACCAGCCGCTGGGTGAAGGCGCGGCCGAAGAGCGAGAAATGAATATGCGCCGGGCGCCAGCCGTTCAGGTGGTTCTTCCACGGATAGGCGCCCGGCTTGATCGTGATGAACCGGTAGCGGCCGGAGGAGTCCGTCATGCACCGTCCGGCCCCGTCGAAGTTCGGGTCGAGCGGCGCCGGGTGGTCATCCACCGGGTGGGCGTACCGGCCGGACGCGTTGGCCTGCCAGATCTCGATCAGCGTGCCGGGCACCGGGCGGCCGCCGGAGTCGAGCACACGGCCGGTCACGATGATCCGCTCCCCCAGTGGCTCCCCGGCGTGCCTGGTGGTGAGGTCGGCGTCGGCGGCGGTCACGCGCTCGGCGCCGAGCAGCGGGCCGGTGATCTCGGTCAGGCCCTGCGGCAGCAGCACAGGCGGCCACTTCGGCGCGCGCAGCAGGGACGACCGGTACTCCGGCGAGTCCAGCGGCGGGTGCACGCCATCCGGCCGCGGGTAGAACGGCAGCGCGAGCGGGCCGGCCGCGGCGGGCATCTCGGTCGTCATCGGCGGGCTCCTTCACTGGCCGGAAATGTCTCCTCGGCTGGCGCGGCGGCCTTGAGCGCCCGCAGCGCGCTGAGCTCGGCCGCGGCCGGCCCGGGTATCCCGGCCAGGCCGGGCGAGACCTGCAGGTCCCAGTCCGTCCTGGCCTTCGCGTCCGCGACCGAGACGCCCGGGTACAGCCCGGTCAGCACGAACTCCATAGTCCGGGGATCCGGCTCCAGCACGCCGAGATCGGTAATGATCTGCTGCGGCCCGGCGCCGGTCAGCCCGAGGCGCTCCCGGCAGCCCGGCCCGTCGCCGAAGCCCACCGAGGTGACGAAGTCCACCCGGTCCACGAACGCCCGCGTGCTCTGCCGCACGATGACGATGACCTGGCGGCAGGACGCCGCTATCTCCGGCGCGCCGCCCGAGCCCGGCAGCCGGACGGCCGGGCGGGCGTAGTCCGGCCCGACCACCGTCGTGTTGATGTTGCCGAACTTGTCGATCTGCGCGGCGCTCAGGAACCCCACGTCGATCCGGCCCGGCTGCAGCCAGTAATTGAAGATCTCCGGGACGCTGACCACGGCGTCGGCCGTCTCGGCCAGCACGCCGTCGCCGATGGACAGCGGCAGCCAGCCGGGCTTGGCGCCGATGGTGCCCGACTCGTAGATCATGACCAGGCCGGCGGCGTGGGTGGCGCGGGCGAGGTTGGCGGCCTCGCTGGGCAGCCCGATGCCGACGAAGCAGGTCATCCCGTCCCGGAGCACCCGGGCCGCGGTCACCGTCATGATCTCGTCGGACGAGTAGCCGCCGTCCGCGCTCGTCATGCCGGCACCTCGCTGGCCGCGGCTCGGCCGGCCGGCCCGTAGACGTGCTCGTCCAGCCAGCCGCGGAAGGCATCCCGGTCCCGGCTGATCGCGTCCCAGGCCAGGTAGAAGTCGTTGTCCCTGGACGAGTAGCCCAGCGCATAGGACGGATGGGCGCCGCCGGGCACCAGCGCGACGTAGCTCACCGTCCAGGCGGGCAGCACGACCGCGCCCGGCCGCGGTCGCAGGGCGGGCACGATCTCCTCGACGGTCACGATCGACCGGCTCGCAGCGAGGACGGCTTCCTTCTGAACGCCGGTGATGCCCCACAGCTGGACGTTGCCTGCCTGGTCCGCCTGCTGGGCGTGGATGACCGTCACGTCAGGCCGCAGCGCCGCGACCGCGGTCAGCCGCTCGCCGGTGAACGGGCAGGTGATCTCCGCGATGCCAGCTGACAGGGCCGCCAGCCCGGTGCCGCGATACCCGCGGAGCACGGCGAACGGCAGCCCGGACGCGCCGGCGACGTACCGGTTGGCCATGCCGGCGTGACTGTGCTCTTCCACCTCCAGCGGGACCGGCCAGGAATTCTCGATGGCGTCGCGGAACCGGTGCAGCGAGCCCACGCCGGGATTGCCGCCCCAGGAGAACACGAGCTTGCGCGCGCAGCCGGCTCCGATCAGCTGGTCATAGATCACGTCCGGAGTCATCCGCACCAGGGTGAGATCGCGGCGCCGCTGCCTGATCACCTCGTGCCCGGCGGCGTGCGGGATCAGGTGGGTAAAGCCCTCCATCGCGACGGTGTCGCCATCATGGATCGCGCTCTGCACGGCCGCGGACAAGGGCACGATCTCTGCCACGCGGTACCCGCCTCCTCACCGGCTCTGGCCCAAACGATATCGGGAATGGCGCATAGTGCACAGTTGTGCGGACTACGGCGCCGCGTCCGCCGGGCCGGCCGCGGGACCGCCGGCCAGGTCGGCCAGGACGCTCTGCGCCACGGCGAAAGCCCGGTTGGCGGCCGGCACCCCGGCGTAGACCGCTACCTGGAGCAGGACCTCGGTGATCTGCGCCTCGGTCAGCCCGTTGCTGATGGCGGCCCGGACATGCATGCCGAGTTCCTCCTCCTGGCGCAGCACGGCGAGCGCGGTGAGGGTGATGATGCTGCGCTCGGCCCGGCTGAGGCCCGGCCGGGACCACACCTCGCCCCAGGCGTAGCGGGTGAGCATGTCCTGGAACGGGGCGCTGAATCCGGTGGTCCTCGCGACGGCGCGATCGACATGCTCGTCGCCCAGGATCTCCCGCCGGATCCGCATGCCCTGGATGCGCCGGTCTTCGTCGGTCATTGGCTCTCCCGTCGGTGCCTGGCGAGCCGGTCCTCGCACTCGCGGTGAGCGGCCAGCGCGGCCGCGATGAACTGGCCGGTGCCGCCCAGGTAGGAAGCCGGGTCCAGGGCCGCGGCCAGTTCCGGCCGGCCGATCCGGGCCTTCTCCAGCTGGCTGGCGAACCGGGGCGTTTCCGCCAGCACCGCGCCGAGCGGCCGGCCGCTCCCGGCGGCCTCGCGGCTCGCCTCGGCTACCAGGTCGTGCGCCGCCAGCCGGCCGATGGCTGGCGCGAGCAGGCCGGCGACCCGCTCGGCCATCGGCATCCCGCCGGCCGCGTCCAGGCTGGCGCGCATCCGGTCCGGGTCGACCTGCAGCCCGGCCAGCAGGTCGGCCGACCAGGCGGCGGCCGAGCCGGTCAGCCGCAGCAGTTCCGCCAGCGGCTCCCACTCAGCGTGCCACCCGCCCGCCGCGCGCTGCAGCTCCTGCTCTCCCGCCGCGAGCAGGGTGGCGGCCAGCCCCGGCGCCCGCCGGGTGCAGCCCAGGATGACGACGGCCGCGACCGGGTTGCGCTTGTGCGGCATGGCCGATGACCCCCCGGCCTGATCGCCCCCGGCCTGATCGCGCCGGTTCCCCTCCGCCACGGCACTGCCCTCGCGCACCTCGCCCACCTCGGACTGGGCCAGCAGGGTGATATCCCTCGCGATCTTGCCGGCTGCCGCGCACGCGCCGGCGAGCCCGGCGGCCAGGTCGGCGATCCGGAGCCGGCTCGTGTGCCAGGGCAGCGCCGGCCGGGCCAGCCCCAGCTCGGCGGCGAACAGCGCGGCGACGGCGGGCCCGGCGTCGCCGAGCGAGGCGAGCGTCCCGGCGGCTCCGCCGAGCTGGGCGGCCAGCCGCTCCCGCCGGATCCAGTCCAGCTGCTGGCGTGACTCGTCCAGCGCGGTCAGCCAGCCAGCCGCGACCAGCCCGAAGGTCACCGGCACCGCCTGCTGCAGCAGCGTCCGGCCGGCCATGATCGTGCCCGCGTGCGCCTCGGCCAGCCCGGCCGCGGCAGCGGCGGCGGCGGCGAGGCTGGTCCCGATCTCGTCCAGGCCCCGGCGGCCGAGCAGCATCATCGCGGTGTCCAGGATGTCCTGGCTGGTGGCTCCCTGGTGCACGGCCGCCCGAGCGGGCTCGGGCACCCTGGCCGTGAGCGCGCGGACCAGCGCGGGGACCGGATTGCCGGTGCGGGCCGCCTGGCGGCCGATCTCGGCGCCGTCGAAGTCTCCCGCTCTCGCCGCTGCCGTGACCGCCTCGCCGGAGCCGCCCGCGGCCAGGCCGGCCCGCTCCAGGGCGCGGGCCAGCCCCGCCTCGGCGTCCAGCATGGCCTGCAGCCACGCCGCGTCGTCCGGCCCCGCCGCGCCCCGGCCGAAGAGGGCCGAGAACAGGCCGTCCCGGTCAGAACTGGTCACCCGTCCATGATCTCCCGACGCGCGCCGGCCGCCCGCCGGCGGCCGGGTCACTGGTTCATCACCGGCCGGCCTGGTCACCGGCCCGGCCGGGCACCCAGGCTATCGGGCGCGTCAGCGCGGGGCCGCTGCGCCGCGGCGCCCCCGCTGACCGGCCGGGCCCGGCCGGAGCCCAGCCCGACGTAGTTCTCTGCCAGGCTGGCCGAGGCGGCATCGGAGCCGCACACGTAATCCAGGTAGGACTGCTGCAGGCGGCGATCGTAGGCATCAGCGCCGGGGAACGAGTGCAGCAGCGTCGTCATCCCGACCACTTCCTGCTGGCCGTAGACGGTAATCGCCCTGGGACAGCAGCAGGCCAGCCGGGCCCGCGCCGACGATCGCGACAGCCGTGCGCACGGGCCTGCTCCTTCCCTCTGGTGCAGGCGCCGGGAGCCGGCGGCCTGTGCCCGTTTCGAAGGATAAGCCCCGTCATGGCGACCGGGAATCGGCGCCGGCTGTCACACTCGCGGCCCGGATGCGGATGTCTACTCAGGACCGTCTACTCGCGGCCCGGCGGGGGTGCCCGGTGGCAGCAGTGCCATCGCCATCGCTGCCGGTCCAGGCCAGAAGGGGCAGGCACACCAAGTGATCCGCCGCACAGTTTTCGCCGCCGTCATGGCGGGCTCGGCCATTCTCGTTGGCGTCGGGGCGCCAGGCGCGCTGGCAGCGGGAAAGCCCGCGGCGCACGCGGTCGCGGCTCACCCGGCTGACGCCGTTCACCCGGCTGACGCCGTTCACCCGGCGGGCGCCGCGGGCGGGCTCGCTGCCCGGCGGGCTGCGACGTCCCGGCCGGCCGCCGGGCACGTCAGGATGTCCCCCGCCAGCCTGGCTGAGGCTGCCGCCAGCTGCGCGAGCTGGGCCAGCAATGCGGGCTTCGCCAATAACGGCTACCTCGGCGGCAGCCTGACTACGGCCGTGGCCGTGGCGCTGGCTGAGTCGGGCTGCGATCAGGCGGCGTGCTGGGACGGCACGACCGGGCGGTCATGCACGCAGAGCACGGAGGATGCCGGCGATCTGGTGGACCGCGGTGCCTGGCAGCTCGGCAACAAGGGCAGCTCGGCCGTCTCCGACTCGTGCGCCTACCGTGGCCAGTGCTCGGCCGACGTCGCCTACACCGCCTTCTCGCTCTACGGCACCTACTTCGACTGGTGGCCCCGGTACCGGTCGGATAACTACGCCAGCTATCTGTGGCCGGCTCAGCAGGCCGTCAACGCGCTGCGTCAGGGCACCGTCACCAGCGCCCTGATCGGCTCCTGCCTGGCCTACCAGAGTGACCAGCGGGGCGCGCTGGTGAAGCTCGAGAACTGCGGCACCGGTGCCGCGAACCAGATGTGGACGGTCCGCGGCAGCACGCTGCGCACCGAGAGCGGCCTGTGCCTGTCGGCGACCGCGATGCACGTCTCGGCGCCTCTCGAGGTCCGCACGTGCGACCTGAGCACGCTGCAGGGCTGGGAGCTGCGCTCCGGCGACACCCTCCGCAACGCCGGATCTGGCCTGTGCCTGAGCATTCCCGGATCGTCGACGGTGCCCGGCCTCGTGCTCGATGACGCACCGTGTGAGCTGGCCCAGAACCAGGCCTGGTTCCGGCCGTGACCACCCGCGCGCCGGGGTCGCCCGGCGCGTTATTGTCGGCAGTATGAGCATGAATCCCACTCCGCCGCTGGGCGGCCCTGGCCTGGCGCAGCAGCGCAGGCTGGTCACCGAGATCCCCGGTCCCGCGTCTCGCGAGCTGCTCGAGCGGCGGCAGCGCAGCGTCGCGCGAGGGCTCAGCCACGTGCTCCCGGTCTTCGTGACCGCTGCCGGGGGCGGCGTGGTGGTGGACGCCGACGGTAACTCGCTGATCGACTTCGGTTCCGGGATCGCGGTCACCTCGGTCGGCAACAGTGCCGACCTGGTGTCCAGCCGGGTGACCGAGCAGGTGGCGCAATTCACCCATACCTGCTTCATGGTGGCCCCCTACCAGGGCTACGTCGAGGTGTGCGAGGAGCTGAACCGGCTGACGCCGGGCGATCACGAGAAGCGGTCCGCCCTGTTCAACTCCGGCGCTGAGGCGGTGGAGAACGCCGTCAAGATCGCGCGGCACGCGACCGGGCGGCAGGCGGTGGTGGTCTTCGACCACGCCTACCACGGCCGCACGAATCTGACGATGGCCATGACGGCCAAGAACATGCCCTACAAGAACGGCTTCGGGCCGTTCGCCAGCGACGTGTACCGGGTGCCGATGGCGTACCCGTTCCGCTGGCCGGGCGGCCCGGCGGCCTGCAAGGCGGAGGCGCTGGAGGTGGTCAAGGGACTGATCCACACCCAGGTCGGCGAGGAGAACGTCGCGGCCATCGTCATCGAGCCGGTGCTGGGCGAGGGCGGCTTCATCGTGCCGCCGGACGGCTTCCTGCCCGGGCTGGCGGAGTTCTGCCGGTCGAACGGCATCGTCTTCGTCGCCGACGAGATCCAGTCGGGCTTCTGCCGCACCGGCGACTGGTTCGCCGTGGACCACGAGTGCGTGGTGCCGGACCTGATCACCACGGCCAAGGGGATCGCCGGAGGGCTGCCGCTGGCCGGGGTCACCGGACGGGCCGAGATGATGGACGCGGTCCATCCGGGCGGCCTGGGCGGGACGTTCGGCGGCAATCCGGTCGCCTGCGCGGCCGCGCTGGGCGCGATCGAGACGATGGCCAAGGAGGATCTCCCGGCCGCTGCCCGGCACATCGGTGATGTCATGCTGCCGCGGCTGCGCAAGCTCGCCGAATCGCAGCCGGCCATCGGGGACGTGCGCGGCCGCGGCGCGATGATCGCGATAGAGCTGGTCAGGCCGGGCACGATCGAGCCCGACCCGGCGGCCGCGGCGAAGGTGGCCAGGGCCTGCCACGCCGCCGGCCTGCTCGTGCTGACCTGCGGGACCTACAGCAACGTGCTGCGCTTCCTGCCGCCGCTGGTCATCGGCAACGACCTGCTCAACGAGGGCCTGTCGATTCTCGAAGATGCCTTCGCGGGACTGTGAGCAGGTGACCGCCGCGGCCGGCCGCGCAGCCGGGCACCCAGTCGCGCTGCCGGTCCCCCCGGCCGAGCTCGGCGAGGGGCCGTGCTGGGAAGCCCGCAGCCAGTCGCTGTTCTGGATCGACGTGCCGGCCGGGCTGGTCTACCGGATCGACGCGGCCGGCGACCTGGCCCGCTGGGACGTCGGCCAGCCGGTCGGGGCGGTGATGACACGGGCGGCGGGCGGCCTGGTGCTGGCGGCGCGGGACGGATTCCTCGCGCTGGACCTGGACTCCGGCGCAGCCACGCTGCTGGCCAGCGTCGAGGCCGACCTTCCGGGCAACCGGATGAACGACGGCGCATGCGACCGGGCCGGCCGGTACTACGCGGGCACCATGGCGGCGGATGAGCGGCCGGGGGCCGGGGCCCTCTACCGGCTGGATCCCGACCTGACGATGACCAGGCTGCTGACCGGCATCGGCATCTCCAACGGCATCGGCTGGAGCCCGGACGAGCGGCTCATGTACTACGTGGACTCGCTCGACTACCAGGTGGACGTGCTCGATTATGATGCGGCTTCCGGCGCGATCAGGGGGCGCCGCCCGTTCGCCCGCGTCGGCCAGGACGGGGTACTGCCGGACGGGCTGACGGTGGACGCCGAGGGCGGCGTGTGGGTCGCGCTGTGGGGAGGCGGCGCGCTGCGCCGCTACGCACCCGACGGCACGCTGACCCGGGAGGTGCCGTTCCCGCACGCCAACGTCACTAGCTGCGCGTTCGGCGGTCCCGGCCTGGAGCTTCTCTACGTGACGACGGCGGCCGGCCCCGGCGCCGAGGCCGGCGGGGGACTTTTCGTTCTGGAACCAGGAGTAGCCGGGCAGCCGAGCTATCCGTTCCGCGGCTAGCCGGCGGCTCGGGGATTCCTGCCACCCGACAAAACAGTGCCCCGGTACTGAGTGCCCGCAGAAAACTGCCCGTTCGCCTCTATGACATTTCCCTGATACTGCGAGATATAGGTTGCCGCATCATGCTCAAATGTCACGAAGATGTTGGCCACCATGCTGCCAGGGCTGAGGAAGCAGGCATTAACGGCAGTTCCCGGATTCACCACGACGAAGGCCGCGGGATCTACGTGGTGTATGTACTGGTACAGACTCGCGTAATAGGGCTCTGCCGAGCACGAGGTCGATATCTCGCCCGCTCTCCCGGCGCCGCAGCCCGGCGCGCCGCTATGAGGACGTCGACCTGGCCATCGTGGCCGAGTCCACGTACCCGTACCTTCGCGGCGGAGTATCGGCCGTGATCCATGACATCGTCCGGGCCAACCCCGACCGCTCGATCGGGATCATCCATATCGCCTGGGACAGCAACTGCTCGACAGAGCACGTCTATGAGGTGCCGCCCAACGTCCGGTGGGTCTATCCGGTGTTCCTGAGCATGAATGACCATGTCGACGACTTCAAGCTCGCGTCCGCGTCCTCTCTCGCGCTCGGCCCGGCCGGGCGCAGGCAGTTGTCGGACGAGGTCTTCGCGGCACTCGATGCCCTGACGGCCGGCGACACGGGACCCGTCTGGCAGCTGTACCGGCAGTGGCGCGGGCGAAGTTGTCCTCGCTGACGTAGCCGGAGTCGGCGAGCACGGTACGCAGCCGCGGGCGGATTCCGGCCTGGATCAGCTGCTGGCGGCAGGTGTCCGGCAGCGGGTGCAGGAGGGTGCGGTCGACGGGATGCCGGGACAGCATCACGCCGACGATGACCTGCTGCATGGTGACAACAAGCTGGCCGTTGTACCCGGCGACGTAGCCTTTCTGGTTACGCATCACCCGCACGTCAGGGTCGGTGGTATTCGCCCGCGGCTCGGTGCCGGCCCGGTTGGCGCGCGGCGGCTCGGCGGCAGGCCTCCGGCCCCCGCGCCGTTTCCCGGCAGCGGCGGCGGCGTCCCGGGCTTCCTGCCTGGCCCGCTGCGCGTCGCGGCGGGCCTGGTCCTCGGCCGCCAGCCGGTCCCGGGCTGCGGCCAGCCGCTGGCGCCGTTCGGCCCGGCGGGCCAGCGCCCGCGGCGTCGCCGGCTGCGCGTTGCTGTCGTCCTGGGCGTCTTCGGCGGCGTCGACCGCGGCTGCCTCGGCCAGCAGCTTCCCGATCTGCGGCAGCGTCCGGTTCGCCTTAGACGCGGAGTTGCCGGCCAGCTTGGTGCCATCCAGGCTGAGGGTGCCCAGCGACACCATGCCCTCGGCGGCCAGCAGCCGCAGCACCCGGCTGAACAGCCCGCCCAGCGCGTTCTCATGCCTTGCCCGGAACCGGGCGATGGTCGCGTGATCGGGCTGCAGCCCGCCGGTGACCACCCGGTAGCCGACGTCCCGCACGCACCGCTTCCCGGTCACCCGGCTGGACCGCTCGCCCTGGCAGTACCCGTACAGCAGCAGCGCGACCATCATCTCCGGGGCCGGACGCCGCGCGACCGTGCCCATCGGCCCGGTACCGCCGGCGGAACTCGCCCAGATCAAGGGTGGCCACCGCGTCCAGCACCACGAACACCAGATCGTCCTCGGGCAGCCATTCGCGCATGCCCGCCGGCATCAGCAATGGCTGATCACGCTGCGGATAAACGAAGTTCTGCGGCATACGCCATTGTCCCGCAAACCAGCCCTAACCGGTCCAAGGCGCGCCGTTTATGCGACAGGCTGAGTTATGAAGGCCGGTTCGGCCAATTATGATGCCAGCACCTCCGGGTGTCGACCAGATCAGTTACACGGATCGCCGGACAGTCCTATGGGGGCGAATTGCCAACCCCTGGGAGTTCGGAAAGGGGAGATAGGTTCCAACACGGCGCTTGTGGCCGTGCGCTTCCCGCGTTACGCTCGCGCCGACAAAAGAGGGTGGCCTTCGGTGGGCGAATTACAGTACAGCGAGGTGCAGGTTGCGGCGGCGC